>Ga0126380_10000711_pt1 | contig 11674 bp, 13 predicted proteins | sample PanSoiMetPlot_26_FD_92544 | JGI IMG/M metagenome (GOLD analysis project Ga0126380, IMG submission 92544) | Tropical forest soil microbial communities from Panama - MetaG Plot_26 | ecosystem: Environmental > Terrestrial > Soil > Tropical forest > Bulk soil | place: Panama | collected 2016-02-17
CCGAGCACGGCGCCCGTCCCGCCGTCTTGAACAAAACGGACACGCCGGTGCGAGACTGGTCCCGTGGACTTGATCCCGGGCTACCGGGAGCAACCGCCTCCGGCGGCGCTGTTCCCGTCGGTGGCATGCCTGTGGACCCGGGTCGTCGCCCCCGGGGCCGAAGCGGTCACCGAAGTGCTGCCGGATGCCTGTGTGGACCTCATCTGGGAGCAGGGGGTAGGGGTGTACGTGGCCGGGGCGGACACCGGGCCGTGGCCCTCGGTGTCGTCGGCCGGCACGGTGATGGTCGCGCTGCGGTTCGCGCCGGGTGCGGCCGGGCCGGCCCTGGGGATGCCCATGTGCGCGCTGCTCAACCAGCGGGTGGCCGCCGATAACCTGGGCACCGCCCCGGCCCGGTCGCTGGCCCGGGCGCTGCCGGGCTCGCTGGCACCGGCCGAGGCGCTGCGGGTGCTGACCCAGGCGGCCGGGGCGATGTCGGCCGAGGGGCCCGCCGACCCGCTCGCGACGTACGCGGCCCGGCTGCTGCGGCGCCCGGACGCCCGGGCCGAGGACATCGCGGGCCAGCTAGATGTCAGCGAGCGCCAGTTGCGCCGGCGCTGCCATGCCGCCGTGGGCTACGGGCCCGCGACACTGCGCCGGGTGCTGCGGTTCCGGCGCTTTGTGTCTTGGGCCGACGCCGGGGCACCCGGGGCCGACCTGGCGTCGGCCGCGGCCCGGCTGGGGTATGCCGACCAGGCACACCTCACCCGGGAGTGCATGCGACTAGCCGGGCTGACCCCCACCGCCCTGCTCACTGCCCGCCGCCCGCCGCGATGAGCCGGGCGGCCCCGGTCCGTCTGAGTTGGCAGGCCCGCCGGACGGCCGGCGGTTGCCACCGACAGACGAGCGAATGAGGTAATGCGGTGACTACTCCAGTAACCACCCTGGACCAGCGATTCAGCGACCCGGACGCGGCCGCCACCGAATGGGACCAGACCCGGCGGGCGCTCGAAGAGGCCGAAATGTTCTGGGTCACCACCGTCCGGGCCGATGGCCGGCCGCACATGACGCCGATGGTGGCCGTGTGGGTCGATGGGGCGCTGTATTTCTGCACCGGCATGCAGGAGCAGAAGGCCGTCAACCTGCGCGGCAACCGGCACGTGATCCTGAGCACCGGGTGCAACGCCTGGGATCAGGGGCTGGATGTGATGGTCGAGGGTGACGCGGTCCAGGTCACCGACGATGGCACGCTGCGCCGCCTCGCCGGGGCCTGGCGGGCGAAATGGGACGGGCGCTGGCAGTACCAGGTGCGTGACGGGTACTTCTACCACCCGGGAAGCACGCACCCGGTCCTGGTGTTCGCGGTGGCGCCCGCCAAGGTCCTCGCGTTCACCAAGGGTGCCTTCAGCCACACCAGTCACGTGTTCTAACCGGCCACGCCCGTCGCGGCGTCCGGGTCCCCGCCGGGTAGCGTTGCCGTGGCGGCAAGGGTGGGACGAGGAGGACTGGGATGCCGTTTTGCACGCTTGTCGAGTTCGAATGGGATGAGTCGTTCGGCCGGGAGCAGTTCACCGCGGCCGTCGGGGACGCCGACCCGGGGCACGAGCTGCCGGCGGGCTGCCTGAGCCGGATCACCAGCATCGACGACGCTGGCGCGCGGGTGATCGAGGTCTGGCGCTCCGGCGATGACGCCCGCGCGTTCGCCGAAAAGAGCCGTCCGGCGCTGGCCGCGGCGCAGATGCCAGCGCCGGCCCGGGTGGTCGGCTTCGAGACCACGAGTTACCGGGTGGCGCAGTAACCAGATCCTCACCAGCACGCAGGCCCCGGCTCGGCGTGGAGGGGCAGCGGTCGTGACGGGGGGTCGCACCCAGGGCGTGTCCACAGCTCTATGCCGCAGCTCCATGCCGCGTGGATCACCCACGGCCGCATGCCCTAGGGTCGGGTCTCGTGGCAGACCGAGCGGTACTGGTTACTGGAGGGTCGCGAGGCATCGGGCTCGCGATCGTCCGGGCGTTCGCGGACCTCGGCGACCGGGTCGCGGTGCACCACCGTGACTCGGGCCGGCGTGCCGCCGACATCGTGGCCGGGCTTCCCGGCGGCGGGCACATCGCGGTGCAGGCCGACCTGGCTGACCCCGAGGCGGTGCGCCTGGCCGTGGACCAGGCAGCCGCCGCGCTCGGCGGGCTGGACGTACTGGTCAACAACGCCGGGATTTACACCGAGCACCAGATCGCCAAGGTGTCCTATCAGCAGTGGCAGGCGGCCTGGCGGGACATCATCGGGGTCAACCTCACCGGCGCGGCCAACGCGAGCTGGTGCGCCGTGCAGCACATGATCGCCGGGGGCGGCGGGCGGATCATCAACGTCTCCTCCCGCGGCGCCTTCCGTGGCGAGCCGCGCCACCCCGCCTACGGGGCGAGCAAGGCCGGCCTCAATGCCCTCGGCCAGTCGCTGGCCAGGGACCTGGCTCCCTACGGCATCGCGGTGGCCGGGGTCGCACCCGGTTACGTGGAGACCGACATGGCCGCCGACTACCTGGCCGGTCCGGGCGGGGACGCGATCCGGGCGCAGAGCCCGTTCGGGCGGGTGGCCCAGCCGGCCGAGATCGCCGCGGCGGTGGTGTACCTCGCCTCGGCGGAGGCGGAATGGGCCAGCGGCGCTATCCTCGACCTCAACGGTGCGTCCTACTTGCGGACGTAGGGTAGCCAGGCAGCCGTCACCCGTCAGCGCCGCATCCTCTGTCGGGGAGGAAACCTCGATGAGTGCCGACCCGCAGCCGCCCACCGAGCCGCTGCCGCCTCCCTCGCCGGACCCGGCCTGGCCAGAATCTGCCCCGCCACAGCCACCCGCCTCGCCGCCGCGGGCGGCGTGGCCGCAGCAGCCACCGACGCCGCCACCGCCACCGGCGTGGCCCCAACTGCCGCCGGCTCCGCCGCCACAGCAATCCGCCTGGCCGCCACCGCCGGGGCCAGGCCAGGGAGCGCCATGGCGTGGAACGGGCGGACAGGAGCGTTACGCGATCCGGCAGCAGCCACCACTGCAGTACCGGCAGCAATACGAGCCCGCACAGCAGGCCCAAGAATGGGAGCCGCTCCCGCTGCACGGGCAGGAAATGTATGGGATGACGGTTGCGCCGAAAAACCCGGCGACCAGCGTCCTCCTGTCGGTCTTTATTCCGGGGCTGGGATCGATGGTGAACGGTAATGCAGGCGTTGGCGCCACCATTCTCATTCTCAATATCATCGGCTGGATTCTGGCTATCGTGCTGATCGGAATCCCGCTCGCGATCGGCTCCTGGATCTGGGGCTTGGTGGACGCCTACCAGTCCGCACAGCGGTGGAACCGCGAGCACGGGATCATCAGCTAGTGCCCGGCGACCGGCAATAGTTGCCCCGTTCCGCCAAGGCCAATGCGACTTGGGACATGCGTGGGCGTGATCTGGGCCAGGGTCTTAGCTGGCGGGCCCGGCGGATGGGTGGGTGAGGTCGGCGAGGGTAAGGGCCAGGTGCAGCTTGACGCGGTCGCCCTGTTTACCAGGGTCAACGAGCAGGACTTCGACGCGGCGCAGTGGTGCCAGCCGAACATGAGCTCGCGCGCCTACCGTGGCGGGGGCGTGCTGGTGCCCAGCGAGGCCGAGGTGATCTCGCAGTATTACGCGTGGCATCGCACTCTGATGGGCATCACGGCCAGTGGCCGCCGGGCGGGCGGCGACCCGGCGCCTCATGCGGCTGGCTGACGGCGAGGAGCGCGAATGGCACAGCAGTACCGGGCGATCGTGATCGGCTGCGGAGCCGTCGGCGCCGCGACCAGCTACTGGCTGAGCCGCCGGCTCGGCGGTGGCGTGCTGGCGCTCGAGCAGTACCAGCATGGGCACTCCCGCGGGGCGTCGGAGGATCATTCCCGGGTGATCCGGCACGCCTACAGCCGGCCCGAGTACACGGCGCTGACCGCGGCTGCCTACCAGAGCTGGAACGTCGCCGAGCAGGGCACCGGGCTGCAGCTCGTGCACCGCACCGGCGGGCTGATCCTCGCCGAGGACGGCAGCGCCGGCGCGGCCTACCTAGCCAGCGCCGCCGCCGCGATGGACGCCGCGAACCTGCCGTTCGAGCAGCTCACCGGAACCGAGGTGATGCGGCGCTGGCCGCAGTGGCGGCTCGGCAGTGAGCACATCGCGCTGCAGGACCCCGAAGCGGGCATCCTTGACATCCGCCGGGCCACCGCCGCGCACATCGCGCTGGCCCGCGACCGTGGCGCGACGATCCTGGCCGATGCCGAAGTCACCGCGATCGCCGAGTCGGCCGGCGGCGTGACGGTCACCGCGGCCGGGCAGGAATACTCGGCGGAGCGGGTGGTGCTGGCCGGCGGTGCCTGGAATCCGGTGCTGCTGGCCATGCTGGGCGCCCACCTGCCGATCACCCTCACCGAGGAGCAGGTCACCTACTTCGCCACGCCGAAGGTCGCCGAATTCACCCCGGACCGGTTCGGCGTCTATGGCTACCTCGCCGACGACGGCCTGTACTACGGCTTCCCGGTCTACGGCGAGGTCGCCACCAAGATCGGCATCGACGGTGCCGGGCCGGTGGTTACCCCGCAAACCCGCACTTTCGCCCGGGACGAGGCGCGGGTGCGCCGGGTGCTTGCCTTCCTGAAACGCTATCTGCCCGCCGCCGTGGGGCCCGAGCTCTACACCCGCACCTGCTGCTATGACTTCGCACCCGACCGGGACTTCATCGCCGACTACGTGCCCGGGTCGCAGCGCGTGCTGGTCTGCGCCGGCGCGGGACACGCAGGCAAGTTCGCCGCGCTGCTCGGCCGGATCATCACCGAGCTCGCTCTCGACGGCTCCAGCCGGTTCCCGGTCAGCGCCTTCAGCGCCACCCGCCCGGCGCTCAGCAGACCCGCACAAGCACCCGCCCGCGTCAACTCGATGTGACCGAGCCCAGGGCCACGGGCGGGCACCGGGGCCCGGCGCCGCGTGGCTACCAGGTCAGTTCGATCTCGAGCTCGGTGCCATCGTCTTCGATCTCGAATTCCACTTTCAGATTGACCTGATCGGGGACGTGCGCGACGAACCGGATGTCCTCCCGCTCGATCACGACATCATTGCCTGACAGGAGTTCCCCAGCGATTGCGTGCAGCCGCGCGGCCGCCTCCTCCCGGGAGGGTGCGGTCTTGTCCTTCAACTCCACCAGCTTCATTTGAGCCTCCGATCCTTGGCGGCGGGCCCGTCCTCGCCAGAATTGACGGCGGCCCGGGCTCGCTTCGCGCGCATGCTCGATCCCAGGTCTTACTCGAATCGGCGCAGCGCGCGCCAGGCAGGCTGCCGCCCGAAGTCGAAGTACCGCGTCCGCTGGACGACCAGGCCGCCCCGGCCCAGCAATGCACCACGGATGACGCCCCGGTGCAGGCGCGCGCTGCGATAGTGACGCGGCGCCAGCGCGACCGCCCTGGCGTGCACGGGGTCCCCGTGCCACTCCCCGGGCACCTCGCGCGTTCCGAACAGCACCAGGTTGCCGTGCAGAGCCGGGGCAATCTCGGCGTCGTAGTAGCTCAGCAGCCCCGCCGGCGCGTACCGCCCCAGCCGCGTTACCACCTCAGCTTCCAGGTCATAGATCGCCGAATGGTTCATGCCCGGCCGCTGATCACCGAAGAAGCCCACCACCGTGACCTCGCGTGCGCCCCGCAGGGCGGGCACGTCGGGCACCACCAGCCAGTGACGGCAGCCAGCCCGCGTGTACCTGAGCAGCTCAACCGACGCCTGCCCGTCTGGCCACGACCGGGCCTCCACCCGCAGGCGCTGGAGCATCCCGTCCATGACCCTGGCATCGGCCAGGGTGCGTTCGGGATCGGTGAAGGGACGGTCTGGCAGCCGTTCCCCGGCCGCGAGCAACTCATAACACTGCACGGACCGACCGTACGGCGCGGACACCATGCCGACAACGCGCCCGGCTCGGCGCTGTCACGTCTTGTCAGGTGTCTGCTGTCCCAACCAACGACTCCCGCAACCACGCCCAGGTCATCGACGGCGGCTGGAGCGCCGACTACCCCTCCGCCGACGACTTCATCGGCAAGCTCACCTGCAGCCACTTTGCCCCGGGCAACGGGCAGGCCACCACCGACGCCAGTGAGTTCTGCAACCCCGCCCTGGACAGGCAAGCCGCCCGCGCCGCCCAACTGCAAACCACCGCCCCCCCGCCGCGGCCCGGTGGGCCCGGCTCGACCAGCAGCTCACCAACCTCGCGATCTGGCTGCCCACCGTCCCCCCCAACGAGACCGACCTCATCTCCCGCCGCACCGGCAACTACCAGTACAACCCCGTGTCGGGAGCGCTCATCGACCAGCTCCGGGTCCGGTGACGCGGGGCAGGAGTTCGAGCGCCTCCGCCCCCAGCCCGGTCGCCAGGAAGCGGAAGCTGGCGCCGAATTCCCGTTGCACCTTCGTGAACGGGCGTTCGAAGAAGCTCTCGAACAGCGCGCGTTGCCCGGGGTTTCGCAGCCCGCCCACATCCGCGCTGGTCCCGTCCGGGTTGATGCCGCGCACCAGCCACGTCGTCGGCGCGACGCAATAACGCAGCGCGGCCGACGCGCAGTAGGCGAACCGCACGCGGGCGGGATCGCCGGACCAGCCGGCCTCGCGCAGGCCATCCAGGTAGGCGGGGAACGCGACCCGGTCGATCGCCGGCAAATGCTCGGCCGGCAGGCCGCCGAACAGGCCCGAGCCAGCGGCCAGCGGCGCGAGCTCCTCGCCGAGCGCCGCGCGGCCCACGAAGGCCCAGTCGATCAAGTAGATCCGCCCGCCTCCGACGATCACGTTCGCCGGGACCGCGTCCAGGTGGCTGAGCACCTGCGGCCAGCCGGCCAGGATCGCGCAGATGCGCCCGCGTGCCTGCCACAGCTCCACCATCACCGCCGCCACCTCGGGCGGGTACAAACGGGCAAGCAGCGGATCGCGCACCGCCTCCGCGAAGACCTCGAAGCCCGCCGCCGCCTGTTCGACCCAGCTGGCGAGCAGGCCCTGCGACAGCCACGGCCGGTCCGGCACCAGCCGGCCACCAGCGTAGGCGCCGCCGAGCTGTCCCAGGCCGCGAGCCACCAGGGCGTAGCGCTCCACCGTCCACCCGCCGCCGTCCCCGTCAGCTAGGTCCTCCAGCCACAGCACGACACCGTCGGCATCCTCGGTCTGCGCGAAGCACCGCGGAGCGGCGACCCCGTTCAGCTCCGCCAGCAGGCCGCACGCATAGGCGACCGGCTCGCGCCGCCAGTAGGAGAAATCGGCCGGGCTGTCTCCAGCGTCACGCACCTGCTTGCGGATCACCGACCAGGGCACCCGCACCCCGCGGTGGGACGCGGTGCCGCTGACCCGGTGGATCGCCGCGCCAAAGCCCAGCCCGCGCAGCGGCTCCACGTGCCAGCCCTCAACCGTGGCCTCGGGATCACCCACGGCCATCCCGACCGCAGCCGCCAGCGCCCGGGCATCCACCTGCTGCGAGTAGTCGTCCACACCGCCCCCCAACGGTTACCCGGGCATTATCCGAAAGCCGGCCAAACCACCGCAATGGGGTTCCCGCGGCGGCAGGCAAAAAGCCGCCAACCCCGGTCGGGCGCTGCGCGCACCGGGTCGCCGACGCGCACTCATGGTTGACCTGGCGGTGCCTTGGCAGCCAGCGCCGAATTCGGGCCGGCCGGGTAGGGTTTGCCGGCAGGGTTTCCCGCCTGCTCATTCACGAGCATCGGCAAGGCCGCCCGCGTACCGCCAGAAGTCCCGCATCCACTCCGGTGGTACGGGGCCGTCCGCCGCCACCTGGGTGAGCAGGATGGCGACGGTGCCGGTGGATGGGGTGATGTGCGCCGAGGTTCCGGTGCCGCCGACCCAGCCGTAGCGCCCCGGCACATTCCACGGGTCGATGGCCGCGACGTCCACCGAGCCGCCGAAGCCCCAGCCCTGGCCCTCCAGGAACAGCTCGCCGATCTCGCGCTGGCGCTTGGTGGTGTGGTCGCTGGTCATCAGCCGCACCGAACCGGCGGTCAGCAGCCGGCGGCCGTCGGCTGAAGTGCCTTCGGCCAGCAGCATCCGCCCGAACGCGAGCCAGTCGTCGCCGGTCCCGACCAGACCACCGTTGCCCAGCGGGAACGCCGGCCGGGTGCGCCACTGCCCGCCCGGGCCATCGGCCAGCTCCAGCCCGCTGGCTTGGCTGGTCCGGTAGTAGCTGGTGAACCGGTCCCGCTTGGCGGCCGGCACCTCGAATCCGGTGTCGACCATGCCCAGCGGCCCGAACAGCCGGTCGGCCAGAAAGTCGGGAAGCGACCGGCCGGAGACACGGGAGATCAGCACACCCTGGAGGGTGGAGCAGGTGTCATACAGCCACGCCTCGCCGGGCTGGTACAGCAGCGGCACCAGGGCAAGCTCGGCCATCCATGCATCGGGTGGCGGGAAGCATCGCGGCTCGCGGCCATCCCTTTGCACCGAGAACAACCGCTGGACCGCGGGCAGCGTGAAATCGGACGCAAAGCCGTACCCCGCCCGCGAGCTGAGCAGGTCGAACACGGTGATCGGCCGGGCCGCCGGGACCACGTCATCGACCGCGCTGGCCGGCGTGCGGACAACCTTCGGTTCCGCGAGTTCCGGCAGCCACGGGCCGACCGGATCGTCGAGCGCGATCCGGCCATCCTCGACCAGCATCATGACCGCCGCGGCGGTGAGGGGCTTGGTGATCGAGGCGAGGCGGAAGATCGAGTCCCTGGCCATAGCGGCACCGCCGACGGCGATCGAGCCGGCCACCGCCACCTCGGCCCGGTCGCCGCGAGCCACCAGGCCCACCGCCCCGGGCAGCGATCCATCGCCAACATAGGTCTGCAAAACCTCGTGCAGGTCGGCCATTGATCCACCTTCCGCTTTGTGCGTTGCAACGGTAGACCGCCAAGGCGTCCAAGACTTAGCGCCCCCGGCGCACGGCACGGCGGGCCTGCACCATCCGCCTGCCGTCATGACACCAGCCGGCCCGTGACGATCGGCACCGCGCCCGCGCCTCGCGCCAGCGGACCAGGGCGAACTGTGCGTGGCAGGGATCAGTCAGGGGCGGTGGCTATCTCCCGGCCTACGGTTAGGGCGGAACGCAGCTGATCGGGCAGTTCGTGCAGTGCGGCATCGGGCAGCGTTCCCGTCGCATCGAGCACCTTGCTGAAGAAGCACCGGGCAGCGGCCGCGAGGATAACGCTGAAGATGTCGTCATCGGAGAACCCGAGGTCGCGGAGTTCGTCGATGTCCTCCTGCGTGACCTTCTCGGCCTCCTCGGCGACTTTCCGCGAAACCCGGACAACCGCCGCATCAGCGGCATCCATGGTCTCGGCCGGGTCGCCATCGGCGATGCTCGCCACGGTTCCGGCTGGGTAATAGCTGCCCGCGAGGATCTGCCCGTGCACCAGGCTGCAGTAGCTCGACCGGATCGCTGTCGCGGCCGCGACCGTTGCCAGTTCGTACACGCGGGGGTCCACTCCCGCGGCGATCGCGTCTTTGAGCGCCTGCCAGGCCCGCAGCACATCCGGACGCCGGCTGAACGTGAGCGTGTAGTTCGCCACGTATCCCTGCGCTGCCAGGTCCTTGTCGTACAGGGCCTTGACCTCTCCCGCCGCGTCCTCGGGCGGGAGCGTCTGAAGGTACGGCATTGCTGGTTCCCCTTTCCGGCACCGACGCTACGCCATGCCAGTGCCCGGACCGACCACTGCTGGGTCGCAGCCGCCTGCGCACGAATGGCGGACCGGTACCGGCTCGGTGCCCGGGGGGCGGGCCAGGCCAGAATCCATGCGCAGTAGGCCTGGTGCTGACCTGCCTGTCGGCCGGGCAGCGGCGCTGCGGCGCAAGTGTGCGCGCCACCAACTGTTACCGTCGTCGGCAGGAGGTGTGCAGGGTTGCCGGTCACCGTTTCTCAGCTGGCGATCGCGCCGGTCAAGGGCATGCGGCTGCAGCGCAGCACGCAGATCCAGCTCGGTCACCGCGGGGTAACAGGTGACCGTGAATTCCTCATCGTCGATGACGATTGCAAGCTGCTGCAGACCTCCCGGAACCCGGGCCTGCTGCGGATCGAGCCCTCCTGGGAACCGGCCCGGAACCTCCTGGCGTTGCGTTTCCCTGACGGCAGCGTCGTCCGGGACGCGCCCGAGCCCGGGACCGCCGCGGTTACCCGGATGTATGACGGCCGGGAAATACCCGGACGGGTCATACCCGGGCCGCTGAGCGCCGCGCTGTCCGGCTACCTCGGCCGGGCCGTCCACCTGTTCAGGCGGGCCGCAGACCACTTCGGTAACGATGATCGTCCTGTGACGCTGATGTCCGAGGCGTCGCTGCACGCGCTCGCCGCGGAGTTCCGCGGCACGGCTCCTGACCCGCGCCGATTCCGCATGTCCATCACGGTCACCGGCGCTGATCCCTGGGCCGAGCACGGCTGGAGCGGGCAGCAGGTGACCATCGGAGACGTTACGCTGGGCGTCCTGGCGCCGGTGCCACGCTGCGTCGTCACCACCCGCAACCCCGAATCAGGCGCAACCGACGCGCGTATCTTGCACGCGCTGGCCCGGCTCCGCGGCAAGAACAACATCACCTTCGGCGTCTGGTGCGAGATCATCCGGCCCGGCTACATCCAGGTCGGTGACCTGGTAATACCGCCCTGAGCGGCGAGCCGTGGCCGGCCGCCGCGTCGCCCGGTGCCCGGCACTCTATCGGCCATCGGCACAACGTGCAGTAGGCAGCTACCGGAGGAACAAGGCCCATGAAGGCCGTTGTGTACACGCGGTACGGGCCGCCTGAGGTGCTGCGGTTGGCGGACGTGGACACGCCGGTGCCTAGGGACAACGAGGTGCTGGTCAAGGTGCACGCGGTAGCGCTGAACGCGTCCGACTGGGAGGTGCTGCGGGGCAAACCGCTGTATTCGCGCATCGGTGGCCCGTTCCGGCCGCGGCGCCACATACTCGGGTCAGACATCGCCGGGCGGGTGGCGGCGGTGGGCCGCACCGCGACACTGTTCCGGCCAGGTGAGGACGTGTTCGCCGACATCCTCAGCCAGTTGGGCGGGTTCGCGGAGTACGTGTGCCTGCCGCAGAGCGCTTTGGCTCCGCTGCCGGCCGGGATGACCTATGAGCAAGCCGCGGCCCTTCCCCAGGCCGGAGCGATCGCGCTGCAGGGCATCCGGGACAAGGGGCAGGTCCGGCCCGGGCAGACGGTGCTGATCAATGGTGCCGGCGGCGGTTCAGGAATGTACGCCGTCCAGCTTGCCAAGCTGGACGGTGCCGAGGTTACCGGGGTGGACAACACCGAGAAACTGGAGTTCATCCGCTTTCTCGGCGCCGATCACGTCATCGACTACACCCGGGAAGACTTCACCCGCGCCGGGCGCGCCTACGACTTGATACTCGATCTGGCCGCCCACCGTCCGGCGTGGGCCTACCAGGGCTCGCTGAGCCCTGGGGGGCGCTATCTGTGTGTCGGCGGGTCGGTGGCTACGGGCCTGCAGGTCCTGCTGCTTGGGCCGGTGATGGGACGAGCCAGGCACAAAACGATGCGGCTGCTTGCCGTACGGCTAGGTGCGCAGCGTCTGGCACCCCTCGTGGAGCTCTGCCAAGCGGGAAAGATTACCACGGTCATTGACCGCCGCTACCCGTTGAGCCAGGTGCCCGAAGCCCTGCGGTATCTCGGAGAAGGGCAC
>Ga0126380_10000713_pt1 | contig 11671 bp, 9 predicted proteins | sample PanSoiMetPlot_26_FD_92544 | JGI IMG/M metagenome (GOLD analysis project Ga0126380, IMG submission 92544) | Tropical forest soil microbial communities from Panama - MetaG Plot_26 | ecosystem: Environmental > Terrestrial > Soil > Tropical forest > Bulk soil | place: Panama | collected 2016-02-17
CCTTCGCCGACGCCCAGCTCGGTCCGCAGCCGGTCAAGGTCAGTGCCGCCGCTGTTGTACTTCAGCTGGCGGGCCACCTTTACCTGCTTGGCCTTGGCTCGGCCGCGCCCCATTGGCTCGACCCCCTTGAACATGCGGGACCTTGCCTAGGTCCCTGTTCCCTGCACTGAGCAATATAGGCTTCGCGCACATGGTGCGGCGCGTCGCTTCTCCAGCGCCTGGAGCGCGACGCGCGCTTCGAGCCCGCATGCACCTATTACGGTACCTTCTTTGCGACGCGAGCGCTTCCCAGGCGCACCTGCAATCCTCACCCCGCCGCCCCGCCCGGTGGTATCTGTGCCCGGCTCAGGAAGGCAGCCAGATGCTCCGGACCCGGCCTACCTCGGCCATCCGCCGCTCGGCCAGCCGGTCGGCGGCCACGGCGGGCGGCACGCCTTCTTCGTCGGCCAGCGCGAAGATCTTCTTGGCCGAAACGAAGATCCGTTCGGCGCGCTCCCTGGCTCTCTCGAAGTTGAAACCGTGCAGCTCGTCCGCGACCTGGATGACGCCGCCCGCGTTAACCAGGTAGTCCGGGGCGTAGAGGATGCCGCGGTCGGCGAGCACCTTCTCCAGCCCGGCGTGGGCGAGCTGGTTGTTGGCCCCGCCGCAGACGATGCGGGCGGACAGCGCCGCGACCGACTCGTCGGTGAGCGCACCGCCCATCGCGCACGGAGCGTAGATGTCGAGCGGGCGGGCGAGAAGCTCGGCGCGGTCGGCTACGGCCTGCACGCCCGGATAGGCAGCTAGCACCCGCTGCACCGCGCCGCGGCTGACGTCGCAGATTACGACGCTGGCGCCCGCCTCCACCAGGTGGCCGGCCAGGCGGTGGCCCACCTTGCCCACGCCTTCCACCCCGACCAGGCGGCCCGCCAGGCTGTCCGAGCCCCAGCTGTGCTCCGCGGCGGCCCGCATCCCGTAGAACACCCCGATCGCGGTGAGGATCGAGGAGTCCCCGCCGCCGCCGTTCAGCAGCGTCCGCCCGGTGACGTGCCGGCACTCGCGGGCCACCACGTCCATGTCGTCGCTGAAGGTGCCGATGTCGCACGCGGTGATGTAGCGCCCGCCCAGTGATTCGACGAAGCGGCCGTAGGCGCGCAGCAGCGCCTCGGACTTGTGCTTGGCCGGGTCGCCGATGATGACGGCCTTGCCGCCACCGAGATCGAGGTCGGCCAGGGCGTTCTTGTACGCCATGGCGCGGGACAGGTTCAGCACGTCGGCCAGTGCCGCATCCTCCGTGGGGTAGGGGAAGAAGCGGGTGCCGCCCAGCGCCGGGCCGAGCGCGGTGGAGTAGATGGCGATGATCGCCCGCAGTCCGGTCTGGGGATCCTGACAGAACACGACTTGCTCGTGCCCGCCGCGCGCGGCGGGGGCGGCCACGTCCTGGGGGTAGGCTGGCGCGCTTCCGCCGGGGCTGCTCGCGAAGACGTTCGTCACTGTGGTGACTCTCCTGGCGTCGTCCCGCGTCCTCGTTGACGCGGACCTCGCGTCAAGCGTATGCCCACCGCCGGGCGTGGCCCGGGCCCAACGGCGATCCGCTCCGGTGCGGCGCGCGTCCGCCGGCTGCCCGGTCTCCGGCTGGCCGCCGCCGTCGCTGCGGGCTCCGCCCGCGCCCGCCGGCTGCCCGTTCTCCGGATGCCCGCGACGGCGCGGCTGTTGACGAAAACGGGCGGGCGGACGATTATCAGGCTTGGTCTGGGCGGGCTTGTGGGGGGAACACTGATGACAAGATCTTGGGGCCGGCTGGCGTGCGCGGCCGCGGGCGCCGCGGGGCTGCTGTCCGGGCTCGGCACCGCTGCCCCGGCAGCCCACGCGGCCCCGGCACCCCGCGCGGCCCGGGCCGCCCACGCGCCCCCGGCAGCCCACGCGGTCCTAGAACGTCACACCGCCCCGGCCGGCCGCGCGGCCCGGGCCGCCCATACGGCCCAGTCGGCGCCCGCACCGTTCGTGATCATCATGATGGAGAACCACGGACTGCGCCCGATCCTGAACAACCGGACGGACATGCCGTACCTGAACAGCCTGTGGCGCGGCGGCGGCAGCCTCGATTTCCCGCACTACGCCGCGCTCGCCCACCCGAGCCTGCCCGACTACCTCGGCATGGCCTCCGGATTCACCCAGGCCACCTCCGATTCGGTGCACCCGGGCCAGTACGCGGGCCCGGCGATCTGGGACCAGCTCACCCAGGCCGGGGTGTCGTGGGGGATCTTCGAGGAAGGCATGCCGAAGGTGTGCTCCCCGCGCATCAGCTACAACGACCCGGCGACCAGCGGGCAGTACCTGCTCGGGCATAACCCCGGCATCCCCTTCGGCACCGTCTACAACAGCGCGGAATGCCAGCAGGTGCAGCCGCTGTCCGCGCTCAACTACGCCAGCTTGCCCGCGGTCAGCTTCATCACCCCGAACAGCTGCGACGACATGCACGGGCTGACCGCCGCCCAGTTGTCCGGCACCGGGTTCCCCAACTGCCTCAAGGGCTCCGACGCGCTGGAACAGCGTTCCGACCAGTGGCTGTCCCAGCTGGTGCCGAACCTCACGGCAGCCGGGGCGACGGTGTTCATCACGTTCGACGAATGCTGCGCGGCCACCCTCAGCCCCGAATACGCGATCGAGACCGGCCCCGCGGTGACCCCGGGTAGCGATGGCACCAGCTATTCGCACTACTCGGTGCTCGCCGGGATCGAAGCCGCCTACGGGCTGCCGCTGCTCGGCGGGGCCGCCACCGCGACCCCGCTGCCAGTGCCGTAACGGCCGGCCCGCCCGGGGGCCGCCCCAAAGGCCGGGCCCGCCCGGGGCCGCCCGCAGGAACCCGGTGGGCCTGCGCCCGCGGGCGCGGTGATGATCTCGTTACGTGTCGTGCCTGCATCCGGCGATTACTGCGTGCCAATATTCCTGGGTGCTTCCTTACGCGGCGTACCTGCGCGTCTACGAGCCACTGTCAGCGTTCGCTAAGGCAGAGGGCCGGCGGTGGGCTGAGTACGCGGCCTCGCCCGGCCGTCCGCGCCGTGCCGGGGCGCTCGCCGCGGAGCAGGCCGAGTCGCTGCGAAGAGCGATCATGCTCCCGTCGCTGCCCGCCCCCGAGCGGGAAAGCGACCATGCCTATGTGCGGTGGTCCGAGGGCATCACCTACATCTGCCCGTGGCAGACGAGGCTGCGGTCCTGGCTGGCGCTGTCCCGGCTCCGCACGGCCGCACCGTCGCTGACCAGGGCCGCGTTCTCGGCCGGGCATGCACACGCGGCGGTTCGTGACTTCGCGCGCTGGCGCAGCCAGGAGTACTCGCCGCGGGTGTACATCCAGGGGAACACCTGGTCGGTGCCGTTCGCCTGGTTCGTTCCCTTTGCCGCGGACGAGCGCTGGCTCGTGCTCGGGGCGCCCGGTGACCCCGGCGAGTCGGGCCGGGCAACTGCCGCGGGAACCCGCACGCTCGTCTACGCGACCGCGATGAGCCAGGCGCGCACGCGGGTGGCCAAGGCGCGCGGCGTGATCCGCCCGGCACGGAGCCGGGGGGGCGCGGCCCCGTGGGGCGATGACCCCGCAGCACTGGTGGCCGGGCTCAAGGAGGTCGGTGCGTGGCTGGCGGAGTTCCATCCGCACTCCCTGGTGGAACTGGACTACGGCGGGCTGGTGCACCTGCTCGACGACGGCGCGCTGTGCGCGGACCAGTCCGTGGCGGAGGTAACCGCCTCGATCAGTGCCGTCGCCGCGGGGGAGATCGAATTCGCGACGGCCATGTATCAGCGGTTTGAGTGCCGCTGGCGGGGACTGAAGGCGCTCGAACAGGCGAGCTGAGGATGTCCGGCGACCGACGTCCGCGGGCGCGCCGCCACCCGGCACTCCGGCGGCATAGGGGCGGCTTTCCGGATCTTCGCTACGGTAACTGCGCATTTCCCGAGAATCACGCAGCGTAACTCGGTTCAGCGGACCAATCGGGACACATGTTACAGAATCTTGCTCCTGGTGGTCGACTTGTCACCGCTGGTGATGGCAATATGGTCCCAGTGGGCCATATTGGACATCCACGGCAGGCTCCGCCCGGAGCCGGGAAGGCAACAACGCAGGATCGCAGTACTGGTCCAGGAGGAGAGGCCGTACATGTCTGCACGCACACCAGAAGCTGAACCGCTGCTGACGCCAGCCGAGGTTGCGACGATGTTCCGCGTGGATCCCAAGACCGTGACGCGGTGGGCGAAGGCCGGGAAACTCACGTCCATTCGCACCCTGGGCGGCCACCGCCGGTACCGGGAGACGGAGGTCCGCGCCCTGCTCGCGGGCATCCCGCAGTCGCGTTCGGAGTAGGTCCCGCTTATTGCGCGGTGCGCCACGCCGGCCGGGCCCGAGCCGGTCCCCGCCAGCCACGCGCGGCCCGCGCGCATGGACTGCACAGCAGTCCGCCAGCAGTACGAGTGAGGGGGCCGGCCCCGGCGGTCATCGGCCGCGTCTGGGGCGCCATAGCTGATGAGCGGGGGTAGCCAGGCGGTGGCCTGGCACGGCCGGGCACACGGCCGCCCGGTTGTCGCAGGCGGGGCGGACAATCTGAGACGTGCACATCGCAGTCGTCGCCGGCCCGGGGCGCAGTTGCCTGTTGTCCGAGTTCTCCGGGGACGACACCGGCCACGGGGGCATCGTTCAGCATGATGATCTTTTTGCGGCCGTCGCGGAGCGCGAGCGGGACGGTGACGTCCGCTGGGTCTGGGCGGCCTGCGGCGACTTCTACCCGGCGCTGCTGCGTGCCGGGGTGCGGGTGCGGCGCTGTCACGACGTGGCGCTGACCGAGGCGCTGCTGCTCGCCCGGGACGGGCGCCTGGCGGAGCCGGCCACGCTGGCGGCGGCGTGGGCGCGGCTGCGCGGGGCGGCGGCGCCGCACGCCGGGGCACTCGCCGCACGCCCCGCCATGGCCGGTCAGGCGGTGCTGTTCGAGCCCGCCGACCCGGCCTTCCCCGGCCCTGGCGCGGCGCTGGACGCGCTGGTCGCCGTGCACGCCGACCAGCTGCGCCGGATCGGGGCCGACGAGTACCCCGGCAGGTTGGCGCTGCTCGCGGCGGCGGAGTCGGCGGCCGGGCTGGCGGCCGCCGAAATGCGCTACGACGGGCTGCCCTGGCGCGCCGACGTCCACGCCGCCCTGCTGACCGGCCTGCTCGGCGGCAAGCCGCTGCCCGGGCTGCGCCCGCCGCGCCTGGCCGACCTCGCCGCGCAGATCTCCGCCGCGCTCGGCGGCCGCCCGGTGAACCCCGATTCCCCCGCGCAGGTGCTGCGAGCGCTGGCGGCCGCCGGTGTCCGCGTGCCCTCCACCCGCGCGCACGTGCTGCGCGAGGTGGACCACCCGGCGGCGGCCCTGCTGCTGGAGTACAAGGAACTCGCCCGGGTGTACGCCGCGCACGGCTGGTCCTGGCTGGAGGAATGGGTGACCGGCGGCCGGTTCCACCCCGAGTATGTGGTCGGCGGGGTGGTCTCCGGCCGGTGGGCGACCAGGGGCGGCGGCGCGCTGCAGATCCCCCGCGTGCTGCGCCGGGCGGTGGTGGCCGACCCGGGCTGGGTCCTGGTGGTGGCGGACGCCGCGCAGCTCGAACCGCGGGTGCTGGCGGCGCTGGCCGGCGACGAGGCGCTGGCCGTGGCGGCCGGCACCGGCGATCTCTACCAGGCGCTGGCCGACGTGTTCGGCGGGGAGCGGGCCAACGCCAAGATCGCGCTGTTGTCCGCCATGTACGGCGGGGCGGCCGGCCAGGCCCGGCAACTGCTCGCGGTGCTCCGGCACCGGTTCCCGCTCGCCGCCCGCTACGTGGAGCTGGCCGCCCAGGCGGGGGAGGAGGGCAAGGTGGTCCGGTCCCGGCTCGGGCGCACCTGCCCGCCGCCGTCCAGCGACTGGCGCGGGCTCACCGCCGAGCCCGACGACCCGGCGGCCGAAGAACAGCGGGCCGGCCGGTCGCTGCGAGCCCGCGGCAGGTTCACCCGCAACTTCGTGGTTCAGGCCAGCGCGGCCGACTGGGCCGTTGTCTTCCTGGCTGGCCTGAGGCGCCGCCTCGGCTTTCCGAACATGCCTAACGCGGGCGGCGTACCCGCCGCCGTCCCCGGCACACCGCCCGGGGCGCAGCCTTCCGCCACGGGCGGCGACGGTCAGCCGCGCTTGGTGTTTTTCCAGCACGATGAGGTGATCGTGCACTGCCCGGCGGGCGCCGCCGACGGCGTGGTGGCGGCGGTCGGCGCGGCCGCCGCCGAGGCCGGGCAGCTGGTGTTCGGGCCGACCCCGGTCCGGTTCCCGGTCACGACGGCCGTGGTGACCAGCTACGCCGACGCCAAGTGAGACCGGGGTGCGGGCGCCCGCCGTGCGGGGGAACCGGCGGGCTGGCTGCGATCAGGCCTCGGCGGTCGAAGGCTGCTCCGTGCCGCAGTACTTGCACTTGCCGGCCTTGGCCGGCAGGTCGCTGGACAGGCAGGCCGGGCAGGTCTTGACCGGGCCGGGCGGGCCGAACACGGTGACACCGCGCCTGGCCTGGGCCCTCCGGTACGGAACGACGATCACGTAGTAAACGACCAGCATGAAGACGAGGAAATAGATGAGCGAGGAGATCAGCGAGCCGAAATTCAGGAACGTCGACCTGTTACCGGCGTTTCCCAGCTGAACGCCCAGGCCAATGGAATGGCCTCCCTGGGCCCGCGCCACGATCGGGTTGATGATGTTGGCCGTGAATGAGGCGATCAGGGCGCTGAAGGCGAGCGCGACGGCGAGCCCGACGGCCACCACGACGATGTCGCCCCGCATGAGGAAGTTCTTGAACCCGGTGAACATGCTTCATACCCTCCCTGGCCGTCCCGCCGGCTCCGGGCGGTGGGATGCGGGGGAAGCGAGCCGCCCGGCCGTGGATGCCGACGATATCGTCGACGGTGTGGGCGGTCATCGCCCGCCGGCCGAGCTGGCTGGCCTGGTGCCTATCGTTGCCGGGCGGCGCACCCTCGCGTGCGCTGATTACAATCCGTTATAAGAGCGGCGCCAAAGCATTACATTCCGCGAAGGGCTCAGCATGCCGGCATTAGGTGAAGTAGCAGGTCAGTTAGGTATTTCCGGGCGGCCTAAAGATTCGGCACCTAACCCTAGTCACCGACGGTAAGCTCCCCCCATAGGGGATGGCTCGCGGGGGGCATGGGAGGGCCGCATGGATGGACGGCACGTGATCGCAGCGGGAACCGACGACGCCGGGGTGTCGTGGGTCATCTGGGCACGGCGTGATGAGCCGCGCGACGGTGACTTGTTAAGCATGATCAGGCTCACCGACTCCGGTGGGCGGATCCTCCACCTCGGGGCTTCCTCCGGGCCTCCGCTGTACCCTGGCCGCCTGCTGAACGTCACCACCAGCGGCAGCGAGGAGGGGCCGCGGGCGCTGCTGGCCCGGGTGGATCCGAAGGTCCGGCGGCTGGAGTTGCGGGTGCACGACGGCAGCGCGAGGAACGTGCCGCTGTACGACTGCGCCGAGATCCCCGAGGTGCGTTTCGGCGCGCTGCTGCTGCCGCGCGAGGAACTGCTCGACTCGGTGGCCGGCTTCGCCGCCAAGGGCCGCGAGCTTGAGCGCTTCGACCTGCGGTTCCAGCAGGGCCGCTGGGAGGCCCGCCACCCTACTAGGGCCGTGCGGTCGGCCACCGTATTACCCGCAACCAGGTAGCGGGCGCGGATTAGCCTTTGCCCCGCCCGGAGCCGGGCACGCCGGACCGGGCACCGCACGGCGGGGAGGGCGCGGCGCTTTCCGGCATCCGCCACGCGGTGGCGGCAGCGGCCACGAGCTCGGCGGTGCCCCGCAGGTCGGGTACCCCGGTGACCGGCCGGTTGGCGAGGAACTGGCGGACCACATACAGTGCCGCCGGGTCGCCGAGCAGTTGCCCGTGAAACGCCGGGATCACCACCACGTTGGGCGGTAGCGGGCAGGCGGGCAGGGTCACCGCGTCGGCGAGCGGGACCACTTCGAGCAGCCGGACCGGGGCGTGGTGGGCGGCCGCTTCGGCGAACTGGGCACCGACTCTGTTCACCGAGTTGATCAGGGTCTGCGCGCCGGACGTGCCGAACGGGGAGAGCCCGCCGACGAACCAGATCAGCGCGTGCAGTTCGTCCCCGGTGACCAGGCCGGTACCGCCGCCCTCGCGGTACCCGGACTGGCCGGGCGCGACGATCGGGCTGAGCAGGATGACCGACCCGATAGGGGCGCCGGGGTGGCGCGCGAGCATCGCGTCCACGCCGAGGGTGCCCTCGCTTTCCGCCACGATGTCCACAGGCTTGCCCGTCTGCCGGTGCAGCCGCTGGACCTGGGTGGCGATCCGGTCGCCGAGCAGCGGCAGCGCCATGTTGCCCGCCTTCGGCCCGTAGGGCAGCGGCTGTCCGCGGCGGTTGGTGCCGCGGTAGGAGAACTGCTGCACCACGGTGCCCGGGACGGCCTCGGCCAGCGCCCGGTTCTGGCCGCAGCACCACGAGCCGAAACCGGCGATCTCGAGCACCGGGTGATGCCTGGTGCCGGCGATCGCGCCGACCGGCCGGGCCGCCCCGGTGGTCCCGGTCACCCAGGCCACGGTCCCGTCCGGGTGCCCCGCCGGAATGGGGCCACCGAGGGCGAAGACGAGCCTGGTCAGCGCGATGACCGTGGCGAGGACCGCGGCCAGGGCCATGGGCCCCGCGGGAATCTGGTGCACCGCCAGCTCGGCCGGGGCCGCTGGGGCCGTCAGTGCCGGGGCCGAGAGGGCCGCCGGCATCTGGGTGGCCAGTTCCTGACCGGCAGGCATCGGCCCGGCTGGCGCTCGCTCCGCCGGTCCTCGCCCGGCCGGCTCCTGGCCGGCCCGGCCGCGCCGGGCCGGCTCCCACCCAGCGGATCGTGCGACCGCGGCGGTCAGGCCGTGCCAGGCCCAGGCGTTCACCAGGCCCGCCAGGCCGGCCACCGGTACCGCGTCCGGTGCGGGCAGCGCCCCGGCGGCCGCGGCGGCGGCGGTGAGCACGGCGAACTCCGCCAGCAGCCACCACGTGGCCGAGACCGGGGGCAGGGTCCGCCACCAGGCGCCGGCCACCCCGGCGTGGCTTAGCGGCAGCGCGATCAGCAGCATGGCCGGCAACAGGGCGAGGAACGGCCAGGAGAAGGGCAGGATGGCCACCCCGAAGGTCAGGCTGACCAGCGGGGACATCAGCAGGCAGGCCAGCGTCGTGACGACGAGCGCACCGCGCAGCGCGGCCAGCGGCGGTGGCGTCAGGTGCGCGGGCCAGGCCAGCCGGACCAGCACGGTGTTCAGCGCGGACCGGGCGGCCAGCAGCCCGGCGAGCAGCAGGGCGAACCAGAGCCAGGACCGCTGGGCGCTGTACAGCCAGCGCAGGTCATGAAAGATCGCCAACGGCGGGAGCGCGGTGACCTGGGGGGCAAGGCCGCGGGCGGCGGGGGCGAACGCCACCAGCAGGCCGGCCTCGGCCATGGCCGCGCCACAGCACACTGCAATCAAGCCTCGGTGCGCCAGGAACCGGTCGCTCCGCAGGCTGGCCGGCTGCGGCTGTCCGCCCATGCCCCGCATCTAGATTCGCGATCTGTTTTTCGGCGGCCGGACATCCCGGGGACCACCGAGTGTCACTTTCTTGTATATCTCAGCACGGGGTCCGGACATCAACGTATTAACCCGGCGTGGCGAACCGATGCCGCTCCGCGAAGCGGCCCGGCCCCCAGGCCCTGGCGCGCGGGCCTCCTCTTCTGGGGGTCACTCCCCCCAACCGTGCCGAGGGCGCGGGCTTGATCGTCGGCCGGAGCCTATCGGTTCCGGCGTGCTTACCCAAGTCCGCCGGGCTGCGCCGGGCCCCGCTCGCCGAGCGCGAAGCGCAGGTAACGCTCCGCCGACCGGGCGACCGCGGCCGTCCCGTCGGTGCGCACCACCCGCCGCCACCATCCGCCGTAGATCCGCTCGAACGGGTAGGGCGCCAGCCTGGCCAGGCCGCGCCGGATGACCTCCGGCCGCTCCGGAATGAGGTTCGGGTAGCTGTACATGAACGACACGTACCGCCGGTCCGGGACCACGGTCATGATGTCCCCGGAGAACACGGCGCCAGCGCCGCCGTCCGCGCCCGCCCAGTGCAGCACCTGGCCGCCGTCGAAGTGCACGCCGACGTTGATGAGCGTGAGGCCGTCCCCGATCTCCTCGGCCTCGCCCTCCCAGAACCGGACCAGCGGATCCGGCCGGGGCACCCACTGCCGGTCGGCGGCGTGGATGTAGACCGGCGCGCCGAATTCGCGCGCGTACGTGACCATCGACCCGTAGAAATGCGGGTGGCTGACCGCGATGGCCCGGATACCGCCCAGGTCACGGATCTGGCGGGCGAGGTCGTCGTCCAGGTAACTGATCATGTCGAAGAGCACGTTCCCCGCCGGGGTCCGCACCAGCAGCGCCCGCTGCCCGATCGCGGTCGGGGGCTGGGCGCCGACCCCGAGCACACCGGGTCCCTCCTCCTCGATCCGGCCACGGTGCCCGGCGGCGGCGAGTTCGGCCAGGCTGGTCCAGCGCTGCCCGTCCCAGCCCACGTACTGGCGTTCGTCCAGGCAGATGGGGCAGTCCTCGCGCGGGGCCGGGTACTGCACCCCGCAGGTCGCGCAGATCGGCAGGTCCACATCCATGGCCCCAGGTATAGCCGACGCGCCAGGCAGCGGGCCCGGCCGGGCCGCCTCAGCGGCCGGAGCGCCGGATTCGTCACGGATCGTGATACCGGGCCCGGAGCGCCTTCTTGTCGATCTTGTCCTTGGCAGTCATCGGCACCGGCCACGAAGTGCACTCCACCCGGCGCGGCCGGTTGGTTCAACCCGGGTCCAGGCCCCGCCTTCCGGATCAGACCGCGGTTGAGCGCGACGCTTTCACCCGCTTTGCGCGGTCCAGCCGCCGGGCATGCCGTGGCCGGCCACCCCGGATCCCGGCCACGCGCAGGCCCTCGGCGGAGGGACCGCCCCAGAAGGCCCCTCCGCCGAAGGCAAGCCTCGGCGCGCACGTCCCTCCGCCTCGGCTGTGCCAGCCCGCGAAATCGGCCCGCCCGAACGGGGCAACCCCGGAGACTGCCGTCCGTGACCCGGGCCTGCGCCCGGCGGACCGCCGGGCTTGCTACCAGTCTGTCGCCTCGTGCGCCGTTTGGGAGGTAGATAAAAACTGTCGGACAAGCCCGGACACGCTCCGTGCTGTCGGACAGGCCCCGGACACGCTCCGTGCCGGTGCCACGGTGGGCGGGCGGTGTCAGCGGCCCGCCCGGAACAGGGCGGCGACGCGGTCCCGGGGGAATGCTGGAGTGCGGTGGCCGTCACGCCCGGTCATCTCCTCGTTCGCGACCAGCGCGTTGGCCACGGCCTCCTCGGTGGCCTGCACCACCGCCGCGAAGAACGGGTTTATCTGCGCCCAGGGGATGAATCTGAGCTGGTCGTAGTCACGCCCGGTGCCGGGCGGCGGGCTGTGGCCGCTGAACCCGCCCGGGTTGGCGGTGGAGAAGGCCAGGAACAGGTCGCCGGAGAAATGCGAGCTGATGGTGCCGGTGCGCGCGATCCCGTGGGTGACCCGCCGGGCCAGCGCGGTGCACTGGTGCGGGAGCAGCGGCGCGTCGGTGGCCACGATGCCGATCACCGACCCGGCCCCCAGCGGAGTTGCGGTGTCGCC
>Ga0126380_10000715_pt1 | contig 11657 bp, 13 predicted proteins | sample PanSoiMetPlot_26_FD_92544 | JGI IMG/M metagenome (GOLD analysis project Ga0126380, IMG submission 92544) | Tropical forest soil microbial communities from Panama - MetaG Plot_26 | ecosystem: Environmental > Terrestrial > Soil > Tropical forest > Bulk soil | place: Panama | collected 2016-02-17
ACGGCCGCGAGCGCGGCGGCACTCAGGGTTTCCACGACGAAGTCGCGGTCGGACACGGCGTCGAGCGAGTTCGCCATCGGTTGCGAAAAGCCCAGAGCTTTCGCCGTCGCGTCGCGGTCGAGGGGAAACGAGGTGCCGGCAAGCGCGCCGGCGCCGAGCGGGCATTCGTTGAGCCGCGCCCGCGCATCGGCAAAGCGCCCGCGGTCGCGCGCCGTCATCTCCGCATAGGCGAGCAGGTGATGACCGAACGTCACCGGCTGCGCCGTCTGCAGGTGGGTGAAGCCGGGCATGATGGTGGCGGCGTGGTCGAGCGCCTTCTCGGCGAGCGCGCGCTGATGCGCGTGCAACAGGCCGTCGATCTCGTCGATTGCATCGCGCAGGTAGAGACGGAAGTCGGTCGCCACCTGGTCGTTGCGCGAGCGCGCCGTGTGGAGGCGGCCGGCCGCCGGACCGATCAACTCGGCCAGGCGGGCCTCGACGTTCATATGGATGTCTTCCAGCTCGCGCTTGAAGGCAAAACGGCCCTGCTCGATCTCTAACAGAATCGTGTCTAGACCCTGAGCGATCTTCGCGGCATCTTCCGCCGAGATGATGCCTTGCCGCGCAAGCATCGCGGCGTGCGCCTTTGACGCCACGATGTCCTGGCGGTAAAGCCGCTGATCGACGTCGATCGAGGCATTGATCTCCGCCATGATCGCGTCGGGTTGCGACGCAAAGCGGCCGCCCCACATCTTGTTGCTCATGGCACCCAGGTTGCTCCGACCATGACGGCTTCACGCGACGACGCCACGACGAGCCGATCCCGGCACCGGCTCGGGCTCTACACCGCGCTGGCGCTCATCGGCGTCTTGGCCGGCCTCGCCGGGGTATACGGGATCGGCGGCCTCAAGGGCAATGCAGCCGACGCCGCGTGCGGGCCCGCCGCGGCGACGGCACAGCGCATGGCGCCGCTGGCGCGCGGCGAGGTCGCCGCCGTCGCGGTTGCGACCGAGCCGCGGCGCGTCCCCGATTTGTCCTTCCGCGACGCCGAGGGACGCGAGCGCAGCCTGGTGGACTGGCGCGGACGCACCGTGCTGTTCAACCTGTGGGCCACGTGGTGCGTGCCGTGCCGCCGGGAAATGCCGGCGCTCGATGCGCTGCAGGCGCGGCTGGGCGGACCGGACTTCGAGGTGGTGGCCGTCAACATCGACACGCGCGACCCGGACAAGCCCAAAAACTGGCTCAAGGAGGTCGGGATCTCGCGGCTAGCCTATTATGCCGATCCGAGCGCCAAGACGTTCCAGGACCTCAAGGCGGTGGGAAAGGCGCTCGGCATGCCGACGACGCTGCTGATCGATTCTGGCGGCTGCGAACTCGGCGTCCTGGCTGGTCCGGCCGAATGGGCGAGCGATGATGCCGTGAAGCTGATCGAGGCGGCGCTGGGGCGGTGAGCGCCCCGTCAGACGCGAATGTCGACGTGGGCGCCCATGCCGGGCGGGCGGGTTATCGGCGCGAGGTTCTGCTGGGCGGCGTCGAGCGTGGCCACCACCGATTGCGCGGCTTCGGCATTCATCTTCATCATCTTGGCGGCGAGAATCTGCTGCGTCTGACCCGCGCCGGCGGTGGCCAGGCCGGCGGCGAGCGATGCGGGGTCCATGAGGCGTCCTAGGCGAGCTGGTTGACCAGACTTGACAGCGACGCGAACTGGGCGGACTTGGCCTTGGCCTCCGCTTGCAGGCGGCTCATCACGATCTGCGTCGTCAGCTGGGCTTGTCCGTCGATCTGGTTGGCCATGGCGGTCCCGAAGCCGGACGCAAACGCATCGGTCTTGCTCTGGAAGTCCTGAATCATGGCTTGGCGCTTCTCGCGCCATGCCTGCGACTGCTGCCATGCGGACGGCTGCGGCAGCCAGTTGAACTTCTTTGCATAGATTCCGGTCATCCATGCACGTTAGGGCGCGGGAGGTTAACGAATGGTGGCCGTCCAGGCTCGACGATCATGCCGGCGGCGTGGAATAATAGGGCCGGTCATGTGGCGTTACCACTTGCCAATCAAGAGGTTGGCCCGTCCCTCCGCGATCCCCCTGCTGGCCTTCGCGCTGGCCGGTTTCAGTCCGGTCCCGCCGGCGCAGGCCGCCGATGCTGCGGCCTGCCGCGAGCTGGAGCGCCGCCACGAGCTGGCCAAGGCCGATATCGCGTCGCTGCAATTGAATTCCCTGCTGTTCGCGGCGGTCGAGAAGGGCTGTGCGCCGCTGGCGCGCGCGCTTCTGGCGGCCGGCGCCTCCCCCGATGCACGCGATCGCCTGGGCAACAGGCCGCTCGCGCTCGCGGCCCGATCGGGCCAGCTCGAACTCGTCGATCTCCTGCTCGAGCAGGGGGCGCCGATCGATGCCCGCAACCTCGCCGGCTCGAGCGCGCTCTACCTGGCGGCCGAGAACGATCGGCTCGGCATTGTTCGGCGGCTCCTCGACCGCGGCGCCGATGCCAACCTGGCGGGACGCACCGGCGTGACGCCGCTGTCGGCGGCGGCGTTCAAGGGCAACGACCGGATCGTCGAGCAGCTTCTGGCGCGGGGAGCCGCTCCGGACGCCATGGACGCCACCGGCAAGGCGCCGATCGTGTATGCGGCTGCCCTTGGCTTCACGCCGATTGTGCGGCGACTGCTCGATGCCGGCGTCGTCGCGACGGCGCGCTATGGCAACGACCTCACGGCGCTGATGTGGGCGGCAGGCTATGCCGACAGCGCGGGCGTGGCCGACGCCAAGGAGGTGGTCGCGCTCCTCATCGATCGCGGCGCCCCGGTCGACGCCGCCGACGATCGCGGCCGCACGGCGCTGATGATCGCCGCCGAGGACGGTCATGCCGCGATCGTCGAGCTGCTGATTGCGCGCGGCGCCGACCGGACGATCAAGGACAAAAGCGGCAAGGTGGCGCTCGACCTCGCGGCCGACGAGAGCGTGCGTGAGAAGCTGAAGCCCTAACGGAAGTCATTCTGCCCGGACATCACAGGCCGGCGAGGTACTCTGCCGCCGCCGCGATATCGTCTTCCGAGATCGCCTTCATGAGATCCGACATGCCGGGATTGTTGCCGCGCTCGCCGGTGCGGAAGGCGAGCATCGTTTGCGCCATGTACTCCCTGATCTGCCCGGCGAGGCGCGGCTGCGTGCCGGCGCCCTGGTACTCGCCGAGGTGACAGCCGGTGCAGCCCAGCGCCACGTTGGCGCGCAACGCCTGCGACGCGACCGGCTGGGGCGCGCGCGGCTGGCGCAGGTCGGGCCACGGCTTCTGCGAATAATATTCGGCCAGCGCCATCATGTCGCTGCGCTCCATCTCGGCAACGACCTGCTGCATCGGCTCGTTCTTGCGGTCGCCGCGCCTGTAGTCGCGGAGCTGGAGATAGAGGTAGCCCTGCTGCTGGCCCCAGATCACCGGAATCGTCTTGTCCTGCGGCACGCCGTTCTCGCCGTGGCAGGCATTGCACAGCTGCACCTTGTCGTCGCTTGGTTGGGCGCCGGCCGCGCCCATGACGACCGCCAGCATCGCAGCGACGAGCGCAGCGGCTTTCGCCGCTTGCGCGACACAGCGTGGCATGGCGACGGTCCAGATCATGACACCCCAAAAAGAGACGGGACCGAGCGGTCCCGTCTGCCAACGCGCTCGTCGGCGCACAGTTGCCTTCGGGCCGCTCAATCGACCGTGAAGGCGATGATGCTGTTGCCGCGCTTGTAGTCGAGCTGGACGTTGCCGCCGGCGCCGACCACGATGTACTGCTTGCCGTCGACCGTGTAGGAGGCGGGCGGCGCATTGACGCCGGCGCCGGCCTGGAACTTCCACAGAATGGCGCCGGTCTCGCCGTCATAGGCCTTGAAGTGCCCGTTGCCTTCGCCCGCGAACACGAGTCCACCGGCGGTCGCCAGCGCCCCGCCGATCATCGGCTGCGGTGTCTTCACCTGCCAGCGGATTTTTCCGGTGTGGTAGTCGACCGCCGTCACATTACCCCACTGTTCCTCGGACGGGATCACCTTGAAGGCGCCGCCGAGCCACAGCTTGCCCTTGGGATAAGGCGTGCTCTCGACGTGGTAGGTCATCGGCTGGTGCAGGTTGATGGCATAGCTGAGCCCGAGGTTGGGATTGACCGCCATCGGCGACCACTCGACGCCGCCATTGGCGCCTGGCAGCATGCGCGCGCCTTCCTTGGTCGGCAGCACCCACATGTTCTCCTGCGGCACCATCGCCTCGGAGAACCGGATCAGGCTGCAGTCGTTGCGGTTGTGCACATAGACGTGCCCGGTCTTGCCGGCATGCAGCACGCCGGGAACCATCTGTCCCTGCGCGTTACGCACGTCGACCAGGATGGCGGGACTGACCGCGTCGAGATCCCACACGTCGTGGGCGATGTACTGGAAGTGACAGACGTAGCGGCCGGTGTCGAGGTCCACCGAGACCAGCGAGTTCGTGTAGAGATTATCGCCGGGACGCAGCGAACCGTCGAGGTCGGGCGACGGATTGCCGACCAGAAAGAAGATGCGGTTGGTGGCGAGGTCGACGGCAGGGTTCTGCCACACGCCGCCGCCCAGCGTCTTGTAGGGATCGCCGGTCTTGGCGAGCTGCGCCTTTTCGGCCGCGATGTCGCGATGCATGTCGCGGCCGGTCGCGTCCTTCTCGGCCCACACGCCGACCGAGTTCTCCGGGATCGTGTAGAACGTCCACAGCAGCTTGCCATCCTTGGCGTCGAACGCTTTCACGAAGCCGCGGATGCCGTACTCGCCGCCATTGGTGCCGATGAGGATCTTGCCCTTCACGGCGGTCGGGGCCATCGTCTCGCTGTAGCCGAGCTCGGGATCGGCGACATCGACCTGCCAGACCACGGTTCCCTTCTTGGCGTCCAGCGCCACGAGCTTGGAGTCGAGCGTGCCCATGTAGACCTTGTCGTCATACACGGCGACGCCGCGGTTGTTGGGGCCGCAGCAGTAGACCGTGATCGGGCCGAGCTTGTGCTGGTAGTGCCACAATTCCTCGCCGGTGCGCGCGTCGAGTGCATAGACGTGATTGAACGAAGTGGTCACATACATCACGCCGTTCACCACTATCGGCGTGGTCTCCAATGATTCCCTGACAGCCGTCTGGAAGATCCAGGCTGGGCGCAAGCGCGCCACGTTGGAGACGTTGATCTGGCGATTGGGATAGAAGCGCAGCTGGTTGTAATCGCCGTTCGTGTGCAGGAAGTTGTTGCCGTCGCCGCCGGCGCGGTTGAGCAGATCCTGCGTCACCGCGTTCATGTCGCCATATTTGGCGGCGGGCTTTACCTCCTGCGCCGACACCGCACCGGCCATCCACAGGGCGAGCGTGCCGGACGCCGCGATCGCGGCAAGTCTTGCGAAGCAATACATGCAGAGTCTCCCCGTCCTGGCCGATCGTTGGGCAAATTGTGAGGAGTGCCAGGCTACCGAAGGGTGGGCGCGGGTCCGGTGGCTGTCAAGGCAGCTTGCGTGTGGCGCTCGACTTCCGGGGCTAGATCGGCGGCCGCAGGGCTCAGCGCGTCGGCACTGGCTTTTCGCCGCGGTAATCGTAGAAGCCGCGCTGGGTTTTGCGCCCGAGCCAGCCGGCCTCGACGTATTTCACCAGCAGCGGACAGGGACGGTATTTCGAATCGGCAAGGCCCTCGTGCAGCACCTGCATGACCGACAGGCAGGTGTCGAGCCCGATGAAGTCGGCCAGCTCGAGCGGTCCCATCGGGTGGTGTGCGCCGAGCCGCATGGCGGTGTCGATCGCCTCGACGTTTCCCACGCCCTCGTACAGCGTATAGATCGCCTCGTTGATCATCGGCAGGAGGATGCGGTTGACGATGAAGGCGGGAAAGTCCTCCGACACCGCGATGGTCTTGCCCAGCTTGCTGACGAAGGTCTTGGTGCTCTCGAAGGTCGCATCGGCGGTGGCGATGCCGCGGATCAGCTCGACCAGCTCCATCACCGGCACCGGGTTCATGAAATGAATGCCGATGAAGCGCTCCGGCCGATCGGTCGCCGAGGCCAGCCGGGTGATGGAGATCGACGACGTGTTGGTGCCGAGCACGGCCTCGGGCTTGAGGACGGGACAGAGGTCGGTGAAGATCTTGCGCTTGACCTCCTCCTTCTCGGTCGCCGTCTCGATGACGAGGTCGCATTCGCCCAGCGCGTCGAGCGTTTCCGCCGCCTGGATGCGGGCCAGCGCGGCCTTGCGGTCCTCTTCCTTGATCACGTTCTTGGCAACCTGGCGGGCCATGTTGCCGTTGATGGTCGCCATGCCGGCCTTGATGCGGTCGGACGCGACGTCGTTGAGCAGCACATCGAAACCGGCGAGCGAGCACACGTGGGCGATGCCGCTGCCCATCTGGCCCGCGCCGATCACACCCACCTTGCGAATGTTGAGCTTCATGACGTCCGTCCGATGTACAACACCGGCAACCGTTGCGAGATTTCGATGCTCCGCCATGGGCGCTGTTCTACGCCGATCCGCGCGTTCTGACTACATCCCCATTGGATTAAGACCGGCCGAGCTTGGCGAGTTCCTGCTCGAGCTCGGGCAGGGCCTGGAACAGGTCGGCGACCAGGCCGTAGTCGGCGACCTGGAAGATCGGGGCTTCCTCGTCCTTGTTGATGGCGACGATGACTTTGGAATCCTTCATGCCGGCCAGGTGCTGGATGGCGCCGGAAATGCCGACCGCGATGTAGAGTTGCGGCGCGACCACCTTGCCGGTTTGGCCCACCTGCCAGTCGTTCGGCGCATAGCCGGCATCGACCGCCGCCCGCGAGGCCCCCACTGCGGCGCCCAGCTTGTCGGCCACCGGCTCGATATATTTGGTAAAATTCTCCCGGCTCTGCATGGCGCGGCCGCCGGAAATGATCACCTTGGCGGAGGTGAGCTCGGGCCGGTCCGACTGCGACAGTTCCTCGCCCACGAAGGATGAAAGGCCGGGGTCAGCGGCGCTGACGGCCGGCTCGATCGGCGCCGCGCTGCCGCCCTCCGCTGCGGCCTGAAAGGCTGCGGTCCGCACCGTGATGACCTTCTTGGGGTCGCGCGAGCGCACGGTCTGCACTGCGTTGCCGGCATAGATCAGGCGCTCGAAGGTGTCGGGCGCCACCACCTTGACGATCTCGGAAATCTGCATGACGTCGAGGAGGGCGGCGACCCGCGGCAGGTAGTTTTTGCCGGCGGTGGTGGCCGGCGCCACGATGGCGTCATACGGGCCGGCCAGCGCGACGATCAGCGCGGCAACCGGCTCCGCCAGCGTGTGAGCGTATTCGGCGCCGTCCGCCAGCAGGACCTTGCTGACGCCGTCGAGCTTGGCGGCGGCTTCGGCCTCTGGGCGGCAGCCACTGCCGGCGACCAGGACGTGAATGTCGCCACCCAGGCCCTTCGCGGCGGTGAGCGCCTTGTGGGTGGAATCCTTCAGCGCCTCGTTGTCGTGCTCGGCGACCAGGAGGGTAAGCATTACAGCACCCCCGCCTCGTTCTTGAGCTTGCCGACCAGTTCGGCGACCGACCCGACCTTGACGCCGGACTTGCGGCTCGGCGGCTCGGCCGTCTTGACGATCTCCAGCCGCGGCTTCACGTCGACGCCATAGGCTTCGGGGGTCTTGTCGTCGATCGGCTTCTTCTTCGCCTTCATGATGTTGGGCAGGCTGGCATAGCGCGGCTCGTTGAGTCGCAGGTCCGTGGTCACCACCGCCGGGCCCTTGAGGCGGACGGTCTGCAGCCCGCCGTCGACCTCGCGCGTGACCAGGACGTTGGAGCCCTCGATCACCAGCTTGGAGGCGAACGTGCCCTGCGGCCAGTTCAGCAGCGCCGCCAGCATCTGGCCGGTCTGGTTGCTGTCGTCGTCGATCGCCTGCTTGCCCATGATGACCAGGCCGGGCTGCTCGGCATCGATCACGGCTTTCAGGATTTTGGCGACGGCCAGCGGTTCCACCGTCACGTCGGTCTTCACCAGAATGCCGCGATCGGCCCCCATGGCCAGAGCGGTGCGGATGGTTTCGGCCGCCTGCTGCGGGCCGATCGAGACTGCGACGATCTCCGTCGCCTTGCCGGCCTCCTTCAGCCGGATCGCCTCCTCGACGGCGATTTCGTCGAAGGGATTCATCGACATCTTGACGTTGGCGAGCTCGACGCCCGAGCTGTCCGCCTTGACGCGAATTTTGATGTCCTTGTCGACCACCCGTTTGACGGGCACCAAGACCTTCATTGCCGTCTCTGCCTGGACTGAAGAGCGCGGCAACCTAATGGCCGCGGCGTTCGAGTGTCAACGTGCCGCGCGACATGGCAATCCGCGATCGAACAGCGGGACGACAGGCGCAAGGCCCGGGCAAGAAGCTTCACCGGTTCTGTCCTGGCGCCCAGAGCACGTCGCGCGCACCTTTGTCGTTGGCCCAGCGGCTCGCCACGAACAGGAAATCCGACAGCCGGTTGACGTACTGCAGCGCCTCGGGCGTCACGCCCTCGCCGGGCTTGTCGTTGAGCTCGACCATGATGCGCTCCGCGCGGCGGCACACCGTGCGGGCGAGATGCAGATGGGCGGCGGCCGCCGTCCCGCCCGGCAGGACGAAGGATTTCAGCGGACTCAGGCCCTCGTTGAGGCGGTCGATCTCGCGCTCCAGCCAGGTCACCTGCTGATCGGTCACGCTCAGGCGCGCACCACCCGGGCCTTTGCCCTTGCCCGGCAGGCAGAGGTCCGCCTCGACGTCGAACAGGTCGTTCTGGACACGGCCGAGCAGGGCATCGAGCTCCGCGTCGGCGTGGAGGCGCGCCAGGCCGATCACCGCGTTGACCTCGTCCAGCGTGCCATAGGCGGCGATGCGCAGGTCGTATTTCTTGCGCCGCTCGCCCGTCCCGAGCGCCGTGGTGCCGTCGTCGCCGGCACGGGTATAGATGCGGTTGAGGACAACCATGGTCGGTCCATAAAATTGCTGGCTGCTGGATTGTTCACAAAAGTTTATCCTATCGCGGTGTGAACCGGAACTAGGGAGCCCTCACGTGCGCTTCATGACTGTTATGGCATTTGCCGCTGTCGTGCTCATCCCGGCCGGCGCCCCGGCGCAGGCCGCCAGTTCCTCCGTACTTAGGGCAGAGCAGGGTGCGGCGTCCGATTTGTCGAGCTCGCACACGAGGAAGCATAAGCCGAAGAAGAAACCAGCCAAGAAGGAGGAATACCTGCGCGCCGTGCCCAGTGGCCCGCCGGCCGGCGCCATGCAGTAGGTCGCACGCGGCGGCAGGCCGGGGCCGCGCCGCGCGTCAGCGGCCCATCAGCCAGATGGCCGTCATCACCACGATGATGGCGATGAACTGCAGGAGCACGCGCAGGCGCATAAGCTTCTGCGACGTGTTGGGCGAGCCGCCGCGCATCATGTTGACGAGCCCGAGCACCAGCACCACGGCAACGGCGCCGATCGCGAAGGGCACGAGGTTGTAGAAAAAACCTGACATCAAGACCTCTTGGCGCCGGCATGCACGCCGGGGCATCGCGAGTCACCACTGATCTCTCAGGCCCGATATGGGGTGGCGCCTGAGCCGTTGCGAGCGGAGTCCGTCATGACCGATCGCGTGCCGAAATGGAAGCCGCGCACCCTCGCGGCGCAGATGTTGGGAATGGAGGACCCGACCACCCGCGGCGTGGTGCCGCCGGTGCATGTGGCGACCACGTTCATCCGCGATCCCGACAACCAGTACCGCACGGGCTTCGTCTACGGGCGGCCCGACAACGCCACGGTGCGTCAGGTGGAAGCGACAATCGCGGCGCTGGAGGGCGCCGACGAGGCGCTGCTGTTCGCCTCCGGCATGGCGGCCGCAACCGCCGTCGTGCTCGCGCTCGATGCGCCGGCGTACGTCGTGGCGGCGCAGGAGATGTATTGGGCGCTGCGCGACTGGCTGGTGCGTGAAGCGCCGCGCCATGGCAGCCGGGTCAAGCTCGTCGACATGACGGATCTCGCGGCAGTGCGGCGCGCCGTCACCCCGGAGACAAAGCTGGTGTGGATCGAGACTCCGTCGAACCCGCTGTGGTCCGTGACCGACATTGCCGCGGTGGCGGACATCGCGCATGCGGCGGGAGCGCGGCTCGCCATCGACTCGACGGTGGCGACCCCGATCTTCACCCGGCCGCTGGCGCTCGGCGCCGACCTCGTCATGCATTCGGCGACAAAATATCTCAACGGCCATTCCGACGTGGTGGCGGGCGCGCTGGCCACGGCGCGGCGCGACGAATTCTGGTCGCGTCTGCATGCCGTGCGCGCCCGATATGGCGCGATCCTCGGGCCGTTCGAGGCTTGGCTGCTCATGCGCGGCTTGCGCACGCTCGACATCAGGGTGCGGGCGCAGAGTGCGACGGCGGCCGAGCTGGCGCACCGGCTGAGCCGCCACGAGCGGGTCGCACAGGTGCTCTATCCCGGCCTGCCCGAACATCTCGGCCACGCGCTGGCGGCACGCCAGATGGCGGGTTTTGGCGCCATGCTGTCGATCCGCGTGGCCGGCGGCGAAGCCGCTGCCATCGCCGCCGCGGCGCAGGTGAGATTGTGGAAGCGCGCCACCTCGCTCGGATCGGTGGAGAGCCTGATCGAGCACCGCGCCTCAGTCGAGGGACCGGACTCGGTCTGCCCGCCCGATCTCCTGCGCCTCTCGGCCGGCCTCGAGGACGTGGACGACCTCTACGCCGATCTCGACCAGGCGCTGCGCGCGACGGGACGCCGCGCGTGAACGGCTGGCGTCAGCCGACGAGGTGCCGTTCGATCTCGTATACCGGCAAGCGCACGAAGTCCTTGTCGATCTCGGCGCGCAGGGCCTGGCGCAGGTGGGGCGAGTAGGCCTGGCGCAGCATGCCGAGCGCCCGCGGCGGTGCCACCATGATCACGGCCTTGGTTTCGCCAGACGTCACGGCAGCGTCGAGACGGCCAGCGAGATCTTCGAGGAATGCACGTTCCGCCTGCTCATGCCAGTCGGTCTGCTCGATCGCGCTGCGCGTCGCATCGATGGAATTGAAGGCGCGGCCTGGCGCATCGCTTCCCTGCTCGCGGGTCTTCAGGTCCTTGTGCTCATAGACCTCCTTGGTCTTGAGGTTGGGAAATTTGCCGTCGCCAATATTCTCCAGCAACAGCGCTTTCTTGCCATCACAGACGACCACCCAATCGTTCTGGTCGATCTTCAGCTTGGCCATGGGGAACCTCTTTGGCAATGCTACGCGCCGGCAACGGCGCGGGCGCCTTGATCGGGATCAACGCCCGAACCGCAATTGAGTTGCTGACGTCGCGCCGTTCCGGGCGCCCCATTGCTGGCGTCTGGCAGCTTGCGGCATCAGTTGCTGCCGTCCAACAGGCGCCGGGCGATCACTTGTGCCTGGATCTCGGCGGCGCCCTCGAAGATCGACAGGATGCGGGCGTCGCACAGCAGGCGCGACACCGGGTATTCGAGCGCAAAACCATTGCCGCCGTGGATCTGCACGGCATTGTCGGCCGCCGCCCACGCCACGCGCGCCGCCAGCAGCTTGGCCATGCCGGCTTCGAGATCGCAGCGCCGTCCCGAATCCTTCTCGCGCGCCGCATGATAGGTGATCTGGCGCGCAATCATGATCTCGACCGCCATCATGGCGATCTTGTCGGCGACCCGCGGAAACCGGATGAGCGGACCGCCGAACTGCTGGCGTTCCTCGGCGTAGCGC
>Ga0126380_10000716_pt1 | contig 11639 bp, 13 predicted proteins | sample PanSoiMetPlot_26_FD_92544 | JGI IMG/M metagenome (GOLD analysis project Ga0126380, IMG submission 92544) | Tropical forest soil microbial communities from Panama - MetaG Plot_26 | ecosystem: Environmental > Terrestrial > Soil > Tropical forest > Bulk soil | place: Panama | collected 2016-02-17
CCGAGACCATCCTTGTAGAGATTAAACAAGTGCAGGCGCAGCCCGTACTTCACCTCGCAGTGGCCCAGATCGTGCAGGTGCGCCTGCCAGTGGCGATACTCGGCCAAATCTTCAGCCACGTGCGCAGACAAAAGAATGTGTCCGGCGTCGCCACAATCCATCACTCGCTGCGCAACGTTGATTCCTGAACCGGCTATGTTCGTTTTCTCATTAACATCGGCGACTCGGCTAATTGGGCCGCTGTGAATTCCCATCCGCAGCCGGATCTGCGGATGCTCCCGTAGAGCCGTGCCGATCTCCAGCGCACATCGGGCCGGTTCTTCGGGACTGTGGAAGAAAACAAGCGCCATCCCATCGCCGGTTGGCACCCGGATGAATTCCCCCCTTGCTTCAGCAGCGCGAAAAGATTGCGTACCCCTAACGATTTGCTTCAACCGTTGCAGCAATTCAATCTGCTCATTCACCAGCAGTTTTGAATAACCGACCACATCTATTAACAAAATGTGTGCGATCTCGAGCTGAAGATCGGGCGTCGGTTCCGCGGGCGAGTCTTGCGGGTTCACCCTTTATTACTACGGATTCTAACAGCGGTGGTCTCCGTGGTCGAGAGGAAATGGAATTCGCACAGACTCGAACTCCCGCCCAAAATCAATGCGCGCTTCCCACTAATTGATGAGGGCCTTTCCTGCAGTCCCAGGTTGATACGTTCGCAGCTCTGTGCGGATAAAACCCGGGCCGAATGCCGCCACATTAAGAACGATCATAATGAATGCGAAGAGATACATTCCCAGCGCAAGACCGATCCCGACGTGCATTGCACAAATGCCGATAAACCAAATCCATCTCGTCTTGGTGTGCCAGATAAAAAATGGGTATCCGATTTCCAACAGACAAACAAAGATTCCCGCGACCGGGAAGAAGTATTTCCATCTCACGAGTGTCTCCGGATCGATGACGTTGAAAGGCGGGCGGATCAGGGCGCGCCACACATTCGAACCATTCCACCACCCACTTCCTAGACATTTCGTCAAGCCGCTAAAGAAATAAATAACACACAAGTGAAGCTGAAGTACCCGCCGCCAAAACCCTAGAATCTGCGGATCCCTCGATCCGGTTTTTCGTAGTCGCCAGTCGACCGAATATCGATCGGGCAGTGGCGACAACATCAAATAAAAGAGCCCAATGGTCATAAAGTTGTCCATGCCGTATGACACGAACCCTCCGCTCTCGGCTGCGCATAGATGTAAAAACCACGCCAGTATCGCTGAGGAGCGACTAGCAAGTCCTAGGAGAAGGCCGCAGCCAGCAGCAAGCAGGCAAATCCAAGTAATAGCAAGGATGGTCCTTTCAGACAGACCAAGATGCTCTCCAAGGGCGACGAACCAGCCCAGTCTCGGTACGAAATGACTTTCCACTGAAAGAAGCGCCTCTGCCAAGTCGCGGCTGCTTACCCCTGTTCCCCCAAGTAAGTCATTCCAGTCGCTTCGTAACGACAATGAATACAGCGCTGTTTGAAAACCGAGGCCGAACCGAAGAATCGTCAACCAATTATCCGTCTCCGGTGGAAATAGAAATTGGAATAGCCGTTGCCTTAGCGATTGCAATGTTGGTCAACGATTCTTTGGTTCCGCAGGTTCATCCTCCAAGCTGAAATCGTAAGCGTACAAAAACTCGTACGATTCTCGCTTACCACGCTCAAAGTCACTGACGCTTGGCAAACTGATCGATCCGAACACGACCCGAATTGCTTTCACCTCGGGATGCTCGCGCCAGATGGGCATCGACAGCATTTTCACCAAATGCTCCCGGATAGCGTCGTAGGGTGTGCGCCCGATCTGATCCAGAAGACTAGCTAAGCGCAGGCTCGCCGCGGCACTCCTTACCGAAGGTAGCTCGTATTCCACTCGGCCATCGGGATAGTGTAATTCAAATACGAGTCTGTAACTACCGGGCACATTTGGCGCAAAGTACCCGTAACCTGCTTCGATTCCGGCGACATACAGATAGGTTGTGAGCGCTTGTCGGATCGGGTTTGATGAAGCCAATTGCTGGCCCAGGGCGATCGACAGGGCTGTCTCTCCTGTCTGCGCAAGGCTCCTAAAGCAAGGAGGAAGAATCGTTGGTCCCTGCGCTGCCAATCGCAACGTGCCTCGAAATGAAAATGAAACGATCAGCAGAAAATGCAGGCTGAACCACACCGCATAAACATACTTTTGCCTGAAGACCCAAGCAGTTTTCAGAAGCGACCTACAGAGTGACGTCGGTTATTTCGTGAGCGCGTCCGCAACCGCCCCAATGTCCTGAGGGTCCGGACTAGCCACCTTCATTGTGACATGAGGATCTCCAGGCGGTGCAGCGGCCGCGACATTGGATTTTGTGACCTTAACAGTCCTAATACTTCCCGGAAACGGGCAAGGTTTGTAGGGATGTATGGGTTGAGCGTGCTCGTCTACCAGTACAGTAAGGTCGTAATTTCCCCCATGCTGGCAAACCCGTTTCAATGCATTGTCGAACTGATGCTGGCTTTTCCACTTAACGTATGTGATCCCGTTTCCAATCACCAAAAAGGCCTGTTGGTTGGCCACGAATTGATAAGTGACACAGCTGACAACCGCGAGAGTCGCGACTATCGCTAATATGAGGTATGCGAATGTTCCAGATGGGGTTTTCATTAATTTTTTACCTTCTTCTCCGGAAACGACGCCACGAAGTTCTCGAAAAACATCCTGCCTGCCTATTCGTTCAGCTCCGAACATCCTAATCGGCAAGCACAAAGTTAAGAGTTGCGACCCCACACCCCACCATGGGTAGGAGTTGGAAGCAGGTCGGACGCGCAACTGGCGCTTCCCTTGACGTGACGACGCGCGCATTGAGGTTGAGTGCGCAATGAAGACAGTCTGGCGTGTTTTTGCTTATTTGAAGCGATATCCGTGGATGGCTGCAGGGACGTTGACCTGCGCGATCCTGAGCACGGTCATGGTGATTGTCTTTCCTGCGACAACGAAATGGATCATCGACGATGTGGTGCGCGCGAATCGACCCGACAAACTGCTGCCGCTACTCGCGCTCGCCGCGATCGCCTTTCTTTTTCAGCACGGGTTCAACGCGCTGCGCATCATCCTAAACAACACGTTTGAACAAAAAGTGATCTTCGATTTGCGGAGCGATTTGTATTCGCACATCCAACTGCTGCCACTGCGGTGGTTCGACAATCGCGCCACGGGCGATCTGATGACGCGCGTGATTGAGGACGTCAACTCCGTCGAGCGCGTGTTGATAGATGGAATCGAGCAGGGCGTGGTTGCGGCACTGCAAGTGATCGTCGTTCTCGGCGTAATGTTTTATTTGAGCTGGAAATTGACGTTGTTAAGCCTGGTGCCCGCGCCGTTTCTGGCCGGTGGCGCCCTTTGGTACACGCTCACCGCACATCGCCGTTATCGATTACAACGGCGTGCGTCCTCAGCCATGAACGCCCTACTGCATGATAATCTCGCCGGGATCCGGCAAATCAAAAGCTTCGGGCGCGAAGGCGAACAACACGGGCGATTCAACAAGGCGAGCAACGAATTGCGGCGGGCCACGCTTATCGTCATGCGGATATGGGCGATCTATCATCCGTCAATGTATCTGATTGGCTCGTTAGGTGTGGTCCTCTTGATCGCCGTCGGAACAAAAGCCGTTCTTAGTGGGGCAATGCAACTCGGCGATCTCATCGCTTTTCTGATGCTCAGCGGCTTTCTTTATGAACCGATCGGGAAATTGCATCAGCTTAATCAACTAGCGCAAGCCGGACGCGCTGCCGGAGAGCGCGTGTTCCAAATTGTCGACGAACCTGCGGAGCCGCGTGCCGCCACCGGGCTCGTGGATTCAGGCCACACGCGGGTTCTCGGAGACATTCGCTATCAGGACGTAAGCTTTAGCTATGTCGAAGGATTGCCCGCACTGAGCCATGTTTCCTTCCACGCACCGCCGGGTGCGACCATCGCACTGGTAGGCGCGACCGGATCTGGTAAATCGACTCTGGTGAATCTGCTGGTGCGTTTCTACGAGTTCACCAGTGGACAAATTTACATCGACGGGAAACCGATTCGCGAATATGACCTGCGCGCGTTGCGCGAGGCGATCGGTGTGGTGACGCAGGAAAGCTTTTTGTTTAATGGATCGATTCGCGAAAACTTGCTGATGGGAAAACCGCACGCAACGGACGCGGAATTATGGCGCGCGGTAGTTGCGGCAAACGCGCAGCACTTCATCCAACGATTACCGGATGGCTTGGAAAGCGTCGTGGGCGAGCGTGGAGTGAAATTGAGCGTTGGCGAAAAGCAACGACTCTCTATCGCCCGAGCGCTGTTAAAAGATCCGCCGATTTTGATTCTCGATGAAGCGACTGCGAGCGTAGACACTGCCACCGAGCGCTTGATCCAGGAAGCGCTGGAGCGCCTGATGACGAACCGCACATCGATTGTCATCGCCCATCGGCTTTCCACGATTGTTCATGCGGACCAAATCCTGGTACTCGATCACGGCCGGATCATCGAACGCGGCACACACGACGAATTGCTGGCGCTCAGTGGGAAGTATGCGCGGCTTTGCCAGCAAAGTTTGCTCGAAGCTTCCCCATTACGGGAAGCAGAATCGCCCGGAGAAATTGCCGCTTCACAGACGCCCGAAGCAGAGGAACAATTGCCAGTGTGCTGATCGAAAGGCGTCCGTGGATGCGACCGCGAGACTTTTCTGCCCGGCTTAATTTAGCAGACTGCAGCCTCGTCAGGCACACCTGCCTTTAGCGGGTTTCGATGTAGCAGGCGGACGAAGATCTATGCTTCGGTACGCTGAATGGCCGCTTCGTATTTTTGTTTTAACTCAGTGTATCGACGCTCGGCTTCCAACAGGGCACGGCGTTCTTCTTCCAAGCTTTGTTCGAGATCACGAACCTGCTCTTGAAGACGAATTGACACTCTGGCCACCGTTGGTCCAATAGGATCGCCCAGTTGAATTTCGGTTTGGGCATTCACCGCATCAGCTTCTCCTGTTTCCCACAACTGCGGCATTTCCTGAATCTTGCAGCGCGCCCCGTTGCGGGTGTTGATCACCGGGGTTTCGCCATCGATTTCACCCAGTCGAATAAATTCCTGGAGGGCGCCCAGGGTTGTCGGGCCGTAATAATGCTCGCTCGTGAGCTCCACCAACCAGTCCATCCCGAGTTGGGGCACCATCGGCGCTTTCACCCAGTTCTGCCGGTCGTTAGAGAGCGTGTCGTGCGGTGCGATTTGCGCCGCCGCCGCCCAGCGCGCGATTTGATCAAAACGCACCGGACCAAAGGTGCTTCCGTCTTCGTGCTTACGCAGAAACCAACTCTGATTCACGAGCCTTGGATCATTCTGTTGGCGATGGCGAACCGGAAGCCGCCGGCGACGCAGCCGGGATGAGGATGGTCTGTCCGGCCTGCAACTTACGGCCATCTTCGATATGATTGGCGTTTTGCAGTTCCTCCACGCCAACCTTGTACATCTTGGCGATCGAAGTGAGTGTCTCCCCGCGCGCGACGATGTGCGTGTTTGCGCCCGCCGGATGTGGCGAAGATCCGGCTGCGGAGACAGGACTGGCCGCCGAAGGCGTGCTTTCTCCAATCATTACACCGGGGCGCAGGTCACCCGGGCGCATGTGTGCGATTTGCTGTTCGAGCTTGAGGATCTCCTGAGAAAGCGCGTCAATCTTCGCATTCTGTTCATCTATCTTTTTTGCCAGGGCTTCGAGCTGAGTAGCATCGTCTGATTTACGAGGCTTCGATGCAGACGTTTGAGCCGAAACAGGGCAAAGCAACCCGAAAAGGAACGTCGCACAAAAAATCAATGCGAGCTTCATCGGGGCAAAACTTTGCCATCAGCGGATTTGTCTGGCAAGCGGCTTCGCCACGTTGAATCATTAAAGCGTCAAATCCTTGAAACTGAAATCTGGTGTGACGATTCAACGAAGCGCGATGGGGCGCGCCGCTTGCCTTTCCAATATTTGCTCTTAGATTTTTTTATGCCTGAGCGCACCCAGAAGCCAGTGGAACCAGCGCCGTGGGGTCCAAAACAAGGCGATGGTGGAGGTCCACGCTCGCCAGACATTTCGCGACCGGACACGAAGGATCTCTTAAAAAAAATGCGCAAGGTGGATCCCAATCAATCCAAGCGCTATCGCCAGCGCACCGGCCAATAATGGAGCGTTCCCCGGTGGCGTTTGACCAGAATTTCTCTGGCGCAGCCGACGATTTCCCTGCGCTTTTGCGTCGCAAGGGCTTGCTCGCTTCAACGGGTGCCAATCTACTGCCACAAGTCGGAACACCTCAGAAAACCTGGCAACCAACTGAGGCCACCACAATTCTGGCTTTCAAATTTTCAGGCGGCGTGCTGGTCGCCGGCGATCGTCGTGCGACTGCTGGCAACACTGTTGTGTATGATCGCGCAGACAAAGTTTTGGAAATCGATCGGCACTCGATCATGGCCATCGCAGGCGTGCCAGCGACGGCGTGGGAAATGGCGCGCGTGCTCGAGCACTCGTTCCAATACTTTCGCCGAACGCAACTGCAGGAAATGAGCGTCGATGGCAAAGTGCGTGCTTTGTCCAAGTTGTTGCGCGACAATTTCGGGTTCGTCATGCAGGGGATCGGAGTGGTGGTGCCGATCTTCGCGACCTACGATTTTCATCCGAAGCCCGAGGCGCGTCTCTATTTTTACGATGCCATGGGGGCGCAATTTGAAGTGACAGATTATGCGGCAACGGGGTCGGGATCGCCAGCAGTGCGCGGCATTCTTTATTACGAAAACAATTGGGGGTCGAAGCCGCTGAAGGAACTGGAGGAAGACGAAGCGGTTTCGATCGCGTTGCGGGCGTTGGATACCGCTGCGGAATCCGACACATCGACCGGCGGCGTAGATCGCAGCGGGAAGATTTATCCGCTTATCAAGATTGTATCGCGCGAAGGGATCACAACGTTGCCCGAGGGAAAAATTGCTGCGGTGTTCAAGGAAACGGTCGCATGATTGAAGAACCGTATCGTTGGGTCGAAGCGATCGCTAACCGCCGCGAGTACATTGAATCGCAGCTCGCTCCGGGCAGTCCAATCGCCGCGCTCGGTTATCGCGACGGCATTTTGTTTGTCACCCTCGGCCAGATGCGCCAGAAGATTTTTGAGATCTACGACCGGATTGCAATGGGTGCGATTGGTCATCCTGGCGACATTGAACGATTGCGAATGGCGGCGATCGAACTGGCCAGCACTGAAGGTTTCACCCGCTCTGCGACGGATGTTTCGTTACGACGGCTCGTGCATTACTCGCTTAGCCCGGTAATGAAGAGCGCCTTTGAACAAATTTATGGACCACCGTACCTGGCACGGATGCTCTTCGCCGAGGTTGGGGAAAAACCCGAGGAGGATTTATTTTTGCGAGTAGAATACGATGGTGAGATAGCCAGTAACGGCGCAACGTACGCGCAAGCGCGCCAGGACTTCGCCGCACTCAGCGGGACACAGCAATCCAGAGAGCTGATGGAAACATTTCTCGCGAATCAGCACGCGCCTGACGCAAACCTTGAGACGGCATTCAACTCTGCTCTAGACGCATGGAGCATCGGGCATATGACTTTAAAAAACAGCGACACAAAGGAACTACCAGAGCACGCTGCTGTCAGGACACATCGACAGGAACGGCTCGCTAATGCGGGAATTGAGGCGGCACTGCTTGAGCGTGACGCCAGCCGGGCGATTCGCTATCGTTTGTTACCAGACAATGAATTACGTCCTTTGATCCGCGACTAAGATATGGCAAAGAAACATAGTCCGGAGGTCACAAATGAAATCGCTTCGGAATATTCTGGCTCTCTCTGGCTTGCTGGTCATGATGGCGTCTTTCGTCTGGATGCAGTTCCGCCAGACGGAAAGAGCTAAATCGGCGACGGCAGAGCCGAAAGCACCGCAGGCGTCGACTGCACCCGGTCCGTTCGCAGTAGTCATTCTTGATCCCGGCCACGGAGGAGAGGATTCCGGTGCAATGTGCGGAGGGTTACTCGAAAAAGATCTCACTCTGGACGTGGCGCGACGAATCGACCGTTTGCTCGACTCTGAAGGAATCGCGACACTGATGACTCGCCTGGGAGATACTTATGTCTCGTTGGCAGATCGCGCGGCGTTCGCTAATCGGATTAGAAATTGCATTTTCGTCAGCATTCATTTCAACGAAGATAATAAGCCCGTAGCCAGTGGGGTGGAAACTTACTACGCTTCGCATCAAACCACAGGTTCCTCCGCGGCGTCGTGGCTGCCTTTTTTATGGCGACCGCTTTCCGAGTCGCCGAATCCTGAAAGCCAGAGGCTCGCAGGATTCATCCAAGAAGCGCTGGTTGCCCGCACACGGGCTATTGATCGGGGCACGCAACCCGGACAATTTTTTGTGATCGCAAATGTGACTTCTCCTGCCGTCCTGATCGAAGGAGGATTTCTCACCAACAAGGAGGACATTTCCAAACTGGTGAGCGAAGATTACCGCGACCAGATCGCCGCAGCTGTGGCTGACGGCATTTTGCATTATCGCAACGCAATGAGTCAGCGGAAGCCAAGGTTGGCGGTAACAGATCCGGGAAAGCGCTGAATAGGGGCAAAACGAGGGCGTCAAATAACATCACAATGAAGGCGAGGATCGCTGCGCTGATCTTCTTTGGGTCGCTCGTGCTGGCCCGCGCGGATCAGATGGTTGAAAGCGTGCAGCGAGCCTTGAAAGACCAGGGTTTTTACTACGGTGAGATCACCGGTCAGACGAGTTCGGATTTAACTGCGGCCATTCGTCGTTATCAAATTCGCAGTGGACTGCAGGTCAACGGTCAACTCAATGGTGAGACGCTTCAATCGCTGGGAATTAACTCTTCTGCCTCCGTTCAACCAGCGACAAAGCCTGCCTCACCCAGCCCTGCTTTGTCCAAACCTGGCGAACAATCTCCGATCGAGGGAGCTAGCATAACGCCATCACCGGTTCAGCCTTTTGCGAATGCGCCCGAGCAACAAGTATATCCCTCCAACCCAGTCGCCCCAGCTGCTTCGGCAGCGGGAGTATTTGCACGGACGCCTTTTGAAAGTGCGCCGCCCGGGTTGCAACGCAACGTACTAGTTTCTGCTCAAATCGCGCTGGCGCAACGCGGCTTTTATCACGAGGAGATCAATGGAATTTACGGGGCCGCGATGGAGTTTTCACTGCGAGCGTATCAAGCACGGAGGAAGCTTCCGGTAACGGGCCGTCTCGATTTGCCAACGCTCGCCGCGCTTCGCTTGTTGCCGCAACCGCGTGAGCCATTTTACGATCCCTCCCGCAGACGTTGGCGTCCCGCCCCCGCTCCACCAGTTCGCGGTGAATGGGTTCCTGAGTGACGGAGCGCGAACGTAAGACCCGCCCCTGCGGGCGAGACGCGTCCGCTATTGCGGATTGTCAAAGCGCGCTGACTGCAGGTCGGCAAAAACCGTGCCGACAAACACCTGCGCTTCAATGCGAAGCAGAAGTCGTTCGGCATCGTCCGACACCCAGATCGTGGCGCGACGAAACTTCCGGTGCGGTTCTAATTGGCGATGCTTGCCAATCCGATTGAGCTGTAAATCGAGTTTAATTGCGCTGTAATTCCCCGCGTGCACTGAGATTTTTTCCCGGCCAATTACTGTGACTGTAGCAAGGTAGGCATTGGTCGCGGGATAGGCCACCACACGGTAGACGCTGCGGTCTTTAAGCGGCTGGCTGCGTAAATAAAGCATGGCTGAAAAGAGATCGAAGAGATTTGGGAAATTAAACTGGCGAGTCTTCGGTTTGGCTGCCCCCTTTCCCTCCGTTCTCATACGAGTCACTCCGTTATTTGTGAAGGTGAGATGGGTGACAATTTTCTTTGATCGATAACTTTCGATTTGCTCGGTTTCGACCGGTCGCAACGTCCCGGCGGTGGCGAACGCCCGGTAATTCACATCCAATTTCCACAAGGCCCGAACCAGCCCAATAGTTCGGCCGGTTCCATCGAGTTGAAACTTGTCTCCGGATGGTTTTGTAAAATGGACATCTCCGGTAGCTGCCGTAAGGCCCGACCAACCGAAGCGATAGGATGCTCGCAAAGGGCGCAGCTCAGGAAAATTTCCAGCCGGGTCCCTACTGAGTGTCGCCTCCCAATTCTGCGCGACCGAGGTGGAGCAGAAGGCGAGAAAGGCTAAGATCGCCGGCAGGATTCGAGGCGGGATTAGAATCGATATTTTCGCAGACCGCAAGCACTCACCAATCCTTTCCCTTTCATATGGGTGGCTGCTTTTCATTCGTACGAAAAAAATACACGCGAGTTTAGCTCGCGTGCATTTCCGAATTGTCGAATTTAATTGTTAAGGTTTTGCAGCTTTTGCCGGAGTGGCGGATGGATTTGCTTTGGCGGTTGAGCTCGCAGCGCGTCCTGGCTTGTTGAGCACGGCGATAATGTCGTTAGTAAAATCAATGTTGTCGTGTGAGTACATCAGAACTGGGACCCCGTTAATGCTCATGCCCGATTTGTCGAACACGAGATCCAGATTGTTGGCTTTGACTTTCTCCATCACGACATCAGAGATTTCCTTTACGATTCCTTCTCGCACACGCATCAATTGCTCCTGCAGTTGTCGCTCGCGAGTTTGACGGAAATCGCTGATCTCTCGCTCCATGTTTTTGATGTTGGCGATCTTGTCGTCCCGTTCCTTTGCCGTTTGGGTCTTTTTATCCGCGCTGAGCGCCGGTGACTCGAGCTGCTTGTTCAGATTGTTGATTTCGTCCAGGGCCTTTTTGTAAGCCTCCGCTCGATCGTCGTATTCTTTCTTGGCGGAATTTTTTGCATCATTGATTTTTACTTCGGCTTCCTTGGTCTTGTTGTATTCCTTGAACGCGCGCTGCATATCAACGGTTCCGATTTTCAGGGTGCCTTGCGCAAGGGCCGCAATCGGAAAGGCCAGCGTCAATGCAAGCATTGTAGACAGAGACTTTTTCATAAAATGGAGGATACAGTGCTCGGAATCGCGTTAGACTGCAACCGTATATATTCGTTCAAAATTGATAGCCGACGTTGAAGTTGAAGCGACCGCCACCGTTGTATCCGTCACGCTGTAGCGGATATCCATAATCGAGACGCAACGGACCGATCGGCAGATCGAGGCGAAGCCCGATACCAACATCGGAGGCGATATGGTTGAAGCCGAAAGACCACTGGTCGCTGTTAACAAAACCGGTATCGTAGAAAACTGCTCCACGTGCTTTTTCAATGATCGGGAAAGTCCATTCAATCGTGGTGCGCCACATCGACTTTCCACCGATTGGTTCGCCAGTCTCATCCTGCGGGCCGACTTCGCGATAGGGAAATCCACGCAGGTTATTTGAACCGCCAAGGTAAAGCCGCTCGTAGATCGGTACATCAGTCCCATTTCCCCACTGGCTCACGGTGGCGATTTCGCCATTAATCAGCAGGATGGTGTCCCACGGAAGGTGAAAATATTGCGACCCTTCAAAGTCCAATCCGTAGATCTGAGTGTCACCGCCAAGAAAGCCGCCTGTGATATAAGGCGAAAAGGTAAACCGGTGTCCCCGGCGCGTGAGCAATGGATTGTCGCGTGAGTC
>Ga0126380_10000717_pt1 | contig 11636 bp, 9 predicted proteins | sample PanSoiMetPlot_26_FD_92544 | JGI IMG/M metagenome (GOLD analysis project Ga0126380, IMG submission 92544) | Tropical forest soil microbial communities from Panama - MetaG Plot_26 | ecosystem: Environmental > Terrestrial > Soil > Tropical forest > Bulk soil | place: Panama | collected 2016-02-17
CAAGGAGCGCGAGGACAAGGCCCGCGCCGAGCGCGAAGCGGCCCAGCAGAGGGAAGAAGAGGCCAAGCGGCTGAAGGCTGAGGAAGCAGCGCGCAGGGCCGAGGAAGCGGCCCGCAAGGCGGCCGAGGAGGCCAGCCGCAAGGCGGCTGAAGCCGCGCGCAAAGCTGCCGAGGAAGCTGCCCGCAAGGCCGCCGAAGCCACTCGCAAGCAGGCTGAAGAGGCCAGCCGCAAGGCCGCCGAGGACGCCCGGAGGGCCGCCGAAGAGGCGCGCAAGGCGGAAGAAACCGCCCGCAGGGCCGCGGAAGAGAGCCGCAAGGCGGCCGAGCGCGAAGCGGCGAGGAAGCGGGACGAGGAAGCCCGGCTGGCCAAGGCGGCGGAGGAGCAAAGCAAGGCGCTGCAGGAGGAAGCCTGTGGCCGCGATGCCGAGAAGCTCGCGCGGCTGCGTGGCGCTGCGAGCCTGGGCTGGGCGCGTGAGGACCTGAAGCGGCTCGAACGCGACACGTCCTGCGATCGGGTCCGCTCGGAGGTGACGGCGCTGCTGGCCCAGCCGGCGCCGCCCGAACCTCTGGGACGGCTTGCACCCGAACCCCTGCGCCAGCCCCAACAGCCGCCGACGAACACGCTCGAACTGATACAGTCGGCCCAGGGCGAACTGCGCCGTCTCGGCTGCTTTGCGGGCGAGAACGACGGCAAGCCGGGCAACGCCACGACCGAGGCGATCCAGCGGTATCTCTCGCAGCAGGGGCGTTCGACCAAGGATCTCAGCGTCACGGACGCCCTCCTCGCCGACCTCAAGGCACAGACCAGCCGCGTCTGCCCGCTCTCCTGCGGACGCGGGGAGCACGCGGACGGCGACCATTGCGTCGCCAACGCCAAGCCGGAGAAGCAGGAGCCGCCGAAGGCAACCGTTCGGCAGCGCGACGAGGACGAGGCGAAGGCCAAGCGCGAAGAGGCCCGGCGCGAGCAGATGCGGCGCGACCAGGCCAAGCGCGAGCTGCAGCAGCGCGAGGAACAGCGCCGCCGCGAGGCATCCCGGCCGAAGCCGGAGCGCGCCCAACCGGAACCCGTCGCACAGCGTCCGCAGCCGGCGGCCCGATCGGAAGCCTATTCGGCCCCGCCATCGGCGCGCCCTTCCGGCAGCAGCATTCTCGGCGTCGGATTCTGAACCGCGAGCGCCAGCCACGCACGAATGTGCCGTAAAAGAGCCATCAGGAATAAGCTACATTACAAGGGCGGACAATCGGCGCCGGCGATGCCGAACGCTACCACACGGGGTCAACCAAGTTGTGACCGACCGGCTGTGCTTCGGTCGTCGCGAAAGAGAGAGTTGGAGGTCATGATGGGATCGCGCGGACGGCAATTTCTGCTCGCTGCAGCAGCGGCCGTGCTGGTGACGGGCCTCTCGCTGCCGGCATGGGCGGAGACCAACGCCGAGGACGCACCGGCTGCGACGGAGGCGCAGAACGCAAATGCGGCCGACGTCACCAGGGTGCCGATGCCGCGCGCGCGTCCGGCGTCTGTCGTGCGCAAGCGCATCGCCTCGGCCGCTCCAATTCATCGCGTCGCCGCGCGCCCTGCCCGTTACTGCTGGTGGCCCTACCAACGGGTCGCGGCCCATTGGCCGATCCTGATCCTTGGCGTCGGCTACTGAACTGATCCCTGCCGAACGGTCTCTCCGGTACCTGGAGCGTTTTCGCCCGCAGGACCGGCGTCAATTGTCGTGATCTGGGCAAGCCGTCCCGAACGGGACGGCAATGACAACGGGCACGCGGGGCCTATTGCGCCGCAGGCTCTCAGGCCCCGCCGGCTACATGGCGGTTTCCGATCCGGCGTCATCATCGCGACGACAACAGCGCCGCCCGATTCCGAATGCAAAGAGGCCTCGGGCAATAACCCGGGGCCCTCTTTGTTTCAGGCGCGGCTTGCCGTGATCAGTAGCGCGCGGCGAGCGGCGCCGACGAATTGAAGCGATAATTCACGCCGACCTTCACCTCGGTGATGTGGGTATCGAGGTTCACCACAGTTCCGTCGGTTGCCCGGACGCTGTCGCGGCCGAAATCGATGAAGCTGTATTCGGCCTTTGCCGACCAGTTCGGCGTCAGAGCGAACTCGGTGCCAAACCCGAACACGCCGCCGACTCTGTCGTCGCTCGCCGTAAAGCCGCTGGTGAGGTCGGCGTTCGCATTGAAGCAAGTCGGGCTCACCACATTGAACGGACCACCGATGCAGTTGGCGGTGAACTTTTCACGCGTCCACGCCACACCAGCCTTGCCGTAGATCAAGGTTCGATCCCAGGTCACGCCCAGGCGACCGGCAAACGTCGCCACCCAGTCCAGTTCGTTCTGACAGGTGAAAAAGAAGCTGGTGAATGCCGTGTCCACGAAAGGAAGTCCCGTCGTGGCCCCGCACGGCCTGGCACCCCGCGTGTTGGTGGCGCCGATGTCGCCCTCGAGACCCACCACATAGCGGCCGAGCTGCCAATTATATCCGGCGGTTCCGCCGCCGATCAGACCGGCGATTCGCGGCTTGGCATTGGAGACCGGGAAGCCGAAGCCGTCGAACGTCGTAATCTTGCTCGCGCCGTAGTCGCCGCCCAGGAACCCGCCGACATAGAACCCGCTCCAGTCCACGACGGCAAGTACGGCAACGGGGACAGCCGGACCCTTGGTGATCAACGGCGCGGCCGCAACGGCCGGGAGGAAGTTGTAGCGCACGCCGGCATTGGCGGTCCAACCTTCGAGATTGTCACCGGTACGATAGTCGCCGCGTACGAAGCCGACCCACCCCGTGTTCAGGATCTGGCCGGCAAGTCCGGCCGAGAACTGTCCATAGGTGCCCACACGCGACGTGCTGATTTGCGATGTCAAGCTGGCACGCGCAAGCAGGGCCCCAGTAGCTGTGTCCACTATGGCCAAGCAATCACCGCCACAGGTCTGATAGGTCGAGGTGACGTTGCCGGCGAACTCATGAAAGACACTGGCGGACACAAACGGCTGCAGCAACATGCTGTCGGTGGTGAACGTGGTTCCCACCCGCAGCGTGGCACGGCCGATCTTGCTGTCGATATCATTGGTGGTGACAGTCCCGGGAACGAAGCCATCCGGCGGACCGAAGGTGTTGAACGCGTCGACCTTGGTGCGCGACCAGATGAATCCTGCCGAAGGCTCGATGAACCAGTTGTTGGGCAGTGCGAAATTGTAGCCCGCCGACGCGCTCACCGACGTGCTACGGGCACTGAACGGCTGATCGAAGATGGCGTTGCCGGGCGAGTCGAGGTTGATGTTGTAGAAGTCCTCGCGCAGCATCACGTCGGCAAAGAACCCGCCATACGTCGCCACCAAGTAGGTGCCGAGAAACGGCACTTCGAAATGGGTCTTCGTCGCGCCGCCGAGGCGCTCGCGCGTGTCCGACGCAAGATAGCCGGCCGTGGTGCCCAGGTTGAGGTTCCAGCCGCCCCAGTTCAGCTTGGCAATGTCGCTGCCCACCTGGACGCCGGCGAAGGAGCTGTGCTCGCGGCTGTTGCAGTTGATTGTTCCGGTCACGCTTTCGTTTTGGAGGGGGGCACCAACGGCCAGGCTAGTGTTTGCAGTCGACGTCGAATTGATGTTCACCTCGCCGCCGACACCGCGTACCCACACGCCGCCGCCCTGGGTGTCGGGCGGCGCACCACCCGGATTGGCCACGAAGGCGCTGCCCTGCTGGGTGAGGAAGGCGGTGTTCACGCTGGCGACGGAGGAAGCGATCGAGGCGGCTGCGGTGACGCTGGAATTCACGATCGTGCTCAAGTTGCCGATCGGCGAATCAAGGTTCGTACAATTCTGCGCCAGAGCGTCCGAGGTGGCCGCGAGCATCGCCAGCAGCGTGCTGCCGCCGACGAGCACGGCTTTTCTGGTGCTGCTGATGCAATGCATGGCCACCCCCAAATTGCCGCCCTCGTGGCGCACGGCCACGCCGCCCAGCACATGCCTCGCGCGGCGACGCATTAATGAACCAAGACTCCAATCTGGGGGAACCGTTTTCGTCCTATTCGGACGGGTCAAAGGCGTTTTGCGGCGATCACGTGTCGCCGTGGCAACAATTATAGCTTTCACTAATACTGCTCGCCGGTTGCCACCAGCAGGTCGCGCGCGCAGAGACTTTAGAGCCTCGCTTTCGAAAGTTCGTTCCCATTGCGGGACCCTCGATACGAACTTCGGAAGCGTAAGGGGAACGAGCAAAACTCTATAAGTTTAGTGCTGCTTTTCCATCTAAACGAACTCGCGGCAAAGGGGGATCGCAAACTTCAAATCGGCGGCACTTGAAAAAAGCCGGCCCATGGCCGGCATTCGTGTGAAGCGCGAATCGGCCGTCGCACCGATGTCGGGCGGGAGCGACGCTCCCGTCCGGCATGCCGCCCGACCGCACCATCTGTTGTCAGTTCCGTGCCTCTTTTGAGGACTCCATGTTGACCACCTGCACCCTGCGATTCTCCTCCGCCGATGGATCATTGGGATTCTTCAGCTGAGTCTTGCCGTAGCCGACGGCCACGAGGTTCTCGGCGGAGAGATGGAATTTCGCGATCAGATATTGCTTGATCGCCTCGGCGCGCCGCTCCGACAGGGCCTGGTTGTATTCGTCGCCGCCTTTCGCGTCGGTGTGACCAGCAACGAGGAAGACACCGCCCTTGAGCTCGGGGCTGGACAAGGCCTTGCCGAGCTCCGTCACCGACGACAACACCTTGCGGCTGATCGTGGCCGAGTTGTAGTCGAAATTGATTTCGAGATCGATGCTCGGCTTCTCCTTGGCGATCGTCGCCACGCGCTCACGCTCGCCGGCCGACAGCGAGCGCGTCCGTTTGGTGCGCAGACCGTCGAGGAACCGCTGGTCTTCCGCGCTCAGGCCCCGCGGTGCAGCGGGGGGCGGGCCGGACAGGCTGCGCGTCAGCGCCTTCGGCTTGAGCGCCTTGAGGATGTCGCTGGCAGAGGGCTGCTCGGCGGCCTTAAGACCGGCGATGCCGGTCGACAGCGCCAGGACGGCCGCCGCAAGGCCGATCCCGAATTTGCGGAACGTGTCGGACATTGCCTCTCTCTCCCCTGAGTGGCGCCACGGTCGGCCACCGCCGGCCGGACGCATCGAAAACATATCGCAAACGGGTTCGTGTCGGACATTGGTATGGTGGTGCGAGCCCGCGGTTCACAAAAAAAGACGGGATGATCGGCCTATTTGATGCCGTAGCCCTCGAACTCCTTGGCAATATCCTGGTTGATTGTCTTGGCGGCTGCAATGTCGGCATTCCCGCCCGCCGTATCCCCGTTCTTCAGCTTGGCCTTGCCGCGCCCGAACAACGCCGAGGCATGCTTCGGATTGAGCTTGAGCGCAGCGTTGTAATCAGCGATCGCACTGTTGGGCAACCCGATCTTCAGGTTGACGAGACCGCGGCTATCGAGCGCATCCGCGAAGTTGGGCTTCAGGCGCAGCGACTCGTTGCAGTCGCGTAGCGCTACCTGCAATTCACCCATGATGGCGCGCGTCCAGCAACGGTTGTTGAACGCCTGGGAATCCTTCGGATTGAGACGGATGGCCTGATCGAAATCCTTGATCGCGTCGGCGTAGCGACCCTTCTGGGCATAGGCGAAACCGCGCCTGTAATAGCTGTCGCCATCGTTGGGATTCTGCTCGATCAACCGGTCGAGTTCCTGGAGGAGTGGGTCGGTCGACGCGGCCTTGGGCTCATCCGGCGGCCGAGCGCTCAGATCCACCATGGATGGCTGGTCCGGCTTGGGCTCGTCCGACGGAGGTTGTGGGCGAACAGGCGCAGGATCGAGCTTAGCCAGCTTTTCCCGCGCGAGATCGACATATGAGCCCGACTTGTACTTCGCGAGGAAATCCTGCCAGGCACCCTTGGTGCCGAGGCGCTCGGCAAAATCATAGTCGCGGCGTATGTCGGCTTCAGAATCGGTTTCGGACGGCGCCAGCAGCGGCGGGTCGACCCGCACCTGGAGGCCCGGGTCCAGCGGCCGTCCCGCCTTGCCGAAGTAGAAATCCTCGATCAGCGACGAAGAGATCCACGGCACCTGCTCACCCTTGGAGACGCGCGAGACCCCGACGCGCGTGCGGTTGAAGATCTCCTCGGCGGTGAGTCCTGGCGAGCGCATCTCCTTGAGCAGCTCGCGGACGAACGTGCTGTTGTCGCCGTCGCCGTCGTTCACCACGGTTCCGGGAGCCGCCGCAGAGATCACCAGCGTGCCTCTCGGCGCCGTGATGGGGGCAAGACCGCTCGATACGCCCCGGAAGCGGCGTTCGAACGGATTGCGCCGGGAGGCGTCGAGGATCGCGAGCTTGACACCGGCGCCGCGGCCATTGAGCTCCGCCAGGACGGTATCGATGCCGATCCCGTCCCGCCGCACCTCGGCCTCGCTCCAGATCTGCGCGTTGACGGGGATGAGATAGGTCTGCCGGCCGGCCTGGACGCCGTAGCCGCTGAAGAAGACCGCCGCGGCGGTCCCCGGCTTGATCTTCAGATATAACCGGTTCAGCGCGCGCTGCATGCCTTCCTTGGTGAGATTCTCGGCGATGTCGACATCGAAGCCGTTGCGCCGCAATTCATCGCCCAGGCCGCGGGCATCGGTGACCGGCTGACGCAGCGGCGCTTCGGCGTCCGGATAGTTCGCATTGCCGATGAGCAGCGCGACCTTCGGCGCCTCGCCCTGCTGGGCGCGCAGCGGCAGCACGATCAGCGCTGATGCGACAACGGCAGCAATGGCCGCGACCCAAGTCTGGTTCTTCCAAATCTGGTACATCTCAGAAAGCTTCCCCCCGGGTGATCCGTCGGCCGGGCGGCGGCACCGTGCTTCCGGCGAGAGGGCCGCCGCATCGCAACTCGGCACCGCACCTTCTCTGGTGGGAACAGGGATAATGCTCCGAATGCGAATTGTAGAGCAAAACCGCGGCTTTGGGGAGGCTTCTGTTGGGCCCTACGGATCTCGCGCATTGGGCATAGCGGCAACTTATGAGCGTTGCCTCGACGCCGCCGACACGGTATTTTTTGCACGCGTCCGGGGCAGACGGGATGTCTTCGATTCCTCGATCGAGATTACGGCGACGGCAACGTCGCCGCGTGCGTGTTGTCACATGGGGCGCGGCCACCCTCCCCGCCCCAGTCGGGCTCGATTCGACCGGTTGGGTCGCCGCCATGTCCGCACGCGCGCGCCACCACGGCGCGACGTGGAGCTTTCTCCTCGTCGTCGCGTTTACGCTCCTTGCGTCCCGCGTTGCCCTCGCTGAGAACGGCGTCGTGCGAGAGGCTCCTGTGTGCCCGGCCAGCCCTTTCGCAAACGGCACGGTGGCCAGCATCATCGATGGGCGCACCTTTGTTCTCGATGATGGGCGCGAAGTTCGGCTCGCAGCGATCGAGGCGCCGGAGACGGAACCTGCCGCCGCGCGGGCCAGGGAGCGCCTACACAGCCTGGTGAACCAGGCTGCGGTCGTCCTCAAGGGCCAGGGTGATCGCGATCGCTATGGCCGACTGGTGGCGCAAGTGTTCCTGTCCCACGCCAGCGGCGAGCCTTGGGTGCAGGCCGACCTGGTGGCGTCCGGTCATGCCATGGTCGCGGCACGGGCGTCCGACCGCGCCTGTGCGGCGGCGCTGATCATGCACGAGCGGGCGGCGCGAAACGGCCGGCTTGGCCTGTGGTCCGATCCGTATTATGACTTGCGCCGTGCTGAGTATCCGGCGGGCATCACGGCCGACCGCGGACGGTTCACGATCGTCGAAGGCAAGGTGCTGTCGGTGCGGGAGAGCGGCAGCACCATCTATGTGAATTTCGGGAAGCGGTGGTCCGAGGATTTCACCGTCACGATAGCGAAACGCAACGAGCGGACTTTCGCAGCGTCGGGAATCGAGCCGAAAACGCTTTCCGGGCGCAGCATTCGGGTTCGCGGCTGGATCGAGGAGCGTGGAGGGCCTTGGATCGAGGCCACGCGTCCCGAGCAAATCGAGCTGGTGGAGCGCAACTGAGGTGCGGCAGAGCCTGAACTTCAGCGACAGCGACTCTTGTGGCCGCCGCCGATGGCGCAACGCGGCCATCGTCGTGCTGGCGGCGCTCGGGCTGTCTGGCTGCGCCAGCTACGTGACCGGATACCGCCCTGTCACCCTGCCCGACCTGCCCAAGCAGTCGGAGACGCTCGCGCCGCACCAGCGCGAGCATCAACGTATCCTGGCGACCTATGGCGGCGCCTATCAGGACCCGCGGCTCGAGGCGCTGATCACTCGCGTCATCGAGCAGCTCGTCGCCGCCTCCGAACGCCCGGACGTGCGATACAAGATCACCATCCTCAATTCTCCCGCCGTCAATGCTTTCGCACTGCCCAACGGCCAGCTCTACGTCACGCGCGGATTGCTGGCGCTGTCCAGCGACACCGCCGAGCTCGCCTCGGTGCTGTCGCACGAAATGGCCCATGTGATCGCGCGCCATGCGGCGATCCGCGAGGACCAGGTGCGGCAGGCGGCGCTCATCAGCCGCGTCGCCACGGACGTATTCAATGACCCCCAGATGAGCGCCCTGACGCTCGCCAAGTCCAAGCTCGCGCTTGCCGGCTTCTCGCGCTCCCAGGAACTCGAGGCGGACGGGATCGGCGTCGGCATCGCGGCGCGCGCTGGCTATGACCCTTTCGGCGCAGTGCGGTTCCTGAACGCCATGGGGCGCAACATCGCCATGCGTCCCGCTAGCACGTCGGGCATTGATCCGCGGCTGCTCGACTTCCTGTCGTCGCATCCCTCGACGCCCGACCGCGTCAAGAATGCACAGGCCAATGCCCGCCAGTATGCGGCGCCGGGAACCGGCAACCGCGACAAGGCCGCCTATCTCGCCGCCATCGACGGCATCCCCTATGGCGAGGATCCGAGCGAGGGCTTCGTGCGCGGACGCCGCTTCCTGCACCCGAAGCTCGGCTTCACGTTCCAGGCCCCCGACGGCTTCACCCTGGACAACACCGCGCAGGCCGTGCTCGGCGTCAGGGACGGCGGTGGACAGGCGCTGCGCTTGGATGTCGTGCGGGTACCAGCCGAGCAAAGCCTAGGCTCCTATTTGACTTCGGGGTGGATGGAGAATGTCGACGCCGGATCGGTGCAGGACCTGACCATCAACGGCTTCCCGGCGGCAACCGCCATCGCGGCCGGGGATCAGTGGAGCTTCCGGCTCTATGCCATTCGCTTTGGGAGCGAAGTCTATCGTTTCATTTTCGCCACCAAGTCGAAGCTCGCGGATACCGATCGCGTGTTCCGCGAATCGGTCGAGACCTTCCGCCGCCTCAGCCTGTCGGAAATGAGCGGCGCCAAGCCGTTGCGCCTGAAGCTCGTCACCGTGGCGCCGGGCGAGACCGCAGAGCAACTCGCAGGCCGGATGGCGCCGATCGATCACGCTCTGGACCGTTTCCTCGTCATCAACGGCCTCGAGCACGGCGAGGCTTTGAAGCCGGGCGACAAGGTCAAGATCGTCGTCGAGTGACATCGCCCGCCAGCGTTGCGATTGCGATTGGTGGATCGCGATCGTCACCGCTGGTTCGATTCCGCAGGCTGCGCGCCGAGAAGATCCGAGCTGGTCTTCGTCAACAATCGCACGCGCCCGCCGTGCCGGATATTCCGACTGCCCAGGAGGAGGGCTATCCTGAACTCGCCGTGGACGGGTTTCAGGGCGTCTTCGGCTGGCGCGACATGCCGGCCGGTTTGCACGACCGGATCCGACTCGTCGCGAGCCCATTCCCAGGGCGGCGGCACATGCGTTAGCCTCACGGCAGTTCAAAAAAAATCGGGGGAACGCCATGCCGATGATCGCCCGCCCAATCGCTCTGAGCGTCGCGCTTGGCCTGCTCGTTTCGGCAACGCTCGCCGGCGCGCAAACGCCGCCTTCGCAGACATCGCCACAAACATCGCCGCCGCAAGCCTGGCCGCAGCGGACGGTGAAGTTCATCGTGCCGTTCGGGCCGGGCGCCGGCGCCGACATCGGCGCGCGGCTGTTCGGCGAGCGCCTGCAGACGCGCTGGGGCAAGCCGGTCGTCATCGAGAACCGCCCGGGCGCCGATGGCATCGTGGCGATCCAGGCGTTCCTGGCAGCCAACGACGACCACGTGCTGTTGTTCGCCGCATCGGGCTCGTTCACGGTCCATCCCTATCAATACGACAAGCTTTCCTATGCCCCGGCCGACCTCGTGCCGATCGCGCGGGTGTCGAACACGATCCTCGCGCTCGGCACGCCGACGTCGCGCAACATCAACACCCTCAAGGACTTCGTGGAGCGCGCGCGCGCCGAGCCAGGCCGGCTCAACGCCGCCCTGGTGCCGGGCATCACCGAGTTCACGTTCGATTACTTCCTCAAGACGGAAGGCCTCAACGTCGCCAAGATCCCGTACCGCGACATTGTGCAGGCCGCGACCGACGTGGGCGAGGACCGCATCCAGATCATGTCGTCGTCCTATGCGATCCTGCAGCCGCAGGCGCAGGCTGGCCGCATCAAGGTGTTGGCGGTGGCGGGCCGCGAGCGCGCACCGATCCTGCCCGACGTGCCGACGGCGATCGAGGCCGGGTTCCCGTCGCTGGAGCAGGAGGGGCTGGTCGGCCTGTTCGGTCTGCAATCCATACCTTCCGAACTGCGCGAGCGGATCGGCGCCGATGTGGTGGCGGTGGCTGCCGACCCGGCCATCGCGGCGAAGCTCGCCGGCACCGCGCAGGTGGTGAACCCGGGCGGCCCGGGCGAATTTGCCGCCGCTGTCGACAAGCAGCGGCAGATGATCGCGCACATTGCGCAGGCGCTCGGCATCAAACCCAAGCAGTGACGGCCAGCCGCCGCGGTTCGACTCGGGGCGAGGAGAATATGGGCTGCTTCAGGCGCGTGCCAGCGACAGGGTGGGTGCTGCTGTCTCGATCTCGCTGAGCCGGCGGTCGGCGACGCGGAGCACGCGCCTGGCGCGCCGGATCAGTGCCGGGCGGTGCGCCACGACAACGCGCGTGATGGGCAGGTGCGCGATGAGATCGGCGATCGCCCCCTCGGTCTCCTCATCGAGATTGGCGGTGCCCTCGTCGAGAAAGAGCACACGCGGCTGGCTGTAGAGCGCGCGCGCCAGCAGCACGCGCTGGCGCTGGCCGCCCGAAAGCGTCGAGCCCATGTCGCCAACCAGGCCGAGATACTGCATCGGCGTGCGCATGATGTCCTCATGCACCTGCGCCGCCATGGCGGCCGCCTGCACCCGCGCCATGTCGAGATCGGGATCGAAAAACGCGATGTTGTCGGCGATGGTGCCGGACAGCAGCCGATCGTCCTGCGCCACGACGCCGACATGGCGGCGCCAGGCACGCCACAGCTCGGAATCGGCGCGGCTGCCGTCGAGATCGATCGTGCCGGAGGTCGGCCGGTGCAAGCCGAGCAGCAGCTTGAGCAGCGTGGTCTTGCCGCCGCCGGAGGGACCGAGGACGCCGAGAATCTGCCCGCGTGCGACGTGCAGCGAGGCGCCCGAGAGGACGGGGTGCCCGCCGAGGGCGACGGACACGCCCTCGAGCGCGATCGCTGCACTCACCGCCCGGCTCCTGGCCGCGCGAGAACCCCGAGGGCGACGAGCGCGCCCGCAATCAGGCCCACTTGAACGCAGGCCAGCGCGGCCACGAC
>Ga0126380_10000718_pt1 | contig 11623 bp, 12 predicted proteins | sample PanSoiMetPlot_26_FD_92544 | JGI IMG/M metagenome (GOLD analysis project Ga0126380, IMG submission 92544) | Tropical forest soil microbial communities from Panama - MetaG Plot_26 | ecosystem: Environmental > Terrestrial > Soil > Tropical forest > Bulk soil | place: Panama | collected 2016-02-17
CGATGGCGTTGTCCTCGCCCGCGCGCCCTGGCGCGGGAGCCGCAGCTAGGCGCTAGCGCCCGGAAGCCTCTCGATGCTCGTGACAGTCCAGCCGCGGTGAGCGACGAGCCATCGATCTGGCTCGGCAAGCGTGATCTCGTGCCGCTCATCGCTCACAGCCGTGTCGGCACCCGGCGTGCGCGTGAATCTCCAGAGCTCGTCCCAGGCGTGCTCGGCGGTGTCGCCTTCGGCAACCTGGCCGGTGCGGTCGTCAACGTCTTCCTCTGCGGCCGAGATCGAGAAGCGCACGTCGATCTCCTCCCGGCCGTCGACCACCTGCGCAGCGGCTATCACCGCGTCCTTGATCCAGAGAAACGGCAGCAGATGGTGCCGATGGGAGGCGACGTCTCCCTCGATTGCGCTCTGTAGCTGGAGCTGCATCTCATGGCTGAGCAACTCAGCGGTCTCCTGCGGATTCTGCAGCTTTCTGGCCTCGCGGACCTTGTAGAAAGTCTCCCTGGCTATCGCCCGGAATGCCTCAGCATCGAACTCTGGATCAATCTGCTTGATGACGTTTGCATCTACTCCGGGCAAGGTGGCCGGCGTGCGGTCCAGGAGACCCGCCACCGTTCCGTCGACCTCCTGCTGCTCGAGGTCGATGAGCCGCTCCTCATCTGCAGCGATGCCACCGGAATGAAACAAGTGCTCCTCGACGCCGCCGAGGATGTGATCTGGATGAAAGTGACCTGGACGGCCTGAGTAGCCGGACGCGTTGGCCATGGATGAATCCCCGCCCCTTCGGTGCTAACAGCTCCCGGCGCGCAGCCTAGCTGCTCATCGGAGCCCTAACCAGACAAATGCCCAGACACGCTGTTCCTCGCGCGCATCATCGTCCGGTCATCCGTGCCATCATGCGCGTTATGACGCGGTGGCAGGACTTCGAAGAAGCTGTGCCCGACTTCGCGCGGCGCGTACGGGTGCTGTTTGACGCCCACAGACACAAGACGATCGCCACCCTGCGGGCCGACGGGGCGCCGCGGATCTCCGGCATCGAGACTGCTTTCGAGGACGGCGAGCTCATTTTTGGCTCCATGTCCAACGCGCGCAAGGGCGCGGATCTCCGCCGGGATCCGCGGTTCGCGCTGCACAGCGCCACCATTGACCCGGTTGAGGGCTCAGAGGCGGAGTGGCCTGGCGAGGCGAAGATCTCCGGCCGCGCGATCGCTGCGGGACCGGTCGCCGAAGGTCCAGACGGCGACAGCTTCCGCGCGGACATCACCGAGGTCGTGCACACCCACCTCAACGACGAGGCCACGATGCTCGTCATCGACTGGTGGACGCCCGCTCAGGGGCTGCGCGTGGTCGAACGCGAGTAGCCCTCAGGCACGATCCGCTGAGCGCCTGGGTTACTCGAAGTGGCTGAGCCAGCCCCAGGTGACGGCGAGCAGCCGACTCGTCGCCACCTGGTACACCCGCTCGCGCTCGCGAGCTGGCAGTTCTGCGTCACGAGCACAAGCAGAGGGACGGCACCCAGACCGGGGCCGTCCCTCTGTCCGCCGCTGTTAGCGCAGCACAAGCTCACGCGCATCGGCCGGCTGGTCCGGGTGGCCGGCCGGGATGGCGATGCGTGCCGGTGTCTTGCCGCGCCCGGCGAGCGTGGCCGCTCCGAACATGGCGAGCGAGAGCGCGGCCGCGATTGCGATGGTGGTGACGAGCGCGGTGATCACGTCGATGATCATGGATGGTGCCCCCTGGCTGGATAGTTTACATCGTTTACTGTTCTCATTATGGAACGCATGAGTAAACGATGTCAACTCAATTTAGCGTCGTTTGCGGAGAACGGCGCGAAGCCGCCGCGGACCAGCGGCGAACCACGGCCAGGACACGCGCGTGCAGAGCAGCCGTCAGCAAGGCTGTCTGGATAAGGTCGGCTCGTGACGGGTCGCGAGGTGCGCGTGGTCTACACCAAATACGACGGCAGCCTCCACTGGCATTACACGATGCGCTACCTCGGCGAGGACTCCCATGGGGTCTGGCTCGGCGCGCTCGCGGGCACGCAAAGCCAGCGCGGCAGCGAGCCGCCGATCGTCCTCCAGCAGCCATGGGTCCAGCTCATTCCCCGCGGGCAGCAGTGGTGGACGGCCGTGTTCAACGGTGCGCCGGCCGCGACAGAGATCTATTGCGACATTGGCTCGCCTGCCCGCTGGGTGGACCCGGATCAGGTCACCATGGCTGACCTGGACCTGGATGTTGTGCGGCTGCGTGCGGACCGCCAGGTGCTGCTGCTTGACGAGGACGAGTTCGCCGCGCACCGGGTGCGATACGGGTACCCGGCTGAGGTGGTCCGCCAGGCCGAGCAGGCAGCCGCGTGGCTGCTCGCCGCGATCAGCGCGGGGGGCGAGCCTTTCGCCGCCGACTATCTCGGCTGGCTGGAGATGATCACGCTCACGGGTGCGGCCGAGGCGGACGCCGGGCCAGCCGGCGCGTCGTCGTGACGCAGATCGACTGACCCGGCGTCCGCCTGGCGCTACGGCCGCACCTCGTAGACGAGGTTGAACGGCGTCTCCGCGGCGCGGCGGAATCGGGTGAACCCTGCGTCGGTCGCGACCTGCCGGATTGCCGCCTCCCCGGCCTGCGCGCCGAGGGCGTACCCACCGGGCTGGGACAGCGCGTTCGGCACGCACAGCAGCGTGGAGAAGCTGTAGTACGCCCGCCCGACAGGATTGAGGTTGCCCACCACGTCGTTCGCCGCGGCGGGCTCGACCACGAGCCATGTTCCGTCCGGCTTCAGTGCCTGCCGGATGTGGCGGGCCGCCGACAGCGGATCGCCCATGTCGTGGAGACAGTCGAACGTCGCGGCCAGGTCGTAGCCGGTGCCGGAGAACGATGCGGCCGTTGATACCTCGAAGGTCACCCGGTCGGCGACGCCAGCGTCGCCCGCCCGCTTGCGCGCCAGGTCGATCGACCCTTCGTGGTAATCCGAGCCCGTGAACACCGAATCCCGGTACTCCGCAGCCATCAGGATGGTCGACGCGCCGAGTCCGCACCCGATGTCCGCGACCTTGGCACCCGCCCGCAGCTTGCCCGCCACGCCGTCCAGCGCGGGAATCCACTCGGACACCAGGTTGGCGATGTAGGAATTCCGGAAGAACTGCTCGCATCCGACGAACACGTCCTTGTCGTGCTCGTGCCAGCCCATGCCAGCACCGGTGCGGAACGCCTCGGTGATCTGGGGTTCGGCCTTGAGTGCCCCCAGTGCGAGCACGAAGGCGCCGGGCGCGTAGACCGGTCCGTCCGGGTCAGTCAGCACGAAGGCCTGTTCCTCGGTCATGGAATAGCTGTCGGTGCCGGCGTCGTACTGGAGGTAGCCGCTCGCCGCCTGCCCGCGCAGCCACTCCGCCACATACCGCGGGCTGGTACCGGTCCGGCCCGCCAGCTCCTCGGCCGTGGCTGGCTTGCCTGCCAGCGCCCTATACAGGCCGAGGTTGTGCCCGATCACCACGCTGGCGGCGGCGACTGTGGCGCCGAGATCGCCGACGAAGTGGCCGAGAAACTCATTGAGCTTGTCGTTGTCGAGAGCCATGGGTGAACCTCCGGGATCGTGTCCTTTGCTCCGGACGCCATGCTCCGCGGGCCCGTTGCGCCGCCATTGCAATAGCGCTGCAACGCCGCGCTGCTTACTCTCAGTCAGTGCCTGGCGTCGCCGGACCGGCCTCATGCAGGACGTGCGGCATGGCGTGGGCGCGGGCCAGGCCACGGGCGCGCCCTAGCAACTCCTCGCCTTGCTCGCGCTGACCGAGCCTGGTCAGCGCGCGTCCTTGCACGGCCAGACCCTCCGCGAGCACGGGGAGCCACGGTCCCCGCTCGGCGACGGCGAGCAACGGCGCCAGCACAGCGCTCGCCCGATCGGGCTGATCGTGGCGCAGCCAGCCGCGGGCTAGGGAGAGGTAGGCGTCGTAGCCGAACAGCCAGGCGTGGCCGGCGGGAATCTCCGCCGTGTCGAGCAGGCCGGCCGCCTCGGTCAGCAGCGGCAGCGAGCCCGTCGCGTGCGCGAGCGCTGCGGTGCAGCGGACCAGGTATGCCTCCACGCTGGCCTCACGTGCCGCAATCAGCGCGCGCTCCAAGTGCTCGATCGCGGCTGTCCGGTTGCCGGCGAGCAGGAGGGTATCGCCCAGCATCGTTGCTGCGAAGGCCTGATTCCAGCTGTGGGGGTACTCCCGGCCGAGCTCGACGGCCCGCTCCCCGGCCGCGACAGCCTGACCGACATTCCCGCGCAGCCGCTCGAGCCAGCCCAGCTGCGCGGTGTACCAGACAGCGAAGTGCGGGTAACCATTCCTGCGGGTGAGCTCGATGGCAGCGTTCATCGCCGCCGCCGCCTCATCCCAGTTCGCAGCCGCGAGGAGGGGAAAAGCAGCCTCGAACTCAGCCCACGGCTGCAAGAACGGGTCGCCGATCCGGCGCAGCAGCGGCCGAAGCTCGGTCAGCACCTCAGTCAGGCCGACTAGGTCGCCGCTGTGCCAGTACGCCGTCTTGAGCCCGTCGAGCCCCGCCGCCAGCGCCTGGTCGTCTCCCGCTGCCCGGCCCGCGGCCGCCGCGCGCTGGCCATAGTCGAGCGCGGCGACGAGCTGCAGCCGGTTGGCCGCGATGACCGCCAGCCGGGACAGCAGGTCCGCCTGGCTGGCCCGGTCGCCGAGTGACTCGGCGATCCGAAGTCCGCGCTCGAGGTTGTCCGACGAGAACGCGATGGGCAGGCCGCGGGCGACCGGGACGTCGCCACCGAGCTGGCGCAGCGCCAGCATCTCCAGCCGTCGGTCGCCGGTCTCGTGGGAGCGGCGGGCACCGTCGGTCAGGTCGGCGTACGCCTCCGCATGCGCTCCGGCCGCCTCGTGCGCGCGACCGCGGAATACGAGCGCCCGCGCCTGCAGCTCGCCGTCGCCCGCCCGGCTCGCCGCATCAAACGCCTCGGTCGCCAGCGCGACCGCGTCGCTGATCGCATACCTGCGCATCGCATCCTCGGCGGCGAGCAGCCAGGCCCGAGCGGCCCGCGGCAGCTCCCCGGCGGCCGCTGCGTGCCGTGCGAGCGACTCCGGCTGCCCGGTCAGCAGGTCTGCAGCCCGCCGATGGTAGGCGAGCCGGGACGGCTGGGGAGTCGTCGTGTACAGCACCTCGCGGATCAGATCGTTCGCGAACTCGTAGTCCCGGCCGCTGACGGCGAGCAGCCTGCCGCGCAGGGCCTGCTCGCAGAGATCCACGGCGGTGGCGGGCGGGAGCTCGAGCAATGCGCCGACGGCCAGCGGATCCACGGTGGCACCGAGCACGGACGCCGCCCGCAGCAGGCTCGCGACTTGCGGGTCGGCTCGGTCGACCCTGGCTTGCACCACGGCTCTGAGCGTTTCGGGCAGGCCCGTTTCGCCACTGCGGAGGGCTCGCAGCACTTCGACGACGAACAGGGTGTGCCCGCGCGTTCGGGCGAGGATGTCGGCGGCATGCGCGGCCTGGCCGGCCTGGCCGGCGAGCTGCTCGACCGCGTCGTGCGCGAGCGGCCCGAGTTCCAGCCGCGTCGCCACCGGGTCGAGCGCTGCTCCGATTTCTGTGACCTGTTCTGCTCGCACGGTGGTGACGATCAGCGTCCGCGAGCCGGCCAGCTGGCGGCCGAGGAAATGCAGCAACTCGATTGTTGACTTACCTGCGTACTGCAGGTCATCGACGAAGAGCAGGACGGGATTGGCATCCGCGAGGCCGCGCAGAAGCGCCGTGACCGCCTCGAACGCTCGCCGGCGGGCTATCTGCGGGTTTGCGCGGCGGGGTGGCGCCTGGCCCAGTGCGCCTGCGGCGGCGGGCACCAGGTCAGCGAGGGGCAGAGCGTACCCGCCGAGCAGCTCTCGGAGGGTGGCGCCGGTCATCCGGCCGACCACCGGGGTGACCGCCTCGGCAATCGGCTGCAGGAATAGCGACCGCTCGGTCTCGTAGCAACGAGCGCGGAGCACAGTCGCGCCGTGACCGATGACCTCGGCTGTGAGTACCTCGGCCAGCGCGGTCTTGCCGATGCCGGCCTCGCCGACGATCAGTACCAGGCTTGGCTCGCGGTCAGCCGCCCGCCGCCAGGCTGCCCGGAGCGCTGCTAGCTCGCTATCCCGGCCCGCAAGCATCGGCCCGGTGTGCGGGAGCTGTCCGGATCCCGCCCGCGCAGTGAGCGTCGGCCCGCCACCGGCAGCTGCCCGGCTAGCGCCGAGGCCAGGCACGCTACTCTCCTCGCGCAGGATCGCCAGGTGGAGCTCACGCGTCTGCGGCGCGGGATCGGTGCCCAGTTCCTCGGCAAGGCGCTGCCTCAGGCCGGCGTAAGCGCGCAGCGCCCTGGCCCGCTCCCCGACCGCTGCTGTCCCGGCCATGTACCAGCGATGCGCGGCCTCGTCGAGGTTGTCGGCGGTCATGGCGGTTTCCGCGAAGCGGGCCGCTAGGGCCGGCTCGCCCGTCGCCAGCGCCGCCTCCGCCGCAGCGAGCCGGGCCCTGCGCTGCAGCTGGCTGAGCTCGTCCCTGACCGGGTCGGCCCAGGCCAGGTACGGTTCATCGGCGAGGGCCGGACCGGCCGCGAGTATGCCTATCGCGCGCTCGGCGGCAGCGAGCGCGACAGCCGGAGCCTGTGCAAGACTGCGTTCCGCCTGGTCGCACAGTCGCCGGGCCGCGTCCAGGTCGACGAGCACGTCCGCGGCGTCGCCGAGCCGGTAACCAGTACGGCCGCCGCGGATGACCCCGGCGCCGAGGACCGCGCGCAGCCGGCTGACGAGTGAGGCAATGTTCCTGTTGGCACCGGCCGGGACCTGGCCGTCCCACAGCAGGTCGGCGAGCTGCTCGGTCGAGACAAGCCTGGGCCTGCTGGCCGCCAGCACCTTGAGGAGCGTGCGGGACTTACGGCTGCCGATTTCCCGGCCGGACAGCTCGTCGCCGTCGAGGATGACAGCGAATGCGCCCGCAAGCCGTAGTTCAACCCGCGGCGGCCCACTACCAGCCGCGAGGGATTCCCGCCCCACGTGCCACTTCATACAGGTCCCGCACCATAGGACGCAATGGCTCGGTCGGCCTGGGGCGCAGGGCCGGGCTGCCGCCGCCTCACCCGGCGGGTACATCTGCCCGGGTGAGCAGCAGTTCCGGGCCGGGCGCAGGCGATCCCGGCGACCACGTTCCCTCCTGGGTTGACAGGTCGCCCCGCAGGCCGTACGTTTAACCAGTACGTTAATTAACAAGGTGGTTAAATAATGGCGGAAGACCGGCTCAGCGTGGTATTCGCGGCGCTGGCGGACCCGACCAGGCGGGCGATGCTCGTGCGCCTTGCGGACGGGGACGCGACCGTCACGGAACTGGCCGAGCCGTTCTCGATCAGCCTGCCGGCCATCTCGCGGCATCTGAAGGTGCTGGAGCGGGCCGGCCTGATCTCCCGTAGCCGGTCCGGACAGTGGCGGTCGAGCAGGCTGGAGACCGCCCCGCTCAAGGAGGCGACCGACTGGATGGAGCGCTACCGGGTGTTTTGGGACGCCAGCTTCGACCGCCTCGAAGCGCATCTGCGCCAGGTCCAGCAGGACCGCTCCAGACAAGGGCAGGCGCAGGACACCGAGAAGGGAGCACTGCCGTGAACGCGGAACCAGCGTATGAGCTCGAGATCTCCCGGATCTTCGACGCCCCGCGAGAGCTTGTCTACCAGGCGTTCGTCGATTCCGACCAGATCGCGCAGTGGTTCGGCCCGGTCGGCTGGGTCGTGCCACGCGACACGGTGGACGTGGACGCGCGGCCGGGCGGCTACCAGCGGTTCGTCATGGTGAACGCCGACGATCCCAGCCAGCGCAGCCCGGTCAGCGCGACCTTCACCGAGGTCATCGAAAACCAACTGCTGGTGGGCGAGCAGAGCGCCGAGGGGATTCCTGGCTTCGAGGGCATCGCGACGATGACGCTCCGGCTGGAGTTCCACGACGAGCCGGGCGGCAAGACGAGGCTTGAGCTTCGCCAGGGCCCGTTCTCTCGTTCGCTCGAGGAAGGCTCGCGCGAGGGCTGGAACAGCTCGTTCGGCAAGCTCGACGATCTGCTCGCGGCGCGCCGGTGAGCGGGAAGGTCGTCGTCAACCGGGCGATGTCGCTCGACGGGTTCGTGGCCGGACCGGACGACTCGATGGACTGGGTGTTCGAGTACGCGACGCCCGACCAGGTTCCGGACGTCATGGCAGCCACCGGCGCGATGCTCTCCGGCAGGCGCACCTACGACGTCGGCCAGCGCGATGCCGAGGCGGGAAAGCTCAGCGGGGACGCCTACGGCGGTGCGTGGAGCGGGCCGATGTTTGTCCTGACGCACCGCCCGCCGTCAGTGCCGCCGGACAATCCGCACACGTTCCTGTCCGGCGACATCACCGCGGCCGTGGCGACGGCCAGGGCTGCGGCGGGCGACAAGGACCTCGAGGTGCTCGGATCTGACGTCACTGGCCAGTGCTTGCAAGCCGGCCTGATCGACGAGATCTACGTGCTGATCCTGCCTGTCGTGCTCGGCCGCGGCACGCCGCTGGTCGCCGGCGCCGGGCTCGACAGGGTCGGCCTCGTGCCGGTCAGCTCGACAGCTATGGGTGCTGTCACCGCGATGCGCTTCCGGGTGGAGAAGCAATGCGCAAGCTGATCGAGTCGACGTTCGTCTCGCTCGGCGGCGACATCGGCGCGCCGCATGAGTGGGGCGCGCGGTACGTGTTCGGCCCTGAGCCGGACGAATACAGCCGCGGACTGCTGTTCGGCGCCGACGCGCTGCTGCTCGGACGCAAGACCTACGAGGGCCTGTCGGCCGCCTACACCGCGATGGCAGCCGGCGAGCCAGGTCCGATGGCCGACTTCGTCGCCGCGATGAATGAAATCCCGAAGTACGTCGCTTCGACGACGCTCACCAGCGTCGGCTGGAACGCGACGCTGCTGGGTCCCGATGTCGCCGCGGAGGTTGCCGCCCTCAAGAAGCAGCCTGGGAAATACCTCCTCAAGTACGGAACGGGGCCGCTCGACCGGGTCCTGCTCCGCCACGGGCTCGTCGACGAGCTACGGATCTGGATTGTGCCGGTCACCAATGGTCCGGGCCAGCGGCTGTTCGAGGACGTCGATGACGTGGGTTTCAGGCTCACGGATACGCGGACCTTCCCGACCGGCGTGGTCCTCCTGACCTACGTGCCCGCGGCCCCTGACGATCAGGCATCAATCACTCTCACCTAAGGAGGCGGCGATGAGACTGACGCTGCACGCATTCTTGACTCTCGACGGGGTCATGCAGGCACCGGGAGGTCCCGACGAGGATCGTGACGGTGGCTTCGACTACGGGGGCTGGTCATTCCCCTATGGAGACGAAGACTTCGGTGCCGCCATGACCGGCTGGTTCGACTCTGCCACCGCGTTCCTGCTCGGTCGCAGGACCTATGAGATCTTCGCCGGGTACTGGCCGGCCGTCACAGATCCAACGGACCCCATCGCCAGCAGGCTTAACTCACTTCCCAAGTACGTCGCCTCGACGACGCTCACATCGCTCGACTGGGCCAGATCGTCCGTCGTTGACGGCGATGTCGCACGTGCGGTAGCCGAGCTGAAACAGCAGCCGGGGAACGAACTGCAGGTGCACGGCAGCTGCGGCCTTGCCCAGGTGCTCATCGAGCACGACCTTGTCGACGAATATCGCTTGCTGTATTTCCCCGTTCATGTTGGCCCGGGCAAGAAACTGTTCGGCGACGGCACTAGGGCGGCGGCATTGCGCCTGACGAGCACCAGCACGACCGCCGCAGGCGTGCTCATAGCCACCTACCAGCCAGCCGGGCCAGTTCGCCAAGGGTCGTTCGCCGAACCTGAGTAGCTTTCGCGGGGGAGGGGCGCTCGTTGTCTTCCCTGGACCAGCAAGGCTGTCAGGGCGTGGTGACGACCGGCCCGAGCGGGGCAGCGAGCGCGGCCAGCTCGGAGATCTGAGCAGGCGGAAAGTTAGTCCAGGCTGCCCGTGGATCCCGGTCATGGTGGACGTAGGTGTCGAGGAAGCGCTGCCAGCGCCGGAGCCCGTCGATGGCGACGTCGACCGGCAGGTGACCCGCCTCGATGGCGTCGGCGAACTCGTCCAGGTCGAGCATGCGCTGGTGCCGGCCGTCCGTCGGCACCATGAGGTCGATATACAGGTCACGGACGATGACGTCGCTGCGGTTGTCGGTGACGTGCAGGAGGTCCACGTACCAGGTAGCTCCGCTCGGGCGGTCGGCGTCGACGCCGGGTACCACCTCACCGGACTCCGACACCATGAACTGCCATGGCGGGAACGACAGGCCTACGCCGACGTCGGTCAGGATGAAAGCCCTCTCCAGCAGCGTCTGGCCTGGCCACGGGCGGAATCGGTCGGACAATGCGAACTCGTACGCGATCACGTTGGCAGAGCGCACTCCGGGCAGCGGTCCGAATGGCGGCTCGGGATCGCCGAACGCGCCGCGCCACACCTCGACGGATTCCATCGGGACAGTCTGCCGTACCTCGCGGCGCCATCCCGCACCATCTGCCCTGCTCTCGTGGCTTTCGGGCCGGGCTCGGCGCGTGCGCTTGCCGGCACCCTGACGGGTGCGAGGCGACACCCTGAAGGTTCCAGTCACTTTCGCGTCTGAATTGGGCTGTTATGTAACACTGAAACCTTCAGGGTGTCGATGGCTAAGCGCGAGAAATCCACAACTGGTGTCCTAAATAACCGATTTGTGAAGTGTCGTCGGCATGGGATAGCCTCGGCGAAGTGCCGAAGCTGTCACCCCGGGTCCGCGTGCTGGTGCTGTTCGTCTGCGGCCTGGTGCTGGTCGACACGATCTTCTTTACGGCGCTGACCCCGCTGCTGCCGCACTACGCGCACATCGCGCACTTGTCGAAGGCCGGGGCGGGCATCCTGGTCGCCGCGTATCCGATGGGCACGCTGATCGGCGCGCTGCCCGGCGGCGTGCTGGTGTCCAGGCTCGGCGACCGGACCGTCGCCCTGCTTGGCCTGGCGCTCATGAGCCTGTCCACGCTCGCGTTCGGCTGGACTTCGGCGGCGGGGATACTCGACGCCGCGAGGTTCGTCCAGGGCCTGGGCGGAGCCTGCACATGGGCGGCGGGCCTGGCCTGGCTGGCCAACGCGGCACCCGCGGAACGCCGCGGCGAGCTGATCGGCAGCGCCATGGGCGCGGCAGTCGGCGGCGCGCTGCTCGGTCCCGTCGTCGGCGCCGTGGCCAGCAGGGTAGGCACCGGCCCGGCGTTCTCGGCCGCAGCCGTGGCCGGTGGCGTGCTGATGATCACCTCGTTTTTCGTGCTGAGCCCGAAGCAGGAGGAGCCGCAGCGGCTCAGGCAAGCGCTGCCCGCCCTGCGTGATCCGCGGGTGATGGCGGGACTCTGGCTCACCGCCCTGGCGGGCATCTCGTTCGGCGTCGTGGACGTGCTCGCGCCGCTCCGGCTTAGCCGGCTGGGGGTCGGCGCGACACTGATCGGGGTGACGTTCCTTGCGTCCGCGGCGATCGAGGCAGGCCTGGCCCCGGTCACCGGCCGTCTGTCTGACCGCCGCGGGCCCCTCGTGCCGCTGCGGATCTCGCTGACGCTGGCGGTCGCCGTCAGCCTGCTGGCGCCCGTCGTGGCCCCCGCAACACCTC
>Ga0126380_10000724_pt1 | contig 11588 bp, 14 predicted proteins | sample PanSoiMetPlot_26_FD_92544 | JGI IMG/M metagenome (GOLD analysis project Ga0126380, IMG submission 92544) | Tropical forest soil microbial communities from Panama - MetaG Plot_26 | ecosystem: Environmental > Terrestrial > Soil > Tropical forest > Bulk soil | place: Panama | collected 2016-02-17
ATCTCGTTCTGGCAGGCCGTCGTGGTCAGCATCGTCGGCATCATCGTGTCGTTCCTGCTGTGCGGGTTCATCGCGGTGGCCGGAAAGCGCGGCTCGGCGCCGACGATGGTGCTCGGCCGTGCCGCGTTCGGGGTCAACGGCAACAAACTGCCGTCGGCGCTTTCCTGGCTGCTCACGGTCGGCTGGGAGACGGTGCTGGTCATCCTGGCGACGCTCGCCACGGCGACGGTATTCGACCGCCTCGGCTGGGGCGGCGGCACCGTGACGAAGGTCATCGCGCTGATCGTCGTGGTGGCGCTGACCATCTTCGGCGGCGTGATGGGCTTCGACCTGATCATGCGGATGCAGTCGGTGATCACGATCGTTACCGCGGCGCTCACGGTCGGCTTCATCATCCTGGTCATCGACAAGATCCACTGGAGCACGGTGTCGGCGATCCCCGGCGGTTCGGCGCAGGCAGTCATCGGTGCCCTGGTGTTCATGATGACCGGCTTTGGGCTCGGCTGGGTCAACGTCGCGGCCGACTATTCACGCTACCTGCCGCGCCGGTCCTCGGGGCGGGGCGTGATCGGCTGGACGGCGTTCGGCTCCTCCCTCGCGCCGCTCTTCCTGGTGATCTTCGGCCTGCTGCTGGCCGGCTCGTCGAAGAGCCTCTCCGACGCGATCGCGGGCGACCCGATCGGGGCGCTGGCCAACCTGCTGCCCACCTGGTACCTCATCCCGTTCGTGATCGTGGCCGTGCTCGGGCTGGTCGGCGGCTCGGTGCTGGACATCTACTCCTCGGGCCTGGCGCTGTTGACGCTCGGGGTGCGGGTACCGCGTTACGCCGCCGCGCTGATCGACGGCGCGATCATGACGCTCGGTGCGATCTACGTGGTGTTCATAGCGCACACCAGTTTCTTGATCCAGTTCCAGGGATTCCTGATCACGCTGGGCGTGCCGATCGCCGCCTGGTGCGGGATCATGCTCGCCGACATCATGCTGCGGCACCGCGATTACGCGGACCAGGACCTGTTCATTTCGTCCGGCCGTTATGGCGACATCCGGTGGTTCCCGGTCGGGATGATCGTGGTCAGCACCTTCCTCGGCTGGGGCCTGGTCACCAACTCCCTCGCGAGCTGGCTGACCTGGCAGGGTTACCTGCTCGGCCCGTTCGGCCTGGGCGGCAAGGACGGGGCCTGGGCGTTCGCCAACCTCGGCGTGCTGCTCGCGCTGGTGCTCGGTTTCGTCGCGACCTGGGCGCTGGGCCGCGCGACGGTGCGGGCGCAGGAGGCGGTCCCGCTGGAGCCCGCCCCCGCGAGCGCATGACCGGTCAGGCCGGCACCGAACTTCCAGGGCCCGGCGGGACCCTGGCGGTCATCGACATGCAGCGGGTGTTTGCCGAACCGGGCAGCCCCTGGCTCACCCCGCGGTTCGCCGAGATCGTCGATCCGGTCCGCCGCCTGGCCGAGGCGTTCGCCCCGAGGGTGGTGTTCACCAGGTTCGTGGCACCGGCCGAGCCGCACGGCGCGTGGCAGTGGTACTACGAGCAGTGGCCGTTCGCGCTCCAGCCGCCGGGTGCGCGGATCTACGAACTCGCGGACCCGTTCGCCGCGATGGCCGGGCCCACGCTGGACACGACCACGTTCGGCAAATGGGGCCCGGACCTGGCGGCCAGGGCCGGCCCGGGGCCGCTGGTGCTGGCCGGGGTGTCCACCGACTGCTGCGTGCTGTCCACCGCCCTGGCGGCGGCCGACGACGGGATCGGAGTCCGCGTGGTGGCGGACGCCTGCGCCGGGGTGGACGACGAGAGCCACGCCAGCGCGCTGCACATCATGCGCCTCTACAGCCCGCTCGTGGACGTGGTCACCCTGGCCGACACCCTCGGCGAGGCCGCCCCCGTCCAGCGCTGATCACGCCCGCCCGAATCGTGATCATGAGTTTGGGTGGCCTATAACGACCCTAGAGTCATGATCACGATGGCAGGTTGCACGGGATCGGTCATCGGCATGGCTGGGTACCACGGGCCAGTCAGCGCGGGGGATCCGGGGAGGAAGGCCGTTCGTAATGCATGAAATGAGGTCGCGGGCCCTGGGAGCGCTGTATGGCCTGGCGATCGGCGACGCGCTGGGAATGCCGGCGCAATCGCTGCCCCGCGCCGACATTGTGGCGCGGTACGGCCCGCTGGTCGGCGAGTTCTGCCCCGGGCCGGACGGCCACCCGCTCGCGGCCGGGCTGCCGGCCGGGTCGGTCACCGACGACACCGAGCAGGCGCTGCTGCTGGCCCGGCTGGTCGTGGCGGGCGGCGGTGAGGTCGACGCCGGGGACCTGGCGCGCGGGCTGCTCGGCTGGGAGGCGTCGATGCGGGCGCGCGGGTCGCTGGACCTGCTCGGCCCGTCCACCCGGCAGGCCCTGACCGCGCTGGCGGCGGGTGCCGGCGTGGCCGAGGCGGGCCGGTCCGGGGTTACCAACGGCGCGGCGATGCGGGTCGCCCCAGTGGGCATCGCCACTGCCTCCCGCAACCACGGCCTGCTGGAGGACCGCGTGGTCGCGGCCAGCCGGCTGACCCACAACACCGGCGTGGCACTGGCCGGGGCGGCCGCCGTCGCCATGGTGGTCAGCGCGGGCATCGACGGGGACCCGTTGCCCGTCGCGACTAGCCGGGCCGTGGCCGCCGCCGCGAGCGCGGCCGGGCGCGGGCACTGGGCCGCCGGGGCGGACGTGGCGGCGCGGATCACCTGGGCCACCGGCCTGGTCGCGGGACTGGGCCAAGACCAGCTGATCGACACCGTGTACCGGCTGGTGGGCACCAGCCTGGCCACCCAGGAGTCGGTGCCCGCCGCGTTCGCCATCGCGGCCGCGTGCCCCGGTGACCCCTGGCTCGCCTGCCGCATCGCCGCGTCCCTGGGCGGTGACTGCGACACGATCGCCGCGATGACCGGTGCCATCTGCGGAGCCTGTCACGGGGCCGGGGCCTTTCCAGACGCCGCCCGCCATACCGTGGCCCGGGTGAACCGCCTGGACCTCGGGCCGCTCGCCGACGATTTGCTTGCAATACGGGCCGGCGCGGATGGCTAGTTCCTTTACCCGGCTGTTGCACCTCGGCAACGTCGTGGTGGACGTGGTGCTCGACGTGCCCGCGCTCCCCGAGCCCGGCGGGGACGTCCTTGCCACCGGGGCGCAGACCGCGGCGGGCGGCGGCTTCAACGTGATGGCCGCGGCCGCGCGGCAGGGGCTCGCCGTCGCTTACGGGGGAGTGATCGGCACCGGCCCGTTCGCGGCGCTGGCCATGACCGCCTGCGCGGCCGAGGGCGTCGAGGTGCTCCAGCCGGGCAAGCCGGGCCTGGACACCGGTTTCGTGATCACCGTCGTGGACGCCACCGGCGAGCGGACGTTCCTGACCAGCCGTGGCGCCGAGGCCACGCTCACGCCCGCCGACCTGGGCCGGGTGCGCCCGGGCCCCGGTGACGCCGTCTACCTGTCCGGCTACGGGCTGGCCCACCCCAGCAACGCGGCCGCGCTGCTGGGGTGGCTGGGCGGGCTGGACGACGAGCGCCCCGTGGTCCTTGACCCGGGCCCGCTGGCCGGCGCGCTGCCGGATGGGGTGCTGCGCCCGGTGCTGGACCGCGCCGACTGGGTGACCTGTAACGCCCGGGAGAGTGCCCTGCTCACCGGTTCGGCGGACCCGGGGGAGGCGTTGCGGCTGCTGGCCGGGCGGCTGCCGCGGGCCGGGATACTCGTCCGGATCGGCCCGGCCGGGTGCCTGCTCGGCCTGCCCGGGTCGCCGGCCGGGCACGTGCCGGGGTTCGGCGTCGAGGCCGTGGACACCAACGGGGCCGGCGACACGCACACCGGCGTGTTCCTCGCGGCCCTGGCGGCGGGTGCCGGGCCGGCCGAGGCGGTGCGCCGGGCCAACGCGGCGGCGGCATTGTCGGTGACTCGTCGCGGCCCCGCAACCGGGCCGACTGCTGCGGAACTGGCTACGTTCCTGTCCTCCAGGGCCTGACTGGGTGGCGCAGCAGGCGTACTGACCGCGGCGATAGGCAACAGGCGCGGCCAGTCATGTCCGGCTATTCGCGAATTCGGCGCGGACTCCCAAGAGCCGGACCGGACGCCGCCCGTTGAACTGGTCAAGCGCCGCGAGAGCCGCCGTCTCGATCGGCGCGGCGGCGGTGGTTGGTGCGCCCAGCGCGTGGCCGTGGGTCTGGGTGAAGAACGGCACGTACCGCACCTTCACCACCACGCGGACCGCCGGGCGCTGCTCGGCCGCGATGTCGGCGGCAACCAGGCGGGCGAGGCGCGCCACCTCGCCGCGGACCTCGGCCCAGTCACCGATGTCCCGCTGGAAGGTGACCTCGCGGCCGTGAGACCGCGGCACGTACGGCGTGCTCTCCACGGGTGCGGGACTCAGCCCCCGGGCGGTCTGGACCAGCCATGGGCCGATCGTGGGACCGAAGTGCTGGGCGAGGGCGCGCGGGTCGGTGCCGGCCAGTTCTTTCACCGTGTCTATGCCGAGCGTGCCAAGTTTCGCCGCTGTCTTGCGGCCGATGCCCCACAGCGCGTCGGTGGGCTGGCCGCCGAGCACGTCGAACCACGAGTCGTGGGTCAGCCGGAACATCCCGGCCGGCTTCCCGTAACCGGTCGCCAGCTTGGCCTGGAGCTTGTTCTCGCCGATGCCGACCGTGCAGTCGAGCTGGGTCACCGCGCGCACCCGCTGCTGGATCCGGCGCGCCACGTCTTCGGGGTCCTCGGTCTCTACGGCCAGGAACGCCTCGTCCCAGCCCATCACCTCTACGATGGCGTCGAACTCCCGGAGCACGGCCATGACCGTCGCGGACGCCGCCTCGTACGCGGTCTTGTCCACCGGCAGGAACACCGCGTCGGGGCACCGGCGCAGCGCGGTGCGCATCGGCAGCCCCGAATGCACGCCGTGGGCGCGCGCCTCGTAGGACGCGGTGGCCACCACGCCGCGCTTGGCCGGGTCGCCGTCGCCGCCGACCACGACCGGGCGGCCGCGCAACCCGGGATGCCGGAGCACCTCGACCGCCGCGATGAACTGGTCGAGGTCCACGTGCAGGACCCAGAGCGCCACATCTTCAGTTTCGCCGAGCCAGGTGCGGCGCACGGCGCCGGCTTCGGCCTGCCCTGGCCTAAGGGCATGACAGCGGCCCGCGGCTTGTGCCACGGGCCGCCGTTACCCAAGGAAGGCTGCCGGTCAGTAGCCGTACCCGCCGCCACCGGTGGGGCTCGGACTTGGCGCCGGGGCGGCATTCCCGGACACGACGGTCTCGTGCCAGACCCCGCCGGACAGGTTGAGCCCGTTGCCCTTGGCCATCCCAGGGGCGCTGTCGCCGACGTAGGTGTACAACGGGTGCCCGTTCCAGGTGGCCTGCTTCGCCCCGTCGTCCCGAGTGATCGTGCCAAGCTGGCCGGTCACGCCGGAACCAGCGGTCACCGGCCCGCGCACCGGCGGCCAGTAGGTCGTGCACGAGCCGTTGCAATTCGACTTGGTCGAGGTGTCCGGGACGAACCAGTACAAGGTCAAGCCCTTAGAGTTGGTCAGCACCGTGGCGCCGCCGATCTTCATGGTTTTCAGCGCGGACCCCGAGGATCCGGCCGGGGCCGACGCCGCGGGAGAGCTGCCGGAGCCGGAACCGCCCGAGCCGCCGGAACCTGAGGATGAGCTCCCGCACGCGGCGACTACCAGCACGGCCGCGACAGCGCCCGCCGGTACCAGCCATCTGTTCCGCATGACATGTCTCCGTTCGGATGAATTCTGATACTGATTCCACGTAGCGGACGCTTAGTTCGTTCACGGATGGTTCACACGCGCCGGCGCTGACGGGCTAGCCCGCAGGTTAGCGCAGGTCAACTCGTCGCTGGCGGCGGCAGTCCGAGCTGGCTGCGGAGGATGGTAACCGCCTGCTCGACCGGTTTGTTGGCCTCCGTCAGGCGGCGCTCGTCGGCGTGGAGCCGCGGCAGCGACGGCGACGATGCCGCCGCCACGGTCATGTTTGCCCGTGCCTCGTTGACCAAGTACAGGAACCGGGCGAACCGCTCGCTCGCCGGCGGGAACGGGATGCCGAGCAGCCGGCGGTCGAACAACCGCTCCGTGGCGGCGATCTCGCGCAGGTCGCCGTGGGCCGCGGCCAAGCGATTGCGGTCCTCCTTGTGCAGCCGGTCGAACGCGACCTCCAGCCGCTTGTTTCCCGCCTGCGCGATCGCCAGGTACCTGGCGGCCAGCGCCTTGCGCTGTGCGCCAACGGCGAGCCCGGCCGCGGCGGCATGGGACGCTGTCGCCTGCCCGGGGGATGCCGGTTTGGCTGGGGCGCCGCTGCACCCGGCGGCGAGCACGCCGGCGACGGCCGCCATGGTCGCGGCCATGGCGGCGCAGCGGCGACGGCCGGGTCTGGCCATGACGGCATCGTATTGCCGGCCGGCCAGACGGACACCATGCTGGTTCTACGCTGTCATCTCATCGGGGCCGGCGTCCATCGGCTGGCCGGGGCGGTACATCTGCGGCGGCTTGTTCCCGGCCAGCTGCCCGCCGTCGATGGGGATCACGGCGCCGGTAATGAACGACGACTGGTCCGAGCAGAGCCAGAGCACGGCCTGCGCTACCTCCCCGGCCGTGCCGGTCCTGGCCATCGGCGTGGACATCCCGGCCAGCCGCTGGGCGCGCGGGCCTGCGGCCTGCAGGTGGTGGGTCAGGATCGGCCCCGGTGCCACCACGTTGACCCGGATGCCCTGGTCGGCGTAGTCGAGCGCGGCGACCTTGGTCAGGCCGATGATCCCGGCCTTGCCCGCGGCATAGGCGGCGAGGTTGGCCGTGCCGTTGACGCCGGCCACCGAGGCCATGTTCACGATGGCGCCCCCGCCGCTGGCGAGCATCGCACCGATCTGGAACTTCATGCCCAGGAACGTCCCGCGGATGTTGGTGGCGATGCCCAGGTCGAACTCCGCCGGGTCGAGGTCGGCGAGCGGGGCTGGCATCGGGCCGCCTGTGGCGTTGTTGAAGGCGTAGTCGAGGCGGCCGTAGCTGGCCACCGCCTGGCCGACCAGGTTCTGCATCGAGGCCACGTCCGTTACGTCGGCCTGGACGGCACTGGCCCGGCCGCCGCCGGCCTCGATGTCGCGCGCCACGGATTCGAGCGCGCCGATGTCCCGGGCGCCAAGCACGACCGCCGCGCCAGCCGCCGCGAACGCCTGAGCGGTGGCGGCGCCGATGCCCCGGCTGGCCCCGGCTACCAAGGCCACCCGGCCTTGCATGGGCTGATCAGTCATAGCCTCTCCTCTCATAGTTAGATATCTAAGCTTACGATACCAAAGCCTTCGAGGTGCCTGGGGCTAGGGGCGTGGCGCTTCGGGGTCGTGGGGGGATTCGGGCGCGCAGGGCTTCGGGCGCGGGCTTCGGGCGCGGGCTTCGGGCGCGGGGCTTCCGGCTGGGGGCCTGGTGCGGCCGGACGGGAAAACGTAGGGTTCGGGGCGTGGCAGTGGATGCAGCCGAGGCCGATCTTGCGCGGATGTACCAAGAGACCCGGGAGCGGCTGGCCACGCTGGTGGCCGGGCTGGACGAGGCGGGGCTGGGCACCGCGGTGCCAGCTTGCCCGGGGTGGTCGGTGGCGGATGTGATCGGGCACCTGGCCGCGATCCCCGAGGACGCGCTGGCGGGCAGGCTCACCGGGCCGCCCAGCGAGGACGAGACGGCCGCCCAGGTGGACCGGTTCCGGGGACGGCCGATCGCGCAGACCCTGGCGGGCTGGACCGAACTGGCGCCGCGGTTCGAGGAGATCGTCGCCGCGTTCAAGATCTGGCCAGCGGTGATCGACGTCGCCAGCCACGAACAGGACATCCGTGGCGCCGTGGGCCAGCCCGGAGCCCGCGACACCGAGGTGATCAGGCAGATGTCAGGCTGGCTGCTCGCCCGGCTGAGCCCGCCGGTCCGGCTGCGGGTGACGGTCGAGGACACGCAGTTCCAGGTAGGCCCCGATGGTGAGCCGGTGCTCGGGCTGACCACCACGTGGTATGAGGCGTTCCGGTGGCGCATGGGCCGCCGCAGCCTGGACCAGCTCGCGGCCCTCGACTGGTCCGGCGACCCGGCCCCGGTGCTAGACCACCTGGTGGTCTTCGGGCCGGCCCGGGCGGACCTCATCGAATAGCCGTACCCCGGTTCAAGCTCTGGAGCCGCGGCGCGGGGCCAGAGTATCGTCGGATTATGGTGGCACCGGGCACACCACCACCGGATTCCCTGCCGTCGGCGTTCCGCGCGTCCGATGACGACCGTGAGAACGTGATCCGGATACTGCGCGACGGCTCCGTCGCCGGGCGGCTCTCCAATGACACCTTCCTCAAGCGGGTCGACCGCGCCCTGCGCGCCCGGCGGGTGGACGAACTTGCCGGGCTGCACAGCGACCTGCCACCGGTGCCGGGCGAGGGCACCGGCCCGGGCCCCGGGGCGAACCTGTGGTCCTGGCTCGCCGGCCGGCTCCGGGCCGTCCGGGCCGGCGCCGCCTGGCCTGCAGCCCGGCTGCCCCGGCTGGTGCTGCCGCGCGGGCCGAGGACGGTGTTCACCATCGGCCGGTCGCCAGACTGCGACCTTCCGCTGGGCGACATCACGGTGTCGTGGCACCACGCCGAGCTGCGGCGCGCCGATCAGGCCTGGGTGCTCGTGGACCTGGGCTCGAAGAACGGGACCCGGGTCAACGGTTGGCGCGCGGATTCCGGCTTCGCGGTGCGCGCGGGCGACTGGGTGAGCTTCGGCGCCGCGGCCTTCCGGCTCGCCGACCCCGCCTGACCCCGACCCCGCCATCCGCCCGCTGACCGAGCAGTTCAACGGGACAACGTGGTCGGTGCTGCCCAGCCCGGCTCCCGGGTCTGCCGGCCGCATCCCCGATGACTCGCTGACCAGCGCGGCCGGCCTGACCGGCGGGCTGGTCTTCGCGGTGGGCGCCCGGGACATCCCAGGGCAGTGCTGCCTGCGGACCCTGGCGCTCAAGACGGCGGCCGGCCGACGCCGCCGGGCGCGCCGGGGCCGGATTGAGGCTGTCCCGTGCGGGCGCGCCGGCGCGATCAGCGTGCTGAAGATCTGCTTCAGCTTCAGCGCCGCCTCGGGCAAGAACAGCCCGACGAGCGCAGAGTCATTCTTTTCTCCCGAGCGAGATGGAGGCTAATCCGCACGGGTGAGGGCACCGGGAAACAGGCGCAATTAGGGAAGCCGCTTCAGCGCGCTTGCGGCCGCCGGATCCTGGTCGCAAAGAGGTCCCGGAGGCTCACCACGCCGCAGACCGTACGGCCGTCCACGACCGGGAGGTGGCGGAACCCGTTCTTGAGCATGATGTCCGCCGCTTCCTCAGCGGAGGTGTCCGAGCTGGCCGACTGCGGATCCGGGGTCATCCAGTCCGCGACCCGCGCCGCCACCAGGCCCTCCCCCGAGGCGGCGGCCCGAAGCACGTCACGTTCGGTGAGGATGCCGGCCAGAAACCGGCCCTGCATGACGACGGCCGAACCCACGTTCGCCTTGACCATGCCCGCGGCCGCCTCCGCCACCGAGGTATCCGGCGTGGTTAGCGACACCCGGGTGCTCATCAGGTCGCGGAGCACCGTCACGGCCGCGGTCCTGTGCGGTCACTCACTGCCGCCCACCTCGTCGAGTTCGGCGTCGAGATGCGGAGTGGACGGCCCGGCGAGTTCCTCCGACAGCATTCGCCACAGCGAACCGGACCACGCGGACAAATAGGGCCATTTCTTCCAGAAGAGCTGCAATGTGGTCTCGTCGAACTCGGCATTCGCGCGCTCAGGCGTGATGGCGTCCCTGACGTCCTCGAGGCGGTGAATCGCATCGAGGAATTGGCTTGCGACATCGTCCATGCAATCACCCTTCGGGCGATTGTAAGCTGACCGCCGGGCACAGCGCGAGAGTCCGTACACTGCCGCTGTGGCGGAAGCAGTAGCGGGCGAGTTCGAGCTTGGCACCGACGGGCCGAAGATGATCCTCGTCGGTGTGGACGACTCCATCACCTCGCTGCGCGCCGCCTCGTACGCGGTCGGCCTGGCACGCAGGCAGGGCGCCGGGGTGACCATCGTGTACGTCGCCCCGATCGCGTCGCTGGGCGCGGCCACCCCTGCCGGGGCCGGCCTGGCCGCCGTCGAGCGCGAGGCGGCCAGCGATCTGGCTGAAGATATGCGCCGCCGGGTCGAGGCGGCGTCGGCGGAACTGGGCATCTCGATGACGTTCCTCGCCGTCGAGGGCGACGCGTTCACCGAGATCCGCCGGATCGCCGACGAGATCCGCGCGGACGCGGTGGTGGTCGGCGCGTCGGCCAAGGCGGGCCACCGGCTGATCGGATCCCTGGCCGTTCGGCTGGTCCGGGCCGGCCGGTGGCCGGTCACCGTCGTGCCCTGACCAGCCACGGGACTAGTCCCGGGGCACGGGGTCAGGCGCAGGCGCCGATGCCGGTGATGTCCCGGCCGGCGATCAGCGGCCCGTCCCGGGCCCGCGCCGCGGCTCACCGGATCGGCTATCCGTCGGCAGCGACCTCGGCGCGCAGGAACCGCTCGATCACCGGCACCAGCCGGTGCGGTTCCGCGATCAGGTCCAAGTGCCCGCCGCGGTAGACGTGGAGTTCGCTCCCGGCGATCAGCCGGTGCAGGATGCGCCCGTTGACCAGCGGGATCAGCGGGTCGTCGTGGCCGGCCAGGACCAGGGCCGGCCGGCGCAGCAGTGGCAGCAGCGGCAGGCTGGTCCACCCGGCGCCGGCCAGCAACTGGTAGTAGTAGCCGCGGCCCGGCCCGGCCCGGCCGCCCGCGTGCAGCAGTTCCGCGGCGCGGGCCGGGCTGGACCGCATGCTGCCCCCGTAGATCTCCCCGGCGATGCTCATCGCGTACCGGGGGTCGCGGTGCCGCCGCGGGGTCAGCATGTGCCGCAGCACCCGCGGCCGGGCGGGCACCATGACCGTGCCGGTGCCGGTGGCCACCAGGACCAGGCGGCGCACCCGCCCGGGCCGCCAAAGCGCAAACTGCTGGGCCAGCCCGCCGCCCCACGAGATGCCCAGGACGTCGGCGCGATCGTGACCGAGCCGGTCCAGCAACCCGGCCAGCAGCGACGGCAGCGTGGCCAGGTGGTACGGGAGGACGGGCAGCGGGGACCCGCCGATGCCCGGCAGGTCGAACCGGATCACCTCGCGCCGCGGGTCCAGCGCGTCCACGAACGGCTGGAGTATCTCCAGGCTGGCACCGATGCCGTTGCATAGCAGCAGCGGTGGCCACGCCGGGTCTCCCGGGCGGACGTCCACCCGGAGGACCCGGCCCCGCACGGTCAGCGTGCTCGCGGTTGCCGTGGTCATTTCTCCCTCACACAACGGCCGGCGCCGGCCTTGCCGTTTCTGCGCAGGTCATGCCGGGCTCCCCGCAGGCTCGGCCGCCGGGACCAGTTCGCGCTTGAGAATCTTGCCGGTCGCGGTCATCGGCAGGGCGTCGCGGAACTCCACGATCCGCGGGTACTTGTAGGCCGCCATGTTCTGCTTGCACCAGTCGATCAGTTCGGCCTCGGTGACCGCCGCGCCCGCGACGCGGACCACAAACGCCTTGACCTCCTCGCCGTGGCTGGCGTG
>Ga0126380_10000725_pt1 | contig 11583 bp, 19 predicted proteins | sample PanSoiMetPlot_26_FD_92544 | JGI IMG/M metagenome (GOLD analysis project Ga0126380, IMG submission 92544) | Tropical forest soil microbial communities from Panama - MetaG Plot_26 | ecosystem: Environmental > Terrestrial > Soil > Tropical forest > Bulk soil | place: Panama | collected 2016-02-17
CGGACGAGCGCGCCCAATGCCCAGGTTCCGAGATGGAGCAGCGTCAGCTCATGCCCGGCGGCAAAGCGCATCGACCGTAGCGTCGGGTAACGCATCGGAAACAGCGTCAAGTCGGGGATATCGCAATTGCCGAATAGTCGCCGGCCAAGCTCCGGGTAGTACTCGGCATGGGTATCCGCCCAGCCGAACACCGTCTTCATATGCCCGTTGTGGAGCATCTTCATTGGTTTGCCGACATAACTCAATACCGCCGATGTCGTGGCGAGGCCGCGATTGGTTTGCTGGGCGGCGCTGATGCCATAATCGACGGCGTCGAGTCGGGTGAAACCAGGCAAATAGAAATCGATTACGGCCGCGGTCAAGCATGGCACCGAGCTCGCACCACTGACAACCAGCACGTCGCGCGCCTTGGCGTCGCCGTCGAGCCTGCCGATCGTTGCCACGAAATCCCGCGCGTCGGCGAGGTCGAGATAATGACAGCCCTGTGCGATGCAGGCCCGCGCCACGCGATGATCCTGCGTCTGAAACGGGCCGGTCGTGTGGATAACGATATCGGGCACGATCCGCGCCAGCGCATCACGCAAACCGCGGTCGATGTTGATCGCATGGCCCTCGGCGGCATGGACAGGCGCAATGGAACCGATCAAGGCCTGCGCTTTGGCCACGCAACGTCCCCCGATCAGCAGCCTGATATCGTGGCTCCCTGCAAGGCTGCGCGCGATATAACTGCCGAAATTGCCATAACCGCCGATGATCAGGACGCGCTTTACCATGTCGGCTTGGCTACCATCAGCCAGAATATGGCGAGCAATCCGCTGAAGGCGGGCCAACCAAGCGCGAACCACCAGCGAAACAGGCGTCTATACATCGCCTCACCAAAAGCCGCGCCTTGCGCCTTCGCTTCCAGCATTGCCTTCATCCGCAGCTGGATCGCCAAGACCGGCAGCCAGCAGGCACCGACCAGCAAATACAAGGCATAGGTCAGCACCAACCAATACTCGTTCCAGGCAAAGCCGCCGTAGGCGATCAGCCAGGCGCCACTCAGCGGCTGGACGATCACAGCAGGCAGGGTGAATAGAAAATCGGCTCGCACTGTCGTTCGCGCAGCGAAGGCCCGTGCCGGATCGGAACCGAACTGGCCGAAAAGCATGAAGCTGGCAATCCCGATGCCGGTGCCGAACACGACGGCAGCGCAGATGATGTGCAGCGTTTTGACGAGCAGATAGGTATCCATAGAGCCGGCATTTAGCGCAGATTTCGATATGGTTGAATCAACGGGCCGCGCCGCTCTTTCACCGCTACGGATCGAGGAGAGGTCGCGCCCCTCCCTCCCCTGCTTGCGTGAGGGTAGGAAGGGCCGGGTGAGGGGAAACGGCCTGACAATCGGCTCCCCAGCCCACTCACCCGCATTGTGCGCGAGGCGCACATTCCGGCCGCTCCCGGGAGCAGTGAAGGTTGCTGCCGAACTTCATTGGGACGCGTTCCAGTCCACGCAAAACAGCCCGCTGATTTTCTCGAGCGGGGATATGAAGGTCTCTTGCTGCGGGCAGTGCCGGACCAGCGTTGCTCTACCCCGGCAGCGCGGTCTCGACCAGCCTCGCCCAGTAGGACGTGCCGTATGGAATGACATCGTCGCTGAAGTTGTAGCGCGGATGATGCAGCCCGGAGCTGTCGCCGTTGCCGACGAAGATGAAGGCGCCGGGACGCTGCTCCAGCATGTAGGAGAAATCCTCGCCGCCCATGACCGGGGCCATGTTGGTATCGACGCGGTCGGCACCGGCGACATCGCCGGCGACCGCCGCTGCGAAAGCGGTCTCGCGCTCGTGGTTGGACAGCACCGGATAGCCGCGCCGCAGCGTGAAATTCGCCTTGGCGCCATGGAGCCGCGCGGTGCCTTCGATGACGTCGGCGATCCGCTTGTGCAGGAGTTCGCGCACCTGCGGTTTGAGGCTGCGGGCAGTGCCGCGCATTAGCGCGGTCTGCGGGATGACATTGTCGGCGTTGCCGGCCCGGAACGTGCAGATCGAAACCACCGCCGCCTCGATCGGATCCACATTGCGTGACACGATCGACTGCAGCTGGCTGACGATCTGGGCCCCGACCAGGATCGGATCGACCGCCGCATGTGGTCGCGCCGCATGGCCGCCGACACCTTCGATCTCCACCGTGATGTTGTCGGTCGAGGCCATGGTGGGTCCGCTGCGGATCGCGAACGCACCGAGCGGCAGGCCGGGGTAGTTGTGCATGCCGTAGACTTCGTCGATAGCGAAGCGCTCCATCAATCCGTCCTGCACCATGGCGAGCCCGCCCGCCCCGCCCTCCTCCGCAGGCTGGAAGATCACGACGGCGGTGCCGGCGAAATTGCGGGTCTCGGCGAGATATTTCGCGGCGCCCAGCAGCATCGCAGTGTGGCCGTCATGGCCGCAGGCATGCATCTTCCCCGGCACCGTGGATTTGTAGGGCAGATCGTTCGCCTCCTGGATCGGCAGCGCATCCATGTCGGCGCGCAGCCCGATCACCTTGCGGGTCGCGCCTGGCCGGTTGCCCTTGATGACGCCGACTACCCCGGTGCGGCCGATGCCGGACACCACTTCGTCGCAGCCGAACGCGTCGAGCCGCGCCGCGACTGCTGCCGCCGTTCGGTGCACGTCATAGAGGAGCTCAGGGTGCGCATGGATGTCCTGCCGCCAAGCAGCAATTTCGTCGTGGAGGTCCGCTACACGATTAACGATCGGCATCGAAATGGCTCCTTGCCGCCCCGCCCACGGCCCCAACGCCCAGGGCTTTCGAGCAAAACCGAGCCGCGCCGCGCGGTCAAGGCGGGAAATAGGCGCAATCGGCTGACTCGGGTTGCCAGTAGGGCCTGAGGCGACGCCTTGGGGCGCCGAAGCCGATCTTGGCTCGGCGCCGCATTGTAACCCTCAACCGGCCGGCCGCCCGCGGCGAACGTGCGCTATTGACCACCCCGGGGCGCGCCTCTACACACGCGCCTTAAGAGCCCGTAGCTCAGGTGGTAGAGCACTTGACTTTTAATCAAGTGGTCCTGGGTTCGAGTCCCAGCGGGCTCACCAACAAAATCAAGCACTTATACGAAAATTACCTGACCCAAGAAAACGTCGTGTCAGTGCCATGTCAGTAAATCCAATGGCGCGGCTGGGGGAGACAAGCGCCGCAGCAGGGGGGCACGGTGGGTATCGTCGAAGACGTCATCAAGGCTTTCGATCGAATACCCCTTTGGAAGAACTGCCATCCGAAGTCGATGCCTTGAAGGCCAGAGTCGCGGCCCTGGAAGAGAAGTTGGGCGAGACGTGGCCGGCGGATGTCTGCCGTCGCTGTGGCAAACGCGCTTCTCGCCTTTCGGATGCGAGGCTACACTTGAAGGATGTCATAGTCGAAGAATGGCAATGCGCTGAGTGCGGGATGTCTGAACAAAGGACTCTCAGGCCAAGATAAAGAAAAAGGCCCGGCGGCTAAGGCCGGGCCTGTAGAAGTGGCAGGGCCGAGGCTAGGTATGCGGTCCTCGCTGCTCGGCCCCGCCCCGACCGGCGACCTCCAGACCAGCTCGCCGCCCCGTCTTCGTTTTATAGCGCGAACGCCCCGACGTGCTTGGGGGTGATGGACCTCAAACACGCCAGGGCGCCTGCATACGGCCTAGTTGGTCGGGCACTAGGCCGCACTACTAGCCCATGAGCCTACCCCGTCCGAATTAGCTGGGACTTAGGGCGACGCACGCCCGTCACAAAGAAAAGGCCCGGCGGGTAAGGTCGGGCCGGTACGTCGTGCGGAAACTTGCCGAGCTACTCAGGATTCTTAAAGCCGCGCCGTCCAGCGTTGGGCGTAAGGACGACTTCGATCGCCGCCGCCAGTTCATGGCGAGCTTCGTAACAGAGGGCTCTTTATCCCCTAACGGAGCGTTGTCGAGTACGACGAACACTGCCTTCATCAACGCGTGCAACACTGTCTTCGTGTCTTCCCCGTGCGCAATAACGAACTGACCGATCTGGTCTATGATCTCCTCAGTCAATTCGTCTATCGGTCCCCTTTCTTCATCAGTCACGTGGCCCTCCTTCAATAATCGCGGCTGCGGAATACAGCGCAGACGCCCGCGAATGCGATTTCCAGACCTGCCACCGCCGTCTGGACGGCAAGAACCGCGGCGGCTGACTCGGGTGCTACTATGCCGGTGAGGCCACCGATACAGAGCAGGGGCGCGCTGAACGTGAGAATATCCGTCACGGGCGTCACTCCGTGTCCTTGAGGGCTTCAAGAAGCTCCTGCATCGCGTCCTGGTCCCGGCATTTGGCGGCTGTTTCGGCCACCGCGAAACGGAGGTCGGCCAAGCGATCGCACGCGCGCGCGGCCAACCGTAGATCCTGTTCGAGTGCGTGCATGGTACTTGCACGATCCCGTCCGCGTGATCTTCCAATCGCACGGCCAGCGCGTTCAAGTACTCGATGTTGAACACGGGCCGGCTGGGCTTATTATCGTCAGTGGTCATAATTGGAAATCCTCCAGGTTTTTGGTTGTGGCCATGGGCCGTCGGGTGCTTCACCACCTGACGGCCCGCTATTTCACAGGCGTTCTTGCATTTCCTCCTTTGTCATTCGGCCTTCACGGACCAGGCTGGCCAACCGGGCCAACCGCTCTAATTCAGCCAGGGCTTGGCGTTTCACGGCCCTGATCGCTACGGGGTTCGTTACGAGTTGACTTGGAAACATCGCACCTCCTATTGCGTTTGTAGCCAACGGCTATACACTACCCTCGGTCGAAGGTGGCGTCAATCCATTGGATATACATGCCAGATAAAAGAGTGAAGACGGCGCAGATCGCGCTGCGCATGAAGCCGGATCTGAAGGAAGCTGCCGAGAAGGCCGCAGAGGCCGACCACCGGTCGCTGACGTCATTGGTGGAAAAGTTGCTGACCGATTACTGCCGCAAGAAGGGTTTCCTGAAGTGAGTCGGTCCAAGCCTGAACCGCCGAAGCCGACGACGTGGACCAGCTACAAGATTGCCGCCAAGCTCAGACCGCTCGGCAGTGTCGAAGCTACCGACGAGGCAGAGGCGGTCGCGAAGGGCGCCGAAGAGTTCAAAGCCGACGCCAGGCGGTTAATCGCGACGCGGCAGAGATAGGCAGCCTGAAATAGTACGGCCCGCCTCAAGCCTGTCCGTAAAAGGCGAGGCGGACCGCTTTAAGGCGGCCAGGTGAACATGCGCGAGCGCCCAGTTGCCGCCCCAGTCCAATATGAAGGACGATTTGGCTTGAACCCCAAGTGCTGGCGATGCGACTATTAATCGTTAGCGAATGCGGGGGAAGCAGATGCACCGATTCGCGTCGGTCTTTTTGGTCTTGTCCGCGGTTGCCGCGCTTCCGGTCGCGGCATACGCGGAAAAGCGCGTTGCGCTGATAATTGGCAATGCCGCCTACCAATATACCGCCAGCCTCCCTAATCCCGTCAACGACGCCGACGATATGGCTCTCGCCCTAAAAAAAATGGCTTTCGAGGTCATCGCCGTAAAAAACGTCGACAAGCGCTCTCTGGAAAAGGCGATGGCGAACTTCGGGCGCCGGGCTCAAGACGCCGATGCAGCACTGGTTTATTACGCTGGTCATGGCATTCAGTATCAAGGCCTCAACTACCTGATGCCCATCGATGCTCGCCTGGAAGATAGGTACAGCGTTAACTACGAGTTGACGCGCATTGACGACGTCCTATTCGCGCTATCGAATGCGCGTGGAGTGAAAATTCTGATCTTGGACGCGTGCCGTAACAATCCGCTTGCAGAGCGCTTGAGTTCGCGTGGCGGCAATCGCGATTTTGTTCAGACACGGGGTTTGGCGAGAATTGAAGCGCCGCGCGGCATGGTCGTAGCCTTTGCCACGCAATCCGATCAGATCGCGGCTGACGGCGCTGGCCGCAACAGCCCGTTCACCGGCGCTCTCCTCAAAGAGATCGAAGAACCCGGAATTGAAATTGCCACGCTGTTCCGCCGAGTTGCCATCGATGTCAATCAGGCCACCAGTGGTCGTCAGTTGCCTGAATTGTCCATTTCGATGTCCGGAGAATTCTATCTCAACACCCGCGACACCGACGTCAAGGCGTGGGCAAAGGTGCGAAACTCCAGCGACCGGCGCCAGTTCATCGATTTCATGGCGCAGTATCCGAATAGCCCGCTGATAAGCGACGCGCAGGAACGGCTTGCAGGGTTTGACCGTGCGGAAAAGCTGCACCTCGAAGAAGCCGTACGCGCCCAGGCGGAGCACGAGAAGGCTGAGCAAGAGCAGATGACGAAGGAGCGGGCACAACGCGAACGACTTGAAGCGCTCGATCAGGCTGAAAAGGATCGCATTGGGGCCGGCGCTGCCGGAAACCCGCCTGCTACGCATGTGACGTCGCTGCCGCCATCCGCGCCTGTTCAGGCTCCTTCACGCCAGCCTGAGGCGCTATCTGGCGGCGCGTTGGTTCAACTCATCAAAAAGGAACTGAAGCGCCTTGGATGCTACGCGGGCCGGATCGACGATGACTGGGCAAATAGTGAAACCAAGTCGTCGGTAAAGAGATTTGTGAAATACGCCAACCGATCGGAACCGAAAAATCCTGACATCGAATTCCTCAATGTCGTTCGTAGCAGGTCCGGTCGCGTCTGCTCATTGGAGTGCGGCCCCCACAGGATTGAGCGGAACGGGCAATGCGTCGCACAAGACAAAGAATCCGCAAAACCACCAGCGCGTCCAACTGATGCAGAGGAGATTACAATACCGGCCGATCGGGCTGCCCAAATTGCCCGAGCCGACCGCGCCGCAGCGGTCGGAATGTGGCGACGATGCATGGGTCCCACTTCGAAGTGTTACCAGCTACACCCACCAGAAGAGGCTAGAACCTGGTGCATTCGCCGACCGACCTGCTGACTTCTCGGAGCGCAGCAGAGGCAGTCGACTGTGAAGAATCGCCCTTTACGCTGCGGCGAGTTTTGGCTCTGCCCCCTGAGCATCGCCCATAAGAGGCGCAATAAAATCTCAGCCACGTGATCAGGAGGCTGAAGTTGTGGCCGACGGCGGCGAGGATGGCGTTGTTGGCATCGCCGGAGCGATGGGCGAGGGCGGCCTTTTTGATTCGCAAAGCTACCAGGGTGGATATCCCACGCATCATGGAAATTCGCGGCGAAGTGCACGAGAACAGACTCCGTGATCCGTCGCGCGTCACGATCGAAGATGTTTCCTGGTTCGTTGATAACGCGGGCATTTTCGTATGGGAAGAAGATGGTCGCAATCCAGGGCTTCTCGGCCGCAGACCCACGTGACGGCGTGCCCTGGCGTGCACCCACACTGCGGCGGTGGCGCGAGCCAGGGGTGGTTGCGCACGGGAAAACTGAGGCCCCTTGAGGCCGCCGCTGACGCCGTACAGCGCCCTTTCTGGGCGAGACTGCTTTTGTTATCTACGGCGCATCGCTGGGGTCCCGGCATTCCGTCGTGACAATGGACGGCGTGGTGGCGGCCTTTTTTGCCAGCTCCTCACATCGTTCTCTGGTTTCTAAAGGGCGTGGGGTTATCGTCAACCAGCGACAATCGGGCGGTTGGCTTACTGCACAGACGTAAACGACAAGTATGAACATGGGTCGCCCTACTCAATAGAAGCATTGGGTAAATCTGGGACCGATCGTTCCTAGGAGAAAATCACTTACTTGCCGTCGAAGAGCAAGCATAACGATCGTGACTTGGTCTATCTCCAGAAGAACTACGATCCGCTGGCCATACCGCTGATAGCGGCAGCTTCGGCCACAGCGATCAATCACCGCCTAAAACCACATTTGGTCCGCAGTACCTTCGATAGCTGCGGTGCCGACGTGATCGAGGGATACAGCGGCTCTGGCCCATGAACGGACTCACGCACTGCAGCGAACAAATTCGATTTCGCCTCATTTATGCGTGCGGACGCAGCTCGGCGCGTTTTTAGCATCAAACCGTCGAGCGGGTGCACCCGGATCAAATCCCTTTGAGGCCGCCGGCGCAAAAAAGTCGCCAAGAACGAATTTGCTGCGCGGATCTGCCGTCAGCGCAGGCCCGAGCGGCAAAACGCCCCTTTCATGCCAGTCGATGACTGCATCGAGTGCCTCGACGATGACAAGAGACTTGACCGCCTCATGCTCCGGCACCGCTTTGGCGGTATAGCCAAGCCCGAGACCACCCACGACAACATCTAGATCGGCCCCAGAAAGTTCCGCTAGTCCCAGCCGCGCCAATGCGATTTCCGACGCCGTGAAAAGGCTCGACATCAAATATTCGTCGCCGAGTTTGATCTCGAAGACATCGACCCCCAGCGAGAATTCCCGACGGCGACGCAAGCTCAGCGCGCCGATCGGTGTCGGTCGATAATCGAGTTCTTCAAAATACAAGCTCATCCCCGTAGGTGGGACCTGAGCGAGGCTGCGGCAACGATAAAGGGATACCACCCATCGCGCGCGCGGCGCTGGCACAGCTGGCTCGGGAATCGAAACGCGTGATTCCATCTCACTGGGATAATCTCGACGGATGGTATTTTCGGGGACGACAGGTGCCGGTTGGATCCTCAAGACGTCGCGGCATCGACAGTCTGGGAGGTCAGCTCCGCGAGCGCGGCTCGTCCGGCATCCGTAATCCGGGACCGACGCACCCGATCCTTGGCAGGAAGCACCTCCTGATAATCAACGAACTGCATCAAATCGCGCTGCTCGAGGCTACGAAACATCTTGATGTCCCCGACCCACACGCCATTGTATGGCCGGCGAAGGTGGGCAAAGCCGTCATTGTCGAGCGCGCCCTCGGTCAATATCGCTGCCTCGGCGGTGGATATGCTTATGCGCTCAACCATGGCACTCCTCCATCTATGGACTCGGCAACTCGACAGTCTTGTGCACGCCTTCCGCGGCGTCGTACACCCCTACTTGAAGAAAGGGATATGTCTTCTTGATCGTCAATCCTGCCTCTTCGGCTGCCTCGCGGGTCGTATACGAAGCCTTGGTTTGTCTGTCCACCTGGAGGCGGAATTGACCGTTTTCCGGTCTTTTGCGTTGCTCGAAAAATTCCGGCGCCGGTTCTTCGTGGTCGGGCCGCCCTAAAGTTATTGTCTTGGCCCCTTTTTCCGCTGCCATTTCATGATTCTCCTCGGATGATGGGTCGCCGCCCTACGCGCCAATCTTGACGCCACCAAGAAAAACTGAATCAACTCCTCATGCCGACAACGACACCACGGTCGCCTTCGCCGGAACAGGTGGCCGCCTTCGATCGGAACGCATGGCCGCTCTCGATCGGATTCCCTGGCCGCAATCGTCGGAATCCGCAGAGCGTCGGTCTTTTCGCCTTGTCGCTTGACGCGCTGGATCACGCGATGGTTGCTCGGCCTTCAGTCGCGCCGTCCGTCTTTTGATCGATCCGCCGACATCGGTGGCGCCCCGCTTGATTTGAGGGCTCGCTTCGTGGCCGGCTTCCGCGCGGCCGTACTTTCATCGACCGCCGCCGCGCTTTTGTCCGCCGCTTCCTTGGCTAGGCGAAGAGCCTTCAACCGAGCAGTCTTTTCACGCATAGCTTTGGCTTCCGCCTCATAACCCACCCAGGTGTTCCCACCTTCCCGCGCGGCCTTCTCCAGGCGGGACTGGGCTCGGCTGTTCTTCAAATCGGCCATCGCAGCGCCTTTCAAGGAACGAGGTGGATCAGGACGATGTGCCGGCTCCTGATGTGCAAGCCGCTCAGGCACTTCCCCGGCAACCGCCTCGTGGCAACCTTTCCGCCCGATTGGCCAGCCGCGCACTACCGCGGCTGCCTACCTGCTGGTTCCCAGGGCAGTAAACTCGCCCGTGTGTTTTGTAGGTAATCACTGGTCCCATAAGGGCAAGGTGTGAATCGGCTTCCAACATTTGACCCCATCCTAATTCGGGTGCATTGCCGGCCGAGATGAAGCTGCGCAGCTTGGCTGCCACGATCAAGGCGCGATGGATTTGCGAGCAAGCCCATCTCACTTCGAGGGAAGGTCCTGGCATGGCCTGCATCGTCATGCATTGATGACCATGATCGCCTACGCATTCCTCCAACATCGCCGCCTCACAAAAGTGGGGCGGGAAAAAAAGAATCAACGGCCCGCCACCTCAACCGACCTTGCCAGCCGTCCGCCACGCCATCATCAGCCTGATCGTTCCATCAAGTCCTCAGCGGTGTCCGTATTGCCGAGCCCCGATCGGCGCCAAAAAGCCGCGTAAGTAATCTGCCAAAGTAGTGCTAAACAGGCATTTGCCTGCTCTGCGCCCTCTCACTCCGCTGAATAATTTACTCCGCTGAATACCCCTTATGCAGTGCACTACATAAGGGGTAACGCCGGTGGAGGGAAGGGACCTCAGTTCAAGACAGACGCAATACGTGGTGAAGGACCTGGGAGATTGGGCATAAAGCGACCTATCAGGTGCCAGAAAACAAAGCCTTCTGGTCAATCACGCTGTACGGCAGCGACGGCTACATGAAGAGCGAGGATAGCACCGTCAACGGCCACAACGTGAGGCTAAATCCTGACGGCACCTTCACCGCCTATTTCGGGTCCAAGGGCGCCTGTGGCGATGTGCCGAACCGGCTGGATATTACCGAAGGCTGGAACTTCCTGATGCGCATCTACCGGCCGGGTCCGTCCATTCTGGACGGGTCTTACAAGTTGACCAAGGCTGAACCGGTCAAATAGGCAGCCGGCCACAGCTCGAATTGTTTATGCCCGCGAGGCCGCATGACTGTCGCGGTAGGGACCGGATTGCTCCCCGCCCCCCGCGCAGATCCCGGCGTGCGCTGCTAACGCACCGGGCTTATATGAGGAGGCGGCTGTCAAGGGATATTCCGGTGTTTAGCGATCTTGAAAGCTCTCGGTTATGGATTTAGGCGCGCGGTCAAGCCCCGCAGCCGCAGAGCGGTGCGCCGAAGGCCCAGGGCTTGAGGGCGCGCCTAAATCCATAACATCATCGAAGAGATCGCAAATGCTTTCCTACTCCAGACCCTCCTGCGTTTCTGTGAGCTATTGTTTCGTTCCGATCCAAGGCGAGCCCTTTGCATGCGTGCGGCACTCCCGCACCAACTTATATCCGGCCGGGTTCAACCCGTTCCAAAATCCCTCATGCGCATTGCGAGGGCGCGGGGCTCCAAGGGGGATGGGACCTTTCTCCTCCGCGGCATCTTTCAGCCCTAGCCCGGTGCCGGTCACACATCCACCTTGGATCTCATAAGCTTCTGTTATTGGTATTTGGTCTTCGTTCGTCACCCTTTGAGGACGGCACCTCGCGGCACCACGCCAGTTTCAAGATAACGCCAGAGCGCCACCAGCAGCTTGCGCGCCAACGCCACGATGGCGATGCGGCGGATGCGGCCTTTCGTGGTCCCGACACGCGTCCGGAACCAGTCGCTCAAATCGCTGTCGGGTTGATAAGCTCAGCCACAGCCAGGCGAGTTCGATCCCGGTGGTTCGTCCCTTGCGGTTGCCAGCCTTGCTGATCCCTTGGTCATGCGCCACATTTCCGCTCTGGAACGGGCTCGGCGCGAAACCGACATAACTCGCCAGTTGGCGGCGATTTTTGAAGTCA
>Ga0126380_10000727_pt1 | contig 11563 bp, 8 predicted proteins | sample PanSoiMetPlot_26_FD_92544 | JGI IMG/M metagenome (GOLD analysis project Ga0126380, IMG submission 92544) | Tropical forest soil microbial communities from Panama - MetaG Plot_26 | ecosystem: Environmental > Terrestrial > Soil > Tropical forest > Bulk soil | place: Panama | collected 2016-02-17
ACCGTGTCGACGCCGGGGAAGCGGGCGAACGGGAACACCGCCTCCTTGACGGCGATATGGTCGAACCGCGGGGGCTTCAGCTTGAAACTGGCGAGGCTCTCGCCGGCCATCATGCGGGCGGCGATCTTGGCGATTGGGATGCCGATCACCTTGGCGACGAACGGCACCGTGCGTGAGGCGCGCGGGTTGACCTCGAGCACGTAGACCTCACCGTTTTTCACGGCGTATTGCACGTTCATCAGGCCGCCGACATTGAGCGCGAGCGCGAGCTCGCGGGTCTGGCGCTCGATCTCCGCGATCGTCCCCGGTTTCAGCGAATAGGGCGGCAGCGAGCAGGCGGAATCGCCCGAGTGGATGCCGGCCTCCTCGATGTGCTCCATGATGCCGGCGATATAGGTGTCGCGGCCGTCGCACAGGCAGTCGACGTCGACCTCGCTGGCATCCGACAGATAGCGGTCGATGAGCAGCGGCTGCCTGGCCGACACCGCCAGGTCGGACGGGCGGTCGAGATCGGACGCGAGCCGCGCGATATAGCGGTCGAGCTGGCCGCCGTCGTGCACGATCTCCATGGCGCGGCCGCCGAGCACGTAGGACGGCCGGATCAGCACCGGATAGCCGATCTGGTCCGCGATGGCGCGCGCCTCGCCCGGGCTGGTGGCAATCCCGCTCTCAGCCTGATGCAGCTTGAGCCGGTCCAGAAGCTTGCGGAACCGTTCGCGGTCCTCGGCAAGGTCGATGGCGTCGGGCGAGGTGCCGAGGATCGGCACCTTGGCGTCCTCCAGCGCCTTGGCGAGCTTGAGCGGCGTCTGGCCGCCGAACTGGACGATCACCCCGACCAGCTCGCCGTTCGCCCGCTCGGTGTCGATGATCTCCAGCACGTCCTCGGCGGTGAGCGGCTCGAAATAGAGACGGTCGGACGTGTCGTAGTCGGTCGAGACCGTTTCCGGGTTGCAGTTGATCATGATGGTTTCGTAGCCGACATCGCGCAGCGCGAAGGCAGCATGGCAGCAGCAATAGTCGAACTCGATACCCTGCCCGATGCGGTTCGGCCCGCCGCCGAGGATAACGACCTTGCGGCGCGCCGACGGCTGCGCCTCGTCCGCCGGGCGGCCGGCGAACGGTGCCTCGTAGGTCGAATACATGTAGGCAGTGGGCGAAGAAAATTCGGCCGCGCAGGTGTCGATGCGCTTGAACACCGGCCGGATGCCGAGCGCGCGCCGTCGCTGCGTCACCTCGGCGGCGGTCGCTCCCGTCAGCTTGGCCAGCCGCGCGTCGGAAAAACCCATGGATTTCAGGCGCCGGAAGGTGTTCGGCGTCGCCGGAAGGCCGCTCGCCTTGATGGTGGCCTCCATGTCCACGATGGCCCGGATCTGCGCCAGGAACCACGGATCGATCCGGCACGAGGCATGAATCTGCGCGTCGCTCACGCCCTGCCGCATGGCCTGCGCCACCTTGAGCAGACGGTCCGGCGTCGGCCGCCCCAGGGCGGCACGGATGGCGTTGAGGTCGTCGCCCTGGTCAAGCCCTTCGATGGCGATCTCGTCGAGGCCGGTCAGCCCGGTCTCCAGCGAGCGCAACGCCTTCTGCAGCGACTCCTGGAACGTACGGCCGATCGCCATGGCCTCGCCCACCGATTTCATCGAGGTGGTGAGCACCGGCTCGGCGCCGGGAAATTTCTCGAAGGCGAAGCGCGGAATCTTGGTGACCACGTAGTCGATGGTCGGCTCGAACGAGGCCGGCGTGGCGCCGCCCGTGATGTCGTTGGCGATCTCGTCGAGCGTGTAGCCCACCGCCAGCTTGGCGGCGACCTTGGCGATGGGAAAGCCGGTCGCCTTCGAAGCCAGCGCCGAGGAGCGCGACACGCGCGGGTTCATCTCGATGATGACCAGCCGGCCGTCGGCCGGGTTGATGGCGAACTGCACGTTGGAGCCGCCGGTCTCCACCCCGATCTCGCGCAACACCTTGATCGAGGCGTCGCGCATGATCTGGTATTCCTTGTCGGTCAGCGTGAGGGCCGGCGCGATGGTGATCGAGTCGCCGGTGTGGATGCCCATCGGATCGACGTTCTCGATCGAGCAGATGATGATGCAGTTGTCGCGCTTGTCGCGCACCACCTCCATCTCGAATTCCTTCCACCCGAGCACCGATTCCTCGATCAGCACCTCGCTGGTGGGAGAGGCGTCGATGCCGCGCTCGACGATCTCGATGAACTCGCCTTTGTTGTAGGCGATGCCGCCGCCGGTGCCGCCGAGCGTGAACGACGGACGGATGATCGCCGGCAGGCCGATGTCGTCGAGCGCGGCGAGCGCCTGGCTCAGCGTCTTGATCTGGTGCGAGCGCGGCACGTCGAGGCCGATGCGCTTCATCGCCTCGCGGAACAGCTCGCGGTCCTCAGCCTTGTCGATGGCATCGGCGGTGGCGCCGATCATCTCCACGCCCAGACGATCAAGCACACCCATGCGGCGCAGCGACAGCGCCGTGTTGAGCGCGGTCTGGCCGCCCATGGTGGGGAGCAACGCGTCGGGCCGCTCCTTCTCGATGATCTTTGCCACCACCTCCGGCGTGATCGGCTCGATATAGGTGGCGTCGGCCAGATCCGGATCCGTCATGATGGTGGCCGGATTGGAGTTGACCAGGATGACCCGATAACCTTCTTGCTTCAGGGCCTTGCACGCCTGGGTGCCGGAATAGTCGAATTCGCAGGCCTGTCCGATGACGATTGGCCCGGCGCCGATGATCAGGATCGAGGAAATGTCGGTACGCTTGGGCATCAGGCTCCAAAGTTTACGCGGCACACAAAAAAAGGGCGCGCTGTCGCGCGTCCTTCGGACCCGCGCCGAGCGTCAAGGCCCGCGCGCGGCCGCTGTTTAGAGCAGAATTCTTCCGGCGGCAACAGCGGGCGCGAAACTCCTCACAGTCCTTCAATGTGCGTCGTGGCGGACCGCCAGGCATGGTGGCCTCGTCAGCGGCGGTCGGCATCCGCGGCGAGGACCCGGCCGGCAGCGGCGCAACCTTGTCGCGCCATCCTCGTTATTGCGGGTGGAGATCGCCCCGATGTTCGGCCTTCGGCCCCGTACCCGCTCGGATCCGCCGCCGCTGTGGCTCAGCCTGGCGCTGCTGCTCGGCATCAGCGCCGTGGCGATGCACCTCGAACAGGGCCGCCGGCGGGCGACCGGCAGAGCCGGCGCACCTGCCGCCACCGGCGCCTTCGGCACCCGGCGCAGCACCGATGAGCCCGCGGCGTGGCACGAGGCGCGCGCCCGTCAGCCCGGCCGCGGGCGCGAGGCAACCTCGCCATGGCAGATTCCGTCGGCCGGCTGGAAGGATATCCTGTGGCGCACCTACCAGCAGCTCAACGAGGACCGGCTGCTGGCGGTGGCGGCCGGCGTCGTGTTCTATGGGCTGCTGGCCCTGTTCCCGGCGATCACCGCCTTCGTGTCGTTCTATGGCCTGTTCGCCAAGGGCGCGACCATCAATCAGCATCTCTCCGCCATCGCCGACGTGGTGCCGCAGGGTGCCTACGGCATCATCGAGGAGCAGATCAATCGCATCGTCGCCAAGGGCGACGTGAAGCTCAGCTTTGGCTTCGCGTTCGGCCTCGGCCTGGCGATATGGAGCGCCAACGCCGGCATCAAGGCCATCATCGACGCGCTCAACGTGGTCTACGACGAGAAGGAGAAGCGCAGCTTCATCAGGCTCAATCTGATCTCGCTGTGCTTCACCTTGGGCGCCATCGCGGCGCTGCTGATGGCGATCGGCGCCGTTGTCGTGGTCCCGCTCGTTCTCGCCCGCTTCGGCCTCGGCAGCATGAGCGAGACGCTGCTCGCGCTGCTGCGCTGGCCGGCGCTGTTCGTGCTCGTGCTGCTCGGCCTCGCCATCCTGTATCGCTTCGCGCCGAGCCGGCGCGAGCCGAAGTGGCAGTGGGTGAGCGTCGGCAGCGTGGTCGCGGCGATCGCGTGGCTCGCCGGCTCGGCGTTGTTTTCCTGGTACCTGGGCCGGTTCGCTCATTACGACGAGACCTACGGCTCGCTCGGTACCGCCATCGGCCTGATGATGTGGATGTGGCTGTCGGTGATCGTGATCCTGTTCGGCGCCGAGCTCAATTCCGAGATCGAGCATCAGACCGCCCGCGACAGCACGGCCGGCCGCGCGGAAAAGCCGCTCGGCACGCGCGGCGCCGCCATGGCCGATAGCGTCGGGGCAGCGGCGGAATGATCCACGCGCTACGGCGCGTGGGCTGGACGCAGGCGCTTGATCGCATCCGGCAAGACCTTGGCAAGCCAGGCCGCGATCGCGTCCTGCTTGCGATGATACAGCAGACCCGCGGCGATGACGGCGACCCCGATCAGCGACAGCGCGAATGGAAACATGAGCGAGTCCTTGAACACCCGCTGGGCCAGGTAGGTCAGGTAACCGGCAATGCCGAGCGTACCGAACACCGCATAGACCCGCCGGCCCAGCAGCACGGAGAGCAACACGAGCCCGACATTGAGGAGGCAGTAGAGCGCCTTGGCGATTTCGCTGCTGCTTTCGGTGAGGCTCAGGCCGCCCCAGAACGCCATCAGGCCGAAGAGATGGAGCCAGAACGCAAAGTCTCCGCCGCGCGGCCGGCGGTCGACGATCCAGGCGACGAGCAGGACACCGAGCCCGAACCACATGGACACGACGCGACGCTCGTCCCAGGTGAAGTCGGCGCGGCCGAACAGCCATGGCGTGAGGTCCATGGACATGAACCAGAGCGCAACCGCGATGATCGCGACGATGAACGGGAAGCGGTAGAACCACAGCGCTACGACCCCGGCCACGATCGTGGCGATCTCCATGAACACCCAGCTGCCTTTGATCCAGACGTAAAAATCGCGCACGGTCCCCGGCTGACCGAACGTGCCCCAGAGGCCGAGCGCATCCTGAATGCCATAGACCGCAAGCGGCGCCATGGCGACCGCGATGGCGATGAGGAGGCCGCCCGGCGTCCGCAGGTTGCGGCGGTGCCACAGGTGGTGGCCGGCGGCGGCGAACACGATGGCGTAGATGACGGCTGTTGTCGCCAGCGCCACGCCGCCCATTTGTGAGAAGGCCAGCGTCGAAAACATCCCCATCGCGCCGATCACGATCAGGGCGCCCGCGTACCACAGCACGTGCGCCAGATCGAACTGCGGTGCGGCCGTCGGCGTCGGCGCCGCGCGGGCCTTCAGGAAAGCGACGAGGCCGTCGAGCCGCTCGCCATCCAGCGCTCCGGCTGCGACGGCGGCGCGCAAATCATCTTCACTGAACCGCATCGAACCCCCTGATCGCGGCCGGCATCACCTCGAGATCGGCGCAAGTCCTCACCCGCCGTGAGACGTATGCCACAAGACGTTGGCCGCAGCAGGGCAGAGATTGTTCGCGGCGCCGCTCATGCGGCCCGTGAAGTCTGGAGGCCCGAACAATGGAAGACTAGGTGGAGGCCCGACCTGGATTCGAACCAGGCTGGAAGGCCATGCACGGCCTTAGCGTAGCCACTCCGCCACCGGGCCATCGCGCAAGTGTATTCGGCGGCGCCAGCGCGGCACAATGTCATCGTAATTATTGGGTTAACGCCGCGATGGCGTTGGCGACAAGGCCGCGAATTCAGCAGCGAATCTCGCCACATCGTCATGGCCGGGGCTTGTCCCGGCCATCTCGCTAAGGGGACGCACGGCCTTGCCATCCTAAGCGAGACGCGCGGGGCAAGCCCGCAGATGACGAGTCAGGAGTTGTGCATGGGCTCCGCCACGAACGTCATGCGTTCCTGATTGTGCTCGAGATTGGGATAGCGCCGCCGCGCCGCGAAGCCGGCCTTGGCCAGCACGCTCAGCATTTCGGCTTCGGTGTAGTGTGTCAGCCCGAGCTTCCGGCGCAGCGCGCGATAGTCGGAGAACAGCGTGCGCGCCAGGCCAACCAGCGCGGCGCCGACGAAGCCGTTGTGCCAGGCGAGCCGGAGCAGGGCGACGATCTCGGTCACGGCGCTTGTGTGCGGCGGGATGACGTCGCCGACCACGAGCCGGCCGTCGCGGCTCAGCAGGCGGTGGAATGCCGCCATTAACTCGGCGAACTGCTCGCGCGCGAGATACTGCGCCACCGAGTTGATCACGATGAGCTGCACGCTGTGCGGCGGCAGCGCCGTCACCTCCTGCGGCGCGCGCACGGCGATTTTCGGATTGTTTTTGTAGCGGCCCGCGAGCGCGTCGCGCACGCTCGCGGCGCCGTCGGACAGGATCACGGCGGCGGCAGCTTCCGCCACCAGATGCGCCGCCGTGGTATCGCCGCAGCCGTAGTCCACCACGGTGGCGGACGGGCCAGGGATCAGCGCGTGGATCTGCAGCGCCACGTCGCGATAGTGCACGTCGCGGTGCAAGTCATTGACATAGATCGGATGGGGCGAGTTCCAGAACGTCAGCCAGTCGCCCATGGCGGCGAGATCACCGTCCCCACAGGTCGAGCAGCGGTCCGTTCGGACCGTACACCGGGTCGGCCCCGGGCCTGGGCACGAGCGGAATCGACTTGAGCGCCCGCGCGTGCTCGGCGCGGCTGCCGCGGCAGAGATTGTAATGTCCGCTCGGCGGATAGGCGCCGACCACCAGCAGGTCGGGGCTCGCTGAGATGCGCTGATGGCCGGTGCCGGCCGGCAGCACCGCCACATCGCCGGGCTCGAGATCGATCTCGTGGCCCGACTTGCCGCCGAAGCGCACGCGCGCGCGCCCGCGCGCCACGCCGATCACCTCGTGGATCATCGAGTGGTAGTGCGGGAACGGATAGACGCCGTTGCGCCAGATGTTGTCGTCCCAGCCATTAGCGCGGAATTTCTCCTCGATCGCGTCGGCCGGATCGATGCGGCCGCGCAGGTCGATGGCCTTGGGATAGACCAGCAACGGCAGGTGCGGGTTGTTGGGGATCGCCCCGTCGTCTTCATAGATGAAGGCAAGCGGCTCGATCGATTTGGCCTTCGCGCGCATCGGTACGGTCATTTCCTGTTGTCCCGCATCATATCGACGAAGCGCGTAAACAAATAATGGCTGTCGCGCGGGCCCGGCGAGGCCTCTGGATGGTACTGTACCGAGAACACCGGCCGGCCCTTGAGCGCGATGCCGCAGTTGGACCCGTCGAACAGCGAGACATGCGTTTCGGTGGCGCTCGGCGGAAGCGTGGCGCCGTCGACCGCAAAGCCGTGGTTCATCGAGGTGATTTCCACCTTGCCGGTGGTGAGGTCCTTGACCGGGTGGTTGGCGCCGTGATGCCCCTGATGCATCTTCACGGTGCGCGCCCCTACCGCCAGGGCGAGCATCTGATGCCCGAGGCAGATGCCGAAGGTCGGCAGGCCGGTGTCGATCACGTCGCGGATCACCGGCACCGCGTATTCGCCGGTCGCTGCCGGATCGCCCGGCCCGTTGGACAGGAACACGCCGTCGGGCTTGAGCGCCAGAATGTCGGCGGCCGGGGTGGTCGCCGGCACCACCGTCACCCGGCAACCGGCGCCCGCGAGCAGGCGCAGGATGTTGCGCTTGATGCCGTAGTCGATGGCGACCACGTGGTATTGCCCGGCGTTCTGGCGGCCATAACCCTTGCCGAACTCCCACGGCGTCTCATCCCAGGTGAAGCGCTGGCCGGTGGTGACCTGCGGCACCAGGTCCATGCCGACGAGGCCGGGCCATGCGCGCGCCTCCTGCTTCAGCGCCGCGAGATCGAAATGGCCGTCCGGCGCGTGCGCAATGACTGCGTTGGGCATGCCCTTCTCGCGCACCAGCGCGGTGAGCGCACGCGTGTCAATGCCGGTCAGCCCGATCACGCCGCGGCTGCGCAGCCATTGATCGAGGTGGCGCGTCGCCCGGTGGTTGGAGGGATCGGTGATCGCCGCGTTCAGGATGACGCCGCGCGCCCCTGGCGTCGCCGCCATGCTGACGCTCTCGATGTCCTCCTCGTTGGTGCCGACATTGCCAATGTGAGGGAACGTGAAGGTTATGATCTGGCCGGCATAGGAGGGATCGGTCAGGATTTCCTCGTAACCGGTCATGGCGGTATTGAAGCAGACCTCGCCGACCGCGTGCCCGGTCGCGCCCAGGCCGAAACCCTCCAGCACCGTCCCGTCCGCCAGGACGAGCACCGCCGTCGGCTTGAGCTCGACCCAATGATCCTGCTGGTTGGTCATGGCGCCTAAATAGGTGCGGAACTCGTGCCGCGTCAAACGCCGGTTTTTCGCCGGCCGGCTCAGCATCCGGGCGCGACATCCTGTGGCGCGCCCCGGTTCGGCCGAAGACCTATACTTGACCGGGCGCCGCCGATTTGGGACGCCATCGGCGCCGATTCCCAAAGCCTCTCCAGCCCCGATGAGGACACCGTGCTTCGTGACGAGATCAACGATGCCTTGAAGGAGGCGATGAAAGCCAAGGACCAGCGCCGGGTCTCGACGCTGCGCCTGTGCAACGCCGCGATCAAGAACGCCGAGATCGAGGCGCGCGGCCAGGGCAAGGAGGCGCCCGGCGACGACGCCGTGCTCGGTGTGCTGCAGAAGATGATCAAGCAACGCCACGAATCGGCCGAGCTCTACGACAAGGGTGGCCGCCCCGAGCTGGCGCAGCAGGAGCGCGAGGAGATCGACATCATTTCCGGCTTCCTGCCGCAGCAGATGTCCGACCTGGAGGCGGGCTCGGTGATCCAGCAGATCGTGCACGAGATCAATGCCCAGGGCCTGAAGGACATGGGCCGTACCATGGCGGCGCTGAAGGAGCGCTTCGCCGGCAAGATGGATTTCGCCAAGGCTTCGGCCAAGGTGAAGGAGCTGTTGAGCTCACACAAGTAACAGCCAGAGTTCGTCGGGTGGGCAACGGCGCGCGATCGCGGCCAACTTGCTGGGCAAATTCGCCCGCCCGCCGTTGCCACATCAGGCCCGTACTATGCGAATTTACCCACCCTGCGGTTCCAACCGAGAGACCACGCATGAAGCTGAACCTGTGTGTCGCGTCCGTGATCATGACGCTGGCGTGCGCGCCGGCGGCCGCGCAGGATTTTCCGTCGCGTCCGATCCGCGTGCTGACCACCACCAGCGCGGGCGGCATCAGCGACGTGTTCATGCGCGCGCTGGGCGAGGAGCTGCGCGTGCGCCTGGGCCAGCCGCTGGTGGTCGAGAACCGGCCCGGCGGCATGCAGAACGTGGGCGCGCGGGCGTGCACGGAAGCGCCGCCGGACGGCTACACGATCTGCATCCTCAATGCTGATCCGCTCATCTACAACCAGTTCCTGCTCAAGAATATGCCGTTCGATCCCGAGAACGGATTGCAGCCGATTACCAACCTGTTTCACTTGATCCAGACCCTGGTGGTGAACGCCTCCCTGGGCGTGAAGACGGTCGATGAGCTCGTCGCGCTGTCGAAGGCCAAGCCCGGGACCCTGAGCTATCTCACGGCGGCGCCGCCGCTCGCGCTCTATATGGAGAGGCTCAAGGAGGAGAAGGGCGCCGACTGGGTGCGGGTGCCGTTCAAGGGCGGCGGCGAAGCGGTCAATGCGATCATCAGCGGGACGACGCCGATCGCGCTGATCGGTGAGGGCAACGTCATCGGGCACATCCGCGCCGGCACCATGACGTCGCTCGTCATGGTCAACAACATCAAGTCGCCGAATTTTCCCGACGTGCCGACGCTGGCCGAGACCGGCTATAAGGGCGCTCCGTCCGGGAGCTGGTACGGCCTGTTCGCGCCGGCCGGAACGCCGAAGGAGATCGTCGACCGGCTAGCCCGGGAGGTCGCGACCATCGTCAACGACCCGGCGTTTCGCGACAGACATCTCACGGCGCGCAGCCTGGTGGCGGCCGTCAACACGCCCGACGCGTTCGCGCGCCAGATCCGCGAGGAGCGCGCCGTCGCCGAGCGCGTGGTCAAGGACGCCCGGCTGGAGCGGCAGTGAATGCGCGCTGCTTCTGTCTACACCACCTCCAAAAGAATCTCTGCCAGGCGCTGCGGCATGTCGACCATGACGTCGTGGCCGCACGGCAGCGCGTAGACGCGCCACGCCGGATCGGCTTTCACCTTGGTGAGGGCTGCGTCGAACCCCGGATTGGGATAGTCCTGCGCCCGGATGTAGGTCTTGCGCGCGACGCGGTCGCGCGCGCCGGTGAGCGCGATTCGCTCCGTCAGGGTGGCGATCGGTTGCGCCGTGCACATGGCATCGACCCAGGCGCGATCCTTCTCGTTGACGCGGAAGAATTCGGCCGGACGTGGCGGCACCGCGATGTCGCCCTTCTGTTGCGCCGCTTCGATGAGCTGGCGCGTCGCCGGCGCCGTGAGATCGAACAGGCATTGCCCGCTCTCCGGCACGAAGGCGTCGAGGAACACGATGGAGGCGACCGAAACCTGCTCGGCCACGCCGGACACCACGAACCCACCATAGGAATGACCGACGAGCACGATGTCGGTCAGGCGCTCCGACCGGACCATATCGACCACGTCGGCGATGTGGGTGGCAAGCCGGATGTCGCGGCTCATGAGATGCGCGCGCTCGGCCAGCCCGGTGAGGGTCGGCGCAAAGACCTTGTGGCCTTTGTCGGTCAGAAGGGCGGCCACGCGCCCCCAACACCAGCCGCCGTGCCAGGCGCCATGCACGAGAACGAAGGTCTGGGACATCGTGTGACCCCTGTCGCTGCCCGCTCCCCGAACAGGCTGGTGCCAAATCGCCGGTGAATCCAGAGGCGGGGTTGTGGACAAGTGGATAAGTGCAGGGGCCAAGCCGGCCGCGTGGGAAAAATCACTGATGTGACGGCGGCCACGGCGTGCTAGAACAAACAAGGAACGTCTTGCGCCTCCTGTGGATTGATGTTTGCAGCCTGTTGAGACGTGTGCACAGGGGCGCATGCAGGCCCAGGTCATGCGGTTGTGATTCTCCCGTTGCCATATCAACGGGCAGGTCAAACCGCGGTTGATAAACAACGCCGTCATGCGCTTTCCGCCGAGCTTTCTGGACGAACTGCGCGCCAGGCTTCCGGTCTCGGACGTCGTGGGCCGCCGCGTGAAGCTCAAGAAGGCCGGGCGCGAGTGGAAGGGCCTCTCGCCTTTCAACCAGGAGCGGACGCCCTCGTTCTTCGCCAATGACCAGAAGGGCATGTGGTTCGACTTCTCGTCGGGCCGCAACGGGAACATCTTCGACTTCGTCATGGCGACCGAGGGGGTGTCCTTCCCGGAAGCCGTGGAGCGGCTGGCCAACATGGCCGGGCTGGCGCTGCCGGTCGTGTCGAAGGAGGCCGAGGCGCGCGAGGAGCGGCGCCGTACGCTCCATGACGTACTCGAACTGGCGGCGAAATTCTTTGCCGCCACGCTGGCGTCCCGCGCCGGCGCCCGGGCCCGCGGCTATCTCGCCGACCGCGGGCTCGATTCCGCCACCCAGCTCAAGTTCCGCCTCGGCTATGCGCTGGCCGAACGCTTCGCCCTGAAAGAGCATCTCGGTGCGCAAAAAGTGCCGGTCGAGGACATGGTGGAGGCCGGCCTGCTGGTCGCCGGCGACGATGTCCCGCTGCCCTTCGACCGGTTCCGCGACCGCGTCATGTTTCCGATCACGGACC
>Ga0126380_10000728_pt1 | contig 11561 bp, 8 predicted proteins | sample PanSoiMetPlot_26_FD_92544 | JGI IMG/M metagenome (GOLD analysis project Ga0126380, IMG submission 92544) | Tropical forest soil microbial communities from Panama - MetaG Plot_26 | ecosystem: Environmental > Terrestrial > Soil > Tropical forest > Bulk soil | place: Panama | collected 2016-02-17
GCCATCGAGGACGCGTCGGAGAATTCGAAGCAGATCTACATCTGCGCCATCAACGGCAACGCGGCCGGCGGCGGCTACGAGCTCGCGCTCGCCGCCGATCACATTATGCTCGTGGACGACCGCCGCTCGGCCGTGGCGCTGCCGGAGACGCCGCTGCTCGCGGTGCTTCCCGGCACCGGCGGGCTCACCCGCGTCACCGACAAGCGCAAGGTCCGGCGCGACCGGGCCGACGTCTTCTGCTCGATCGAGGAGGGCGTACGCGGCGTGCGCGCCGTCGAATGGCGGTTGGTCGACGAGGTGGTGCCGAACTCGAAATGGAAAGATGCAGTTTCCGCCCGCGCGAAGGAAATCGCCGAGCGCTCGGACCGCCCGAAAAATGCCAAGGGCATCACGCTGACACCGCTCGATCGCAAGATCGAGATGGACCGCGTGTCCTATTCGCATGTCGAGGTCGAGATCGACCGCGAAAGGGGGCTCGCGACCGTCACGGTGCGCGGACCGTCGCAGGGTGCACCGGCTTCCGTCGAAGCGGCGCATGCGCTGGGCGCGAAGTTCTGGCCGCTTCTGATCGCGCGCGAGTTGGAGGATGCGATCTTGCATCTGCGCAGCAACGAGGCCGCGATCGGCGTGGTGCTGTTCGCGACCTCCGGCAATGCGGAAGCTGTGTTGGCGCACGATGAATTCCTGGCCAAAGGCAATGGCGACTGGCTGATGCGCGAGATCCGTCATTATCTCAAGCGCGTGCTCAAGCGCGTCGACGTCACCGCGAAGAGCCTTATTGCACTGATCGAGCCGGGCTCGTGCTTCGCCGGCACACTGGCGGAATTGGCCTTCGCCGCCGACCGTTCGCTGATGCTGATCGGTACGCGCGAAGGCGACAACCGCAAGCCGGCCGCGTTCACGCTCGGAGAGGCGAATTTCGGCTTCTACCCGATGGGCAACGGCCTGACGCGGCTCGAGACGCGCTTCCTCGGCGAGCCGAAGACACTTGAGACCCTGAAGGGAAAAATCGGCCAGCCGGTCGAAGGTGAAGAGGCGGCCGAGCTCGGCCTCGTCACCGCGGCTTATGAAGATTTCGACTGGGACGATGAACTGCGCGTGATGCTCGAAGAGCGCACGAGCTTCTCGCCCGATGCAATGACCGGCATGGAAGCGAACCTGCGTTTCGCCGGCCCCGAGACGATGGAGACGAAAATCTTCGGGCGGCTGACAGCGTGGCAGAACTGGATCTTCCAGCGCCCCAACGCTATCGGCGAACAGGGCGCGCTGAAGCTTTACGGCAGCGGCGTCTCGCCGACCTTCAACAAGGACAGGGTGTGATGTCGCGCGTGTTTTACGGGGTGACGCAACAATCACCGTTCATCCCGCGCAGGCTGGGATCCAGAACATGCGGGCCGAAATTACGGGCTCTGGGTCCCCGCTTTTCGCGGGGACGAACGGAAAGTGGAACGCGTCTGACAACAACAGCGTGACGTGAAAGCAAACGAGGTAGTGCCATGAACATCGCCCAGGTCGACTACGACGGCTTGATCCCGAACAATGTCGCGCTCGGGAAAGACGTGCGCGTCAAGCGCGCGCTGGAGAAATGGCACCCCGGCTATCTCAATTGGTGGAACGACATGGGGCCGGAAGGATTCCAGCAGTCGCTGGTCTATCTGCGCACCGCGGTCAGCGTCGACCCGAAAGGCTGGGCAAAGTTCGATTACGTGCGCATGCCCGACTATCGCTGGGGCGTTCTGCTTGCGCCGCAACAGGAAGGCCGCAAGGTCAACTTTGGCATGCACAAGGGCGAGGAGGCCTGGCAGGAAGTGCCGGGCGAGTATCGCGCCATGCTGCGCCGCCTGGTCGTGATCCAGGGTGATACCGAGCCGGCCTCAGTCGAGCAGCAGCGCCATCTCGGCAAGACCGCGCCCTCGCTCTACGACATGCGCAACCTGTTCCAGGTGAACGTCGAGGAAGGCAGGCATCTCTGGGCGATGGTGTACCTGCTGCAGAAATATTTCGGCACCGACGGCCGCGAGGAAGCCGAAGCGCTGTTGCAGCGCCGCTCGGGCGATCCCGACACGCCGCGCATGCTCGGCGCCTTCAACGAGAAGACGCCGGACTGGCTGTCGTTCTTCATGTTCACCTTCTTCACCGACCGCGACGGCAAGATGCAGCTCGAGGCGCTGGCGCAATCGGGCTTCGATCCGCTCTCGCGCACCTGTCGCTTCATGCTGACCGAGGAAGCGCACCACATGTTCGTGGGCGAGACCGGCGTCACGCGGATTATCCAGCGCACCTGCGAAGCGATGAAGGATGCGGGCATCAGCGATCCGCACGAGATCGAGAAGGTGCGCAAGCTCGGCGTCATCGACCTGCCGACGATCCAGAAAAAAGCCAATTTGCATTTCTCGCTCACGCTCGATCTGTTCGGCAGCGAGATCTCGACCAACGCGGCGAATGCCTTCCACGCGGGGCTCAAAGGCCGCTACCGCGAGGACCGGCTCAAGGACGACCATCAGCTCGAGAGCGGCACCTATCCGGTGCTGCGTCTGATCGACGGCAAGATCAGGAACGAGGATGCGCCGGCGCTGTCCGCGCTCAACATGCGGCTGCGCGACGACTATGTCGCCGACTGCAACAACGGCGTCGGGCGCTGGAACAAAGTGATCAACGATATCGGCATTCCGTTCGAGCTCAAGCTGCCGCATGTTGCGTTCCACCGCCACATCGGCGAGTTCTCCTCGATCAAGGCCGATGTGAATGGGGAGATCCTGAGCGATGCGGACTGGCAGAAGCGGCGCAACGAATTCCTGCCTTCGGATGCCGACCGCAACTTCATCGAGAGCCTGATGAAGCCGGAGACGCAGCCGGGAAAATTCGCCGGCTGGATCGCGCCGCCCAAGGTCGGCATTGACAACAAGCCCGGCGACTTCGAATACGTGAAGATTGTGTAGGCGCTTCTTCACCGTCATGCGCGGGCTTGTCCCGCGCATCCACGCCTTACGACCGTGCAGGAAAGACGTGGAGGGCCGGACCAAGTCCGGCCATGACGATATCGAAGCAACGCCCGCGACGCTTTGCGTCATTCCGGGACGGCCGCAGGCCGGACCCGGAATCCAGACGCAGGCAGCGGCTGTTCGGGATTCCGGGTTCGCTCGCATTCACTCGCGTGCCGGAATGACCTCTCCACTGTCATTGCCGGGCCTGACCCGGCAATCCATCGGGCGTGTCCGCAGAGGATTGATGGAAAGAATTTTTCGTGGGCACCTCATCATGGATGCGCAAGTCAAGCCCGCGCATGACGTCGCGGCGGGGATACGGCATCACAGAATGACGGGGATAATTATTCGCATACCAAAGCGCTGCAGCCGGAACGCGAATCAACCCAGAGTGGAATAGCCGAAGGGGTAAAATGATACGGGCCCCAACCTCGGCCACGCCAAAAACACGCGATAAATCACAAGTTATTTCTGGAGTCCCGCCAGCGCCGAAAGCGCCATTTTTAGGGGCTGCCTGCTACTACCGCGGTGCGGATCGCGGGTGGACATCGCTGAACTGCAGGTTGTCGTGCTGGCCTTCCGAAAAGCTTCGCTCTAATTTTACCTCCAGGGAGCGGGCATGAGGACGCTGTTGCTGGCTGGATTTCTCTTGGCCGGGCTTGCATCGCAAGCCGCAGCCCAGCTTGCCGTCGGCCCGGTCGCGATCAATAACACCATCCACGGGGTGCCGGTTACCGTCAGCGCGACCTCGTACACCACGGTCAAGCCGGTCGATAACGAGATCGTAGTGACGGCGCGCATCTTCGCCGACCTCGTCGACCTGCAGAAAAAATTCGCGAGCATCATCAGTAAGTTCAAGTTTCCGGGCGATACCTGTGCGAACAAGGGCGCCGAGCCAAACCCGGTCGTGTCGCTCAAGAGCAGCTCGCTGTGGCCGCGCAGCGATCAGCTGGTCATGTTCCTGCGCGGCCATGTCGACATGTGGTCCTGCGTCGCCGGGCCGCCGAAGATCGAGACGCGCTATCAGCAGAAGAAGATCGCCTTCATCAAGTACAAAGTGGCCGTGCAGCACACTGTCAAAGAGGTGAAGAAGAGCAAGAATGCCACGCAGCCGTTCGATGCAACATTGCCGGCGATCCTGATGAAGACGAATGACGGCAAAGTCGCGCTCGAGGTCACCAAGCCTTACCTGAAGCTCGAAGGCGCTCCCGACACGGTTCTCAAGCGCGCCAACGCCGATCTCAACAAGAACGCCCTGAACGCGCTGCAAAGCGCGATCGATCCGGAGAAGCTGAAGACGGTGTTGCCGAAGGAGCTGCAGAAACTGAACATGTCGGTTCAGTCGGCGCGCTTCCGTGATTACGGCGGGCACGCAATCGCGGAAATCAACTTGGCGGCGACGATCTCCGGAACATCGCCGTTGCGCCAACAGGTGATGACGGATTAGCCTTCCGGTCAGAAATGACCGCAGATCTACCGTCATGCGCGGGCTTGTCCCGCGCATCCATGATGACACGCAATAGGCAAGGCAGTACTGCCGTCCTGGCGGCACGGCCTCATGGATCGCCGCAAGCCCGGCGATGACAAATGAAAGGTCGTGCCACCAAAATTTACCGCCCAGCGCTTAGCTCCTCTTCGCGCAACTTGAACCGCTGAATCTTTCCCGTCGCGGTACGCGGCAAGGTGGTGCGCAGCTCGATCCAGCGCGGAAATTTCCACGGCCCCGCCTTGTCCTTGACGTGCACCTTCAGCGTCTCGAGCAGACCGTCGTCGGCCTTGTAGCCGTTCCTGAGCACGATGAAGGCTTTCGGCTTGATCAGCCCGTCGGCATCTTCCTTGCCGATGACGGCAGCTTCCAGCACGGCCTCGTGCGAAACCAGCGCCGCCTCGACGTCGAACGGCGACACCCACATGCCGCTCACCTTGAACATGTCGTCGGTGCGCCCGCAGTAATAGTAGTAGCCGTCGGCATCGCGGCGATACTTGTCGCCGGTGTGCGTCCACTCGCCGGCGAAGGTAAGCCGGCTCTTGGCGCGCTGGTTCCAGTAGCCTTCGCCGGCCGACGGGCCGTGCACGATCAGTTCGCCGATCTCGCCGTCGCCGACCTCGCGCCCGTGCTCGTCGACGATGCGCGTGTCGTAGCCGGGGACGGGCTTGCCGGTCGAGCCATAGCGGATGTCGCCGGGGCGGTTGGAGAGGAACGTATTGAGCATCTCGGTCGAGCCGAGACCGTCGAGCACGTCAACGCCGACCACGCTGCGCCAGCGCTCACCGATATGCGCGGGCATTGCTTCCCCCGCCGACACGCAGACGCGCAGCCGGTCGGAGCCCGCGCCCTTGCATATTTCCTTGTGCGAGAGGAGGGCGGTGTAGAGCGACGGTACGCCGTAGAAAATCGTCACGCGATTTCGCCGCAGGGTCTCGAACACGCCTTCGGGCGATGGACGATGCGGCCAGAGCGCGGCGGTGGCGCCGACCGACAGCGGGAAGGTCATCGCATTGCCGAGCCCGTAGGCGAAGAACAGCTTGGACGCCGAATGCACCACGTCATCCTGGCGAATGCCGAGGATGCCCTGGCCGAACAGCTTCGCGGTCGCCATTAGGTTGGAATGACAATGCTTGACCCCCTTGGGGTCGCCGGTCGAGCCCGAGGTGTAAAGCCAGAACGCGACTTCGTCGGAGAGCGTGTCGGCGGTGAAGGGCCTTGCGTCGGCATCAGCAATGAGTTTGTTGAACGTGTAAATTTTCCCGTCATTCCGGGAAGGCCCGACAGGGCCGGACCCGGAGTCCAGGTGCCCGCGCCGCGCTTGTTTCTGAATTCCGGGTTCGCTCGCTTCGGTTCGCGCCCCGGAATGACGTTCACCAACAACAATTAACGCCAGCTTTCGCGGTAGCTTGTCCAGCACCGGCGCGATCGTGTCCGCCAGGGCGGCATCGACGACGAGTACCCGCGCCCGGCAATCGGCGAGGATGTATGTGTACTGCGGCACCGGCAGGTAGGTGTTGAGCGGGATTGCAATCGCGCCTGAGCGGATGGTGGCCCAGAACGCCACCGGATAATCGACCGTGTCGTTCAAGAGCAGCGCGACGCGATGCTCGTGCTCGACGCCCAGGTCGCGCAATGCATTGGCGAAACGAATGCTGCGCGCCTGCAGGTCTCCGTAGGTGAGCGAGCGATCGGGATCGATGAAGGCGACCTTGTCGGCGAGGCCACGCGTGACGTTGGCGTCGACGAAATCGGTCACGGCATTGTAGAGGCGGCGTTCGCTGAAATCGTCGTGCACGCCGGCCTCCCGCGTCAGCCTTCGAACAACCGCGACAGCAGCCGCCGCGCCAGCACGCCGGCGACGCGGCGGCGATAATGGCCGGGCGTGAACGTCGTCTTCATCGGCATGATTTGATCGCGCACCAGCGCGTCGAGGCCCTTGAACACGCGCTCGTCGAGTGCCCCGCCGCAGAGATCGGCGGTGCCGGCAAGCAGCACCGGGCGCGGGTTGGTGCCGGTGAAGGCAATGCGCAGGTCGATGAGTTTGCCGCTCTCTTTCCTGAGTGCCACCGCCACGCCGGCGACCGGATATTCGATCGAGCGGCGGATGCGGATCTTGTCGTAGGCCGAGCGCAGGCCCGGCGTGTTTTTCGCGCGCGCCGCGGTGACGATCTCACCGGGCCGCAGCGAAAGATAGAACTTGCCGTCGCCCTGTGTTTCCGTCACCGGCACATCCTGGCGCGCGAACCCGATATAGAGCTTTCCGAGCGGAATCGTGCGGCGGCCCTGCGGGCCGGCGATGTCGACCTCAGCGCCGAGCGTGAGCAGCGCGGGCGCGAGGTCGCCGGCGAAAGTGGCGAAGCAGACGCCGCGACTTTTCGGCGCCACGTGGCAAATCGTGCCGGTTGTCTTCAGGCAATGATTGTTGGCGTCACGCCACCATTCGCTCTGATTGTAGAAGATGCAGCGCGTGTCGAGGCAGAGATTGCCGCCGACCGTGCCCATGTTGCGCTGGGTCGGCCCGGCGATGTTGGCCGCGGCCTGCGCCAGCACGGGATAATGCCGACTGATGGCGGGATGCTCGGCGATCTCGCTCAGCCGGACCGATGCACCCAATTCGAGACTTTTGTCGTCGGCTCGGATGGCGTGCAATTCCTGCACGCGATTCATGTCGATCAGGACTTTCGGCGCGACGATACCGCGGCGGATGTTCACCACGAGATCGGTGCCGCCGCCGAGCGGCATGCTGCCGGGATTCGCCGCGCGCGCCGCGATGGCCTCATCGAGTGTCTTCGGATTGAGCACGCGGAAATCGGGCAGAGCGTCCATCAGGCGCCTCCACCCTTTTTCGTCATAGCCGGGCTTGTCCCGGCCATCCCGTTTCGTCGGGCACTTACCTTTCCGTTGTCATTGCCGGGCTTGACCCGGCAATCCATGAGGCCGTGCCACAACGACAGCAGTAAAGGCGTGCTCAGTGGCGAGTCATCATGGATGCGCGGGTCAAGCCCGCGCATGACGACTAAGAGGCTGATGTGTGTGCTTTCGACCATCACCCGCCGCCGCCCTTCTTCTTCTCCGCCACCCATCGCCGCTTCTCGATCGCCTCGAACACGCGGTCCGGCGTCACCGGCAGATCGTTGAAGCGAATGCCGATCGCATCGGCGATCGCGTTCGTGAGCGCGGGCAGGAAAGCCGCCAGCGAGCCTTCGCCCGCTTCCTTGGCGCCAAATGGCCCATGCGGATCGTTGCTCTCGACAATGCCGACCTCGATCGGCGGTGAATCCTGGATGGTGGGTACGCGGTAATCGAGCATGTTGGCGGTGACCATTAGGCCGTCGTGATAGGCGGCCTCCTCGCTCATGGCCTGGCCCATGCCCATCCACACCGAGCCCTGCACCTGTCCCTCGACCGTCAGCCGGTTGAGCGCCTTGCCACAGTCGTGCGCCACCCAGACCTTGTCGATGGTGACCACGCCGGTTTCCTCGTCGACGCTCACCTCCACGACCTGAGCGGAATAGCTGTAGCCCATGGTGCCGCCGATGGCCGCGCCGCGATACTTCTTGCCGCCGTGCGATTCGGGGATGGTCGAGTAGTTGCCGGTCACCGTGATGGTGCCGCTGTCCTTCAGCGCCTCGGTCACCACCTCCTCGAAGGTCGCGCCCGTGTCCTGCGCGCCGGCGCGGTAGACCTCGCCGAGGCATTCGATGTCCTCGGGCCGCGCCTCGAGCTTGCGGGCGGCGGCATTGACCAGCACCGCCTTGAGATTGCGCGCCGCTTCGAGTGCGGCATTGCCGACCATGAAGGTCACGCGTGAGGAGTAGGAGCCATTGTCCTTCGGCACGACCTCGCTGTCCCCGGTGACGACGCGCACGCGCGACAGATCCAGGCCGAGCACTTCGGCGACGGTCTGCGCGAGGATTGTCGTCGATCCTTGTCCAATATCGGCGGCGCCCGAGAGCACCACGATCGAGCCGTCGAAATCGAGCTTGATCTTCACGGTGGCATGCGGCTCGCCGGTCCAGTTCACCGGCTTCGACGCGCCGGAAATGTAATGCGAGCAGGCCATGCCGAGGCCCTTGCGAGCACCCTTGCCGTTGCCGAGCTTGCCTTTTCGTTTGCTCCAGCCGCTTTCGCGCTCGACCCAGTCGAGGCATTCGGGCAGGCCGTAGCTGTTGATCATCAGGTCGTTGTCGGTAAAGGTCGGCGCCTTCAGCAGGTTGGCGCGCCGTACGGCGAAGGGATCGAGGCCGAGCTTGGCCGCCATCTGGTCGAGCAGGCTTTCAAAAGCGAAGCGGATGTCGACCGTGCCATGGCCGCGGAACGCGCCGCAGGGCGGGGTATTGGTGAGCACGCGTCGCCCGACATATTTCACGTTATGCAGGTCGTAGATCGCGTAGAGCATCGAGCCCGAATAAAGAATAGTAACGATGCCGTAGCCGGAATGCGCGCCACCGCGCTGGTCGCACTCACACTCGACCGCGGTGATGCGGCCGTCCTTGCGCATGCCGATCTTGAGCCTAATGTCCGTCTCCGGGCGGCCGCGATGGGTGATGAAGGTTTCCTCGCGCGTCGTCACCATGCGCACAGTGCCGTTGGCCTTGCGTGCGAGCAGCGCGGCGATCAGCTCGATGTTGAGTGCCTCGGTGCGGCAGCCGAAGCCGCCGCCGACATGCGGCTTGATCACGCGGATGCGCGACATATCCATATCGAGGATCTGCGCCAGCATCAGGTGCACGTAGTAGGGCACCTGCGTCGAGGCATGCACCGTCATGCGGTCGCGCACCGCGTCGTATTCGGCGAGCGCGGCGTGCATCTCCATCTGGTTCTGGCAGACCTCGGCGCAGTTATAGGTGCCTTCGCTGACGAGATCGGCCTCGGCGAAGCCTTGCGCGGTCGAGCCGAGCTCAAACAGGACGTCGCGCTCGATATTGCCGGGCTTCTTCCCGTGCAGGAGCGCTGCGCCGGGCGCGAGCGCATCCTTCGCGGTGTAATGGGCCGGCAATTCGCGCACCGTGAACCGGATACGGCGGATCGCCTCGCGCGCGCTTGCGTCATCCAGCGCAGCAACGGCGGCGACCGGCTCGCCGCGATAGCGGACCTTGTCGCGCGCGAGCGGATGCTCGCTGCGCGCGATCGGCAGCACGCCGAAGGTCTTGTCGCAATCGACGCCGGTGACAATCGCCATCACGCCGGGCACTTTCCATGCGTCCGACACATCGACATTGACGATCTCGCCATGTGAATAGGGGCTGCGATAGATGCGTCCGGCGAGTTGGCCCGGCTGCACGATGTCGGCGGTGTATTTCGCCCGGCCGGATACTTTTTCCGGACCATCGATCATCGGCACGTAGGAGCCGATATTGCGCGCGGGCATCGGCTTGTTCATGCGGTCACTCAGCGCGGGCTTTTACGCAAAGCGCTCGGCCATGGCCGGGCATGACGTCTAGATAGGTGGAGTCCGCCGCCCACGAACGGAGAGAGGGCTCGGCCAGAATTTCCTTCACGGCGCGACCCCCTGCCTGCCGAGTGCCACTGCATACTTCACCGCCTCGATGATCTTCACGTAACCGGTGCAGCGGCAGATGTTGCTGCCCAGCGCTTCGAGGATTTCCGCATCGGTCGGATCGGGATTTTTCCGCAGCAGACCGGCCGAGGCCATGATGAAGCCGGGCGTGCAGTAGCCGCATTGCGAACCGAGCTTCTCGTGAAAGCCACGCTGCACGGCGGACAGCTGCCCGTCGTCGCCGAGCGATTCGATCGTGTCGACCCTCTTGCCTTGCACGGTCGCCGCCAGCGTGAGGCACGAGAGCATCGGCTTGTCGTCAATCAGCACCGTGCAGGCGCCGCACTCGCCGCCGTCGCACCCGGTTTTAGTGCCGGTCAGTCCGACCTTCTCGCGCAGGTAATCGAGCAGCAAAATATTATCGGCGACCGCATCGGCGCGGTCGCGGCCATTGAGTCTGCATTCAAGCAGACGGGCCACGCGTTTCGTCCCCTCAAGCGCGCGATTTGCGCGCTTAGTTGTTGTCGTTGCAGCAATATTAGCCCCACAGCCCGCCGGCCCGAAGGGCTTCTCAAAGCCAATTCCTGGGAATGAGTGGAACGGTTACGCCGGACCGAACCGTGCGATTACGTCATCGGGGATAGCGGTGCCGCCGATCCTTTCCGGATTGTCCTTGCTCCGCGACGCCCATACCCGGGTTTCGCTGCCCTCGACCGCCAGCTCGCCATCGACTGAGAGGCGATGCTCGACGTCGAAGCTCGAGCGGCGGAATTCGCTCACCCGCGAAATCATGTCGACGACGTCGCCGAATCTGATCGGCCGGAGGAAATTAGCGCTCGCGTCCACCAGCGGAATTCCGATAATACCGAAGGCGTTCGCAAGCTCGTGCGGCTTGACCCCGAGCGCCGCCTCGAACATTTGCCATGTGCTGGCATCGAAGATCTCGAAGAAACGGCTGTTGAACACGATCCCGGCCGGGTCGCATTGGCCCCACTCGATGGTCAGCTTCCGGCGATAGATGAAAGACGCCACGCTTGTCTCCGATGCGCTGCTTATAAAGAGGAGGAAGGACGGCGTAAACGGCATCGCCTTCCAGTTTCATCACGGCCTCATCCACACCGTCTCCGTGTCATTGCCTGGCTTGACCCGGCAATCCATGAGGCTGCGCAGAAACGACGGCCGCATTGATTTGCTCGCTGCATCTCGTCCTGGATGCGCGGGTCAAGCCCGCGCACGACGACAACGTCCTACGCTCGCTCGCGCTTGCACCACACAATGACCGGATCATCGCCCAGCTCTCCGTTTCCGCCTCACCTTCCGCTTCTTCTTTCGCGGATCGGGCCACTCCAACACCTGCTGTGACAGCAGTTCGACACGCGAGGAGCGGCGGCGCTTGCGCAGCGCGTATCGCGGCGCGACCGGAAGATGCGGCGAGGTATCCAGATCGACCAGCAGCCAGTCGAGATCTTCCGGCGGGATCACCCAGCTGTGCGGCGCGTAGCGCGCGAGCGAGAACGGCTTCGAAAAAGACAGCATCGATTTCTTGCCGCCGGGCAGGCGATACTCGTGTGCATAGGTCATCGCCAGC
>Ga0126380_10000729_pt1 | contig 11558 bp, 10 predicted proteins | sample PanSoiMetPlot_26_FD_92544 | JGI IMG/M metagenome (GOLD analysis project Ga0126380, IMG submission 92544) | Tropical forest soil microbial communities from Panama - MetaG Plot_26 | ecosystem: Environmental > Terrestrial > Soil > Tropical forest > Bulk soil | place: Panama | collected 2016-02-17
ACCGAGCAGGACTCGTGCAGCTCCTCGGCCAGGTCCTCCAGGTGCGGCTGGGCGATCTGGGACACGCTGAACGAGGAGAGGTACGCGTAACCCAACGCGAGGACCCGGGGCCGCAGCGAGAACTGCCGGCCGGAGCTGCCGACGTAACCCAGTTCCTGCAAGGTCAGCAGGAACCGCCGGGCGGCGGCCCGGGTGAGCCCGGTGCGCTCGGCGACCTCCGACAGCGTCAGCGAAGGGTGCTCCGACGAGAAACAGCGGATCACGGCCAGGCCGCGGTCCAGCGACTGGACGAAGTCCGTGCGCCGCCCGCCGGCGGGCCGGTCGGAGTCCGCACCGCGGCGGCCGCCCGAGGCTGCGCCGGCCGCGCTGTCCCCCGCCACGCTGCCCCGCGGCCCGTCGGCTTCGTGATCGACGTCCGCCACGCCATCCCCCCGGGCGCGGCGCGCGCTCACCTCAGTGCCCGAGTCGTCCTCCCGAACGTTCACATAGCGAACGATACTGTGCGACAGCCCCAGGCGGCCACACGCCCCGGCTGGTCACGAGCGTCCGGCGCGCGCGGCGGCCTCGGCACGGGCCCGGGTGACCTGCTCGAGCACGGCGCCGGGGACAAGCTCGTCGTGACCCCACGCGGCGAGCAGGGCGGTCAGCGGGCGGGCGGCGGCGACCGCGGGGTCGCGCAGGCAGGCGGCGAGCGCCGGGTAAGCGCCCGGGCCACGTCCCTGGCCCACCGCCCGGATCGCCGCCCGGACCTCGCCCTCGGTGCCGGTGCACTCGAACGGCTTGGTGCCGGTGAGACCGGCCATCTCCTGGTACAACCCGGCCATCGAAGGATCGGCGAAGATGTCCGCGCCGATCTTGCGGATGGCAAGGTCATGGCCGAACAGCGCGGCGGTGGCCAGGAACACCCAGGCGCACTTCGCGCACGACCGGCACCAGGCGCCGGCCGGTGCCCGGTTGCAGCTCGCCGTGCGCAGGTACGCGTCGACGTCACCGGACAGCGAGGCGATGATCTGCAGCTCGTACAGCGGGCGCAGCGGGCTGCTGTAGGCGGGTGCGCCGGGCAGCCAGCGCTCGCGGTAGGCGCTGATCGCGGTCTCGAACTCGTAACTCTTGGTCCACTGGTGGTTGACCGGGCGGCCGAGGTACGACGGCACGTTCGGCTCGTCGTCGCTGCGCGAGTTGCCCGCCACGACGAGCCCGCTGCCGCGCAGGTAACCGGCGAGCATCGCGGCGAACGCCAGGTAGGCGGAGAACGGGGTATGCCCGTTGGGATGCCCGGCCGCGTTCAGCCTGAGCAGCTCGGGCAGGATCGCCCGGTGCGCTTCCAGCACGCGGCCGCCGGCGGACAGCGACCCGGCCATGCCGCGCAGCCGCGCATCCGGGTTGTACAGGAAGAAGTCAACGGGCGCGGCACCGCGGGCGGCCGCGACGATCCGGGCCAGCGCGAGTGAGTCCTTGCCGCCGCTGAACAGGACCAGCGGGGCGCCCCCCGTACCGGCCGCGGCGCCCGCCGCCCCGGGCAGGCCGCCGTCCGCCCCGGGCAGGCCGCCGTCCGCCCCGGCCGCGGCGCCGTCCCCCCGGTCCGGGGCACCGGCCGGCCCCCGGATGGCGAGGAAGTCCGCGGCGGTGTAGTCGATCTGGTTGCGGTAGAAGAACTCCCCCATCGCCCCCGGCCAGAACGCCCGCCACCAGTCGGGCTCCGCGGCGTCCGGCGCGGGCGGCGCGATCTCGATGACCGGGCTGCACAGCGCCTTCCAGTAGGAGAACGCCTCGACGATGGCCAGGGCGCGGATCATCCGCTGGGCCGTGGGCGCGGTCACCCTGGCGGCCTCCGCCGGGTTCAGCCCGGTGAGCTGCACCGACGGCCGGAACCGCAGCGGGCCCGCGGCGAAGGAGAACCGTAGCGTCACACCGTGCGGGCTCAGGTCGGCGGAGGCGTCCTCGACGCGGAAGACCGGGTATTCCTTCCGCAGCCGCCTTACCTGGGCATCCCGCTCACCCTGCACCGTGGTCGCGTCCTGCACGCGGGCAGGCTACCCGATCCGAGGCCCCGGCCCCGGCGGTTACGACAGACCCCGGGCCGCCCGCGCCGCCGACACCGTGTGCAGCGCGATGCCGGCCGCGACCCCGGCGTTGAGCGACTCGGTGTCCGCCGCCATCGGGATCCTGGCCAGCACGTCACAGCGTTCCGCTACCAGCCGGGACAGGCCGCGCCCCTCGGACCCGACGACGAGCACCAGGGGGGCGTCGGCGACCGCCAGGTCCGCGACCGGCGTGGCCCCGCCCGCGTCCAGGCCCACCACGAACAGGCCCGCCTCCTGGTAGGCGGCCAGCGCGCGGGTGAGGTTGGGCACCCGGGCGACCGGAACCCGGGCGAGCGCGCCGGCCGACGCCTTCCAGGCCCCGGCGGTCACCCGGGCCGACCGGCGCGCGGGCACGAGCACCCCGTGCCCGCCGAACGCGGCGACCGAGCGGGCCACCGCCCCCAGGTTGCGCGGGTCGGTCACCCCGTCCAGTGCCACGATCAGCGCCGGGGCGCCGGCCGCACGCGCCCGCTGCGTCAGGTCCTCGGCCGCGGCGTAGTCGTAGGGGCGGACCTTGAGCGCCAGGCCCTGGTGTGCCGAGCCGGCGGTAAGCCGGTCCAGTTCGGCCCGCCCGGTCTCGATCATCGGGATGCCCGCCGCGGCGGCCAGGTCCACCACCTCGCGCACCCGGTCGTCGGCGTCCCGGCGCGGCCCGGCGTACAGCGCGGCCGCGGGCACGCCCGCCCGCAGCGCTTCCAGCACCGCGTTCCGGCCGGCCACCACTTCCGCTGCATCGCCGGCGCCGCGCCGATCCGCGGCATTTTTTGCCGCAAAACGGCCGCCGCCTTGCCCGGTCCCGCCGCTGGCCGGGTTCCGCGGCTCGTCCTCCGGGCCGGGCTGCCCGGCGCGCCTGGTCCCGCCGCGGGTGGTGGCACCGCGGGCCGCGGCCTCGGCCCGGCGCTGCGCCGGGTGGCCGGGGCGCATGTGCGCGGGCGGGGTCGGCCCCTTGCCTTCGAGCCGCCGGCGGCCCTTGCCCCCGGTCCCTACCCGGGGCTTGCCCGACTTAGCCCGCCCCCCGCGCCCGGCCGGGGAATCCCCGCTCACCGCGCGGCCCGGCAGGGCGAGGCCGTGCGCCAGGGCGGGGTCATTGCTTGATGGTCCATCGGGGGCCGTCTGGGGTGTCCTCGATGAGGACGCCGGCGGCGTGCAGCCGCTCCCTGATCGCGTCGGCCTCCCGGTAGTCCTTGCGGTCGCGGGCCGCCTGCCGCTGCCCGAGGGCCACCTCTACCAGCGCGTCCACGACGGCGCGCAGCTCGTGATCGGCGCTGCCCCCCGCCCATTCGCGGGCGAGCGGGTCCAGCCCGAGCACCCCGAGCATCGCCCGCACCTGGACCAGCGACACGGCGAGCGCCGCGGTGTCCCCGCTGGCCAGGGCGTTGTTGCCGTGGTGGATGGTGTCGTGCACGACCTTTAGCGCCTGGGGCACGGCGAGGTTGTTGTCGAGCGCCGCAGCGAAGTCCGCGGGCATCGCGGCCCTGTCCGTGGGCGGGTCTTGGGTGTCCCCGGTCAGTTCGGCGGCGCGGGTCACGAAGCCCTCGATCCGCCGGTAGGTGGCCACCGCTTCGTCCAGCGCGGCCCGTGAGTACTCGATGTGGGAGCGGATTTGGGCCTGGACGAGGTAGTAACGCAACTCCACCGGGCGGACCTGGGTCACCACCGCGTCGACCAGCAGCGAGTTGCCGAGCGACTTGCTCATCTTCTCCCCGGCCACCCCGAGGAGGCCGTTGTGCACCCAGTACTGGGCGAACCCGTCGCCGACGGCGCGGGACTGGGCGAGTTCGTTCTCGTGGTGCGGGAACACCAGGTCCAGGCCGCCGCCGTGGATGTCGAACGTGCGCCCGAGGTACTTGGTCGACATGGCCGAGCATTCCAGGTGCCAGCCGGGCCGGCCGGGCCCCCACGGGGTCTCCCAGGAGGGCTCCCCGGGCTTGGCCCCCTTCCAGAGGGCGAAGTCCCGCGGATCACGCTTGGCGTCGGCGGTGTCGGTGTCCTCGGCGGGCCGCATGTGCTCGAGCCGCTGCCCGGACAGGGCGCCGTAGGCCGGCCAGGAGGCGACGTCGAAGTACACGTCGCCGCCCGACGCGTACGCGTGCCCGCTGGCCATGAGCCGCCGCATGAGCGTGATCATCTCCGGGATGTGCCCGGTGGCCCGCGGTTCCACGTCAGGCAGGAGGCAGCCGAGCACTTCGTAGGCGCGGTTGAACGCGCGCTCGTTGCGCTGCGCCACGGCCCACCAGGGGACGCCCTCGGCGGCCGCGACCTGGAGGATCTTGTCGTCGATGTCGGTGACGTTCCGGCAGAACGTGGTCTGGTAGCCGCTGGCCTTCAGCCAGCGGACCAGGATGTCAAAACTCACCCCGGACCTGATGTGCCCGATGTGCGGCGGGGCCTGCACCGTGGCGCCGCACAGGTACAGCGATGCCTTCCCGGGTTCGACCGGGGAGAACTCGCGCTCGGAGCGCGTTGCTGTGTCGTAGAGGCGGAGCGTCACGCCGCCAAGGCTACCGCTGGCCAGCCCGGCCGCCGACCGATAACCCCAGCCCGCCACCTGTCCCGTGCCGATCTCATCGATGCAGGCACAGCTGCCGACGAGCGAGCCTTGACCTGCCATCACACGGCGAACAAGCTGGTGGAACCCCAGGCCCAGTCCAGTGCTGCCAGCTGGCGGAGGGAGAAGCCATGCCCCCCACGACACCCAGCCAGGAGCCCGGAAACGGCGAGGCTGCCAGCCAGCCGCGGGGCGGCGGGACTCTCCGGCCGGCCCGGCAGTACCACCCCGGCCGCGGCCGCCACGTGTAGAACACGATCATGAGCGCGCTCGTCCGCGCGGGCGTGGTGCCCCGGTCCTATCTGCTGACCACCCGGGGCCGCAAAACCGGCCAGCCGCGCACCAACCCGGTGGTCCCGGTGGAGCACGGCGGGCGGCGCTGGCTGGTCGCCCCCTACGGGCCGGTGTCCTGGGTGCACAACGCCCGCGCGACCGGGCGGGTGAGCCTGACCCGCCGGCGCGACACCCGTGACTACACCATCCGGGAGGTCCCCCCCGACCAGGCCGGACCCGTCCTGAAGCGATACGTCCGCATCGCCCCTTCCGCGCGACCGTACTTCCGGGCAACCATGGACTCCCCGGTGGAGGACTTCGTCAGCGAGGCAGCCCGCCACCCCGTGTTCGAGCTCATCCCAGCCGGTGAAGACGGCCAAGGCGGCCACCACGCCCGCTGATCGGGCGACGATCTGCCTTGCAGGTCAGCGGCGCGCCGCGCGGGCCCAGGTCCAGGCGTACTCGGGGTCTTCGGCCCGGCGAGCGGCCGGGCCGAGGCCAAGCGGGCGGAACGTGTCGATCATGACGGCGGTCTCGTCGGTGGTGGTCTTGCCCTCGGCCAGCCCCGCGACCGCGGCCTCCACGGCACCCGGCTGCGGGCCGTGGGTGAACCCGCCGGGGTGCAGCGTGATCGAGCCGAGCCCGACCCCGGACCCCTGCCGGGCGGTGTAGTCCCCGCCGACGTAGAACATCATCTCGTCGGAGTCCACGTTGTGGTGGTTGTAGGGGATCGGCACGGCCTCGGGGTGGAAGTCGAGCGGCCGCGGGCAGAACGAGCAGACCACGAAGTTCGGGCCCTCGAACGTCTGGTGCACCGGTGGCGGGGCGTGGGTCCGCTTCACCACGGGCTCGAAGTCGGCGATGTTCAGCGCGAACGGGTACAGGCAGCCGTCCCACCCCACCACGTCGAACGGGTGCCGGGCGTAGGTGAGCCGGGTCAGCCCCGCCCTGGTCCGCACGACGACCGGCACGTCCTCACCCTCGGTGAGCAGCGGGCCGTCGGGGCCGCGCAGGTCGCGCTCGCTGTAGGGGGCGTGCTCGAGGAACTGCCCGTACTGGGACAGGTAGCGCCGGGGCGGCCGGATGTGCCCGCTGGCCTCCACGGTGAGCGCGGTCGCGCCGTCGCCGCCGGTCAGCCATCGGTGAATCGTCCCCCGGGGGACCACCACGTAGTCACCGGCCACGGCGTCGATCGACCCGTAGACGGACTCCAGCCGGGCACTGCCGTATTGCAGATAAATAGCTTCGTCGCCGGCGGAGTTTCGGTACAGCTCCGAGGGCGCGCCCGCGGCGGCAAAGGAAATACGCACGTCGTCATTGGCAAACAGAAGTTGCCGGCCAAGGACCAGGTCGCCGCCCTTAGGCAGGTCGGTGGTGCGCACGTGGCGCGGCATCAGCGGATGGTTCGGCGCGCTCTCTTCTTCGGCGGCGCCCGCCATCCCCTCGCTCTTCACGATCGCCGTGGGCGGGTGCACGTGATAGAGGAGCGAGGAATCGGAGACGAAGCCCTCCTCGCCCATCAGTTCCTCGGAGTACAAACCGCCATCGGGACGGCGGAAACGTACGTGGCGCTTGCCAGGAATCTCCCCGGCCACCCGGTAATACGGCATATCGTCTCCTTTGACGCCAAGATCGCACGGCACGGGCGGCTGGCGGCCGCTCGCCATCTGGCCCCCGTCCCCGCGCCGGTGCCACGCTCCCTTCCCGCGCGGCGCGGCGCCCCTGCGTGCCGAGAAAGGCGCTGTAGTTTCGACTATAGGCGGGTGCTTTTGCATCCGGGCAGTGCCGCAGGAAGGACCACCAGCCTCCGATGAGTAATGACCCCGTTGGGCGGCGCCCCCGTTCCGCTGACCTTCACTCGACGCTGCGTGTCGCCGCGCTCGCCACCGTCGCGGTGGGTGTCGTGCTGCTGGCCGCCGCCGCTTTTGTGCTCTCCTATCAGGGAATACACCAGATCGCGCGCCAAGCCGGGGTATCCCCCGGGCTCGCGAAGCTGTACCCGCTCATCTTCGATGCCATGCTGGTAATCGCGGGCGCGGCGGCGCTGGCGCTGCGCGGGGCAAGCTGGTGGGCACGCTGTTACGCGTGGGCCTCGCTGCTGATCCTGCTCGCTGCCTTGGCCATCGGCAACGCCCTGCACGCCACCGGCACCACCCTGCCGGCCCAGCCGACCAAGGCCGCCGTGGCGGTCATCCCGTGGGTGCTGCTGCTGATGGCGTTTGGCCTGCTGCTGGAGATGCTACGGCACTTCCGGACGACGCGGTCGGCGGCCGCCAAGGCTGCGGCGGCGGGCGCCGCATCCGCGAGCTCGGGTGTCGGCGTCAACGGCGAACGGGCGGCGGCCACCCAGGCGGCCTCCTCCGCTGGCAAGCTGCGCGAGCTTCCCCGGGTGGACCTGGACACGCTGCTGGGGCCCAGGGGCGGGCAGCCGCCCCCCATTGAGATCACGCACGACACCGGGGCCGGCGAGAACGCCGGCCACCAGGCCGACCCGGTGAGCTACGGCGAGGAAACGGGCTACGTCCACCCGGACAGCTACCTCGCTGAGGGGGAGTACTCGCCGCACGGTGACACCGGCGGGCCTGGGAGTCATGCCGGGCAGGCCGGTAACCAGGACGGGCAGGCCGGCGACCACGCCGGGCAGGCCGGTAACCAAGACGGTCAGGCCGGCGACCACGCCGGACTGACCGCTGGCCAGGACGGGCAGGCCGGTAGCCAGGACGGGCAGGCCGGCGACCACGACGGCACCGCCCCGGCCCGGCCCGGCACCGCCGCGGCGGAAACCCCGGCCGCCGCTGCGGAAGCCCCGGATACCTCCGCGGAAGCTCCAGCCACGTCCGCGGAAGCCCCGGCCGGCGAGGCGGCCCCGGGTACGGAGAACGGCCCCGCTGCCGGAGGGGACCGGGCAGCGGTGGAGACACCCGCGGGCCCGGCCGAGGCCGGCCCGGCCGGCGACGGCGTCACGCAGGAAGCGGCGGGCACCGAGGGCCCCGCGCTGGAGCGGATACGGAGTACCCCGACCCGGCCCGAAGATTGAGGCGCCGACGCCGTCAGCCCGCGGGCCACCGCCGGACCCCCGCTAGCTGCAGGCCCGTTCCTTCGTCACGGGGCCTTCGCCCTGCTGGCCTGGGGACTCTAGAACCCACTGGCCCGCCTGATGGCTGGGCTCGCCTGGCGGTTCTCGGTCAGGAGCGGGTCACCACGGCGGTGGCAACCGCGGCGATGCCCTCGCCGCGCCCGGTCAGGCCCAGCCCGTCGGTGGTGGTACCGGACACGCTGACGGGGGCGCCGCCCAGGGCCTCGGACAGCACCTTCTGCGCCTCGTCCCGCCGCGCCGCGATGCGCGGCCGGGTCCCGATCACCTGGATCGCGACGTTGCCCACGGCAAACCCGGCACCGGCGAGCAGCGCGGCGGTGGCCCGCAGCAGCGCGGGCCCGGACGCCCCGGCCCAGGCGGGCTCGGCCGTGCCGAAGTTGCTGCCCAGGTCACCAAGGCCCGCCGCGGACAGCAGGGCATCGCAGGCGGCGTGCGCCGCCACGTCCCCGTCGGAGTGACCGGTCAGGCCGTCTTCGCCCGGCCAGAGCAGCCCCGCCAGGTACAGCGGCCGCCCTGCCGCGAGCGGGTGCACGTCGACACCGACGCCCACCCTCGGCCCATCATTGGGTGACAGAGCATCGGGCACGTGAGACCAGCACCAGGAAAGGCCGCTGGTCAGGAAGCAAGGATCTCGTCGAGCAGCGCCTCGGCCTTGTCCTCGTTAGTCTTCTCGGCCAGCGCGAGCTCGCTCACCAGAATCTGCCGCGCCTTGGCGAGCATCCGCTTCTCACCCGCGGAAAGGCCGCGCTCCCTGTCCCTTCGCCACAGGTCACGGACCACCTCGGCCACCTTGTTTACGTCGCCCGAGGCGAGCTTCTCCAGGTTGGCCTTGTACCGCCTCGACCAGTTGGTCGGCTCCTCGGTGTGCGGGGCGCGGAGCACCTCGAACACCCGCTCCAGGCCCTCCTGCCCGACGACATCGCGCACACCTACCAGTTCGGCGTTGTCCGCGGGGACGCGCACTGTCAGGTCCCCTTTGTCGACCTTGAGAACCAGGTAGGTCATTTCCGCGCCCTTGATGGTGCGGATTTCGATCTCCTCGATGCGAGCAGCCCCATGGTGGGGGTAGACGACCGTGTCGCCGACCTTGAAAGTCATGTGGCATATACCCCTTCCGCTACCCCAATGCTACCACGGCGAACGCTGCGCAATGGCCGACCTTGACGATAAACACGCAGGTCAAGGAGGCAATTAACGATCTGAAACAGATGCAGGCCGGGTCAGGCGGACGCCGCGCCCGCACCCCGGGCTGGCTCAGTGTGTCCCCGGCGACACCCCCGGTGGCGGCCTTCGCGGCCGCCCGCCGCGACCCGGAGCCGGCCCCCGGCAGCGGCAGGCAACCGGCCCCCGGCAGCGGCAGGCAAGTCGACCCCCGCGACCACGGCCTTGCCGGTGACGCCGCGCCCGGTGCAGGCTCATACTGGAGGAGATCAGGCCGCTCGTGCGGGAGAGAAACGCGTGAATGCTGGCGGCGACCAGGGACGAGACGATTACGGTCTGCCACCGGTCGACATACAGGTACCGGACGACGCCCGGGAACTCGCCAGGGATGTGCAGGCATACCACCGCGAGCTGCGGGCGCAGCGCAGGAGGCACCTGGCCAGAAGGTTCTACGGGCCACTGACCAGGGACGGCATGGTGCTGCCCCTGCTTGCCGGGTGCCTCGCGCTGACCTTGCTCGCCGCGACCCTGCTCACCGTGTTCACCGCGAGGCAGGCCACGATCAACCTGCGCCCGCCCGGGCCGAGAACGGGCCAGGCCACCTCCAGTCGCCTCGGTGCCCCGCTGCTCAACGCGATGGTGTACTCGGGCGGCCAGCCCATGATGCTGGGCAGCCTCCCGGGGGCTGTGCTCGTGCTGGCCCTGATCCCGCCGCGGTGCCGCTGCCTGTCCGACCTGCGGGAGCTCACGGTCCAGGCGCCACCGGCGAATATCTACCTGGTGGGGGTGCGGGGCGAGCGGGTGGAAGGCTGGACCCGGCCGCTGGGGCTGGGCGCGGCGCACGCGGTGGACGACGCCGACTACGCGCTTCCGCCGCGCTACCAGGTGACGGCGCTAACGGCCGTCCTGGTCAGGCGCGACGGCACAGGGCTCCGCGTGATCCCCGATCGCCACGGGTTCCAGATCCGCGACGATGTGCTCGCGCTGGTCCCGCCCGGCCAGCCCGCGTTGGTGCCGGCGACCAGGAAACCGGCCACGCCGACGGCGGGCAGCTCACCGACCGCCTGACGCCCCGGAGGCGGTCGGCCCGGGGTGCCGTGACCGCCGCGGTGCCGAGCCGATACGCTGTGCCGCGACGCAGGGGTGCCCGTTCGAGCCCGAGGGGAGCACACAGTGATCCGCAGCAGGCGTGGCGTTCTGTCGCTGCGCGGCCTCGCGGCGGTGGCCGCCGCGGGGCTGATTCCCGTCATCGCTGGCTGTGAGGCCGGGAACAACGCGCCCACCCAGCAGTGGCATCAGCCAACGCCAGGTGCGTCGGCGACCGTGAACAACACGCTCCGGATCAACAACATGTTCGTGCTCGGGCCCGCGCCCGGGTTCACGCTGCCCCGCGGGGCGTCGGCGGGCGTGTTCCTCGCCCTGGCCAACGACGGCCCCCCGGACCGGCTGATCAGCATCACCGCGCCCAGCGCGGCCGCCTCGGTCCAGGTGCCGGCCGGGGGAATCAGCGTTGGCCACGAGCAATCGCTGCTGCTCAGCGGGCCGGCCCCCCGGGTACTGCTGCAACGCCTCACCCGCACCCTCAACGGCGGCCAGTACGTCCGGGTGAACATGGACTTCCTGAACGCCGGGCGGGTGTCGCTGCTGGTCCCGGTGATGCCGCGGGCCGCATTCTACGCGTCCTTCTCGCCGGCGCCGCTGCTCCTGCGCCCGACCGTCCCGGCGAGCCCGACGGCGTCGCCGTCGCCTACGCCAAGCCCGTAACGGGCCCGGCCGCGCCCCCCCGGCGCCGCGGGCTCGCTCAGTCGCCCGGCTCGAACTTGTACCCGAGCCCGCGGACCGTGATGATGTGCCGCGGGTTGCCCGGGTCGGTCTCGATCTTGGCCCGCAGCCGCTTGATGTGCACGTCCAGGGTCTTGGTGTCGCCAACGTAGTCCGCGCCCCAGACCCGGTCGATGAGTTGCATCCTGGCCAGTACCCGGCCGACGTTCCGCAGCAGGACCTCGAGCAACTCGAACTCCTTGAGCGGCACCTGCACCTGGCCGCCGCGCACGGTCACCACGTGCCGGTCCACGTCCATCCGGACCGGGCCGGACTCCATGACCGAGCCGCCTGGCTCGTCCGGCTCGCCGCGGCGCCGCAGCACTGCGCGCATCCTGGCGACCAGTTCCCGGGAGGAGAACGGCTTGGTCACGTAATCGTCGGCGCCGAGTTCCAGCCCGACGACCTTGTCGATCTCGCTGTCCTTGGCGGTCAGCATGATCACCGGGACGTTGGACCGCTCGCGCAGCGTGCGGCACACCTCGCTGCCGGGCAGGCCGGGCAGCATCAGGTCGAGCAGCACCAGGTCGGCACCATGCCGGTCGAACGCCTCGATCGCGTCCGGCCCAGTCGG
>Ga0126380_10000731_pt1 | contig 11552 bp, 16 predicted proteins | sample PanSoiMetPlot_26_FD_92544 | JGI IMG/M metagenome (GOLD analysis project Ga0126380, IMG submission 92544) | Tropical forest soil microbial communities from Panama - MetaG Plot_26 | ecosystem: Environmental > Terrestrial > Soil > Tropical forest > Bulk soil | place: Panama | collected 2016-02-17
TACTCGGTACGAGTTGTCCAGGAGCCTGAGACGAGTTTCGCGGCAGACGTGGCTGCGACGCGCCGCGTTCTCGACAAGGCAGGTCCTTGTGTGCTGGTCGGCCACAGTTATGGCGGGATGATCATCACCGAGGCGGGAATGCATCCTGACGTCAAGGGTCTTGTTTATGTAGCGGCAGTCCAACCAGACGTCGGCGAGAGTTTGTCTGATCTGGCAGGCAAAATGCCGCCGGCTGCCAAGAGCATCGGACCAGTTGGCGAGGGCTTTCTGGCAGTCGACCCCGATACGTTTCCGAATGATTTCGCTGCAGATGCTCCCAAGCCGGTCGCGCGTTTCATGGCGATATCCCAAGTACCGGTTGCAAAGGAAGCACTTGACGCGAAGGCCACAGTTGCGGCTTGGAAACAAAAGCCGAGCTACGCGGTAGTTGCTACACAGGACCGAATGATCAATCCGGACCTCGAGCGATTCATGGCAAAGCGGGCCGAATCGCAAGTCATTGAGCTTCCGGGCAGCCACGCAATCTTTCTTTCGCACGCGAAAGAGGTGGCAGCATTGATTGAAAAAGCGGCTACGGCAGCGAAGTAACCATCGTTTCCCAATGTCTGTTGCTGGCACGACTCGGACCTCCGACGATGTCCGCTTTTCCGCCGCTTCCGGGGGTACAGCGGACATCAAGCGCGGCCGTCGGCGTCGTTGCACCGGCCGCCGGACGACAAGCGAAGGGCCCAAGGTCGTCCATGGGCTTTGGCCGATTCCGAATTTGCATAGCCGCCGCCGAGTCAATCTCATTATCTTCGCGGAGATACCGAGGGGTACTTTCATGTGAAGCACTGTGATCATCGGAGGAGAAGAACATGAGCAAACGGTCTGAGATATCGATCTTGAGCACCCTTGGCATCGAACGTGCGATCAATCCTGGCAGATTGGTCAGAATGGCTATGCTCGGTGCGGTGCTCTCGCTCGCCACGACGACGGGGAGCTTCGCGCAGTCCTACGATCCCGATATCGGCTCCGGCAACGTCCGTGGCGGTGGCTACGGCCGCTGGTATTTCGGCTTTCGCCCGGCATGGCGTGCCATGGTGGTTCCGCACCGGCGGTACTACGTTCGGCGCCATCGGTATTGGTGATGCGCGCAGCGGTTCCCGAGGCCGGCTGACATCCGTGACGCAGAACGGCGCAAGCGTGGGGAAACCGCGACAAGTCCCCGCAAGTCACGAACCGGCTCGTTCCCTACATCGAGGTGGTCGCGTCCGGCACGGCTCGGACGCGACCGCAAGCGGTGGCGACATCACTCGGCAATCGTCATGTCGACGAGGCGCGGGCCACGCGCGGTTACTTCGCCGATGCGGGGAACGCCGGCAATTTTTCGACGTCGCGTTCATCGTGCTGGATGATGACCTTCGCCTTCAAATTCGCCGCGATCTGCTTGATGCGCTCGATCGACGCCACAGTCTGCGCGCGGTCGTAGTTGAACGCGGGGACGCCGTCCGAGTCGTAGTTCTCGCGGAAGTGGACTGCATCGCCGACGAGGATCACGGGGCCTGTCTCAGGTAGCTTCACCAGCAGGCTTGAATGGCCTGGCGTGTGCCCGGGCGTCCGGAGCACGATCACGCTGCCATCTTCGAACACGTCCTTGTCGAGCGTGAGGGCTTCGACCTTGCTATCGCCCTTGATCCAACTCTCGAACGGCTTGAAGTTCACACCGGTGCCCGGCTTCGGGGCCGAGATCGCGTCCCAGTCGCCTTTGCCGATCAGCACCGTCGCCTTCGGAAACGAAGCCACTTGCCCGGTATGATCTGCGTGATAGTGGCTGATGCCGACATATTTGATCTGCTCGGGCTTGACGTCGATCTTCGCCAGCAGGTCAACCAGGCTCACCTTCGGCGCGACATTGGGCGCCGTCATGGCGTGGCCGGTATCCCACAGTAGATATTCGTCTCCGTGCTTGATGAGATAGCAACTGAAGACGAACTGAATTTTCTTATCGCCATAGGAGTAGGTATCCGAAAAGCGCTGGTTGACGGCCACGGGCGCCTGGGGCGTGCCGCATTCGAAGCGCGTGAGTGACATGTCCGTCGCCGCCCGCCCGGGCGCCGCGAGAGCGGCCAATGCGCAGGCGCTGGCCGCCAGAGTGCTCAGTGTCCGATTCATTGTTTTCCTCCGTACCAGGACGCCGCGAAGATACACATGTGCGCAAGCCCATGGAACGTCCCTTGCTGGCACATAGCAGCCTAGCGAGGGGATTTCATCCCGGGTACCTCATCGCTGATCCCAGCTCAAGGGCGGCCGGCGTCGGATCATGCCCACGGGACCTCGTAGGAATGCAAGGGCAGGCTCCAAGCCGCTGTCCACCCCGGCGCGTCCGGACCCGCCCGGCCGCGTGCCTCACGCATGAACCTTTTCCGAAAATCGGTATCCGGTCCCGAGGAAAAATTTTGCGGACATGGATATGGGCGGGTAGGGTGGCCAAAATCGCCCGCCAATGGCAAGAAGCTGGGCCCGACCGGGTAGCGAACGCCACGCGGCCGCGTGCCATAGGTCGACCCAGCCTCGGGACACGCGACGCGATCGTCGCCAATCCGGGGAGTGCACGATGCCTGACGTCGATCCCGACCGCATCCGCATGATGGCGGAAGCCGCGCGTGTTCCCCTGCGCGCGGACGCGCCCGCCCGCATCGCGCGGGCTGTCGCCCCGACCGTGACGCGGTTCGGAGCCGAAAAGCTCGCCCTTGCGCTCGAAACCGAGCCATCGACATTCGCCGTGGTGCAGCGCCGGGAGATCGAGCCGTGAACGAGCGCGCTGTATCGGCGACGACCGATCCCGCCATGCTGACGCTGGGCGAGGCCGCAGCGGCGATCCGCGACCGCAAGCTGTCGTCGGTCGAGCTGACAGCCGCGTTGCTCGAACGGATTAAGGCGTGGCAGCCGAAGATCAATGCCTTCGTCCGCATCGAGGCCGACAGCGCGCTGGAACTCGCGCGCGCGTGCGACGCGGCGCTTGCCCGTGGCGACATCAAGGGGCCGCTGCACGGCGTCCCGCTGGCGCACAAGGACATGTACTACAGCGCCGGCAAGCCGGCAGGCTGCGGATCGAAGGTGCGCGAAGGCTGGATCGCGCCGGCCACGTCCACCGCGGTCGCGCGCCTGGAGGCAGCCGGTTCGTTTCGCCTGGGCGCGCTGCACATGGCGGAGTTCGCCTATGGGCCGACCGGGCACAACCCGTACCTCGGTCACGCGCGCAACCCCTGGGACAGCGAGCGCATCACCGGCGGCTCGTCGTCCGGTTCGGGCGCTGCGGTGGCGGCGCGGCTGGTGCCGGCGGCGCTCGGTTCCGACACGGGGGGCTCGATTCGCCTGCCGGCGCATTTCTGCGGCGTCACCGGGTTCAAGCCGACGTATGGACGCGTCAGCCGCGCGAACGCCATGCCGTTGTCCTTTACCCTCGACACGGTCGGGCCGCTGGCGCGCAGCGCCGACGATTGCGCGCTGGTCATGCAGGCCATCGCCGGCCCGGATCCGCTCGATCCGACGAGCACCGGCGCGCCGGCGTGGAACGGCGATGTGGCGGGCGGCTCGCCCGGCGCGCTGAAAATCGGCGTGCCGACGGGCTTCTATGTCGACGATCTTGAGGCGGATGTCGCCAACGCCCTCGATGCGGCGCTGACCACATTGCGCAGTCTCGGTGCACACATCGTCAAGGTCGACCTGCCGGACCAGACGGCCGTCGCGGCGGCCGCACTCATCGTGCTCGCCGTCGAGGCGACGGCGGCGCACGCGCCGTGGCTGCGCGAGCGTGCCGACGACTATGGCATGCAGGTGCGGGCGCGCCTCGAGAACGGGCTGGCCTACAGCGCGGTCGAATACCTGGAAGCCTTGCGCTGGCGCGGCCCGGCGCTCGCCGCCCACCTGGAGGCGATCGGCGACGTCGATGTGATCATTGCGCCGGCATCGCGGGCGGCCGCACCGACCATCGCCGAGACGGACATGGGCGGCGGACCGAATGCCGAAGCGACCATCGTGGCGATCACCCGCTTCATGCGGCCGGTCAACTATCTCGGCGTGCCGAGCCTGGTGGTCCCGGCCGGCCGGTCGCAAGGCGGGATGCCCATCGGTCTCCAACTCGTCGGGCGCCCGTTCCGCGACGAACGGTTGATCGCGCTCGGCCGGGCGTTTCAGGCCGCGACCGGGCACCATCTTGCCGTGCCGGTCCTGTCATCATGATCCCGGTCCCTGTCCTGCCGGGCCGGAGGAAATTGGGGGGCGTGATGATGAACCGCCGATGCTTGCTCTACGTCCTGGCGCTCGCACTCATGGCGGTGAGCCGACCGGCCCATGCGCAGGTGGCAAGCACGCTGCTGCGCGAATGCCAGATCGGGCTGCAATACATGTCTGGTTATTCCGTGTTCCCTAATTCGGACTGGTCCAAGCATTGGTCTGGCATATGCACGGGATACATCTCCGGAATCTTTTTTGCTGGACCGCAGGCCAAGCTGTTCTGCCCGCCGCCAGAGGCTGACAACAAAATGGCGATGTTCACGGTCGTCCGCTATATGCAGTCACACCCGGACCGTCTCTCGCTGCCGCTTCCAGCCGTGGCGGTCGAAGCCATGAGCGCCTCTTGGCCATGCAAATGAGTGACTCGACTTGTGTTTTGTTTGTCGCCGCACCGGCCCGTGGAATGATGCGTGCCAGCAAGACGACGCCTGACGGCCCCGTCACGAGTTGGCTTGATACGAATGCGCTCTTGTTGAGCTGAGGCCGACGAGGTCAGCGCGTACATCGGAAGGCGTTGCGCCGAAACGCCGGCGGAAGACCCGGTGAAAGCAGGACAGATCGCCGAACCCTGCCGCAACGGCGATGGCCTCGATAATCAGGCTAATCCGCGAATCGACGGGCCGCTTGACGGGCCATGCGCTGCGACAAATCGGCCAGCGGCCGGGCGCCGCATCGAAGTCCCGGCGATCGAGCTTTATCGTCGTTAGGAGTGATCGGCGGCCTTGTACCATCGGATCGTGTGGATTGCTGTACTGGGCTGGCTAGTGGCGCAGTTCGTTGAATTGATCCTCTGAGCGGTGCAGCAGTTAAGAAAGCGCATTCGAGCTGTGCAGAATCTCGAAAGCATGGCTGGGATTGAATACGTTTTGCGCATTCCCTCAGCCGTGCCTCGGGGCAGGGTGCTGGTGCACAATCGAGTGAGTTGGTGGCAGCGTCAGCGGACAAGGCCGTCCAGAGGTGGCTTTCGCGCGTGGCTTGATGAACCGCGACCTTATCATCAGGAGTGCCGTTGCGGTTGGGCACGGCACTTGAACAAACACTACGTAGAGAAGCGCGCGTAAGACGCGCGACGTCGGCCGCCGCTGAGTGGCAATTTCGGATTATCGTTCCCTCTGTGGGGCACCGCGCCCCCGCAACGAGGGAGGTAGTCATGAAGGCCATGCATTCGATCGGCGCAGCCGCTGCGCTCACATTCGTCCAGCCGGCCCAGGCCGCGCAAACGGACCCCGAAGTTATCATCTATCGTTTCCCGGCGTGTGCGATGATGGCGGCGGTATCAACGTCGGCGTGGCGACGGTCCTTCATTGCACGAACTTCAGTGGCGCGCTTTTCATCCGTGGCCCGGCCGATCGGAGGATTTTTTAATGTGAGGTAAGTCACAGTCGCAGGCCAATGCGATCCGTTACACGGCAGCACGACCATGGAGGACAGCCATGAACACAACTGAGACCCGCAAGCCGCAAGTCGACCACGACGTTCGGGCCTTGCGGAACGACGAGTTGGACGCCGTTAGCGGCGGCGGCATTGGCAGCAGCCTTGCGTCGGTCATTTTCGAAGTCATGAAGAACTTCGGCGGCACACTGCAGACTACCGCTCGCGGCGGTTGATCGACGGGGCTCTTAATCGGGCCGCCTCAGTTGGGCGGCCCTTGTCGTTTGGTTGTCATTTGTTTTCCCTTGTGGTCAGCGGCGCGCCTTTTCGGCCGCGCCCGTCGGTAGCCGGTGCGACGATTTTGGTTCAACTGCGACCTGTTCCCTGAGGAAAACAGCGCGGATCTTGGAGCCCCGCTCCGATCACGGGCTTTGCGCGGGGAGAATCTCGTCTATTGGCTGCTGGAATCCGTGCCGGCGCGCTCCGACGGGAGAGTACCCCGCTCGATTTCATCAGCGAGTTGGGACCAGGAAGCGGCCAGGCGCAGCCAGCTCTTCTTTCGCTTTACGTCCACCTCAGCTCGTCTGCGACACTCCAGCGCCCTGCGGCGGCAATAATCTGACAAGCTCATAGCAACTCCGCTTAAGCCTGTCCCCATGTCAGAACGCCAACGGGCTAGCCCCCGTTCCGGCAATTGCGTTTGGTCTGCTCCATGCGAGCGACTTATTGGGCGCGGCCGTTTTTGCGTGTTAACCAGCGGCCGGCAACTCTCGACAGGTGGAACTTGGCGGATATGCAATCGTTGTTTTTTGGCTGGCAGGCGGCGTTTCCCGCCTTCCCATTTTCAATGAGTCGAGTCTCAACTCGCCCAATAAGCGGTTTGGCGGGCAATGACGCGCGACCCAAAGCCGTTACTTAGGCGCCGTGCCAAGATTTGGGCCTTCGTCGTGATCGGGCTCGGGCTTGTCGCATCGATCGCGTGGATTGCTGTGCTGGGCTGGCTGGTGGTGCGGTTCGTTGAATTGTTCCTCTGAGCTGGGCAGCAGTTAGGGAAGCATCAGGAGTGCCGTTGCGGTTCGGCACGGCACTTGAACAAACATTAACTAGAGAAGCGCGCGTAAGACGCACGACCTTGGCCCCGTTGCAGCGAGGCCTTTTCTTATCGACGGCGCCATAGCGCCCACCCCGTTGCAGCGAGGCCGTTTCCTTTGGCTGAAACCGATTTGCCAGTTCGATAGTTGAGTCCGCTGGCTGGGGCGGTAAGTGAGGCCACTGCCGTTTCAGCTGAGGTCCCGGCCCGAAGGTGCCCCCCTCGTCGTCGGGGCCTCTTTTCTCATCAATCCTGATCGGGCAAGCGCCTGACGAACTTCCATTCGTCGCCATCCGGCTCGGCCACGAAGTAGGCGACGGGCGTTTCATCGAAAATGCGTCCAAGCACGAGGAGCACGAGGACCATTCGTGAAGGTAAGGCAAGTCGACAAACCCGTCTGCCCATTAGCCGATTCAGTTTGCATGGCATCGTGATTCAAGGTGGCGGCTTGCCGCGGGCCTTTTCTTTTCACCAGGCCTGATCGGGCACTCGCTTCACGATCAGGTTGAACGTCGAGTTGACGACGTTCGCTGTAGTTTTGAAGTGCTAGACTGGGGGCATGCCAATCCGACAGTTCATCCGCGATGGGGCGTTCAGTCCCGAAGTCGTCACGGCCATGTCGGCCGCGTTCGAGGATACTCTGAACAGACTTAGGGTGACCGACCGTGATGATCCCGTCGCGCAAATCGTCGCCCAGAACATCTTCGAAATTGCGCGCCGTGGCGAGCGTGACCCGGTGCGGCTCTGCTCGATCGCCTTGGATGGCATTCAGCAGTGGATGCGGCGCGGGGCCGGGAACTGATTTGAGCCTGCGCGCATTGCATCGGCGGCCCGAGGCTCCGTGCAACCTTTGGCCGGCCGCCGAGCGGGGTCAAGAAGTGTTAAGGGTTTCAACCTGTTTCAGGCGTTTGTTAAATCACGCAGGCAGCACAACCCGCCGCCCTCCTACGGCAGACCGCGGCCCCTCAACAACAAATCGTTATCACTGCCGGGCCCCTGGAGGTATTATGTTTGCTGTACGACAGGCATACCTCATGAGGGTGTCCTGATGAGACCTGTAGAGGCGTTCTTTCTCGGGTTGATGGCAGCTTGGACGCCATCATTGATTGTGCTGGCATGGATATTATGGCGCGATGCCGGCTCGGAAAAACAGTCGGGCGGTCGTCACCATTAGCCAGCGTACAAGGAAAATCCAGGCGGTCGAAGCCGCGAGCCCGCCTGGCAGATCGTCATCAAGGCCAGGGGCCCGGCCGTCTTGGAGGGCGACGACGGCAAAGCTGCGGGCGTTCGATTCCGGCCGAAACGCTAAGGGCGCTCCCAATCCTGATCGACACGCGCCTGACGATTGTCTATTCATCGCCAGTCCGTTCGGCCTCGAAGTAGGCCAAGAGCGTCTCCTCGGAACGGAACACCGGGACTGCGCCGACGATCGATGAGGCAGCAGCGTCCGATTTCGCGCGAGGTGAGGCGGACCGGCCGGCTCCCGCCAGCTCAGCAGCCACGGCAGATGTTCTTCACGGCGCGATTCAGGGGTTGGTCTTGGCGCTCCTGCTCTTTCCACCACTCAGGCGAATAGTACGGGTGTTGCGAGGGCGCTGCTTCGCTGGTTTTCCGCGGGCGGTTCGGTCGCGCCGCCGTGGCGCGGCTGGCCGCGCGTAGCCGCGGCCGCGGCTTGTTGGCCAAGGACAGGTCGGAATCCTCCACGGCAGCCGCTTTGCTCGGTGTGCCCGAGGCGGGCGGCGGCTGAGGGGGCGCCATCACATAGGTCGGATAGGTGGCGGCGCAGCCTCCCAGCGTCGTCGCGACGCAGGCGATGGTCAACACGGACACGCGATGCAGCATGGTTTCCCCACCTCTGCGCCCCAGCAGATGTGGATCGTTATAAGGGCGGCGTGGTTAACGTCGCGACAACGTTATGGCCCGGATGCGTCGGCCGCGCAACTATCCGCCTGCGGCTCGCCGCCGAGCCCGCAAGATGATGGCCGGCAAGAGCAAAAACAGCCGCCGCATGGCGCGCTCTGCAGCAACGCGACGTTCAACATCGATCACCGTGCAACCAGGACGGCAGCCACGTTGGGTTTTGTCGTATATAATCCGGATGTGTTCATGTCGGGTGATCTCATACAAGGGACAGCTGCGATTGCTGCGACCTCTACGAGCATCGTCTGTAAGGCGATGACCGTGGATCGCCTCTCTCCTCACCCGACAGGAATTGCGTTGCACGGGATCAGGTCCAATCCTGCTCCCGGAAGCCAGGAATAGCGCGGGCATGTCGGCCGGATCGGGCGGCGCGCGCGTGCCAAAGATCAAATGAGGGTTGGGTGACGCCGGTTCCGCTCAGCGCCGTTTCCAGGCCGGATAGCCGACTTGCGGCGTTGATGGTGTCGGTTTTCATCCGGGGCCCGGCCGACGATTCCACAGGCCAACCGCGCACAAAAGGATGACAGGTTGAAACGTCGGACGGGCGACTCCGGATCGACATCTTGTGACACATCTTGTGATTGGATGACCTGGCGGTAACCCGGTAGACTTGTTGGTCCCCTGGGGCGAGATCGGGACATGGCGGTCCTACGGTTCATCGCAAAGTCGGATGGGGTGTTTACTCCGGAAGCCGTGACGGCCATGTCGGCCGCGTTCGATGATGCTTTGAACAAGCTCAAGCTGGCTGATCGTGACCCGGTCGCTGAAGTCGTTGCCCGCAAGATCATCGAGAATGCGCGGCAGGGCGAGCGTGACGCAGCGCGGCTGTCCGCAACCGCATTGGACAGCATTCAGCGGATGACGATTCCGTGGTACGGCTTCCGTTGAAGCTCCGACGGCCGCGCGACGCGCTTCGCAACCATCCCGGCAACCCGAACGACAACGACGTGATTCGGCCCCGGTGGGAAGATCATCGGCCGGGATCATAAAGCCCGGCAGCGGTGCGGAACATTGGCTTCGGGCGCCGAAGACAGTCGTGCGGACACCGTTGCGAGCCGGCGCATTCGGTGACACGTCAGGCCCGCGTGTTCGCCTCGGCAACGTCGTGCGGGTTCTTGACCGAACGTGTAGGCGCGCTAATCGGGGCCTTCGCCGTTAACCGGGCACCTGCTGATCCGTGGCCGCGCGCTTCGATGAGAGAGTGCCCCGCGCAGACATCACGCGATCAAACATACTCCGTGCAAGAAGCTTTCAGGAAGATGACTGTGGGTGCCTCTCTCTACGAGCCAATCAACGTATACAAGCCGATAGCGCTGGACATCGGGATAGTTGATGGACCATTCGAGTACTTGACTGTGGGTGGAGTCAGGTTGCCGCTGCCTTTCACTACGCGGATGACGGTCGTGCGCCTCTCTAATGATGACCTCTTCCTCCACTCGCCAATCAAATTTGATGAGGCGCTCGCAAGCGAGCTGCAACGGATAGGGACAATCCGGCACCTCGTGTCGCCCAACCAGTTTCACTACGCTCATATCGGGGAGTGGTCGAAAGCCTTTCCCAATGCGATCACATGGGCATCACCACGCGTGCGTCAGAGAGCGCGCGCCCGGCGCATCGACGTCACGTTTGCGCGAGACCTCGACCCCAATCCGCCTGCCGAATGGCGGCAAGACATCGACCAGACACTGTTTCCCGGTGGATACTTCAAAGAATTTGTTTTCTTCCATAAGGCATCGAAGTCGCTGATCCTCACGGATGCGATTATCAACATCGAATTGAGCAAGATGCCAGAGCCTTGGCGAACGGCGACGAAGCTCACTGGCATGTATCATCCTCGCGGGCAGATATTTTTTGGCATGCGGCTGCCGCTATTATTGCAGCGGCGGAAGGCAAAGGCAGCGTTCGCAAAAATCCACTCTTGGCAACCCGAGCGCGTTTTGCTGAGTCATGGCCGGTGTTTCGAGTCCCGTGGCGACGAAGTCATCAGGAGGACAAGGTCCACCTGGCCAACAACGTCCGAGAGATGACCTTCAAGAGATCGGGGGGAGGCGCCGATGTCCGAAAGGCATTTGCAAAGCCACCGTGGGCGGGATGCTCACCGGTTGGGCGGTGCTGGCACTTGCCGCGCTGAATGCTCACGCACAGCAGAGCAGAAATCTGAGCACAACGGTTGAGGCGGGCGTTACCTACCTGCCGCCAGCCCGTTCGGGGGTCTGCGAAGTGCGTCGTGTGCAATTCTCCGACACGTCTGGCTGGCGTGTGCGTGAAGTCCTCGTGTGCTGCACGCAGGGCCGGTGTACGTCCCAATTGACGTATTGAGCTGCCGCATCGGCCCGCCGAGACCTGGGTCCAAAAGATGATGGTGTTTGCTGCGTTGCATGAGTCTGCTTAAATGAGCCGACATTAATGTCGTTCGATGGCACGTCCCGTTCAGTGCCACTCAGGAGACGTCAATTGTGAGCGCCATGGCATTGTCCTGGATCGTGCTTGCGTGCATCCTGGGTGGCGCGCTGCTCGGGATGTTCCTTCGCAAAACATTGCCAGGACATCATTTGAGCAATGATGCAAAGGATGTGGTGCGGCTGGGCACAGGCCTCATCGGGACGATCGCCGCTCTTGTCCTCGGCCTGCTGATCGCCTCGGCGAAGAGCTCATACGATACGCAAAGCACTCAAATCAAGCAAATGATCGCCCAGATCATCTTGCTCGACCGTCTTCTTGCACAATACGGACCCGAGACGGACATGGCCCGCGATGCGATGCGACGCGGCGTCGTCGCTTTGGCCGATCGAGTTTGGCGCGAGAACATTCCCGGTTCTGCCGCGGCGGCATCCTTCGAGACGACCAGTGCGAGCGACGCCTTCTATGACAGACTCCTGCAGCTTTCGCCAAA
>Ga0126380_10000732_pt1 | contig 11550 bp, 14 predicted proteins | sample PanSoiMetPlot_26_FD_92544 | JGI IMG/M metagenome (GOLD analysis project Ga0126380, IMG submission 92544) | Tropical forest soil microbial communities from Panama - MetaG Plot_26 | ecosystem: Environmental > Terrestrial > Soil > Tropical forest > Bulk soil | place: Panama | collected 2016-02-17
AGACTTGTCGATCTCTCGGCGGACATAGAAACCGACAACGATCAGAACAGTGCTTGCCAGGAACGGGAGATGCCATCCCCAGCTCAAGAACTGCTGCTCGGGCAGCAGGGTGACTGCGGCGAAGGCGAATGTCGACAGCAGCAGCCCGATCGGCGCTCCTGTTTGCGGCAGGCTGCCGAAGAAAGATTTGTACCGCTCGGGCGCGTGTTCCACGGCCAGGACGACGGCTCCACCCATCTCTCCCCCTGCGGAAAGACCCTGGAGGATGCGAAGAGCGACGAGTAGCACAGCCGCCCAGAGGCCTATCGTCGCATGGGTCGGGAGGAGGCCGATGAGGACGGTAGCGGCTCCCATGCCGACAAGACTCAACACCAGCATCCTCTTGCGCCCGAGTCGGTCCCCAAAATGCCCGAATAGCACGGCGCCCACGGGACGCGCGAAGAGACCGGTCGCGAAGGCTGCGAAGGATGCGAGAGCCGCTGCCGTCGAGTCGAACCTGGGAAAGAACAGACTGTTGAACACGAGGGCTGCGGCAGTGCCAAAGGCGAGAAAATCAAAAGCCTCGATTGCGGTTCCGATGGTGGTTGCCAGCGCCACGCGGGTCAGCCGACGCTTGTGGACGTCGCGAACCGGGCTAGGCAAGTCGATCTGTTGAGCGGTCACGGAAGACCTCGCACACTTGATGCTTGCTCGCCGCAGGGTGGGCGGCAGAATGCCCACCGCGCGACGGTCCACTCGCCAAGTCGCGGCGAAATCCCGTCTCAGTACGTCCAACGCCATTTCCCTTTTCGGAGCTCCGAATTAGCAAAGGAAGAAAGTAGAGTCCATGGCCGGCTTGATGACAATGACCATTTTGTCGAAGACCAATGGGGCCAATCCGCATCCTGCTCTACAAAATATCTCTTGTCTTCAAGTCCGCTTTAAGTTGTAGCGTGATGAATGGCGGACAAAGCATCTCGGAACTCTTCCGCCCAAAGGAGAAATGAGTCATGCGGAAAATGAAATGGATGGCGGTACTCGTGCTGTGGTTAGGGACACCTAACGTCTTCGCGCAAACCGGGCGGCCGCTTGTGGATACAGAGGATGCCGCACCTCTCGACGCACAGCGGGAAAAGCACGCGCTGCGGATCCTGTTAACGCTCGCCGAAAAAGTAATCGTATCTGCCGCAGATGCAATGCCCGCCGACAAGTACGGCTTTGCACCAACCGATGGTGAATTTAAGGGTGTGCGTACCTTTGGTCAGCAAGTCAAGCACCTGGCGGCCGCGAATCATATCCTTGCGGCGGCCGCACTGGCAGAGGAGCCGCCGGCAGACGCAGGCGACGAAGTAGGACCTGAAACGGTAAGAACCAAAGACGAAATACTCAATTACCTGAAAGGCTCGTTCGAGCATTTGTCCAAAGCCGTCGACGCTATCGGCCAGCCGAGCGTATCGGTGAATGCGTCGCCAATCTCACCCCTAAAAAAGGGCGAAGGGACTCGCTCAGCACTGGTGGTGAAATCCCTGTTCCACGCCGCCGACCATTATGGGCAGATGGTTGAATATCTTCGCATGAACGGGGTTGTACCGCCCGCGAGCCGGCCATGAAAGATCGTTTCGACAACACGTCAGCTTTCGCTCCGACCACGACACAAATTACGCGATCGAGAACCAATCTTGAGTGGAGGTAATTCCACCTATGAGTCCAAGAAATCTATCCCCAATAATCGCCCTCCTGCTCATCCTCGGCGGCTCAATAGCCTGTGTACTGGGCGGGCTGCATGCCATTTACACTCTGCTGGATCTGCGCAACCCGCGATGGCTTGTCCCTGTCGATCCTTCCGTTGCACAGGCGATGGCCAATTCGGCCCTCAAACTGTCGCGCGGAGGCACGGACATGTGGCGAGCCTGGATTGGCTTTAACTTCAGCCACAGTCTTGGTGTCCTGCTATTTGGCGCGCTGGCGATCTGGGCCGGATGCCGAGTCAACACGCTGCCCGTCGGCATCCTGCCGGCGTTGACTCTGATCGGCTGCATTTATGAGGTTCTCTGCCTGCTCTACTGGTTTCGCGATCCTGCCATAGGCGTTGCCATTGTTACTGGCTGCTTCGCCGTCGCATGGATCCTGTCGCTGGTCTGATTGACTGTTTTCCGTTAAGTCGGGTTCAAGCTATGACACACTAGGCGACAACACATGTAGGGAATCACAGGTCAAGAATGGAGCGGATACTTGAAATGGTTTGTCCATGGGAACTTGAACCGTAGGCCGTGCCTGTACGTTTCCCATTGATTCGAGGAACGCGCGGTCTCAAACAGTCCAGGTAAGACGGCGAAGGAGGCGCGCGCATGCCGCAGATCTCGACGCAAGAGTTCGAACAGCTGCCACTGCGGGTTCACGGCTTTCTTGCTGGCGTGCCGCTTCATGATGTGTGGGCCGTCGATCTGCCACGGACGCGCTCAGGCATCAGCCTGGAAGAGTTTTCGCGGACGGCAAACACGCGCGTGTTTACACTCTCGCCAGTCGTGCGCGTGCTCGTAAATATCCGTCTCTTCGTCGGCCGGCTCCTTGGTTGGGATCGCGAGCCGGCCGAGACTGCCGGGGAATCTTTCGCAACGCGTCTGACAACCACCGATCGCTCGAAATCCCTCGCGCCCGCGGGCACGCGGGAGGGACTTTTCCGCGTCGTGTACCACTTCGAAAACGAGCAGCTCCGCGAGGTGATCAATCGCACCGCCCACGCCGCGGCGCTAAGCGCCCTCGTGGAAACGGCCAATGCATACCGATTCTATTTCGCTGTCTATGTGCGCAGCGTCGGCCGGTTCACGCCAGTCTACATGGCCCTGATCGACCCGTTCCGTAAGATGATTGTCTATCCGTCACTCCTGCGCTCCGTCCAGGCGAGCTGGAAACAAAGTTTCGGCACAGCCTGACAACGCCAGCTGGCTTGTTGGTCCTGTGCGCTGACACCGCTTCTCTTTCGCCCCACGGGTGGCAGTCTGTCTCTTGTGAGCCTCTCATTTTTCAGGCTGAGTGAGCGCCTCGCCGTTTCGACTGAGGATAAACGAAATGATTCGCACAGGTTCGGTCTCGCTGACATTCCGAGAATAGAGGTGCAGCTGGTGAGGTTCTTCAGAAAAACATTGGCCGCGCTCATATGCCTTCGGTGTCTGTCCTTCCAAAGCAATTTCCAAGGACCCCTCCAAAACGCAGACTACCACTGGCCCTGGATGACGGTGTTTTGTGCCCTTGAATTTTGGCGGGAACTCAAGTTCACGCACCGTAAGAACCATGTCGGATTTTGCGTAAGCGCTGATGTCTTTCTGGAGCAGCATACCTTCGCGGGCTGATGTCGCTTGGCCACTTTTCCCATGAATACTTGGAAATACAAGCAAGAAGAGCAAGCCTAACGCAGCACTTCTCATCTCTGTCCTCCGTGCGTAACAGCAATGGACCGCAAGTTCCTTTAAGCTCCCTACGGCGACACGACCTGAGCGTGACTCTTACTGCCTTTTCGCAAGGCATCAACACTTAAAGGATATCGTTCAGCCTTGGCGAGCAGCCACGCGCAAGCCGAGAACGCAATCACTGAGGCGTTCAATGCCGACTTGATTCCTGTCCCGGTCGTCATACCAATCGCGAAACCGGGGGTCAACCAAGCGCTTATCCTAGCTGCCATGCGCGTTTGAAATCCAACGAGCAGCAGGATGAACAGTGCAATCTCCAATGCCGTCACCAGGATGCCAAAGGCTGGAATTACAACGGCCGGGAACCAGGGGTTCAAAATTGCCGTGTAGATAAGAAAGTGCTGCATATCGCCCCACGCCACGTTCTTCGAGCCTGCTGGCCCCCATAATCCGAACCTGTCGGTCACTGACGTCAAAAATCCTCCGGCCAGAGCTACGCGTGCATAGACCGTTTCGAAGCCACACAGACCGGACAAGACCATATCTGCATTCTCTGGTCGAAATTGGTATGATGAAAATGGCCATTATCCGTCATAGTGAAGAGGCCACTTGGGAGGCTACCCGCCCATGTCAAAACTGGTTGCAGGCACCATGCTGGCTATCCCATTGGATGCGTCTTCACAAGTCTCACTGTTTCAACAACTCTACGATCAGATTCGCGATGACATTCTCAGAGGGCGCCTACGGCCCGGAGCTCGGCTCCCTTCGTCGAGAACCCTTGCAGCCGACCTCGCTGTGTCTAGAACTACGATTCTAAGTGCTTTTGATCAGCTCGTTGCCGAAGGTTATCTCGAAGGCAGAGTAGGTTCCGGCATGCGGGTGGTGTCAACTCTGCCGGACACGACGATGATTGCCGTGCCGCGAACAGTATCACCGAAACACTTTCCGCGAGACGACAAACGGTTGTCGCTTCGCGCCAACCAACGTTGGCCAGCAACTCTGCCCCACGAGACCGTCAGAGCGCGGCCTCTTTGGCCTGGCAATCCGGATCTGACCGCCTTCCCTAGGGAAATCTGGTCACGGCTCATCGCCAAGCATTGGCGCAATGTCCCGCACTCACTTCTCGGGTATGGTGACCCGATGGGCTATCAGCCGCTCCGGTCGGCAATTGCAGACTATGTGACGCGAACACGAGGTGTTCGCTGCGATGCCAGTCACGTCCTGGTAGTTAAAGGGTCACAGCAGGCACTGCATCTCTGCAGTCAGACTCTGCTGGACGTAGGCGACGTCGCAGCGATAGAGGACCCGGGTTATCTCGGCGCTCGTGCCGCGTTTCTCAGTGTTGGCGCTAGGGTTGCGCCGGTTGCGGTTGACCAAGAAGGACTTGTGGTTTCCGCTCTGGCCAAGCGACGTCTGCGACCAAGGCTTGTGTACGTCACTCCGTCACACCAATGCCCATTGGGCATGCCAATGAGTCTTGCCCGTCGCTTGCAGTTGATTGACTTTGCCCATCGAATGAAGGCGTGGATCCTGGAAGATGATTACCTCAGCGAATACCGTTACTTTAGCCGCCCACTACCCGCTTTGCAGAGTCACGACGCAAACGGCCGCGTCATCTACGTCGGGACTGTCAGCAAGACATTGATCCCCGCATTGCGGATTGGCTACGTAGTTCTTCCCGACCCACTACTCGATGTGTTTGTCAGAGCCCGCGTGGCAATGGACAGGCAACCTTCTCCTGTCGATCAAGCCGCCCTGGCTGAGTTCGTATCCGAGGGCTTATTAGAGCGACACATTCGGCAGACACGGGTACGCTACATGGAGCGTCAACAGTGCCTGATCGACGCGATTCGCGAAGAGATGCCGGACTTTTTGAACGTTTCACCGGCCGGTGCGGGTATGTATCTGGTCGGCTACCTTAAGAATGGCATAGCGAGCAGCGCTGCAGCGCATGCGGCCGAGACTCACGGAGTAGGGGTTGTTCCGCTTTCTTTGTTCTCGTTGAAGCCTTTCAAACCGGACGGACTGATACTCGGGTACGGTGCCTACACTGTGGGGCAAATTCGGATGGCCGTGAAACAGCTATCCAGCGCGCTACGAGAGGTAGCTCAGTCCCCAAGAGCAGGGTAGCGGCGGACCATCTTGGAGTGATCAAAAGTGATCAACCGTGCTGTCTTGCTATGCTCGACGTTCATCACGCTCTTATTTTCCTCTCGCGTCACCGATGTTGTCCACATACCGAAGGGCCGCGCAGCGGACGTAGACGGAATGGTCGCCCCGCACGAATGGGAAGATGCCGAGTCGATCGAGATCGCCGTAGATCGTGATTGGACGATTCGAGTCCGATTCAAGCGTGATAATCAAAGCCTGTATTTCGCATTTGAGGGGGTCAAGCACGGAAGCCACCGTCTATTCCCCGAAATCTTTGTTGATCCCCAGAATCGAAAGAGCTCCCGTTGGGAAAAGGGTCAGTGGTGGCTCCATATCTCTTACAATTTGTGCGGGGGCGATGGCGAACCAAACGTTTACAGAACGGATGGCGCCTTCCAATGCTCACACCAAAAAAGAAGGCTGGGCAGGAACTAATCCACCCGCTGAGGACCCTCAAGTCATCGAAGTAAGAGTGTCACTCTCCAAGCTCAGAATCAGCCCCACACCAGGAAGACGTCTCGGGTTAGCGTTTGGTGTTACTAACGCCACTGGGGATGAGAGACAGGAGTGGTTTTTCTGGCCACGTACCGGCAAAGTCGATTCACCACGCACTTGGGGCGAAGCGGTTTTGGATTGAAAGCCGCTTGCTGTTGGCTTCACACGTTTGGTTTGACGGCGAAAGGGGCAGCACATTCTCTGGTGACCCGTTACCTCCAATTCTTGTGATGTATCAGTGGCGTCGCACTGGAGGAAAGTTGGCGGCGGTGTAGGCCGGGACTTGGTAATTCTGTTCTAAAACAATCCAACGCGAATAGGTGTACCAAGTCTGCCTGACGAGCGACGGTCTACTCGCACCTATGTAGGATACGGACTGGCCCCATCAGTCTTCGACAAAATGGTCATTGTCACCACGCCTGCCCTGGACTCTACTTACATGCACCGCTAGGTTTGACTGTCTTTCACAGGAGTGACCGCAGTGAAATCGCCAGTAAGGCTGCGGTCGGCGTGACGGATGCGTAAGGCCCCATCGGAGAAAAAATGCAGAAATATGACCTCTCCGGCGTGGGAAGCAAGAGACACGACACGGATTCGATGCACGTTACGGAGACCTATAAGGCGCGGGAGATTCGTTTTCTTGAACTCTGGGAATCATATCCCTGGAGGGTAAGAGTATACGGGATCACCTATCCAGGTCGTGCGATGCCTGACACCGAAATGATCGAGACAGCAAAGGTCATAGCCTTCAATCGGCTTTCGAAACTGGCGCCAGACGAACACCATGGCGTTGCATTCGCCATCATTCACATGGCGCGAGGTGCAGACTTCGTTTTGCTTGACTGGTGGACTTGGGAGAATGTTCTGCAGCAAGCCATTTTCACTTGCCCGCCCGGCAAGCCCAGCCAGTTGACTGATATTACCTCGAGCGGTCTTGTGGGTTGTGTCTGGGAACTACAAGTCGTCAATTTTGAACGTCTCGCATGGATTCAGCACGTTCTGAAGAAATCCGATGGTCGCAGCGCCGAGGTTGATCTCGAAGACTACCTTACGCAGCGATTCAACGGACGCGTATGAACTCTAAGATAGGACGAAGGCGGCTTGGATTACTCTGGTATTCAGCTGTCTCGATTGGACGATATTTGCATGCCCCAAGAATCCTTGCATGGCCTTCGAAGTATCCCGCGCGGCATCTGGGCGCTGGGTTTTGTGAGTATGTTCATGGACGTTTCTTCTGAGATGATTCATGGCCTCTTGCCCGTGTTCCTAGTTTCGGTGCTTGGAGCCAGTGCCGCAGCACTTGGCTTGCTCGAAGGTCTTGCGGAAGGAACTGTAAACGTAGTCAAAATTTTCTCTGGCGCGCTGAGTGACTGGCTGGCCAAACGTAAAGCCCTGGCTCTCATTGGATACGGAATGGCAGCGCTTACAAAGCCGCTTTTCCCTCTGGCTAATTCTTTCAGCCTTGTCTTCGTTGCTCGATTAATCGACCGAATTGGGAAGGGTGTGCGCGGTTCGCCAAGGGACGCTCTCGTAGCGGACTTAGCCCCCCGGCAAGTGCGAGGAGCGAGTTACGGCCTTCGCCAAAGCCTGGATACAATAGGCGCTTTCGCCGGTCCGCTCGCCGCCATTTGCTTGACGCTGGCTTTCAAAGGCAACTTCCGGAGAGTCTTCTGGGTCGCGGTGCTACCGGCGTGCGTTTCCGTAGGCCTGCTCGTCCTTTTTGTGCACGAGCCGCCTGATTCCGTGAGGCCGCTCAAAGCGCGACGACAGTTCCATTGGCGGGAGCTCCAACATTTTTCGCCAGCTTTTTGGTTTGTGGTTGTAATTGGTGCTGTTTTCACGATGGCGCGGTTCAGCGAAGCGTTCCTGGTTCTGCGGGCAAGCAACCTCGGTCTGGGTAACGATTATGTGCCTCTCGTTTTGGTCGTGATGAATGCCGTCTATGCTGTCTCGTCATATCCCGCTGGACATCTTTCCGATCGCGTAGACCGCCGCTTGGTATTGGCAGTCGGCGGACTTGCGCTGATTGTCGCCGACGTGCTTCTAGCCACAGCGACCGGAGTCGTTGGCCTGGCCGCAGGTATCTCGTTTTGGGGACTCCATATGGGATTCAGTCAGGGATTGCTCGCCGCTTTGGTTGCAGATGCAGCGCCGAGAGACCGTCGTGGGAATGCGTTTGGTTTCTTCAGCTTGGTCAGTGGCATCGTGTTGCTGATTGCCAGCCTCGTGGCAGGCGCCCTCTGGGACCGCGTTGGCGCACCAGCTACTTTTTATACAGGCGCGGGCTTCGCAGGATTGGGGGTGCTCGGTCTGTTGCTGCAACTCAGAACCACGCCAGCGGCAGCAACGCAAGCCGAGTTAGACAACGCAGTTTAGCGACGCCGTTCTCTAGACCGCGGCTGGTAAATTAAAGACATTCACGGAGTCACGAGTTGAGCTTCGATTACGAAATCGATTTCGTTCGTCGGCGCTATAGTCATCTGGCGTCGATCTATCCGCTGTTTAGCGTCCTGTTCTGGCTCCCCTTAAATATTAGAGCTAGGGCGGTAGCGCGATTGGATCTCAAGCCCGGTGGCAAGGTGCTCGAGGTAGGTTGTGGGACAGGCCGAAACCTTCGTCTGCTCGTTGAAGCCGTCGGTCCTACGGGAGAAGTTCTTGGCGTCGACTGTTGCGACGCCATGCTAGCAAAAGCCAGAGAGCTTTCCGAACGCCATCAATGGCACAACGTCAAGCTGTGGCAGCAGGACGCATCCAAGGTGCTCTTGCCGGTGCCCGTGGACGGGGTCCTGTTCAGCCTTTCTTACACCGTGATACCGAAACCCGTGACCGCTCTGACGAAGGCCTGGGAATACCTTCACTACAAGGGGCATGTTGTGGTCATGGACGGGAAGGTTGCTCATGGGCTGCTGGGCAGACTATCGCGGCCATTCATGACGTTCCTCAGTAAGGCAACGGTCCTTGGCGACCCAGACCGGCGGCCATGGGAAGATTTGAAAAGGTTCACGCCGCAGGTAGAAATGGAAGAAATCAATTTCGGCACATACTACATCTGCCGCGGAACAAAGCTTTAGTGACTCTCTGCCGAAGGCCGTACCCACGTCAATCAACCATGAGTCAGAGGCAGGACAGACATTCGGCAGAAATCGCGAGAAAGACGATAACGCCACTCCAGCCAAAAGAGTTTTTTCGGGGAAATTGGAGAGGAGAAGGAAGACTCATCCCTCACCCTCTTCTAAGTTGGCTCGTCCCTGAGGAACAGATTCGTTTGTCTTCTGAAGCGCGCTGGGTATCGGAAACACAAGCTGGGTAGTCACCGATCACTTTGAATTCTCATCCGGCAGAATCATAGATAGGAAAATGTTTGCTGAACTAGTCACTCCGGACCGCGTCCATGTAACCGCCGATGATATGCCTTTCGGAGCCGATATATTGCTCTTTGAGGACAGCTTTCAGTTTACGCCGTACCTCGTGCTTGCGACCTACAGGGGACGGATCTATCGTGTGCGGTGCAGAGACGAATGTCGGATAGATCGTGACGGACATGTATGGGACGAGATAGACATGTACGTTTGTGGGCTGCCGGTTGCGAGGATCGAACTCGGGCCAATTGATCGTGGCCCGGGAATCTAACTCCGGGAGCGTTCTTCGACATGCGCGTATTTGTGACTGGCGCTACGGGAGTCCTCGGACGATGGGTCGTGCGCCTCCTAGTCGAGGCCGGAGAAGTGGTCCGCAGCTTGTCCCGTTCGCAGAAAAATGCCACTACACTTCGCTCGATCGGTGCCGAGCCCGTTGAGGCGGACCTCTTCGACGGACAAAGTCTTTACAGAGCCATGAAGGATTGTGACGCTGTCCTGCACCTGGCCACAAAGATCCCGTCATTGGGCAGATTCAGATCGCGCGAAGCCTGGAAAGATAATGACCGAATTCGGCGTGACGGAACACGAAATCTTTTGGATCTGGCCCTTGAGTTGGAAGTGAAAGCGCTTGTCTATCCAAGTGTTTGTTTTCTGTATCCCGACAGCGGAGCTAATTGGATCGACAGCGAAAAGACGACGCCCGCGCACCACCCGATAGTGCTCTCAACTCTCGAAGCAGAAGAGCAAGTAGGGCGCTTTGCGGCCACGGGGCGACGAGGAGTCAGTCTTCGAATGGGAGCCTTTTACGGTCCCGAGTCGGGACAGAGCCAGCAACAGCTAAGGTTTGCTCGCTGGGGTTTTGCGGCAGCCTTCGGTGGGGAACATGCTTATCATTCTATGATCTGGATCTCCGATGCCGCGCGAGCCGTTGTCGCTGCGCTTCGAAGCGCTCCCTCCGGAATCTACGATATAGTGGACGATGAACCTTTGCAAAATGGAGAAAACCTGACGGAACTCGCCAAAGCGGTGAACGGGTGCAACCTTCGTCGAATGCCAGCCGCTGCCCTGCGATGGACGGTGGGCGCTTCGCTGATGGAGCTCCTTTCCCGCAGCCAAAGAGTTGCCAACCAGCGATTCAAGGATTCAACTGGATGGGCTCCACAAGTCCCGAACACGCGGGTTGGATGGTCACTGATTGCTAAGAATCCACGATAGCGGAAGCGGCCGATGTCGATCGGAGTGTTCAAGTCTGGCGAATCTTGGAAACCATCCTGGTGTTCAAGAGTACGCAAGGGGAAGACGTTGAGTTCACTAACAGGTGCTTGCAACTCCGGAGTAGCGGCGAGTCTGGACTCGACTCTGATTCTGGCGAGTTATGCGGTCCAGCAGATCGAGGCTTGGCGAGCCTGCAAGAGAAGCAAACTCTGGATCAGAGGATTTACAAAATGCCAGGGAGCCGTATCGCACTCATAGGGGGGATTGCAAAATATGACGCCGAAGCCAGGGTTCGTGTTCGACGACATCGCCGATCTGTACGATCGCGTCCGCCCCAGCTACGCCCTGCCAGTGTGGGCGGGTGTGCTTCCGCTGCCGATGACCATCGGCACTCCAATTTCGGATGTGCGACTCAACCGCGGCACAGAAATCCCCGGCTACATGAAGACCTACAAGCGATAATTAAAATCGCGAGGCACTCCATGAGAATTTCCCATGCTCGATTAGACGCATGGTAGTGCTAAATGTTGCTTTGTATTGTGCGAGACTCAATAGTTCAAAAGCTAGAAACTGACCTAGTTCCTATGGCACTGAACTCTCGAGTTAGGACAAGCGATACGGCCACCGAACCGAGGACGTTGCAGAATGGAAAGACGATCAGGCGTATAGGAATTCGCTAATAGAAACACGCATGGCAAAGGACTTTTTAGCTTTGGTGACGGATGCGTTCGGCCAGGGAGCGAGCGCGCTGTCGGGTGATATCCACGAAAGGTGGCGGTGGTTGTGAGCGGTAATAATCAGCAGTGCCGAGTACAGGTTGTACGTCATCTTTTCCGGAAAGGGCGAATGAATTTGGATCTGGTCGAGGGCTAGGCCGTCTGCAGTACGGAGCTGCGTCGCGATTTGCTCAACGAGCGAGTGGAATTCAGCGGCCACGGAGGCTG
>Ga0126380_10000733_pt1 | contig 11526 bp, 10 predicted proteins | sample PanSoiMetPlot_26_FD_92544 | JGI IMG/M metagenome (GOLD analysis project Ga0126380, IMG submission 92544) | Tropical forest soil microbial communities from Panama - MetaG Plot_26 | ecosystem: Environmental > Terrestrial > Soil > Tropical forest > Bulk soil | place: Panama | collected 2016-02-17
CTCGATCCGCGCAATGTTCACCTATTCACGCAGCACGCGCTTTCCTATGTCTGTCTTCGTCGCTTTCCAGAGGCCAATCGAAAGCTTGATCAGGTTCTCAATATCACACCGGACGACGTCGATACGCTCGCGCAAAAGGCGGCAATCGCGCAAGCTCAGGGCAATCTGGCGCAAGCTTCGGAGCTGCTCAACCCTCTTCAGATTACCGACGATGAGATTTCCGCATGGGAAAGACGAGCTTACCAAGCCATCCTCGAGCGCCACCCTGCAGCAATCGTTTCTCCGCTCATCGAAATCGTAGCTCAGCCCAAACCGGCGTTAGGTTACATCAATGGCGAATTGCTCTTTTGGTTGGGCTGGGCGCAAGATCTCGCTGGCGATCACGTCTCCGCCGGGCAAAGCTGGCGACAAGCACGCGGCGAGTTGGAGTCTCTGCTCAAGGAACAACCGGAAAATTATCGGCTAATTGGAAATCTGGCGTTGGTCAACATGGGCCTCGGCGATAAGGCTGCCGCGTTGAGTCTTGCGGAACAAGCCATGGCCGTTCTCCCGATCGAGAAGGACGCATTTGCCGGTCCCGGCCCGCTTGAGATTCTGGCAAGAGTCGCAGCCCGTTTAGGGGAACCCGATCGCGCCATTGCTGCGCTCCAGAAATTGCTCTCGATACCGTACGAAGGCACACTAGCATCGAACCTGCCCCTAACTCCCGCCTTACTGCGCCTCGATCCGATGTTCGATTCAATTCGGGACGACCCGCGCTTTCAAAAACTCACTGCCTCATCCGAATCGAAGAGAGCGGACAAATAGGGCGTCAGAGAGAGAGAGAGAAAAAAAAACGACGTGAAAAAGAGCAGCGAGCCGATGGTGACCGTCGACAACATAGATTTGTGAGCCAAACCAAAAGCCGACTGCGGGATTTGGAAGGACGCCGTTGGCTCGAATGAAATCTTCAAGTGCGCGAAACCGCTGCTTAGTGTTACGGAGGTTTGCCGTCGGTGTTTCGATACCTTTCGTATTCTTTACGTGCCCTCTCCCCTCCCCCTAAGAGAGGGGGGCGCGGGGGTGGACCGCTTGCAAGCGTGGAGTCGCTAGCCGTCCTGCCTTGCGCGTCGTAAACGCAATCTCGCTGAAGTCCAGATCGACCGCGCGCCACGTCAATTTGCTAGATCGCCGAGACGTTCTCCGAGATGCAGGCTGAAAAGAATCAGGCCTCGCCATTCCACGTGATGCCCGAATGCTTTCAGAATCTCTGGAAAATTCGCTTAACTAAGCTCGCGAAACGTGGCACGCTGTTGGGTTAATCGATCGATGGCGACCAATGGTGAATTTCGATGGATAGAGTAGAACTGTTGGTAGAACTTTGTCAGGAATTAGGGTCTATTTCAGACGCAAGATGTTGATATTCAATAGTTCCCGTAGTTCAACGGATAGAACGAGGGTTTCCTAAACCTTAAATGTGGGTTCGATTCCCGCCGGGAACGTTTACCTAGCAAAATTGCAAGACATGGCTTTAAAGTCAGAACGTAATCGGAACATCGACAATGGGCGTTCGTAGAGCGCCCCCACTATCAATACCGGGCGACGAATCTTGCACACTTTGCAACGCGCGGCGCTTCGTGATTCAGTTTCTACATGAAACACCTAGCACTCTCAGGACTCATACTCTTAATGCCCACGCTACTTCGAGCGGACGAGAAAGAAACAATGCTCCAAGCGTTAGGCCAATTCGAGCAAGCGTGGCGCTCAACAACCACCCCGTGCGAAGTGAGCAGCAACGCCTGTCAAACCCGAGAGGGTTGGTTGGCTCAACGAGCAGCACAAGCAGCGGATCAGTACTTAAACACGCCGGAGGCCAAAGAGAGCCAGTGGCGTTTAGTCGCGCAATCAGTCGTCAAATACAGCCAAGCGCGAAGCGAAGCGTACGCGGCATACGTCCGCGCCCGTAATCAGGACCCGGATGCTGCCGCAAAAGCGTACCATTCAATCGTTGATCCGCTGGAGCAGGAGTTCATAGCGCAACTGAAAGCCACTCTACGAAACGATGCAAACTCCCGCGAGATCGCACAGCGTTTTGGGCTGGTCGACTTTTGAAGTCGGCGACCCACGGGCTGTAGTACTTCCAAGTCCCGTCCGTAATCGGCTGCGCGAAGTTTCGCAGCCGTTCGTATGATGCCGTGATCCTCGTTTACAACGCAGCGGGCAAACTGATCGAAACCCACAGGCACAAAGGCGATTTCAAAGAATACGAATTGATTGGCGAGCGACCTAATCGCCGTGCGACTCCATCGGCAATTTCTACACCCTTTTATGTCCACCAGACCGTAATGAACATCATCGCTCGTTATTTGTGTGCGTGACGCAGAGAAGCCGGGTAATGCGTTCCTTCTTCAACCACTCACCTATCGTTTGCTCCAATATGCCCCAGTCGGCGCTATGAAATATCTTCATTTTCATCAGCAATGCTTCTCTTGAAGCGCCTGACTCAGCAACTGCAAACTAAGACTCCTTACGGCGTGCGGCGCGTTGTGATTAAATCGGTATTACTGAACGCACAGCCGGCGGTACGGTATCGCCGATTCTAGGCGCGTTATTATGCCCGCTTACGAGAACCACCGACTGATTCCTTAACGAAAATGACGCGCAGTCCTTTCGCCTTGGCAGGCTTGTCTACGCCGCTTTTTGGATATCGGCATTCCGAACTCGGAAAAAAGAGATGCTCATCTCGCCCGCGTCGCCATAGTTCCCGGAATTATGCATTTCAGATTTTTGGCGCTCATGGCTACGGGGCTGTTGACGCTCGTTCAAAACGCGGCCGCACAGCCGCATCTTAAATATCCCGCAGCGCCTACAAGCAATCAGGTCGACGATTACAATGGCGTAAAAGTCGCGGATCCTTACCGGCCGCTGGAAAACCCCGATTCCCCCGGGTCGCGTGGGTGGATCGAAGCGCAGAACAAGATCACGTTCGATTTTTTAAAAGCGATCCCGGAACGCGACGGAATCAGGAAACGGCTTACCGAGGTATGGGATTATGAACGCTTCGGCGTGCCATTCAAGGAGGACGGACATTATTTCTTCGCGAAGAACAGCGGTTTGCAAAACCAAAATGTACTCTATACCACCACGAATTTTTCTGAAACGCCGCGGGAGTTGCTCGACCCTAATTTGCTGGCGAAGGACGGCACGATCGCGCTGGGCGGGCTTGACGTGACTGAGGACGCCAGGCTGATGGCTTATGGCCTAGCCACCGCCGGCTCCGATTGGCAGCAATGGAAAGTGCGCGATGTCGAGACTGGCAAGGATCGGCAGGATCTGCTGGATTGGGTCAAATTCTCCAACGCGTCATGGAAAAAAGATGGCAGCGGATTTTTCTACAGTCGCTATGACAAACCTGACAACAAACTCCGCGGTCAGGTTTATAATCACAAACTTTTCTTCCACCGACTCGGCACACCGCAATCGCAGGATAAACTGATCTACGAGCGGCCAGATCAGAAGGAATGGCTTTTCAGTGCTGAAGTCTCCGACGATGGCCGCTATCTCATTATTACCGTGCAGCGTGGTACCGATCCGAAGAACCGCATCTTTTACAAGAACCTGGTCGATCCAAAATCCAAAGTCGTTGAACTGTTAGATAAAGCCGATGCCGAATACGATTTCATTGACAACGAAGGGCCGGTGTTCGTCTTCCGGACGAATCTGGACGCGCCACTGGGACGCATCATTTCGATCGACACCAGCAAACCCCTGCCACCAAAGATTAACGAGCTGGTGCCGGAATCGAGAGACAAACTCGAAGCAGTCAGTTCGGTCGGCGAGCGCTTCGTTGCAGCGTACTTAAGGGACGCGCACAGCGCGGTGAAATTGTTTAAACGCGATGGATTGCCTGACGGTGAGATCGTGCTGCCGGGACTCGGGACTGCGGCTGGGTTCACCGGAAAACGCCAGGACCGCGAAACGTTTTATTCGTTCACGAGTTTCACCAGGCCTACGGAAATCTTCCGCTACGATTTCGACAAACGCGCGAGCGAGCTGTTGTTCAAGCCGAATGTGAAATTTAATCCTGATGATTACACGACTGAGCAGGTGTTTTACCAGAGTGGCGATGGCACGCGCGTGCCGATGTTTGTCTCATACAAAAAAGGAATCAAACGAGACGGCCAGACGCCGACTTACCTTTACGGCTATGGCGGCTTCGATATTTCCAGCACGCCGTCGTTCTCTCCGGCTAATCTGGTCTGGATGGAAATGGGCGGCATTTACGCTGTTGCGAACCTGCGTGGTGGCGGCGAGTACGGCGAGAAATGGCATGAGGCAGGAATGCTTCACACGAAGCAAAATGTGTTCGATGATTTTATCGCGGCTGCACAATATTTAATCGATAACAAGTTTACATCGACTTCGAAGCTCGGGATCGGTGGTGGCAGTAATGGTGGATTGCTTGTCGGCGCGTGCATGACACAACGTCCCGATCTTTTCGGCGCGGCTTTGCCAAACGTTGGTGTCATGGACCTGCTGCGTTTCCAAAAGTTTACCATCGGCTGGGCGTGGACATCCGATTACGGAAGCGCCGATAATTCGGACGACTTTGCGTACCTTTACGCGTATTCGCCGCTCCATCACATTGCCAAAGGCGTTTGCTATCCGGCGACGTTCATTACCACGGCCGATCACGACGATCGCGTAGTCCCGGCGCACAGTTTCAAATTCACCGCGACACTCCAGGCAGCGCAAAGCTGCGACAAACCAATTTTGATTCGAATCGAAACCAAAGCCGGTCACGGCGCGGGCAAACCGACGACGAAAATTATCGAAGAAACGGCCGACCGTTGGGCCTTCCTTGTCAAAGAATTCGGGATGAACGTCTCGAAGTGACCAGTCTTATCAGGGTATTTTCCTCGCTACGCAGCTATGTGGCCGAGAACTGCGCGCAGTTCGTGAAAGTCCACTGGTTTGGTAAGGTGAAAATCGAAACCGGCTTCCTTGCCGCGCTCAATATCGTCAGGGGCTCCAAATCCAGTGAGCGCCACGGCTTTTACCGGCCGTTTGCGCTTCGCCTCGGCAACCAGATCATAGCCGCTGCCATCCGGCAGACCTATATCGGCCAGAACGACATCGAATTCTTTTGAGCGGATAATTTTTCGAGCGGTCTCGGCGTCATCGGCGACGGAAATTTCGTGCCCGAAATGCGTGAGAAGGTTGGATAAGGCTTGCAGAGTGTCGCCATGGTCTTCCACAACCAAAATCCGCAAACTTTTATGACTATAAGAATCTTTTGTTCGATCGTTGCTCATTTTTCGCTTTATCCGGGAAAATCCGTACATCGGAATTCCGGCGCCGTCCAATTTCTTTGAGAAATTATGGATCGATTGTCAGACTTCTTGCGGTCGTATGAGCAAACAAAATCGAAAGCAATGGCCGACGAGATTGCTGCAATAGGCGGCGCCCGATGAAATTGTGGTCAGCGGTGTTTTGTTGCATCACGCTTACCAAACGACTACTTGGGGCGCCTAGATCAATCGTTCGCGATTGTGCGGTTTCCCCAGATCAAGCAACGGGCCGATGGGAACGATTCTGGTGGGATTAATGTGAGTATGCGTCATGTAGTAGTGACGCTTGATGTGGTCAAAATTGACCGTCTCGATGATGCCTGGCTGTTGATATAGATCCATTAGATAACTCTGCAGATTTGGGTAATCGATAATGCGCCGCAGATTGCACTTGAAGTGGCCGTGATAAACAACGTCAAACCGGACGAGCGTGCAGAAAAGTCTCCAATCGGATTCGACGATGCGATTGCCGAAAAGGAATCGGCTCTTCGACAAGCGTTCCTCCAGTTGATCGAGTGCCTCAAATAATTTTCGGCATGCAACCTCGTATGGCGGCTGGCGCGTGGCGAAACCAGCTCTGTAAACGCCGTTGTTCACATTGTCGTGCAGAAAACTGCAGAGCTTCTCGTGCTCGGCTTCTATATCCTTCGGGAAAAAATCGGCATCCTTGTTTTTGGCAAAGTCATTAAAGACGTCGTTAAACATGCGGCAGATATCGTCTTCCGAATTGTTCACAATCTTTTTAGTTTGCTTGTCCCACAGGACCGGCACAGTAACGCGGGCGCTGTAATCAGGATCGGTGGCTTTATAGGCTTCGCTCAAGAAATGAAAACCATTGACGGGATCGGTTGATTCAAACGGGATGCCCGGCGGAATTTTGCCGCTCGGGTCGCGAAACGCCCAACCTTTCTCATCGCGGATCGGGTCGACAACGGTCATGCCAACTGCTTCGTCGAGTCCTTTTAGCTTTCGAAAGATGAGTGTCCGACTAGCCCACGGACAGGCTAGTGAGACGTAAAGGTGGTACCGGCCGGCCGCATCGGGGTAGGGGGTAGATCCGTCGTTCGAGACCCATTCGCGAAACTCGTCTTCCTGCCGGCGAAACTCTCCGGACCTTGTGTGTTCGTCTGGAAATTGCGGGTTCATAAGGCCAATCAACATCAAAGAAAACGAATTCATAAGGCAACAATTCGTTTGTGTCGATTTGGTCAACTCGTGATTGCCTCTCGTTGACAGCGAAAAACCCGAATGCTACCGTCGCGCGAATTTACGCGGAAGTCCGTAAAACCCGGCTTCCATACAGATTTGCATAGCGTGCTCAACAGTCAGGTTTTGGTACTCAACCGGCTCTGGCAGGCGGTGAATATCTGCTCCGCCCGTCGCGCTTTCTCGCTGGTTTACGCCGGACACGCGCACATTGTTTCGTCCGATGAGGCGAACAATTTTATGACGCACGATTTCGAGAGCTGGCGCGATTTGTCAGCCAACGCGCCTGATCACGAACTGGTCACGACGATTTCCTTTAAGATTCGCATCCCCCGCGTCATCGTGCTTCTCGTTTTCGATCGGCTTCCTAAGAAGGAAGTGAAATTTACCCGACACAACGTCTTCGAGCGTGACAAGAACACCTGCCAGTACTGCGGTCATGGTTTCGACCGTAGCGAACTCAATCTCGATCACGTCGTGCCCCGCGATCGCGGAGGAACGACCACGTGGGAGAACGTAGTTTGCTCTTGCATCAGCTGCAATACGCGCAAAGGCAACCGGCTCCCGCGCGAAGCGCATATGAGTCTGATTCGCAAACCGAAGCGACCTAAATGGCGGCCATTTGTGCACGTCACTTTTTCAGCCCCGCAGCACGATCTCTGGAAACACTTCGTCGATCTCGCTTACTGGAACGTCGAACTGAGCGACTGAGCTCTGCTCTCAAGGGACTGACCGCTTCTGGCGGTCGTTGGTTGCTAGCGTCTTAATGCATCCAAAATCGGCTGCGGATAAACACCCAGCCATATCGTGGCAACAATCAAAGCGCTGATGGTCAGACGTGACAGCCCGTTTACGGGGATCTTGTCGATCTTCGCAGAGGATTGCCAGTACATCGCGCGAATGACTTTAAGATAATAGTAAAAGCCGCAGCCAACAGTGATGACTCCGACCACGACTAATGCTGTCTGATGCTGCAGAATTGCGACGTAGAAAATAAAAAACTTTCCCAGGAACCCGGCTGTGAATGGGACTCCTGCGAGCGAAATCATTCCAATCAACATCGCGAAAGCAAGGAAAGGCGAGCGCTTGGCCAACCCATCGAAATCCGCTATTTGTTCCCCGGTTTGCTGCGCCACAATTATCAGAACCGCAAAGCTAAGCAGAGTCATGAGCAGGTAAGCAACGAGGTAAAAGCTTATGGCTGATGCGTCGAAGCATGCTACGCCGATCAGCAGATAGCCGGCATGCGCGATACTTGAGTAGGCAAGTAGTCGTTTCAGGTTGGCCTGCGGTAAAGCCGCGAGGTTTCCGTAGATCAACGTGAGCAGCGCGATCACGATAATCAGGCGCTGCGTTTGAGGCAGCGCCAGGAATGGCTGCAACACTCGCAACAGCACGACGAATCCCGCCGCTTTCGAACCCACGGAAAGGTACGCAGTCACCGGCGTAGGTGCGCCCTGGTAAACATCCGGCACCCAGATTTGGAATGGCACTGCCGCGATTTTAAACCCAAGCGCCACCAGGATAAGCACCATGCCCAACAGCGCTGCACTGCGGTCTGTCGCTGAATTCGCTAGCACGTCTGCGATGCGCTGGAGATTTGTCTGACCTGTCACGCCGAAAATCCACGCAATCCCATACACCAGAAACGCTGTCGAAAGCGCGCTCAGCACGAGATATTTTGTCCCTGCTTCGAGCGTGATTGGATTGCGCCGGGTGAAACTGACCAACACGTAAAAAGAAATCGTCACCAGCTCCAGCGAAACAAAGATGAAGACAAAATCGATTGCTGACACGAGATACATCAACCCGACACATGTGAAAATGGGCAACGCGAAAAATTCGCCAAGGCCTGCCTGAAGTGTGGCGCTAGGAAAAGAATTACGCAGTACTGGCGCGTAGTCGGTCATCAGGACCAGCACGAAGATTGTCGTGAGCAGTGAGAATTGCTTGAAGAAAATCGCCAGGCGATCCGCCGTGTAAAAACTCCAGAAGCCCGTTGCTTGCTTAGTGGATTCATTGGGAGCTACGAAGAAGCTCGCAAAGAGAACCAGCGCGAGACCGGCAATTGCCACGAATGCCAACGCTCGCTTATCAATTTTTGTGGCAAACGCTTCTACTAGCAGGAGCGCCATTCCAAGCACCAGCACTGCGATCTCAAGTTCTGGCGCCGAGATGGTCATCTCCGAGCGATCTGCTGAATGTTGTAGCCCCGCCCCTGTGGAGCGTTTTCCACATCTCCGGTAGCGATAGCGACTCGCGAACGGCGCACAGCGCCGTGGCTACAGCACTCAATGTCTGTAAGATGACGGTCGGTGGTGAGATTCGTCTGGAATGAAGGCGTTACCATTCGCACCAGAGATTGCGGAAAGAATCCGTAACACAAAAGCGCAGCAATCAGCACTCCGATGGGAATACGGAGACTGAATCGAACATCGACAATCTCTTGCCAACGGTCCCTCAGAGTGCCCATAAATGTCTTACGATAGGCACGAAGCATGTAAACCGTAGAGATGACCACTCCCCAAAGCGCAAGCACCGTCGCGACCTGGAACATGTGAAAGTGGTCCATCTCCCAGCCGTTCTTGAACGCACCAAAAAAGATCATGAGTTCCCCAGCAAAATTCGCCAGACCGGGCAGGCCGATCGCAGCAAATACGCCGAAGCCAAAAGCGAGGCTGGCAAATGGCATCACCTTGGCAAGGCCGCCCAGTTCATCAAAAACCAACGTGCCGGTGCGCTTCCGTAATTCTCCAACAAGCGCGAAAAGCAACGCAATCGAGAGCCCGTGAGCGAACATCAACACAACGGCGCCTGTGGTGGGGAGAATAGTGGCGCTCGCAATCCCAAGGAAAATGTAACCCATGTGCATCACGCTGGAGTAACCCAGGGTCCAGTCGAGGCGTTTCTGGGCGATGGTGACAAGGCCGACGTAAATGATGTTACCCAGAAGCAACACCACAAGCAGATCAGCCCAGTGACGCGCCCCGTCGGGTAGCAGAGGAATAGCCAAACGCAAAAGACCGTACAAGCCGAACTTCTTTAGCACGCCGGCATGCAACATTGCCGCTGGCGCAGGGGCTGAAGCGTACGCTTCTGGCGCCCACGTGTGAAATGGAAAGAGCGAAATCAGAATTCCAAAACCAATAAGCAGCAGCAAGTAAACATGACTTTGCGCATCCGCTGTGATTTGACCAAGGCTCGCGGCAGCCTTCAGCGCGCGGATGTCAAAACTACGTGCAGACGCAGGAAAGCTTTGATAAAGCAGGATCAAACCGAGCAGTAAAATGAAACTGCCAATCGCCAGATAGATTGTGATCTTCCACGCAGCAGCGACTCGATTTCCGCTGCCCCAAATCCCAATCAACAAGAATGTAGGAATGAGCGCGAGCTCATGAAACGCGTAAAGGAAAAACAAATCGATCGAGGCAAATGCGCCGATTGCGCCTCCTGAAATGAACAAGAGACAGGCATAGAAGGCATTCTCGTACTTTTCAATCGTACCTGTAAACCAAACAGCCGCCAGGGTGACGATCGTGGCCAGTAAGACCATTACGAGACTCAACCCGTCGACACCTGTCGTGAAACTCAGGTGCCACTCGGGAGATATGGTAAAGGAAGTAACATGCTGAAAATCGTGTTGGTTTTTGTCAAAGGAGACGAAAACAAGTAGCGCTGCGGCAAACGCCAAAACTGATGCCGCTAGGGCACTCTTGCGCGCTGGCGCGCCCGCCATGATCAAAATGGCGGCGACGATTGGGCAAAAAATGACAAAGAGAACCATTAGCGGAAAACGGCGAAATAAATAGCGGCGACAATACCTAGCCCGAACAGGAACACATATGCTTGCAGGTTCCCTACCTGGATCAGCCGCAGCAGCGCACCAAGTCCCCACGCTCCGCGGCTGCTGCCGTCCACTGCGGCGGTATCAATGATCCATCGATCAAAGAAGGCCGAGACCCTTGCGAGGAGTTCATGTGTCCACTTGATCAGCCAGGCATAAAAGTCATCGAAATAAAACTTGTGACGCAAAAGCTCGACGTCGATTGGTTCGCCCGTTCGGTTTCGGTAGATGGCAATCGCCACTCCGGCTCCCGCGATCACCGCTGCGAACGCGATTACGGAGACAATGAAACCGGCTTCCTTTTCTGTTGGAAGCGCAAGGAAGTTTCGCGCGAAAAATCCGAATCCACCCAGCGCGGCGAGTATTGCCAGCACGATCAGCGGTCCGGTCATCACAAGCGGGGATTCCTTGCTCTCACGTGCGACTTCGCTGCGTGTATCGCCGAAAAAGACGATCACCAGCAAACGCACGACGTAAAACGCAGTCAGAAACGCTGTGAACAGTCCTACAATGAAAATCGGTATGTTGCGTTCGTAAGCTAGCGCCAGGATTGCGTCCTTGCTAAAGAATCCGCTGAAAGGTGGACAGCCCATCAGAGCTAGCGCGCCAATCCCAAAAGTTACAAATGTCACCGGAAGCTTCCGGAAAAGCCCTCCCATTTTCCAGATGTCTTGCTCGTGATGAAGCATCACAATGATCGAGCCGGCACCGAGGAAGAGAAGGGCCTTGAAAAACGCATGGGTGAACAGATGAAACATGGCCGCGTTGTTCGAGGCGAGCCCGACAGCCATTATCATGTAGCCAAGTTGCGATAGTGTTGAGTAAGCGAGAATGCGTTTGATGTCGTTTTGCTGCGTTGCAATCAACGCGGCCATCATTGCTGTGATTGTACCGATCCACGCAACGACCAGGAGCGCAGATTGTGAGGCTTGAATAACAAACGCAACGCGGACGAGCATATAAACGCCCGCTGCCACCATTGTCGCGGCGTGGATCAACGCCGAAACCGGTGTCGGTCCTTCCATCGCGTCCGGTAACCAGACGTGTAGCGGGAATTGGGCTGACTTGCCGACCGCGCCGCAGAAAACCAACAGCGCGGCGATTGTGAGGAATGTCGAGTGACTTGCCAGGCCCGGCATCCTCGGC
>Ga0126380_10000734_pt1 | contig 11508 bp, 6 predicted proteins | sample PanSoiMetPlot_26_FD_92544 | JGI IMG/M metagenome (GOLD analysis project Ga0126380, IMG submission 92544) | Tropical forest soil microbial communities from Panama - MetaG Plot_26 | ecosystem: Environmental > Terrestrial > Soil > Tropical forest > Bulk soil | place: Panama | collected 2016-02-17
CGCCGGGCGGGAAGCTCCGGTCAGCGCGGAGAGAACTTGGGCCGCGATCCGGCCGCGGGTGGCGGCATCGGTGACCGGGCGGCCGTCGGCGCCGACGACATAAAACGCGTCCACCGCCTCGGCGCCGAGGGTCTCTACCCTGGCCGCGCGCACGTCGAGGCCGCATTCGCCTAGCGCGCGGCCGATCCGCCAGAGCAGTCCCGGGGCGTCGTGAGCCCGCACCTCCACCACGGTGGCGGTCCGGGAGGCGTCGTCTGCCAGGGTGACCTTGGGCGGTGCGAGCCGGGGGCGGTGCGCGCTCTCCGGCCGGGTGCCGGGCAGCCCCTGCCGGTTCAGCCGCTCCGCCACGTCCAGGTCACCGGCCAGCGCCCGGCGCAGGTCCGAGGTGACCAGCGTGGCATCCGGCGGCTCCCCGTAGGGGTGGGCCACGGTGAACGAGGTCACCGCCATCGCGCCGTGGGAGGTCGCGTTGGCCGAGCGCACCGTCAGCCGGTGGGAGGCGAGCACCCCCGCCGCCTGCCACAGCAGCCCGGGGCAGTCGGGCGCGACGACGGTCACCTCCGAGCCCGCCACCATCGCCGCGGGCTGGCCAGCGTCGGCGAGCGCGACCTGGCCGGGGCGCAACGGCAGCGGCCCCGGCGGGGAGCCGCCGCCCAGCACCGCCGTGGCCCGGCGCACCAGGCCGGCCACCAGGCCCGCCTTCCAGCCGTTCCACGCGGCCGGGCCGGTCGCCTGGCCGTCGGCGATCGCCAGCGCGTGCAGCAACTCCAGCAGCCGCCGGCTGCCGGCGGTCGCCGCCACCTGCGCCGCTGTCTGCGGGTCATGCAGATCCCGCCGGGTCGCCAGGTGCGGAAGCAGCAGGTGGTGCCTGACGGCGCCGGCGACCAGTTCGGTGTCCTCATCCGCCAGGCCCATCCGGCGTGCGGTATCCCTGGTCACCACCTCACCGGTCACCCTGTGGTCACCGGGCCAGCCCTTGCCGATGTCATGCAGCAGCGCCGCTATCAGCAGCAGGTCGGGACGCGCCACGTCGCGGGTGAGCGCGGCCGCCCGGGCCGCTGTCTCGACCAGATGCCGGTCCACGGTGAAGGTGTGCAGCGGGTTGCGCTGCGGCCGGTTCCGTACCCGGTTCCAGTCGGGGATCAGGCCGGGGAGCCTGCCCTCCTGATCCAGCGTTTCCCACACGCCGATGGCGGCCTGCCCCGTGCCCAGCAGCGTGACTAGGGCGTCCCTGGCGCCTGGCGGCCAGGGCACGGGCAGCGGCGGGCAATGCTGGAGCCGGGCCAGCGTGCGCGGCGCCAGCGCCAGGCCGGCCTCGGCTGCTGCCGCGGCGGCGCGCAGCACCAGCACCGGGTCGGCGGCGGGATCGGCCGGCCGGGCCAGCACGACCTCTCCGTCCTGCTCCACCAGGCCGTCGGCGAGCGGCCGCCGCTGCGGGCCGCCGCGGCCCCGGCCACAGCGCCGACGGCTGCCCGCCCCGTCGCCGCCGCGCGCCCCGCCCCGGGGAACACCGCGCGCCCCGCCCGGGAAGGCCCCGCCACCGGAAGGAGCTGGCCGGTTACGCTGCGCCGCCCGCAGCGACTGATCCAGCGCGTAGGCGATGGTCCGCTTTGCCCCGGCCAGGTGGCACAGCAGCGCATCGGCGTCCGCCAAGCCCAGGACCCGGGCGACCTCGTCCTGTTCCTGGAGCACCAGCCGGTCACTGGCCCGGCCGGTCACCTCGTGCAGGGCGTGCCGCACGTCCAGGATCGCCTCCTGCGCGGCCCGTGCCCGCGCTCCCGGCCCGGGAGCGACCCAGGCCGCGGCCACCGCGTAGATCGCTTCCGCGTCGCGCAGGCCGCCCCTGGCCTCCTTGAGGTCGGGTTCGAGCAGGAAAGCGAGTTCGCCGCTGCGGGCGGTCCGCTCCCGGTGCCGCGCGTGCAGTTCGGCCAGCCGGGCACCGGCGGCCGCCCGCCAGTCCGCGAGCGCTCCGCTGCGCAACTCGCCGGTCAGCCCCGGGTCCCCGGCGACGTGCCGGGCGCGCAGCAGGCCCAGCGCCACCCGCAGGTCGGTGCGGGCCAGCTCACGGGCGTCGGCGGGGCGGCGCACGGCGTGGTCGAGGCGGGTGCCCGAGTCCCAGATGGGGTACCAGATACGGTCCGCCAGCGCGGCGATCCCCGGCCGTGCGTTGTGCAGCAGCAGCACGTCGAGGTCGCTGCCCGGGAGCAGCTCGCGCCGCCCGTACCCGCCGACCGCCACCAGGGCCACCCCGGGCTCGTCGCCGAGCAGCGATGCCAGCCAGCGATCGGCACTCGCGCTGCGCCGGGCGCGGTCGGCCGCGAAGGAGGCGAGGCACCCAGGCCGGGCGGGGTCAACGTGCTGCCCGCCCCTCTCCTGACCAGCCATCACCCGGCGGCACGGCCCCCTTAGAGGGCTCCCGGGCCGCGCTCGCCGGTGCGGACCCGCACCACCGTGTCCACCGGGGTGCACCAGACCTTGCCGTCGCCGATCCGCCCGGTCTGCGCGGCCTTGACCACGACGCCGATCAGGTCGTCGGCGTCCTCGTCCTCGCAGAGCACGTCGAGCCGCACCTTCGGTACCAGGTCGACCTGGTACTCCGCGCCCCGGTACACCTCCGTGTGGCCGCGTTGCCGGCCGTACCCGCTCGCCTCGCTGACCGTCATGCCGTGCACGCCGAACACCTGCAGCGCGGACTTCACCTCGTCCAGCTTGAACGGCTTGATCACGGCGGTGATGAGCTTCATGCGACCTGCCTCCCGGGACCGTGCGCGGCGCCCTCCCGGACCCTGCGCTGCGCCCCAGCGTCCCCCGGGGGCGTTTCGCAGGTGGATACAGACTGTTTCCGCTCGGTGAAACGGCCGGCCGTCATGTTACGCAGACGTTTCGCCGGCGGGCCGGCCGGTCAGCCAACGATCGCGTCGACGAATGTCTCGGGCTCGAACGGGGCGAGGTCGTCGGGCCCTTCGCCCAGGCCGACCAGCTTGACTGGTACCCCGAGTTCCCGCTGGACCGCCACCACGATCCCGCCCTTGGCCGTGCCGTCCAGCTTGGTCAGCACGATCCCGGTGATGTCCACGGCCTCCGCGAACACCCTCGCCTGGCGCAGCCCGTTCTGCCCGGTGGTGGCGTCCAGCACGAGCAGTACCTCATCCACGGTCGCCTGGCGCTCGATGACGCGCTTGATCTTGCCAAGCTCATCCATCAGGCCCGTCTTGGTGTGCAGCCGCCCGGCCGTGTCCACGATGACGGTGTCCATGCGGTCGTCGATGCCCTGCCGTACCGCGTCGAACGCGACGCTCGCCGGATCGGCGCCCTCCCGGTCCGAACGGACCACCGGGGCGCCCACCCGGTGCCCCCAGGTCTCCAGCTGGTCGGCGGCGGCGGCACGGAAGGTGTCGGCGGCCCCGAGCAGGACCTTGTGGCCTTCCCCGATGAGCGCACGGGCCAGCTTGCCGCAGGTGGACGTCTTGCCGGTACCGTTCACCCCCACCATGAGCACGACCGCGGGCCGGTCGCCATGCCGGTCAGTGTGCAGCGACCGGTCCATGTCCGCGCCGACCTGCTCGATCAGGTCCTGCTTGAGCAGGGCGCGCACCTGGTCGGAGCCCCGGGCACCGCCCACCCTGACCTGGGTGCGCAGCTCGCTGACGACCTGCGCCGCCGGGGCGGCGCCGAGATCGGCTCCGACGAGGGTGTCTTCGATCTCCTCCCAGCCCTGATCGTCCAGCCCGTCGCGGGAGAGCAGGCCGAGCAGCACCGAGCCGAACCCGCTCTGGGAGCGCGCGAGCCGCCCGCGCAGCCGGGTCATCCGGCCCGCCAGCGGCTGCGGCGCCTCGGCCACCTCGGTGGCGGGGGCCCCGGTCACCGGGGGGGTCAGCACGCCGGGCTGGCCGGTTCCGTCACCTTCTCCGGGGGCGGGAGGAGCGGCCGGCGGTGCGGGCGGCGCCTCGGGCGCACCGGCCCCGCCGGGCCGGCGCCGGGAGCGCACCAGCATCGCGCCGCCGGCGATCAGGACCAGGACGACAAGAACGATGACAATGATCAGGTACTCCATAACGGCCCCAGTCTGGCAGATGGACGCGCCAGCGGAACGGTCGCGCCGGCGGCAGTGCCGCGTGCGGGCGGGCCGGTGGCCGCGCCGGTCAGGCCCGCTCCCGCTCCCGCAGCCGCTGGCTCACCACCGTGGACACCCCGTCACCCTGCATGCTGGTCCCGTAGAGCGCGTCCGCGACCTCCATCGTCTGCTTCTGGTGCGTGACGATGATCAACTGCGAGGCGCCGCGCAGCTCCTCGAAGATCTCGAGCAGCCGCTGCAGGTTGGTGTCGTCCAGCGCCGCCTCGACCTCGTCCAGCACATAGAACGGCGACGGGCGGGCCTTGAAGATGGCCAGCAGGAAGGCGATCGCGGTCAGCGAGCGCTCGCCGCCGGACAGCAGCGACAGCCGCTTGACCTTCTTGCCCGGCGGCCGGGCTTCGACGTCGATGCCGGTGGCGAGCATGTCATCGGGCTCGGTCAGCACCAGCCGGCCCTCCCCGCCAGGGAACAGCCGCGCGAAGATCTGCTCGAACTCGGCCGCGGTGTCGGCGAAGGCCGACGTGAACACCTGCTGGACCCGGTCATCGACCTCCTTGACCACGGTGAGCAGGTCCCGGCGGGTCTTCTTCAGGTCTTCGAGCTGGTTCGCCAGGAACGCGTGCCGCTCTTCCAGCGCCGCGTACTCCTCCAGGGCCAGCGGGTTGACCTTGCCGAGCTGGTCGAGCTGGCGCTGCGCGGTGGCGGCGCGCTTCTCCTGCTCGGCCCGGACGTAGGGGATCGTCCGCACCGGCCCCGCGGGCTCCGCCGCCCCGTCACCCGCCGCGCGGTCACCGCCCGCCCTATCCGCCGCCGCGCGGTCACCGGAGGCGCCGTCACCAGGGGCGCCTTCACCGGTGGCGCCGATACCAGGGGCGCCGTCGCTGATGGCGCCGTTACCAGGGGCGCCGTCGCTGGTGACGCCTTCGCTAGTGGCGGGGCCCGCGGCCGGCCGCGCGGTTCCGTGGCCGTTCCCGGCCGCCCGCAGCGCCCGGTCCGGATCCGCTGCGTCGTGGCCGTTCGCCGCCGCCCGGAGGTCCGCACCGTCCTGCGCTGCCGGGCCGCCGCCGCGCCCGGCCGGCCGCGCCCGGCGGCGGCCCCGGGGGGCGGCGTCCTGCTCGTCGCGCACCGGCACCGGCACGCTGGGCCCGTACTCGGCGATAAGCGCGCCAGTGTCCACGCCGAACTCCTCGGCGGCCCGCGCCACGATCTGCTCCAGCCTCATCCGCTGCTCGGCCCGGGTGACCTCCGCGCCGTGCGCGGTGTCGACCACCCGGTCCAGGTCCGCGGTGAGGGCCCGCACCCGCGCCCGGACCTCCTTGAGCGCCTCGGTACGGCCCTTGCTCGCGTGCTCGGCCACCTCGCGGTCTGCCTGCGCGGTGGCCAGCGACTCGGTGATCCTGGCCAGGGCCATACCCGCCCCCATAGCCACGGCCCCGGCGACCTCCGCCTGCTGCGCGCGCAGCCGGCGCGCGGCCACCGCGGCCTCGGCCGCCCGGCTCTCGCGCACCGCCGCCGCGGCAAGGGCGTCCGCCCGGCCCGCAATCGCCCGCAGCCGCTCTTCGGCGGTCCTGACCTCCAGCCGGGCGTCGGTCTCGGCCTCCCTGGCCGCGCTGGCCGCGGCGACCAGGCCGTCCCGGTCCGGGACCTCCGGCGCGTCCGCAACCGGGCCGGCGGCCTGGTCGGCGCCGGTGCCCGCGCCGTCCTCGGCCTCGGCGAGCTTGGCGGTGAGCCCGGCCAGCGCGGCCAGATCCCGCTCGCGCTGCTTGCCGACCGAGGCGATGGCCGCTTCCAGCCGGGCGGCTTCCTCCTGGGCCGCCCGTGCCGCGCCCGCGAGCTGGCCAACGCGCCCGGACGACTCGGCCGCGGCCTTGTCCGCGGTACGCACCCCGGCCAGCGCCCGGCCCACGGCCTCGCGGTCCCGTTCCTCGTCGGCCGCGGCCACGGCCAGAAGGGCCGCGGCCTCCTGCGCGGCCCGCTCGGCCGCCACCAGCCCGGCTGCCGCCTCCTCGGCCGCCGCGCGCATGGCCAGCATGCTCGGCGGCTTGGCCGAGCCACCGTGCGCCCAGTGTGCGCCGATCAGGTCGCCGTCCCTGGTGACCACGCGCAGCTCGGGGCGGGTGCGGACGAGCTCGCGAGCCTGGTCGAGGTCGCCGGCCACGACCACCCCAGCGAGCAGCCCGGCCACCGCCGCGGACAGCTCTCCGGGCGCCTCCACAAGATCAATAGCAGGAATAACGCCTGGCGCCAGCCCCCCGGGCCCAGGCGCGGGCGCTCGTACGGGGCCGGTGCGGGGCCGATCGGGCCCGGGGCCGGCCGCGGCGATGACCAGCCCCGCCGTCCCGGCGTCGGCGCCCTTGAGCCCGTGCAGGATCGCCACGGCAGCGTCCAGGCCCGCCACCGCCACCGCGTCGGCGGCGCCGCCGAGCGCGGCCGTGATGGCCTGCTGGGCGCCCTCGGCGACCGTCAGCAGGGCGGCGACGCCGCCGAGGACGTGCCCGGACCACTCCGGGTCCGCGAGCAGCGCCGCGGAAGCTGCCGTGCCGTCCTGGACCGCGCGCAAGCCCTCCTCCAGCGCCTGGCAGCGGGCCACCAGGGCGGCCTTCTCGGCACTGGCCACCCGCTCCGCGGCCCGGCACTGCGCGACCCGCGCGGAGCTTGCCGTGAGCGCGGCGGCGGCCTCCTCATGCGCGGCGGCCAGGCCAGCCCGGTCGTCGGTCCCGCTGGCGGCCAGCTCCTGCGCCTCTTCGTACGCCCGCCGGGTGGCCTGTGCCCGGGAGGTGGCCTGGTCGATGGCGTCCGTCAGCCGGGCCGCCTCTTCGTCGCTGGCGGCGATGCGGCTGCGGGCGGCACCGACCTGGCCGCGCAGCCTGGCCAGCTCGTCGGCGCGGGCAGCGGCGGTGCGAGCCTGGTCGGCGAGCAGCCGTTCGGCCGCGGCCAGGTCCGCCTCGGTGGCCGCCCGGGCCCCGGTGGCCCCGTCCAGCCGGGCCTTGGCGGCCTCCAGCGCCTCGCCCAGCCCTGCCTCCTGCTCGCGCAGGGACCCCGCCTCGGCCTCCAGCTCGCCGGGATCCCGGCCGGGGCGGGCCGGGCCAGGGTCGGCAGCCAGCAGGGCGTGCCGCTCGCGGGCGAGGTTGGCCACCCCTCGCAGCCGCTCGGCCAGCGCGGAAAGCTCGAACCAGGTGTTGAGCGCCGTCTCGAGCCGGGGCGCGTGGAGCTGCTCGTCGGCGTCCAGCGCCGCCTCCTGCCGGCGCGCCTGCGCTAGCAGGTTCTCCAGCTCGGCCCGGCGGGCCTGGGCGGCCGCCTCATCGGCCTCGCCCCGTTCCAGCGCCGCAGCGGCGCCGGCGAAGTCGTCGGCCAGCAGCCGCAGCTTGGCGTCCCGCAGGTCCGCCTGAATGGTCGCGGCCCGCCGTGCGATCGCGGCCTGACGCCCGAGCGGGCCCAGGCGGCGGCGCAGCTCGCCAGTAAGGTCGACCAGCCGGGTGAGGTTGGTCTGCATGGCCTCCAGCTTGCGCAGGGCCTTCTCCTTGCGCCGGCGGTGCTTAAGTACTCCCGCCGCCTCCTCGATCAGCGCACGGCGCGCTTCGGGCCCGGCGTGCAGCACGTCGTCGAGGTTGCCCTGGCCGACGATCACGTGCATTTCCCGGCCGAGGCCCGAATCCGAGAGCAGCTCGGTGACGTCGAGGAGCCGGCAGTGGTTGCCGTTGATGGCGTACTCGCTCTGGCCGGACCTGAAGAGCAGGCGGCTGATGGTGACTTCGGTGTAGTCGATGGGGAGCGCGCCGTCGGCGTTGTCGATGGTGAGGGTGACCTCGGCACGGCCGAGTGGCGGCCGGGAGGCGGTGCCGGCGAAGACGACGTCGTCCATCTTGCCGCCGCGCAGGCTCTTGGCGCCCTGCTCGCCCATCACCCAGGCGAACGCGTCCACAATGTTCGACTTGCCCGACCCGTTCGGGCCCACGACGCAGGTGATACCGGACTCGAACCGGAGTGTCGTGGCCGAGGCGAACGACTTGAACCCGCGCAGGGTGAGGCTTTTCACGTACACCCGCGGGCTCTCCTCCCCTCCGCTCATCGCCCCGGCCGCGCAGCCGCACCGGGGGTCCGGGGGTCGTCCCCCGGGCTAACACCGCGAGCCCCAGCGAAGCCGCCGGTAGGCGGTGAGCAGCCCGAGCCAGCACGGCCTGGTATGACGCGAGGGCGCCGGTCCGCTAGCCTCTCCGCACCTTACCGTGAGAGGGCGACATTACTCGTGATTCGCGCGCCGCAGGGCTGCCGTGCCGCGGGAGCGACCGGCCGGAAACCGCGGTGGTAGCGCACGGAAACCCTGGGGCTCGGGCGCTCTGACCTGCCCCAGCTAACCCGGGCCCGGGCGCTCTAACCTGGCCAAACTAAAGAGGGACACCGCCTCGCGGCGTCCCTCGGACCGTCGAGCGAGACCGGAAGATCAGGTGAGCGCGGGCTCGCGCTCGCGGCTGACGACGAGCAGGCCGTGGCCAGCTTCGGCGGCGAGCACGTCCTTCTCCTGCTGGAGCCTGGCTAGCTCGGCTTCCAGGTCCTGCACGCGCCGCTGGAGGCGGCGCATTTCGTTTACGATGCGGGGGTCAGGCCCGCCGACGTGGCCGAGTAGAGCCTTCGCCATTGTAGTGGGTCCTCCACACTGAGTGACCAGAGTGGGCGCACAAAGCTTCAGCACTGCACGAGTGCGCGCGAGGTAACACATCAAGGATTGCACCCTCACGGCTGTCCGGTCAAGTTGAACGACTCCGCAGGTCAAGGTCGCCTTTCCGGCGCCGCGGACGGGGCTGGCAGACCGGGCAGCTATAAGCCGACCGGTTCATGAACGGATCACGCTGCACCGGGGCACCGCACCGGGGGCACGGCTCGCCCTCTCGCCCGTATACCGCCAGTGACCGGCCGAAGTACCCGCTCTGGCCGTTGACGTTCACATACAGGCTGTCGAACGAGGTGCCGCCCGCGGTCAGCGCCTCGCCCAGGACCTCGCGCACCGCCGCGAGCAGCCCGGCGGCCTGGGCCCGGCGCAGGCTGGAGGTGGCCTTGGCCCAGTGCGTCTTGGCTCGCCATAGCGCCTCGTCCGCGTAGATGTTGCCGACGCCGCTCATTAGGGATTGGTCAAGCAGCGCGCGCTTGATGCCGGTTTGCCGGGTCCGCAGCCGGTCCAGCACGGCCCCCTCGTCGAACGCCGCCTCCAGCGGGTCGGGGGCGATGTGCGCGATGGGGGCGGGCAGCGCCGCCCCGCCACGGTCCAGCAGGATGTGCCCGAACGTGCGCTGGTCGGTGAACCTCAGCTCCGGCCCGGAGTCGGTGAACGTGAACCTGATCCGGACGTGCGGCGACACGGGTTCCCCCGGCTCGTGGAGCAGCAACTGCCCGCTCATGCCCAGGTGGGCCAGCAGGGCATCCTCGGCGACCGATCCGGGCGAATCCTGCGCCACCGGCAGCCACAGGTACTTGCCACGCCGTAGCGCCGCGGAGACCACTAGCCCGCGGGCAGCCGCCTGGAAGTCGTCCCGGCCCGCCGCGTGCCGCCGGACCGCGCGCGGGTGCAGCACTTCGGCCGAGCGGATGGTCCGGCCGACGATATGCCGCTCCAGGCCCCTGCGGACAACCTCGACCTCGGGTAGCTCCGGCACGGCTCAGCCCGCCGGGTCGGCCCCGAGGTCGCCCTCGGCCTCGCGCGCGGCGCGGCGCGGTGTCGCAGGCGTGCCGCTGTCCTGGTCTGCCGGGGCGGGGCCGGTGACGCCGCGGAGGTTGCTAGCCAGCGCAGACTCGCTGGTGCTGATGGCGTTCCACGCGGCCTGGGCGGCCTGCTGTTCGGCCTCCTTCTTGGACCGGCCCTCGCCGCTGCCATAGACGTGACCGCCGACCCGGACCACGGCACGGAACGATTTCTGGTGGTCCGGGCCGCTCTCCTCGACGTGATACTCGGGCACGCCGAGCACCCCCGAGGCGGTGAGTTCCTGCAGCGAGGTCTTCCAGTCCAGGCCGGCGCCGAGCCGGGCGGACCGCTCGATGACCGGGTCGAACAGCCGGTGCACGAGCGCGGACGCCTCGTCCAGGCCTCGCTCGATGTAGACCGCTCCGATCACGGCTTCCAGGGTGTCCGCGAGAATCGAGGACTTGTCCCGGCCCCCGGTGCCGTCTTCGCCCCGCCCGAGCCGCACGTAGTCGCCAAGATGGAGGCTGCGGGCCACGCCGGCCAGCGCCCGCATGTTGACCACGGCCGCGCGCAGCTTGGCCAGGTGGCCTTCGGGCAGCTTGGGGTAGCCGCGGAAGAGCGCGTCGGTGACAACCAGGCCGAGCACCGAGTCGCCGAGGAACTCGAGGCGCTCGTTGGTGGGCAGGCCGCCGTTTTCGTAGGCGTAGGAGCGGTGCGTCAGGGCACGCTCCAGCAGCCCCGGGGACAGGGCGACGTTGAGGACACGCAACAGTTCGGTGATGTCGGGCTGGCCGGCTCCTGGCTGGTGGTCGGCTGCGACCTTCATGGTGTCCTCCTCCCCAGGGCCTCTGGGGCACCTGCGTGGCGGCGCCCAGCCTGGGCGCCCGCCTGGCGGGTCAGGACCGCTCGGGTTCTACCGCGCCGTTTCAGGAGGGCGTGATTACCTGACGGCGATTGTAGGTGCCACAGGTCGGGCACGCGGTGTGGGGCAGCTTGGGGTCCCGGCACTGCGGGCAGCGCACCAGCGCAGGCGCCGTGGCCTTCCACTTCGCGCGCCGGGACCTCGTGTTGCTGCGCGACATCCTCCGCTTAGGGACGGCCACGTCCGTTCTCCTCACCTATCCCCGGTACGGGCGAACCGTCCGGATCGTGCTGCATCGTGATCTCGCGCAGAGCTGCCCACCGGGGGTCCAGGTCTGGGCCATGATGGTGGCCAGGGCCCGCCTGGGCAAGCCGCACACCGCATTCGGCACACAGCCCGGGGCAGTCTTCCTGGCACCGCGGCGCGAGCGGCAGCGCGAGAACCAGGGCATCTCTTAGGGCCGGCTCAAGATCGAGCAAGTCCCCGTCCAGAGAGTACCCGCCCGCATCGGTATCCCCACCGTTTTGCTCATAACTGAACAGTTCCCGACAGCGGACTCGAAGCGTCTGGGACACCGGCTCCAGGCAGCGCGCGCACTCCCCGGCTACCGGCGCGGTGACCGCGGCGGTGACGAGCACGCCCTCGGTGACCGACTCCAGCCGGACCTCGAGGTCCAGCTCGGCGCCTTGCGGAATCCAGGCCATGCCGGTGTGAAGCTCCGCGGGAGCGGGCACGGTCCTGGTTTCGGCGCGTGCCGCCCCCGGGCGGTGGTCAAGCACCCGGGTATCAAAAACCAGCAGCCCACGGGGGTCGGTGCGGGCGCCGGCAGTCCTGCGGAATGAAGGCATGGCAAATTCAGGTAGCGAGCAGTTCTGGAACCGCCATTTTACCCGGCGC
>Ga0126380_10000737_pt1 | contig 11501 bp, 12 predicted proteins | sample PanSoiMetPlot_26_FD_92544 | JGI IMG/M metagenome (GOLD analysis project Ga0126380, IMG submission 92544) | Tropical forest soil microbial communities from Panama - MetaG Plot_26 | ecosystem: Environmental > Terrestrial > Soil > Tropical forest > Bulk soil | place: Panama | collected 2016-02-17
ATGTCGACCTTCTCGTCGTCGGTGCCGACCTACCTCTACGCCACGCTGCTGTCGGGCCAGTACGACATCCCGCACATCTACTGCGAGGTCGACGCGGTCTACACCAACACGGTTCCGGTCGATGCCTACCGCGGCGCCGGCCGGCCGGAGGCGACCTTCGTGGTGGAGCGGCTGGCCGAGATCGGCGCCCGCGAGCTCGGGATCGACCCGGCCGATCTGCGCAAGCGCAACTTCATCAAGGGCTTCCCGCACCAGACGCCGGTGATCATGACCTACGATGCCGGCGACTATAATGCGTCGCTGCAGAAGGCCCTCGAGCTTGCCGACTACAAGAACTTCGGCAAGCGCAAGCGCGAGTCGGCGCGCCACGGCAAGCTGCGCGGCATCGGCTTCTCGGCCTATATCGAGGCGTGCGGCATCGCGCCGTCGCAGGCGGTGGGGTCGCTCGGCTGCGGCGTCGGGTTGTGGGAATCCGCCGAGGTGCGGGTCAATCCGACCGGCTCGGTCGAGGTCCTCACCGGCACCCACAGCCACGGCCAGGGCCACGAGACTACCTTCGCGCAGCTCGTCTCCGAGCGGCTCGGCATTCCGATCGATAACGTGTCCATCGTCCACGGCGACACCGACAAGGTGCAGTTCGGCATGGGCACCTACGGCTCGCGCTCGGGCGCGGTCGGCATGTCGGCCATCGTCAAGGCGCTCGACAAGGTCGAGGCCAAGGCCAAGAAGGTGGCGTCCCACATGCTCGAGGCCGCTGAAGGCGACATCGAGTTCAAGGACGGAAAGTTCACTGTGACCGGCACCGACAAGTCGGCCGCCTGGGGCGAGGTCGCGCTCAATGCCTATATCGCCCACAAGTTCGCCGGCCAGGAGCTCGAGCCGGGCCTGAAGGAAGGCGCGTTCTACGACCCGACCAACTTCACGTTCCCGTCGGGCGTTCACATCTGTGAGGTCGAGATCGATCCCGGCACCGGCCAGACCGAGATCGTGGCGTGGTCGGCGGTCGACGACTTCGGCGTGGTGGTCAATCCCATGATCGTCGAAGGCCAGGTGCACGGGGGTATCGCCCAGGGCGTCGGCCAGGCGCTGCTCGAAGGCGCGGTCTACGACCGCGACGGCCAGCTCATGACCGGCTCGTTCATGGACTACACCATGCCCAAGGCGGAAAACTTCCCGCCGTTCCGCATCGACACCACCGTGACCCGCTGCCCGTCGAATCCGCTGGGCATCAAGGGCTGTGGCGAGGCCGGCGCCATCGCGTCGCCGGCCGCCGTGATCAATGCCATCACCCACGCCATCGGCAGCGAAGACGTGGCCATGCCGGCCACGCCCCAGGCCGTATGGGCGGCGCTGCAGAAGACGAAGACCCGCGAAGCGGCTTGAGGAGCCAAGACATATGTACAGCTTCACCTATCATCGTCCCGCCACGGTGCGGCAGGCCGCGAGCCTGCTGGCCAAGAACGAGGATGCCAAGCTGCTCGCCGGCGGCCATTCGCTGATCCCGGTGATGAAGCTCAGGCTGGCGCGGCCCAGCGCCATCATCGACCTGTCGCGGGTGGAGGGCCTGTCGGGCATCGAGCTGAAAGGTCGCTCGATCGTCATCGGCGCCATGACCAAGCACAACGACGTGGCGACGTCGCCGGTGGTGCGGGAGGCGCTGCCGGCGCTGGCCTCGGTGCCGGCGTCGATCGGCGATCCGCAGGTGCGCAACGTCGGTACCCTCGGCGGCTCGATCGCCAACAACGATCCCAACGCCGACTACCCGGCCGCCTGCCTCGGGCTCGGCGCCACCATCATCACCAACAAGCGCCGCGTCGTGGCCGACGAGTTCTTTACCGGCATGTTCGAGACCGCGCTCGAGCCGGACGAGATCATCACCAAGGTGCAGTTCCCAATTGCCAAGAAGGCGGCGTACCAGAAATTCAAGCACCCGGCGTCGGGCTTCGCCCTGGTCGGCGTGTTCGCGGCGAAGCGCGGGCCGGACATCCGCGTCGCCGTCACCGGGGCCGGCGCCAACGGCGTGTTCCGCGTCACCGCCTTCGAGGACGCGCTGAAGAAGCGCTTTGCCGCCAAATCGCTGGAAGGTCTAAGCGTGCCGGCCGACGGGCTCAACAGCGACATCCACGCCAGCGCCGAATATCGTGCCCACCTGATTGGCGTGCTGGCGCGTCGCGCGCTCGCCGACGCTACGGCCTGAGCACGGCTGCGCATTCGGCATGTTTGCCCCCGGCTCGGCCGGGGGTCCTTTTTTCGCCGGCCGGCATTAGGTACTTAGGCGCATGAACAGCCCATCCCGGCCGCTGCCTTCCTCTATCGACCAGACTCTGGCGCTGCTCGGCAGCGCCGACTACCTCGCCGACCGCTCGCTGGCGACCGTGCTGTTCCTGGCGCTGCGCATGCAGCGGCCGTTGTTCCTCGAAGGCGAGGCGGGCGTCGGCAAGACCGAGATCGCCAAGGTGCTGAGCGAGACGCTGGGGCGGCGGCTCATCCGGCTGCAGTGCTACGAGGGGCTCGACGTGGCGGCGGCCGTCTACGAGTGGAACTACGGCGCGCAGATGATCGCCATCCGCATCGCCGAGGCCGAAGGAGAGGGTGATCGCGAAAAACTCTCGCACGACGTCTTCTCCGAGCGTTTTTTGATCCGCCGCCCGCTGCTGCAGGCGCTGGAGCCGGACCCGGCCGGCGCGCCGGTGCTGCTGATCGACGAGCTTGACCGCAGCGACGAGGCATTCGAGGCGTTTTTGCTGGAGGTGCTGGCTGACTTTCAGATCACCGTGCCGGAGCTCGGCACCGTGAAGGCCGAGCACCCGCCGATCGTGATCATCACGTCCAACCGCACGCGCGAAATCCACGACGCGCTCAAGCGCCGCTGCCTCTACCATTGGGTCGGCTATCCCAGCGCCGAGCGCGAGCTCGCCATCGTGCGCGCAAAAGTGCCGGGGATCGCCGACACGCTGTCGCAGCAGGTGGTGCTGTTCGTGCAGGCGCTGCGCCGGCAGGACCTGTTCAAGGCGCCGGGCGTCGCCGAGACCCTCGATTGGGCGACCGCGCTGTCCGAGCTCGATGCCGTGGCGCTCGATCCCACCACGGTCTCCGACACGCTGGGCGTGCTGCTCAAATACCAGGACGACATCGCCCGTCTGGAGGGCGGCAAAGTCAAGGAACTGCTCGACGAAGTGCGCGCCGAGCTGCGCGCCGCGGAGTAAGGACGCGATGCAAACCCGAGCCATCAACGCATCGGATGCTCCCGCTCCCATGGGAGGATATGCGCAGGCCCTTGAGGTTCAAGGTTTCAAGCGGCTGCTGATGATCAGTGGGCAAATTCCCGTTCGTACCGACGGATCGGTGCCCGCAGATTTCGAGTCGCAATGCCGGCTCGCCTGGGCGAATGTGGCGGCGCAGTTGCGTGCGGCCGGCCTCACGCTTGATCACCTGATCAAAGTCACCCAGTTCTTGTCCGACCGGCGATATGGGCTGGACAATCGTCGCATCCGCCAGGAGGTGCTGGGGTCGAGACAGATAGCATCGACGGTGATCATCACAGGAATTTTTGACGAAAAATGGTTGCTGGAGATCGAAGCGATAGCGGCCGAGTAACCACGGCAGCCGGCGATCGACCGGGCCGCCTCGCCGAAAACATTCTCTACTTCGCGCGTGCGCTGCGCGCCGCCGGCATTCCGGTGGGGCCGGGCGCGGTGCTGGATGCGCTCGCTGCGGTGCAGGCCGCGCAGGTTGGTACGCGCGAGGATTTCTACTGGACCCTGCACGCCGTGTTCGTGAAGCGCCACGAGCATTCCGTGCTGTTCGACCAGGCGTTCCGCATCTTCTTCCGCCGCCGCGGCCTGCTCGAGCGGCTGCTCGCCATCACGCTGCCGCAGGTGGCGGCGCCGCGCGAGGACGAGAAGCCGGCGCTGCAGCGCATCCAGGAGGCGCTGTTCGCCAATGCCGGCGAGCGCGAAGCGGAGAAGCCGGAGGTCGAGATCGATGCGCGCCTCACCGTCTCCGACCGCGAGGTGCTGCAAAAGAAGGATTTCGCCCAGATGAACGCCGCCGAGATGGCGGCGGCGAAGGACGCCATCGCCAAACTGGTGCTGCCGCTCGACGAGCGGCGCACGCGGCGGCTCACGGTCGACCGCCATGGCCATGTGATCGACATGCGCCGCACGTTGCGCGCCAGTATGAAAGGCGGGGGCGCCTTCATCGACCTGAAATATCTCGGGCCCAAGACCAAGGCGCCGCCAATCGTGGCGCTGCTCGACATCTCCGGCTCGATGAGCCAGTACACCCGGCTGTTCCTGCATTTCCTGCACGCGCTCGGCGAGGCGCGGGGGCACGTGCACACGTTCCTGTTCGGCACGCGGCTGACCAACGTCACGCGTGCGCTCCGCCAGCGCGACGTGGACGAGGCGCTGGCGGCCTGCTCCGGCGCCGTCGCCGACTGGTCAGGCGGCACCCGCATCGCCAGCTCGCTGCACGCCTTCAACAAGTTTTGGGGCCGGCGCGTGCTCGGCGAGGGCGCCATCGTGCTGCTCATCTCCGACGGGCTCGAGCGCGACGGCGACGACACGCTCGCCTTCGAGATCGACCGGCTGCACCGCTCCTGCCGCCGCCTGATCTGGCTCAATCCGCTGCTGCGCTTCGACCGCTTCGAGGCCAAGGCGAAGGGCATCCGCACCATGCTGCCGCATGTCGACGAGTTCCGCGCCATCCACAATCTCGACTCGATGGCGGAGCTTGTCGGTGCGCTGTCGCAACGGTCTGGCCGCAGCGCCGACCCCAAGGCGTGGCTGAAACGGGTGGCCTGAGTGGCGCCATTTCGGCATTGCCGCACTCCCCCGGGCAGCCCATATTTCGGGTGATGTGCTGGAGGATTTGTCATGCTCGCACGCGACGACGACATTCTCAAAGCGGCGGAGGACTGGCGGCGGCAGGGACGCGGGGTGGCGCTCGCCACCGTGGTCGAGACCTGGGGCTCGGCGCCGCGGCCGGTCGGCTCGAGCCTCGTCATCGACCAGGAGGGGAATTTTCTCGGCTCGGTGTCGGGCGGCTGCGTCGAGGGCGCGGTGGTCACCGAGGCCATCGACGTGATCGAGAGCGGCAAGCCGAAAATGCTGGAGTTCGGCGTCGCCGACGAGACGGCGTGGAAAGTCGGCCTGTCCTGCGGCGGCACCATCCGCGTGTTCGTGGAGAAGGTGGAATGAGTAGTGAGTGGTGAGTGGCGGCACTCGCTTCACTACTCGCTGTTCACTACTCACTACTCACCGAGGCTAGGGAGCTGTCGTGAAGCTCGAGGTCCTGAAAGCCCTCAACACCGAGCGCGCCGCGCGGCGCGCCGTGATCGTCGTCACCGACGTGGCGACCGGCACCGAGCGGCTGGTCAAGGCCGCGAATGTCGAGCACGACCCGCTGAAAGATGTGCTCAAGGAGCGGCTGCGAACCGGCAAGAGCGGTATGGCGGAGACGCCGGACGGCCGCGTCTTCCTCACGGTGCACGAGCCGCCGCCGCGCCTCGTCATCACCGGCGCGGTCCATATCAGCCAGGCGCTGGCGCCGATGGCGCGCCTGGTCGGCTACGACGTGACCATCGTCGATCCGCGCACCGCCTTTGCCAGCATTGAGCGCTTTCCCGACGTCAAGGTGATCCCGGAATGGCCCGACGTGGCGTTGCCGCCGCTCGGCATCGACCGCTACACCGCCTTCGTGGCGCTCACCCATGATCCCAAGATCGACGACCCGGCACTGACCCATGCGCTCGAGCGCGACTGCTTCTATATCGGCGCGCTCGGCTCGACCAAGACGCATGCGCGGCGCGTCGAGCGGCTCAAGGGGCAGGGCATCGGCGAGGCCGCGCTCGCCCGCATCCATGCGCCGATCGGGTTGAAGATCGGCGCCGTGTCGCCGCCCGAGATCGCGGTCGCCATCATGGGCGAGATCACGGCGCGGCTGCGCCAGGCCGAGGCGAAATCATGAAGTTCGGCACGGTGCCCATCGCCGAGGCCGAAGGCGGCGTTGCAGTGCATTCGATCCGCCAGAATGGCTTCGTGCTCAAGAAGGGGACGCGCATCGGCCCGGCCGAGATCTCCGCCATGAAGGTCGCCGGGATTGCCGAGGTCACGGTGTCGCGCCTCGAGCCGGGCGACGTCTCGGAGGACGCCGCCGCCGCCGATATCGCTGCTGCCTTGGCGGGCGAAGGCGTGCGCGTCGACGATGCGTTCACCGGCCGGGTGAACCTGTTCGCGCAACATGCCGGCGTGCTGGTAGTCGCCAAGGAGGCAGTGGATCGTCTCAACCGCGTCGACGAGGCGATCACCTTCGCGACGCTTGGCGCCTATGCGCCGGTGGTCGAAGGCGAGATGATCGCGACCGTCAAGATCATTCCGTTCGCGGTTGCCACGGCGGCGCGCGACGCCGCGGTCGCGGTCGCACGGGAAGCGGCGCCGCTCGTCCGCGTCGCGCCCTATCGTGTGCGCAAGATCGCCGTCATCTCGACCTTGCTGCCCGGCCTCGCCGACAAGGTGGTGGCGAAGACCCTGAGGGTGACCGAGGAGCGGCTGGCCGCGTCTTGCGCCGCGATCGTGGCCGAGCGCCGGGTTCCGCATGACGCGCGGGCGCTCGCCGCCGCGCTTGCCGAGGTGCAGAAGACCGGCGCCGAGCTCATTCTGGTGTTCGGCGCCTCGGCCATCGCCGACAGGCGCGACGTGATTCCAGCCGCCATCGAGGCGACCGGCGGCCGCGTCGAGCATTTCGGCATGCCGGTCGATCCCGGCAATCTCATGCTGATCGGCGACCTCGCCGGCCGGCCGGTGCTGGGCGCGCCCGGTTGCGCCCGCTCGCCCAAGGAGAACGGGTTCGACTGGATTCTGGCGCGGCTTCTCGCTGGGCTTCCGGTCAGCCGGACGGACATCACAGGAATGGGCGTGGGCGGGCTCCTGATGGAGATCGTGACGCGGCCGCAGCCGCGCGAGGCGCCGCATGAGATGCCGACGCCCGAGCGCCGGCGCATCGCCGCCGTCGTGCTGGCGGCCGGACGCTCGACCCGCATGGGATCGAACAAGCTGGTGGCCGAGCTCAACGGGACGCCGCTCGTCCGCATCGCCGCCGAGCAGGCGCTGGCGTCGTGCGCCGATCCGGTGATCGTGGTCACCGGGCACGAGCGCGAGCGGGTGGAGAAGGCGCTCGCCGGCCTTGCCGTGCGCTTCGTGCACAATCCCGAATTTGCCGACGGCCTGTCCACGTCGCTCAAGGCCGGCCTCGCCGCCGTGCCGCCCGAGGCCGACGGCGCCATCATCTGCCTCGGCGATATGCCGCAGGTGCGCGCTGCCATGATCGATCGTCTCATCGCGGCTTTCGACCCGGCGCGCGGGGCGCTGATCGTGGTTCCCACCATCGATGGCAAGCGCGGCAATCCGGTTCTCTGGTCGCGCCGGTTCTTTCCCGAACTCGCCGGCCTCGAAGGCGATGTCGGCGCCCGCCACATGATCGGCGCCTACGGCGAGGCGGTGGTCGAGGTGGCGGCCGACCGCGCGGCTCTCGTCGATATCGACACGCCCGAGGCGCTCTCCGCCCTCAAGGCGGAAATCGAAAACGCCTGACAGCCCGACGCCTGCCCTTCACTTCCTGACGTGGCCGATCTAACGTGCCGCCAGGGAGGCAGCCACCCATGAACGTTTCCGTGCGAAGCATGATGTTCGCCGCCGCGGCCGGATTGGTCCTGTTGGGCGCTCCGGCGCGGGCCGATTACGTTTACGGTGTCGTCAGCAACGACACCGGCGGCATCATTCCATGGTCGCCGTTCACCCAGCAGCATCGCTGGGAGATCGCCGCCTGGCATTGCGCCCGGTATCGCAAGTATCCCAAGATCACCAGCGTGCACCGCCAGTACGGCGACTATATCGGCTTCCGCTGCCTGTTCGGCCCGCCAGCCGGCCCCGTCGTGGTCACGAAGTACTGACCCGGTCATAAAGCCGACAAGTCCCCGGCGCTCGGGTCGATGCCGCGAACCTGCGGCTCGCCGAAATTTTTGCCGCCCTGTCGAATTTCGGCCGCTTCGAGCGACATCGGGGCAGGCCGGCATGGTGCTCGGCCATCAGGACGAGGAGACCGGAGATGAAATACATGCTGCTGATCTACGGCAACGAGGCGAGCTTCGAGGCCGCGAGCAAGGCGGACAGCGACCGCATCCTGGCGGCCTACGGCGCCTATGTGGAGGCTTTGACCAACGCCGGCGTGGTGACCGACAAGAATCGGCTGCAGCGTTCCACGGCGGCAACCACGGTGCGCGTCGCCAATGGCGCGACCCGGGTGCTCAACGGGCCCTACGCCGAGACCAAGGAGCAGCTTGGCGGATACGTCGTGATCGACGTGCCCGATCACGATGCGGCCCTGGCCTGGGCGGCGCGCTGTCCGGGTGCCAGTCACGGGGCCGTCGAGGTGCGCCCGGTCTGGACCATGTGACGCCATGGAGGGGAGCGGGCGACAGCGCGTGCGGCCAGGGGGGTCGCCGCGGTCGGTCGCCTCGTCCGCCTCCACCCGAATGAGGAGATCTGAGATGAAATACATGCTGCTGATTTACCGCGACGAGGCCGCCTTCAAGGCCGCTCCCAAGACCGCCGCCGAGCAGACGACGGCCGCCTATTTCGCCTACGGCGAGGCGCTGAAGCAGGCCGGCGTGCTGGTCGGCGCAGACCGCCTGGACTGGTCCAGCGCTGCCAGCACGGTGCGCATCGCCAATGGCAAGACCCAGGTGCTCGATGGGCCTTATGCCGAGACCAAGGAGCAACTCGGCGGGTTTTTCATGATCGACGTGCCCGACCTCGATGCGGCGCTCACCTGGGCGGCGCGTTGCCCGGGCGCCAGTCTCGGCGTCATGGAGGTGCGTCCGCTCTGGGCCATGTAGCGATGCAGGATGGCGAGGAGGCGCGCGCGACCGCCGAGGCGGTGGCGCGCCACCACTACGGCAAGCTCGTCGCCTTCCTGGCCGCGCGTACGCGCGACGTAGCCGGTGCCGAGGATGCGCTGTCGGAGGCGTTTGCGGCGGCGCTCGCCCGTTGGCCGGCCGACGGCATTCCGGACAATCCGGAGGCGTGGCTCCTGGCGGTGGCGCGGCGCAAGACCATCGACGTGGCGCGGCGGCGCCGCACCAGCGAGGCTGCCGCCGCCGATCTGCAACTCATTGCCGAGGAGATCGAGGCCGTGGCGTCCGCAACCTCCATTCCGGACCAGCGGCTGGCGTTGATGTTCGCCTGCGCGCATCCGGCGATCGATCCCGCCACGCGCGCGCCGCTGATGCTGCAGACCATTCTCGGCTTCGACGCCGCCACCATCGCGTCCGCCTTCCTGGTGGCGCCGGCTGCCATGAGCCAGCGGCTGGTCCGCGCCAAGAACAAGATCCGGCAGGCGGGGATTCCGTTTCGCGTGCCCGAGCCGGCCGAGCTGCGCGAGCGCCTCGATGCGGTGCTCGAGGCGATCTATGCGGTGTTTGCCGAAGGCTGGTCGGATCCGGCCGGGACCGACGCCCGCCGCCGCAATCTTGCCGGGGAGGGGATCTGGCTCGGCCGGCTGGTCGGGTCGCTCATGCCGGAGGAACCGGAAGCGCTCGGCCTGCTGGCACTGATGCTGCACGCGGAAGCGCGTCGGGAGGCGCGGCGCAACGCGCGCGGCGACTACGTGCCGCTGGGCGATCAGGATCCCGACCTGTGGGACACAAAGCTCATCGACGAGGCGGAAGCGCTGCTGTCGCGCGCGAGCCGCCTGGGCGTGCTCGGCCGCTACCAGCTGGAAGCAGCGGTGCAGTCCGCTCACGCCGTGCGCCGTCGGAGCGGCCAGCCCGACTGGGGCGCGATCGAGCAATTCTATGATGCCCTGCTGGCGCTGACCGGCTCGCCCGTAGTGGCAATCAACCGCGCGATCGCCATCGCGGAGACGCGCGGTCCGGCGGCCGGCCTGGCGGCGCTCGATGCGCTCGCCGACGATGGCCGGCTCGCCGAATACCAGCCCTATTGGGCGGCGCGGGCCGGACTCTTGCGACGCCTCGGCCGGCTCGATGCGGCGAACGAGGCGTATGCGTTGGCGATCGGCCTGGAAGCCGATCCCGCCGTCCGCGTCTTCCTGCAGCAGCGCCGGGCCGAGCTGTGGCCAAGGGACTAACAAATTCGTTTTGTTGGATTTTTTTCTCCGACCCGACCTCTTGCGCCAATCGCCTCTTTGCTATATTTATGACTGACCAGTCAGTCATAAGGCATCGCCATGACTGGAAGTACCGCCCGATCTCCGGCCAGGACCCGGCGCCCAGCCGCCGGCAACGGCGCGCGTGCGCAGAAGAGCGCGGCGCGGCGCGAGGCGATCCTCGCTGCCGCGTTCGACGAATTTACCGCGCAGGGCTTTGCCGCCGCGCGGCTCGACGACGTGGCGGGCCGCGCCGGCGTCGCCAAGGGCACGATCTACCTGCACTTCCGCGACAAGGAGGCGCTGTTCCAGGAGCTCATCCGCTCGGTGCTGAGCCCGTTCGTCGGCACCTTCGAAGCGGCGCTCAAGGCCGACGTCCCGGCGCGCACGCTGGCGGATCAGATCGTCGAATTGTTCGTTACCCAGGTGTACGGCACGCGGCGCAAGGACGTGATCCGGCTGATCGTGAGCGAGGGCCCGCGCTTTCCCCACATCGCCGAGTTCTACTACCGCGAGGTGCTGTCGCGCATCATGACGGCGGTGCGCGAGTGGATGCGTCGGGCGCAGGCCCGCGGGGAAGTGAAGGGCGATGCCCTCGTGCGCTTCCCGCAGCTTCTGGGCGCGCCGGCCATCGTGGCCATCATGTGGAGTGGACTGTTCGAGCGGCTGGATCCGCTCGACGTGAGGGCGTTCATGCACGCTTACCTCGATCTCGTGTTCGGCGAGCGCGCGAGTGCCGGGAGGAACCCATGAGGGCAATTGTTGCCATCCTGGGTGTAGCGGTCACCGCGGCCGCGCTGGCGCTGCCGTCATGCAATTCCTCGCATGACGAGAAATTCCAGGGCTGGGTCGAGGCCGATTTGATCTTCGTCAGTCCCGACGAGGCCGGTCGTGTCGAGACCTTGTCGGTGCGGGAGGGGCAGACGGTGGAGACCGGCGCGCCGCTGTTCTCGGTGGATACCGAACTGCAGCTCGCCGACGTCGAGATGGCCAGAGCCTCGCTGACCAATGCCAAGCAGGCCTTTGATCGCGCCCAGACGCTCCTGAAGACGTCTGCCGGCACGCAGAAGGCGCTCGAGGATGCGGAGGCGACGCTGCGCACGGCGCAGGCACGGTTCAATTCGGCGCAGACGCGGCTGGCGCGCCGCACGATGAAAAGCCCGGTGAATGGCTCGGTGCAGCAGATCTACTTCCGGCCCGGCGAGCTCGTGCCAGCGGGCCGTCCGGTGGTGTCGCTGCTGCCGCCCGGCAACATCAAGGTCCGCTTCTTCGTCCCGGAGACGGCGCTGGCTGGCATCGCGCTCGGCGACGATGTCACGATCCATTGCGATGGCTGC
>Ga0126380_10000739_pt1 | contig 11491 bp, 8 predicted proteins | sample PanSoiMetPlot_26_FD_92544 | JGI IMG/M metagenome (GOLD analysis project Ga0126380, IMG submission 92544) | Tropical forest soil microbial communities from Panama - MetaG Plot_26 | ecosystem: Environmental > Terrestrial > Soil > Tropical forest > Bulk soil | place: Panama | collected 2016-02-17
CCAGACCGTTCGCCCGTGCAGTGCCCACTACTCGCGGGAGAAACCAGGTGCCACAGGAATCAGGAACAAGCCCTACACGGGCAAACGACTGGATGAAATTCGCCGACCGTGCCGCCAGCACGATGTCACAGGCCAACGCGACGTTGGCGCCGGCGCCGGCCGCAACCCCGTTGACCGCAGCCACGACAGGAAAGGGCAGGCTCCGCAGTTTGCGAACCAGAGGGTTGTAATATGCCTCCTGGGCACCGCCGAGCACGACGCTCTCACCGCTCTTGGCAAGCCGATCGCCGAGGTCCTGGCCGGTGCAGAAGCCGCGGCCCACGCCGGTCAGCAACAGAGCGCGACAGCTTTCGTCGGCTTCCGCATCCGCGATGGCTTCGCGCAGCGCATGATGCATGGCGTCGTTGAAGGCATTGAGCTTGTCGGGCCGGTTTAGCGTAATGACGCGATACCCGGCGCGCAGCTCGACGAGGACAGGTGATTCAGCGGTCATGTTTTATCGAGGAAATCGTCAAGCGCGCCCGTTTCCTTTTTCTCCCCTTCATAATCGCTCGCGATGCGTTCATACAGGCGGGCGGCTGCGGTCAGCATGTCGTGTTCGGCGCGATCGTCTCCGACGAAAGACGCGATTTCGTCGAGCTCGGCTACCCAACGATAAGCCTTGGAGTACATGGCCGGCACCTGGTTCGACAGATAGCGCAGCAGGTCAGGGCGGCTTTCGGACAACTCCGACTTTAAGGCTGCAGCTGAGCCAGCGCGCGCCGCCGCCAGCATCATGGTCGCGCCCAGCGCCGTGAATCCCTTCGTGATGCCGGCGTAAGACATTTTCAGCGCCGAGGCGGCGGTAAGGGGGCCTTCAAGCACGCGCACGATCAGGCCATAGTCGTTCAGGATGGCGAGATCCTTGGCGCCAGCGCCGGAAGCGTAGATTTTTGTATTGCTGCTTCCCGGCTTTGGCGGCGGACCGATAATCCCTGCGCTCACAAACGGGCAGCGAGTTGTGTTCACGACGTCGGCAATTTTCAGCATGGTCGCCGGGCTGACCGCGTTGCATTCAACGTAGACGGGCTTCCTGTTGGCGGCGGCGAGTACAGGTGCAAGCCGCTGCGCGAGCGCCAGGGCCTCGCCGGGCGGAATTATCGACATCAGGAAGTCGGCCTCCGCGAGCGCGCGGTCCTCGGCCGCCTGCATGCCGGCTTCGCGCGCCCGGTTCGCACTACCCTCGCTCCGCCCGGTGAGAGAAGTGAGTACCGTGACTTTATTTTCGGTCAGGCGCCGGCCAATGCCGGCGCCCATATTGCCGGGCGCAATGATGGAGACGATTGGGGTCATGAGCCAGTCACGCCGCCGTCGAGATTGATGCTTTGTCCCGTAACGAAGGAAGACGCCTCGGAGGCCAGGAACAGCACGGCGCCGACTAGGTTTTCAGGCGTTTCGCCCCGCGGCACGCATTGCATGCCGATGATGCGCTCCTTCTGCTCCGGCGTTACGGTTTTGCGCTCGATTTCCGTGAAGGTCGCGCCGGGCAAAATACTGTTGACGGTGATGCCGTCGGCGCCAACTTCGCGTGCCATCGACAGGCTCATACCGGCCAGCGCGGCTTTGCTTGCGATGTAGTGGAGATAGTTCGGCCGGCCGAGCCGCACGGCGCCGGATCCGATGTTGATGATCCGGCCCCATTTCGCGCGCCGCATGGCGGGCAACACCGCGCGGGCGCACAGAAACGGTCCGGAGAGATTGACCCGCAGCACCTGTTCCCATTCTTCCAGAGGAATCTGGTCGAACGGTCGCATCTCGAGCGTTGAGAAAATCGCCGCATTGTTGATCAGCACGTCAATGCGACCGTATTCGTCTTCCACCACATCGATCATTTCATCGATCGACGCTGGATCGGAGACGTCGGTTGTAACCGCGAGCGCCTCGCCGCCGGCCTGCATGATTTCCTTTGAAACCGCTGCCGCCTTGTTTTCGTTGATTTCCGCAATCACGGCGCGCGCCCCGACGTTCGCAAAGGACTTTGCGAAGACTCGGCCTATGCCTTGCCCTGCACCGGTGATGATGACAACGCGATCTTTAAGTCCTGGAAAAATGGCTGTGTTTGGATCCGCGCTCATACCGCGCTCCGGAATGACACAATGATCATGCCGCGCCTCGCGCTGGTTTCGGCAACGACTCCAGCGACGCCCGGGCGTTCCATTGCGTCCACCATGGCTTCAAGCCGAGATCGTTTGCGATGATGCCCGCGCTGATATAGCCCGCGCCTCCCGAAATCGCCCCGCCGGGATGCGCGGCGGAGCCGGCGTTATACAGGTTTGGAACTGGAGAGCGATAGCCGAAATGATTGTACATCACTTGCTCGGCATTGAAGGCGCCCATGAAGATGTCGCCACAGCGCATGTTGATCAGTTCCTGAATGTACTCGCGGCCTGTGTAGACGTATCGCCCAAGGATGTTTTTGCTCGTCATGTTTGGGCAATAGCGTGCGAAACATTCGATGATCCGGTCGGAAAATTCCTCCTTGAAATTCTCGTAGCTTTTGTCTCCCAGCTCGGGGTTCAGCGGCATGACATGCCAGCAGTAAGTCGTATGCTTGCCCTGCGGTGCCTGGGTCGGATCGAGCAGACTTAGCGGTCCGGAACCGAACTGCACGATTTTCGGCACGCGCCCGGCCTGCACGTCCTGATGCGCCGAGAACAGGTCCTCCATGGTCTCGGCGCCGATACTCCATTTCAGCGTGCGGTTGATGTTCGGGTCGAATTTCTCAGCTGCAAAGCGCGGACTCTCGTTAAGCGCCAGATGCAGGCCGAATAGACTCCATGTCGTGTACTGGAAGCCGTCGAGCTTCTTTAGGAATGCGATGGGCAACTGTTCGCTCCCGACCAGACTTTCGAACGTCTGATGCACGTCAAGCGTCGAAGCCACGAACTGTCTGGCACGCACGGTTCGGCCATCGGTCAGCTCGATACCGGTCGCCTTGCCGTTCTCAATCACGACGCGATGAATATTGACTTGAGGCTGGAAAGTGCCGCCTGCGGCGATGAACACCTCCATCAAGCCGCGCGCGAGGTTGAACGAGCCGCCCTGACAAAGCTGGTAGCCGCTTTCAAGATCGAAGGCGCGGATCACGGACCCCATCGGGGAAGTTTTTGAAAGAGTGTCAACGAGCCAAGTGCCGAACAGCGATACCTTGAACAGAAACAGCAGCCGCACATGCTCGTTCTCGAACAACTCGCGCACCACATCGAGCGGCTGGCGATTGCAAACCTCAAGAAACTCGCGTCCGAGGGCGGTGCGCGACAACAGCGTCTCCCGCACTTCTCTTGGTAGAGGCTCGGCGTAGCGCTCCGGCAGGAAAACCTGCGCCGTGATTTTCTCGGCTTTGCGATTCCACTCGCGGAACGTCGCGGCGTCCTTCTTGGAAAACCGGGCAATATTGGCGACCGATTCCTCGAGATCGCGGCCCAGCACGAGCGCCGAGCCGTCTTCATGCGCCTGGCCGAATTCATAGCGCGGCGTGATGTAGGTGACGCGCTCGTCCAGGTTCAGGTCCTTGAACCAAGGCGCCTCGCTGATATGGAAATGGTTGATCGAATGGAGATTATGGTGGAAGCCCGGCAGGGTGACTTCGCGCGTGCATAGTCCGCCTCCATACGTGAGTTTGCGGTCGACCAGCAAAACGTCGAGCCCGGCGCGAGCCAGATAACTACCGAGGATCAGCCCGTGATGCCCGGCGCCGATGATGATGCCGTCATAGGCTTTTTCCAGCGTCTTGGCCAAATTCAAACACCCTGTTTGATGGTCTGTTGCAGCTAGACTGCCGGGGCCGGTGCGCGGCGGTCAATGGCCGTCGTCGGGTAAGGAATGCTCAGAAGCGGCGCTATCCGATTTACCGTGCGGCGAATTGGGTCGTGCACCATACAGCGGTAGACCTTTTGGCACCTGTGCCGGTAGATTAGAATATCAAAACGAACAGGGCCCGAGGCCCTTTGGGAGGATCTCATATGCGCAAAGCTCTTTTGGCTGGGGCTGCAACGTTGCTGCTTGCAGCGGCCCCGGCGGCAGCCCAGCAGAAAGCCGTAAAAATTGGCTTCATCAGTACATTCAGCGGTCCGGTTGCCGCGATCGGCAATGACATGCGCAATTCCTTCGAGCTCGCGCTCGACCATATGGGCCGCAAGATGGGCGGTCTGCCCGTCGAGGTGATCTATGAAGATGACGGGTTCAAGCCGGAGGTCGGAAAGCAGAAAACCGATAAGTTGATCGAATCCGACAAGGTTGATTTCATCGTCGGCTACATCTGGTCGAACGTGCTGCTGGCCTCAATAAAATCCGCCGTCGATTCCAAGACATTCCTCATCACCTCCAACGCCGGCCCGCATCAAATCGCAGGCGAACTGTGTTCGCCTTTCATCTTCTCGACGTCATGGCAAAATGACCAGACGCCGCAGGCGATGGGCCACTACATGAATCAGAAGGGAGTAAAGACGGTCTTTTTGATCGGCCCGAATTACGCTGCCGGCAAAGATATGCTTGGTGGCGTCGCCTCGACGTTCAAAGGCAAGATCGTGGGGCAGGAACTGACCAAGTGGCCAGATCAACTCGACTTTTCTGCCGAACTCGCCAAAGCCAAAGCTGAAAAACCTGACGCGATCTTCGTTTTTTATCCCGGCAAGGCAGGAGTGCAGTTCTTGAGTCAGTATGCGCAGTCCGGCCTCAAGGGTCAGATCCCGCTCTACACGGCATTCACTATCGACGAGCTCTCGCTGCCGCTGCAGAAAGATCTCGCGCTTGGCGTTCCGGGCGTGCAGGAGTGGGTGAACGATCTGCCGAACGAGACAAACAAGAAGTTCGTTGCAGACTACATCAAGAAGTATCCGGGGCTGCGACCATCGTTCTATGGCGCGCAAACCTATGACGCTGCGAATCTGGTCGCCTCGGCTGTTGCCGCGACCAAGGGTAATCTGTCGGACAAGGCGGCAGTGCAGAAGGCGCTGGAAAAGGCCGACTTCAAATCGGTCCGGGGAAAGTTCCGATTTAACACCAATCACATCCCAATCCAGAACTTCTATTTGCAAGAGGCTGTGAAAGATCAAGACGGCAATTTTGTTCTCAAGACCGTCGCGACGATTGTGGAAGACAACCAGGATCGTTTCGTCACCCAATGTCAAATGAAGTGATCCTGTCCTGAAGCATGACGGCGGCGGCGTCATGCGCTGACCGCCGTTTGTGTGTCCGCCATCCCTAATGTTCGGTTCGCGCCCTGATGACGCTGTTTATCGAGCAATGCCTGAATGGCTTGCAGTTCGGCCTGCTTCTGTTCCTCCTGGCAGCGGGGTTGACGCTCGTGTTCGGGATCATGGACCTCGTCAACCTGGCGCACGGCTCGCTTTATATGCTCGGCGCCTATTTTGCCGCGACTTTCGCTGCCTGGACCGACAGTTTCGTGCTCGGCGTGGTGCTCGCGCTCGGCGCCACTCTCCTTGTCGGGATGGCAGTGGAAATAATCGCGATGCGGCGCCTCTACGGTCGTGACCACCTCGACCATGTGCTCGCGACCTTTGGCCTGATCTTGTTTTTTGACGAACTGGTGCGGCTGGTCTGGGGTCCAAGCGGAATGAGCCTGTCGCTGCCGTCGTGGCTCAATACCTCGGTTCGTATTCTACCTGGCATCGATTACTCGGCCTACAAGCTGTCGATCATCATCGTGTCGCTTGCCGTGGCCGTTTTTCTCTATTTCCTGGTCATGCGCACGCGGATCGGAATGCTGATCCGTGCTGGCGCGTCGAACCGCGAAATGGTTGGGGCGCTTGGCGTGAACATCAAGCTTTTGTTCACGATTGTCTTCGGTCTGGGCGCTGCACTCGCCGGTCTCGCCGGACTGATGCAGGCGCCGATCTTGACCGTTCAGATCGGCATGGGCGAGAACATTCTCATTCTGGCCTTCGTGATCACGGTCATCGGCGGCATCGGCTCGATCCGCGGCGCGTTCGTCGCCGCAATCCTGGTTGGTTTGATCGATACTTTGGGACGTGCCTATTTCACCGACCTGCTGCGGCTAACCTTCACAAAGGAAACAGCGGCGACAGCCGCGCCCGCCCTGTCATCGATGTTGATCTATCTGCTGATGGCGATCGTGCTCGTGATTAAACCCGAGGGCCTGTTCTCCGCGAGCGGCAAATGAGCGGCTGGCTGTCCACGCGCAATGTCGCGACTGCGGTGCTGCTGCTCGCGCTGGTGCTGCTGCCGGTCTATGTCGAGCTGACCGGCAGCCGGTTCCTGCTCACGCTGTTCACCCGTATCGTTATCCTGGCGCTCGCCGCCGTGAGTCTCAATCTGATTCTCGGTTATGGCGGCATGATGAGCTTTGGTCATGCCGCATATCTGGGTATCGGCGGCTATGCGGTCGGCATGCTTGCCTTCGAGGGTGTCTACAGTGGCTTTGTGCAGTGGCCGGCGGCGCTGGCGGTGTCCGCCCTGTTCGCGCTGCTCATTGGCGCGCTCAGCCTGCGCACGCGCGGCGTCTATTTCATCATGATCACTTTGGCTTTCGCGCAAATGGCGTACTACATTGTCGCAGGACTCGCGCGCTATGGGGGAGATGACGGCCTCACCATCCAGAAGCGCAGCGAGTTCTTCGCCCCGCTGAATCTGTCGAATAAGGTGCAATTCTACTACGTTTGTCTCACCCTGCTTTTTGCATCGATCTACCTGGTCTGGCGGATCGTCAATTCCCGCTTCGGAATGGTGATCCAGGGTTCGCGCTCGAACGATACGCGTATGCGGGCGATCGGCTTTCCGACCTATCGGTATAAACTGACGTGTTTTGTGATCGCCGGCACTCTGTGCGGGCTTGCCGGCGCGCTGCTCGCAAACCACACCGATTTTGTCAGCCCGGCAATGATGTATTGGACCCGCTCGGGCGATCTCATCATCATGGTCGTGCTCGGGGGCATGGGCTCCATCTTCGGGCCGCTGTTCGGCGCGATTGCTCTGTTGATCCTAGAGGAAGCGCTCTCGGGGATTACCGAGTATTGGCAAATCATCCTCGGACCTCTGTTGCTGTTGGTCGTGTTGTTTGGGCGCGGCGGCATCGATGGCCTGCTCGGAAAGGTTCGCCATGGCTGATCTGCTTCGGGTCGAAAACCTGTCCAAGCGCTTTGGGGGGATCGTGGCGACCGACAACATCGCCATGGCCATCCCCGAAGGGGAACTGCACGCAGTGATCGGACCCAATGGCGCGGGCAAAACAACGTTGATTGCCCAGCTCAGCGGTCAGCTTGTGCCGGATTCCGGTCAAATCCATTTTGCCGACAGCGATATCACGGCGGTGCCCATGTACGCCCGCAGCTTGCTTGGTCTGGCCCGCTCGTTTCAGATTACCTCGTTGTTTCTTGGTTTGAGCGTGCTCGATAATGCAGCGCTGGCCGTACAGGCTCGCACAGGCCATTCGTTTCATTTCTGGCGGAATGCGCGCCACGAGCCGGAGTTGCGAGATCCTGCCCGCGCAGCGCTCGCCCGTGTGGGTTTGAACGCGCGAGCTGCGTTGCCGGCAGCTGCCCTTAGCCACGGCGAGCATCGCCTGCTCGAGCTCGCGATGGCGCTCGCATCACAGCCGCGCATGCTGCTGCTCGACGAGCCGATGGCGGGGCTTGGACCGGAGGAGTCGGCACGCATGGTGTCGATGCTGCGCGACCTGAAAAAGGAACTCACGATCCTGCTGGTCGAGCACGACATGGAAGCCGTGTTCGCGCTCGCCGACCGGATCACCGTGCTGGTCTACGGACGCGTGATCGCATCGGGAAATCCCGAAGAAATTCGCAGGAATGCGCAGGTTCGCGATGCCTATCTCGGCGAGCAGGAGGCCGTCCATGGCGGATAGCGTCCTCACGCTCGATGGCATCGAGACCTGTTACGGGCTGAGCCAGGTGCTGTTCGGTGTCTCGCTGGCGATTGAGCCGGGCGAGATGATTACCCTGATGGGCCGTAACGGCATGGGGAAAACGACCACCGTACGATCAATCATGGGGCTGACGCCGGCACGCGCTGGCTCAATTCGATTTCTCGGCGATGAAATACGAGGCCTTCCGTCATACAAGGTCGCGCAACGGGGCATTGGCCTGGTCCCGGAAGGGCGACAAATTTTTCCAAACCTTTCCGTGCGCGAGAATCTGCTGGCGACGGCGGTCAACCGTGACGGCCAGGATTGGACTCTTGGCAGAATATACGAGCTGTTCCCGCGCCTGGCGGAGCGCGACTCCAGCATGGGCAATCAGCTCTCGGGCGGAGAGCAGCAAATGCTGGCGATTGGTCGCGCGCTGATGACCAATCCGCGCCTGCTGATCCTGGACGAGGCGACAGAGGGCCTGGCACCATTAATCCGCGCCGAGATCTGGCGCTGCCTCGCCAGCCTGAAGCGGTCCGATCTGTCGGTCCTGGTCATCGACAAAAACGTTGGCGCGCTTTTGCGCGTTGCCGACCGGCATTTCCTCATCGAGCGCGGGCGCGTGGTCTGGAAGGGCTCCTCGCAGGAACTCGCGGCCGCGCCTAATATTCAACACCGCTACTTGGGGGTTTAGCTTCACTCCGCCGGCTGCAGGGGCGGGTCGCGGCGTCGAATGAGCGTGAAGGTGGCGCCGCCAAATTTGCGGTGCAGACGGTCGAGCAGCAAATAGATGACCGGCGTCGTATAGAGAGTCAGCACCTGCGATACCAGCAAGCCGCCAATGATCGTAATGCCAAGCGGGCGCCGCAGCTCCGATCCCGGGCCGATGGCGATTACAAGAGGCACCGCGCCCAGCATGGCGGCTAACGTGGTCATCATGATCGGGCGAAATCGGGCAAGGCAAGCCTCGTGGATCGCGCGCCGTGGCGGCAAACCCAAACGCCGCTCACCGTCGAGCGCGAAATCAACCATCATGATGCCGTTCTTCTTCACGATGCCGATCAGCAGAATGATTCCGATAAAGGCGATCACCGTGAGTTCGGTGCCCGATATCTGGAGGGCAAGCAGCGCGCCCAGGCCTGCGGACGGCAGAGTGGAGATGATCGTCAGCGGATGGGCCAGGCTCTCATAAAGCACGCCAAGCACGATGTAGACCGCGACCAGTGCGGCCAGCAGCAGCAGCGGCTGCGCACCAACCGCCCGCTTGAAGGCCTGCACGTCACCGGAGAAATCGGCATGGATGATGTCGGGGATATGCATTTCCGCGACGGCCTGTTCGAGCGCCCCGGTGGCGTCCTCGATCGGGGTGTTCGGCGCGAGGTTGTAGGTGATGGTCACCGAGGGGAATTGGCCCTGATGATTGACCACGAGCGGGGCTATTCCGCGCTCGAACCGGGTTACCGCCGATAGCGGAACTTGCGCATTGCCGTTGCCCGGCACGTAGATCTGCGCGAGGTCCGACGGATCGCGCCGATAGGCGCGGTCCACCTCGAGGATTACGCGGTACTGGTTGCGTGGCCCGTAAATCGTTGAGATCTGGCGCTGCGAGAATGCGTTGTTGAGCGCGTTGTCGATGTCCTGCACGCGGACGCCGAAGCGCGCGGCGGCTTCGCGGTCGATTGTCACGTTTGCCTGCAGGCCGCCTTGCTCGCGGTCGGTGGTGACGTCCACGATGCCGGGCAGCTTCTTCACGCGCTCGACTACGCGCGGCACCCATTTCTGCAGCTCTTCGATATCCGCGCTCCAGAGCGTGAACTGATACTGCGAATCGCTCTGCCGGCCGCCGACGCGCAGGTCCTGCGCCGGAAACATGAATACGCGGATGCCGGGAATCTGGTTGAGCCTGGCGCGCAACCGCCCCACCACTTGCTGCGTGCTGATATTGCCCCGCTCGTTCAGCGGCTTGAGACTGATGAACAATCGCCCACGGTTGACGGAGGCGTTGAACGGCGAGGCGCCAACCGACGAACCGAGGCCGGCGACCGCCGGATCGGCGAGCACGACATCCATCGCCTTCCGCTGCAGCTGCTCCATCGCCTCGAAGGAAATATCGGTCGAAGCTTCGGTGCCTCCAAAGATCAGCCCGGTGTCGTCCTGCGGGAAGTAGCCTTTGGGAATATTGATGTAGAGCCCGACGGTCAGCACGATGGTTGCGACGAACACGATCAGCATCAACGTGCGGTGCTGCAGGGCAAAGGTGAGTGTGCGATCGTAGAATCGGATCAGGCGCGACAGCAGGCCCTCCACCCTCCGGTCTAGCCAGGTGGCGTCGCGGCTGGGCGGTTGTCGCACGAAATACGCGCAGATCATCGGGGTGACCGACAGCGACACCACGGTGGAAATGGCGATTGCAAACGCAAGCGTGACGGAAAATTCCCGGAACATCCGTCCAACAATCCCGCCCATGAACAGGAGCGGAATGAATGCGGCTATCAGCGAAATCGAAATCGACACGACGGTGAAGCCGATTTGTCTTGCGCCCAGCAAGGTCGCGCGCAGGGGCGACGCTCCCCGCTCGAGATGACGGAAAGCGTTTTCGATCATGACGATGGCGTCATCGACAACGAAGCCGACGCTCGCTGCCAGCGCCATCAGCGATATATTGTCGATGGAGAAGCCGGCGACCCACATTGCCGCGCAGGTGCCCGAGAGCGCCAGCGGCACGGTGACGCCGGCTGCCGCAGTAGGCGCCGCGCGCCGCAGAAACAGAAATACGACCAGCATCACCAGGACGATGGTGGCGGCGAGCGTAAGCTGCATGTCGCGCACGCTGGCACGGATCGTTTGCGTGCGGTCGGTTAGCACCGAAATATCGAGCCCAGCCGGCACCCACTGCCGAAGTTCGGGCAAAAGCTCGTTGATGCGATCGACCGTGTCGATGACGTTGGCATCGCCTTGCTTGGTGATAACGAGAAGGACTGAAGGGTCCCGGTTGTACCAGCCGGCGGCACGGCTGTTGCGCACGCTCGGCCGGATCGTGGCAATGCTCGACAAGCGGATGACGGTGCCGTTTGCCGTCTTCACGACCAATGGATCGTATTCACTGGCGTTGCGCAGCTGATCATTAATGCCGAGGGTAACGGCACGCTTGTCGCCATCGAAGGTGCCGATTGGGCCGGCGGCGTTGGAATTTGAAATCGCCGTGCGCACGTCCTCCATCGACAGGCCCATGGCTGACAAGCGTGCCGGATCGACGCGTACTCGGATCGCCGGCTGCTCGGATCCGGCTACCGTCACATCGGCCACGCCGTCGACCTGCGACAACCGTTGCGCAATGATGCTGTCAGCAACGTCATAGATTGCGCTCGGCTGCATGGTTTTTGAGGTCAGCGCCAGGATCAGGATAGGAGCCGAGGCCGGGTTGGCTTTACGGAATGTCGGCAGTTGCGGCATGTCCGTAGGCAAGTCGCTGAGCGCAGCGTTAAGCGCCGCCTGTACGTCGCGAGCCGCGCCCTCGATGCTGCGGCTCAGGTCGAACTGTACGGTGATACGCGACTGACCGAGCGTGGTGACCGAAGTCAGTTCGGTCACGCCGGAAATCTCGCCCAC
>Ga0126380_10000740_pt1 | contig 11488 bp, 9 predicted proteins | sample PanSoiMetPlot_26_FD_92544 | JGI IMG/M metagenome (GOLD analysis project Ga0126380, IMG submission 92544) | Tropical forest soil microbial communities from Panama - MetaG Plot_26 | ecosystem: Environmental > Terrestrial > Soil > Tropical forest > Bulk soil | place: Panama | collected 2016-02-17
CTCCGAGCCGAGACCAACCTTTCAAAGCGCAAGAAAAAATACGACTGCAAAATGAATTGTTGCAGGACGGCCCAGATCGCATAGCCGCCCGAATGCCTGGCCTGGGCCACGGCTCCAAATAGCGGATGCAGCGTTCCAGCAGCCCATGCGAGCAGCACTGCGGCGCTCGACACGGCGATGGCGCAGGGAATTACCCAAAGCGACGAGCGCAATCCGCGCAGACTGAGTCCAACTTCGCTAAGCTTAGGACGATGGACGATTGTGCTTACGACGATGAACAAAAACGAGACCCAGAAGAGCGAGAACTGCGTCTTTCCTGAGTGCCAAATCGTCGCTTCAATGAGACCCCATGCCGTAAAGATCTCAAGCAAGTAGATGAATCTCTTGGCTGGATCCCTCTCTACCACCCTAGGAGCACTAATTACCGATGACCCGAACATTGCGATCCCGTTACCTGAGATGTTGTGAGTAGCCGAAAGGGAGGATGCCCTGCATAATAATTGTGGAAATCATGTTTGTAACCAAAAAAGTTAAGGCCTTTTGCTGCTTTTTGGGACTGACAGTATTGCCAGCCCAGGCCGCTACGCTATTCAAAGACCCCCAATTCCGGGTAAAAGTTGTTCGAAACATTCAGTTTGGGACTGCTGACGTCCGCCAGCCCACGGCCTCCAAGCGTCCCCTGTTCCTAGACATCTACCAGCCCGAAGGCGACGCGTCCTCGAAGCGGCCAGCGATGATAGCCATCCATGGCGGCGGATTCCTGTTTGGGGATAAGAGCGAGATGACCAACCTCTGCCGCGAGCTTGCAGCAAGGGGATATGCTTGTTTTTCAATCAATTACAGGCTGGTTCCTGATGATCCGCCCGGCACGTCGCAGGACCAGTACGCGCGGACGGTGATGGCGGCCGTCGAGGATGCCCATCGAGCCACGGAGTGGATTCTGGCCAACGCAGCAAAGTACGACGTCGATCCTGGCAGGCTCTTCATCGGAGGGTCATCCGCTGGTGCGGTGACCTCGATGCTCCTAGCCTACAACCCGGCGATCAAGACTCCCCGGTTCCGCGCGGTTGCCGACATGTGGGGCACGATGGGAACAAGGGTAGGCTGGCTGAAGAAGGGAAGACCCCCATTATTGATCATCCACGGGAAGGAGGACGACACAATCACGGTAAGTGCTGCCGAACAGATCGACGCACGGGCTCGCCAGACTGGCCTTCCCCATGAAACCTTCCTGATCGACGGGATGGGACACGGCGTGCCGCTGAACTTGCAGGTGAACGGACAAACTCTTCTTCAGCACTTGGTGGATTTCTTCTATAGGCAAATGCCGGCACGTGGGGCGAATACGTGATAGGTAACTAGGGACATTGCATCGGTTGTTTGTTCTCGAAACAATCGGCGGCTTAGGGCTAGAATGCGCGGGTCGATGCCATTTGAACCCAAACCTACCGGACGAACCCGACTCTACCGCGATCCTTCCGGCCTTTTTCTTCACGATTTGATCCTGGAGGCTTGTCGGCGCTTTGGCCAAAAGACTGCGATCGTGGATCACTCCACGACTCCTCCGCGCGCGCTTTCCTATGCGGAATATGGAGAGCTGGTCGAACGGTTGGCGGCACAGCTCAGTGCGCGGTTCACACCGGGAGAAGTGATCGCGATCTTCCTCTGCAACTCGTGGGAGTTCAGCATTGCGTATCACGCTGCCACACTGGCGGGCTGCATTCCTACGTTGCTGAATCCCAGCTTTCGGGAGCGCGAAGTCTCCTATCAGCTCGAAACATCCGGAGCCGTTGCCCTGATCACCGACGTCGCTCACGTGAGAGAAACCAACCTTCGCGGTATCGGTAGCTTGAAACAGATATTCACGGTGCGGGAAGCCACTGCCGGAACTGAAGACTTTAATTCGCTGCTGCAGCCCTTGAGTAGCAGAGTAGTGAAGCCGGCTGGCGATCCCGCCACGACCATCGCGGCTCTGCCGTTCTCGAGCGGCACGACTGGCTTCCCAAAAGGCGTAATGCTCTCCCACGCGAACCTGGTCACGAACATCTTCCAGTTCCTGGTGCCTGACGAAGAAGCCACGTACACGAAAGACGACATCGCGCTGAACTGCCTGCCGCTGTACCACATTTACGGACTGAACGTTGTGCTGAATTCGGTCCTTGCCGTCGGAGGCACGCTCGTGCTGATGCCGCGCTTTGAGGAAGCGAAATTCCTCAAGCTTCTCTGTGACGAGAACCCAACGTTCCTGCCGCTGGTTCCGCCGTTGATCAACAGCCTCTGCCACGCCGCCGAACAGGGAGCATTTCCTCAGCAACATCGGGTGCGTTATGCGAAGTCGGGAGCCGCGCCACTGGCTGCAGATCTCTCGTGGAAGTTCACGCGGCTCACCGGGATTCGCTTGCGCCAGGGATATGGCATGACCGAGGCTTCTCCGGTCACGCATATCGGCTACATCGAGCAGGACCTGTATCGTCCCGACTCGATTGGGCCGTGTGTGGCACAAACCGAGTGCCGCCTGCACATCAGTCACGAATCGTTCCACGGAGAGTTGGTGATGCGTGGCCCCCAGTTCATGTTGGGCTATTGGAACGCCCCGGACGCCACTAACGCTGTGCTTCGTGATGGCTGGTACTGGTCAGGCGATATGGCTACCGTCGACACCGACGGCTACTACTGCATCGTTGATCGCGTAAAGGAGATGATCAAGTACAAAGGCTTTGCCATCGCCCCAGCGGAGGTCGAGTCGGTGCTGTTGGAGCATCCGATGGTCCGCGATTGCGGCATTGTTGGACGTCAGGATTTGGTGGCAGGTGAGGTTCCCTGTGCATTCGTCGTTCTTCGCGACGGCAACCACGGCAACAACAGGATCGCCGACGAACTCTGCGGCTTCGTAGGCGAACGTCTCACTCACTACAAACAGCCGCGTGAAGTGCGCTTCGTGCCGCATATACCACGAAATCCTTCGGGGAAGATTCTGCGGCAGAAGCTGCGCGATGCGCTGAGAGAGATGTGAACGATCGGGTAATCGGCTCATCGAGTCATGTCAGTACCGTCTGCGGTAGCAGATGGGTGAACGTCGCAGTAGCACCCACCCGCTACCGCAGGCGCTACTGACGATCGTGGATCACCGATCACGCGATTCCTCTATACTTTCTTCGCGACACTCACTCCAAGCTCGGGGATGTCTTTTCTTGCGCCGTTTTCTGCCTGCTGTTGCACTTTGCGCCCTGGCTCTGTTCTCGATCGGATGGTTCGCCCAAACCCCGAAGAAGCCATCCCCTAAGCAACAACTGATGCGCGCAAACAATCTCGGCGTCGCTTATCTGAACCAGCAGAAACTCGATCAGGCATTAAAGCAGTTCGAGCAGGCTGTCGCCGCCGACAAGGACAACGCTACAGCGCAGCTCAATCTAGGGATTGCGCTGCTAAACCTCGCGCACGCTCCGCAGGCCGAAGAAGCGCTACAGCGTGCCGGCAAACTCGATCCGAAGAATCCAGCGGTCTGGTTCAACCTTGGCCTCCTGCATCGCAATAATGGCCAGGCCGATCAGGCCATCGCCGACTTCAGCCAGGCTGCTGAACTCGCTCCGAACGACACCTACGCGCATTACTTTCTCGGAGATGTTTATTCGCAACAGCAGAAATACCCGCAGGCAGAGAAAGAATTTCGGCGCGCAGTGGAGCTCGATCCGGTAAATGTCTCCGCTGAGTTTGGGCTTGCGGGTTCGTTGCGACGGCAGGGCAAAGTCGATGACGCCAAGCCGCACTTCGAGCGGTTCCAGAAGCTCACACGCGAGAAGCTTGGCTCGCCGATCAGCCAGATCTACGGCGAGCAAGGACCGCTGTCGTTGGCGAAGGTAGTTCCCGGCGAGCCGGCAGTTCCACCGGCGATTCCTTTGCGCTTTGTCGAAGTGGGAAAGGAGTCGGGGTTGCCAACAGCTGTAAACGCGGCACTCGCAGAAAAAAATAGAAATACCGCTGGAATCGGTATTTGCGTCTATGACATGAACGGTGATGGCCTGCCTGACATTGTGGTGCCCCACAAGAGTTTCGGGGAAAGACTGTATCTTGACCTCGGCGTGAGCCTATACATTAACCGGGGAAAAGGTCGCTTCGAGGACGTAACCAAGGGCTCGGGCCTCGAGGCACTAAAAGGCGTCGTTGGCTGCGCGATCGGTGACTACGACAATGATGGTAAGCCTGACATTGCGATCAATTCATTTGACCGAGTCTGGCTGTTGCACAACGACGGTAACGGAAAATTTCATGATGCTACCGGGCAAGCCGGCATTAATGTGACGGGCTACCCTACCGCGCTCACATTTGTCGATTACGACCACGACGGAGATCTTGATTTGTATGTGCTCCGACAGGATCTTGGGATCATTCTTGGCGGCGCGGAAGCGAGCCCTCGTTCGAAATCGAATGTTTTGTTTCGTAACAATGGAAATGGCACATTCACCGATGTCAGCGAGGAAACTGGGTTAAGTGCGGGGTTTGGTAGCGCTGGAGTCATTGCGAGTGACGTAAACAATGACCGCGCCATCGACTTGGTCCTGAGCTCTTCCCCACCGACGATTTTTATGAATCCGCGGGAGGGCAAATTCCACTCGGTGCCATTATGGAAACAGGGCGGACTTGGATCGCCGGTTGGCGTAGTCGCCTTGGATTTCAATAAAGATGGTTGGATGGATCTGGCATTCACCCATGTCGGGCCACCTGGCATAACGCTCTGGCGCAATGTGGACGGTAAAACGTTCGAGAAAGTTCAGCTCCCAAATTTGGACTGGAAGCGCGCGTGGGGACTGGCTGCAATTGACTACGACAACGATGGTTGGATCGACCTCGCTGCTGTGGGCGAGAACGATCGTGGGTTCGAGATACGACTCTTCCGAAATCTTGGTCCAAAAGGATTTGAGGACGTCACCTTAGCGGTCGGTCTCGACAAAGTCGAGTTGCATGCGCCACACGCCCTTGTGGCAGGCGACATCGACGGTGACGGAGCAACCGATCTTCTAATCACACAGACGGATGCATCCCTGGTGGTTCTGCGCAACGATGGTGGCAACAAGAATCATTCCCTTCGTCTATCGCTCAAAGGATTGAACGACAATCGAAGCGCCTTCGGCACCAAGGTCACCGTCTTCGCCGGCGAGTCTCAACAGAAGTGGGAGATTGCGGGCAGCAGCGGATATCTTGCTCAAGGTCCCGCCGAGGTGCTTGCAGGTCTTGGCCAAGAGACTCAAGCAGACGTCGTTCGTATGCTCTGGCCTACCGGTGTGTACCAAGATGAGATCGAGCTTGCAGCGAACAAGCCTCATGAAATTCTCGAGATTGATCGCCGCGGCAGTTCGTGTCCGATCTTGTTTGCATGGAATGGCAGCCGATACGAGTTCATTACCGATGTGATCGGGGCCGCTGTAATCGGCCACTGGGTTGGTCCGAACGAGCGCGACCTTCCCGATCCGGATGAGTACATCAAGGTTGATGGTTCACGAGTGCAGCCGCGCAACGGCCGCTTGAGCTTTACCTTCGCGGAGCCAATGGAGGAAGTTAACTATCTGGATCAGGCGCGGCTTGTGGCAGTCGATCATCCGGCGAATACCAACATCTATCCGAACGAACGGTTTGTAGCGACTCCGCCGTTTCCCGACTTCAGGATCATTACAGCGCAGCGTTCGCATGCACCCGCGGGAGCGTGGGACGATGCAGGACGGGATGTGCTTCCAGCGCTGCTCGCCCACGATCACAAGTACGTGACCGGATTCAAGCTGCTGCACTTCGCTGGCTTCGCCGAGCCGCACTCGCTCGTGCTTGATCTCGGCCAGTGGGATGCGTCGCGCCCTCTGCATCTGCTCCTCGATGGCTTTACGGAATACTTCACCGCCAATTCGATGTACGCCGCTTATCAGGCGAACATCGCGGTTGCGGCTCCGTACATTGAGGCACAAGAGCCAGACGGAAGCTGGAGGCGCGTGATCGACGACATGGGCTTTCCCGCAGGACTGCCGCGGACGATCACCGTCGATCTCACAAGCAAAATCAAGTCTGGGACGCGCAAGATCCGCATCGTGACGAATCTGCAAATCTATTGGGATCAGGCGCTGATTGATAACAGCGCTCCCGACCATCACATCCGAACGACTGATGTTCCCCTTGCTGCGGCCCAGCTTCATTTCCACGGCTATCCACGCGCCGACGAGAGCCGCTTCCGCGGCGATTTGAACTACACGTATGAGAACGTAAGCCTCACCGGGCCTTACGCGCGTCACATCGGCTCATACACCCGCTATGGAAACGTGCTGCCGCTGCTCAGCGCCGCGGACGATAGGTTTGTTGTGTTCGGCTCGGGCGAGGAAGTTGTGCTCGACTTCGATCCATCAAGCCTGCCGAAATTGCCCACAGGCTGGAAGCGCGACTACCTCTTTTATGCCAATGGCTTCGTCAAAGACATGGATTTCTACGCAGCCGATGCCTTCACGGTAGATCCGCTGCCGTTCCACAAGATGGGGGTTTATCCTCAGCCTCCCCGTTCAGAATATCCGGTGGATGAGCGCTCGCTCGAGTACTTGCTGGAGTACAACACGCGGTACCAATCTGGGAATGGAGTGAGCGAGTATCGGTACGTGTACCCGTAGCGTGCCGCGTCTTTGTCAGGAGCTAATTCACCCACCCGCCCCGCTCATCATCGCGCTTGTCATCCGGCGGCTTGTAGTTGCCGTATTCGTCGAAGTAGACCTTGCGGTCGTGCTTACGCATGTAAACCTGAAACTTCTTCGCCGCGCGACGCCGCTTCCAACGGTAATACGCGTTGCGCAGGCCGTAGACACGCTCACTGAGTCCCACAGAGAGTCCTCGACGGAGAAAGAACGTGTACCACAAGTATCCGGCGCCCAGCCCGAGTAGCAGTACGCAGAACTGCAGAGCGAAGTGGGAAAGTAGTAAGTAAGCAGTCTCAATCGCTGCGATTCCCATTACTACCCATTTGATTGGGATCTGGAGGGGTATCGGAAACAGCATGATTGGAGCGCCGCGATTCATCAGATAGAACACCATGAGAATTGCGTTAGCCGCCGAGCCTGAGCCGATTGCTGAGCCCTGCGCGATGACACCGCTCAGAGATAAGGCGACGCCAACTGCGCCAGAAAAGATCAGCGATCCGAAAAAGAGTCCATAAAACCGACTCGATCCGATCTGATCTTCCACGGCGCTGCCAATGAAGTAAATTCCGACAAGCGACAAAATGAACGCAATCGGATCGGCATACATGAAGGCGTACGTGCCGAGCTGCCATAGCCAGCCGTGCAGCACTTTCTCGGGCTGCAATACACCGAATGCGAACGCCGTCTGCGCGAGGGGGGAAGCAAACGCCATCATCAAAAGCAGCGCAATGTAAACCGCTGTACTGAAGAGAATGATTTGCCGGACCGCGCCGCGAAAAGGCGGCAGTCCCATTTCAAATGATTGATAACGAGGAGACATAAATTCACATCCCGGACGAGGCGGCTGCGCCTCTGCCCGGTGTGTCGATTCTACCTGTCGGACGCGGTATCACGGGCAAGCTGGCATGTCCTTTCGCATCGAGCGCGCGCATTGCGAAGATCACGTTGTCCTTGGAGATTGGCAGTGTGATCGAAGTGGATCCGGCGGGAGCATTTATCGCGTGCTGCCAGTACGGCTGGTCGGCCTCCCGCCACAGGATCTGATACTGCGTAGCGAGCCCACCCGACGAGGCATCCCACGTCAGCGTCGTGTCATTCGTTAGGCCGCGCGTGTCGATACGGACATTCGCCGGAGGAGCCGGGGCTGACGCCAGCGATGCCAACGTTGCGGCGTTCATCCTCCCAACATTGGCTACGTAGGCAAAATCGACGAATTTCAGCACGTCGCCGTATTCGATGCCATCTTCCGTACGCACGTTCTGATGCTGGTGATTGAAATCCTCGCGATACTCGGTAAAGCGCACACCGGCGAATCCTTCTTCGTTGAATGCAGTGTGGTCTCCCCCACGGAGGAAACGGTCACGACGAAAGATCATCGTGGGCTGAAATTTCGAGAGATATTCCTTTGCTGTCCCGCGGATGTATCGTGCTAGTTCGCGGGATGGAGAGTCATTCTCGCCGCCGAGATTGCGCATCCGGGTCACGTCCTCAGGCTTGGCCGAAGCGGGAATACCTTCAGAAAAGATGCGGACAGTATCTTTGCGCTGCAACGTATCTCCCGGCGTCGTGTTGCCACCGACGATGTCGTTGTTGAGCACGGCGTGAATGTCCCACCCTTCTTGCCGCGCCATTTGCGCGAAGTGCTTCGCCCCGTCAAGCCCCTGCTCTTCGCCAGCGACAGAGAGGAAGATCAGCGTTGCGGGAAATTTGTATTTGCTCAGCACTCGCGCGCATTCCAGGCTTACTGCCGTGCCGCTGGCGTCGTCGTTGGCTCCGGGTGCGGCGCCTTTCGTATTGAGCGTGTCGGAATTACGGGAGTCGTAGTGCCCGGTCACGAGGTAAATCCGCTTCGCATTCTCTGGATCGGAGCCTTGCAGCACAGCGTACACATTCGTCAGCGGCGTTGGAGTAGGTACTCGCGGCCCCACAGGCTGGGTAAACGAATCGCTCTTCACCTGCAGACATCCACCGCAGGCTTTTGAGTACTGTTCGAATTCTTCTTGAATCCACTTTGCAGCGGCAGTTACGCCCAGGCCTTGCGAAACCATCTCCTGATCGTTCGATGAGAGAGTATTGCGATTCTTAAAAGTCACAAGCTTCTCGATGGTGGCTTGGATGCGTTCCGGAGAAACCTGCTTCAGCGCTTCTGCGATCTGCGGATCGGGGTGCGCGGCATTCACGTCAACTTCGGTCACTTTGACCGGAGTTGGCGCAGGTGGTCGTGGATTCTGTTGAGCAGCACTGATTGTCAGAGAGGACAGCAAAAACGCGAACCCCGAGGTTCGCAGTATGGAATTGGGCACCGTGAGCGTTCCTTTTCGTATGTGGCAGAGACTTGACGGCGAAAACTGTTAGATTCTAAAACTACGGAAGTGGTATCACCACCCCCGGCACTCATTAAATCTTGTAATGTGAAGCCCGCGACGAACGGAGGCAAGACAAATGGTTCTGTGTCCCGAATGTGAGACTGATCTGGACATTGAAGAAGATGACGTAGAGGAAGGCGACGTAGTCTCCTGCGCCGAATGCGGTAGCGACTTCGAGGTCATTACCGCCAATCCGCTCGAATTGAAGAAGGTTGACGAAGACGAGGAAGACGAAGAAGAAGGTGACGAGGACGAAGACGAGGAGGAAGATGATTACTGATCGTCATCGCGCGGCAGCGCTCGTGGCCATTGTCTCCATGCTCGCCGCGTCGTGTCTCGGTACAGTCGAGGATAAAAGGAAACGCGAGCTCGAACCTTATGCCCTGCTGTTCGGCACTCTCTACGGTCCGGATCAGCGTCCTGCCTATGGCGTGAAAATCAAAATCCGCCGCGCCGACCAGAAGAAAGCAAAGTGGGAACTTTACTCCGACCACCAGGGCGAATTCGCCCAGCGCGTCCCCGCCGGCAAAGCCGACTACATCATCACTGCAGACGTCAAAGGCAATCCCAAGCCTGAATTAACCGTGCACGTTGATAACGACGAACGCAAGGACTTCGTGCTGCGCATAAAAAGCAGCGATAAGCAGTAAGCGATTAGCAATTAGCTGAACCTGATTCTTGGGTCCATCTTTCGCTAATTGCTAATCGCTGTTTTTTGCCTAATAGTGGCGTTTTAGCGCTTCGCTGTGCCGCGAGCCATCTTCTTCATTTTGCGCTTCGCGGAACCGCGTGGAACCGTGCGCTTGGCTTTAGGAGCTACCTTCTTGCGCGCCGCGCGCTTTGCCTTTTTGCGATCTTCTCTGCTGAGTGACTTTGTATTTGCCATTGAGTTCCAATCTGAATGAAAATTTGTAGGAGTAGCCAATAAGATTGTAACGGGTCGTGATTACTTTTCCCGGATGAACATTCGCACGATGAGTCCGGCTACTACCATTCCCAATCCGATCCAAACCACGATTCGGCTGGCTTGATATGCGCTGGCAGTCTGAGCCGATCGACCCATAATGAAACCGATCACGGCGATCGCCAGCCCGCCATAACGCAGCAGATTTCTAAGCGCTTGCTTGGTCACACTCTCTCGAGTTGCGCGAACTTTTCTACCAGCTTCTTCAGTCCGAACTGCGGGAATTGTACCGTAAGCTTGGCCTCGTCTCCGTCGCCTTCGCGCTTGTACACCGTGCCTTCTCCATATTTGGGATGGCGTACACGCTGTCCCGGACGAAATCCGCGCTTGCCCGTCGGCTCCGCGACTTCGATTTTAGGACGCGAAAACTTCTTGCCGCGCGATGCGAAGAATTCAGCGATGTTGTCGATCGACTGATATGGAGAACTCCTGTCACCATTGCGCTTGGTTGAATATATTTTCTCGGGAGACAGTGAGCGGCCGAAGCGCGCGCGCGACGCAGCGCTCTGATCTTCATCCTCGTAGCTGTAGTGGCGGCCCTCGTCCACTTCGCTGAATCCAGGCTGGCTGAAGGCCGACTCCCGCATGCTACTACGCCGTGTGCCACCTATCTCTTCCATCAACTGTGGCGGAATCTCTTCTAAGAAGCGCGAAGGAACGCTAGCTTCCGGCAGGTCACTGCCGTAGCGACGTCGATAACGCGCGCGGCTCACGATGAGCGTGTCCATCGCACGCGTCATGCCGACGTAGCACAGGCGGCGTTCCTCCTCCATCTCGTCTGGATTGAGGAAAGTGCGTGAATGAGGGAATAGCCCTTCTTCCATGCCCACCAGGAACACGAGGGGAAACTCGAGTCCTTTGGCCGAATGCAAGGTCATCAAAGTAACGCGGGAGCCTTCTTCGTACTGATCGGTGTCGCTAACGAGGGCGGCGTGATCGAGAAATTCGCCGAGCGTCTCGGCGCGATCGGACGAGTCCCGCGCAGCATTTACAAGCTCCTGGAGGTTCTCAATTCGGGAAAAGGATTCGGGAGTGGCCTCTTCCTCCAACATCTTCACATAGCCGGTGCGGTCGATTAAGAACTTGATCACCTCTGGCAGAGTGGCAGCGCCTCCCGGCGCGCGGAAGCCTTCGACAGGAGTCTGGGCAGTCTCTGGCAGTGGCTCGTTTTGGCCCCTTGGTAGAGATCCGCCTGAGGCGGGCTGCATCGCTACGACGCTGCTTGTGTCGTCTACAGATTCTGGCGCATCCCATGCCCCAAACAACTCATGCTGCTCGTTCGCTCCAAAGTCGAAGCTGGCAGTCTCATCTTCCCCTGCGGCTTCGCTCACCCCAGCTTCCTCGCTCACAGCCGAGGGCGGCTGTGCCACAAGTGGAGATGGCACACTCTCCGCGGCTGCATCTGCCACGAGTCTCTCGACAAAGCTCCCGCCCAGCATTGCCCGAGCATCCTCGATGATCTGCTTGAACTCGACGAGAGCCTGAACGGCGCGTGC
>Ga0126380_10000742_pt1 | contig 11474 bp, 15 predicted proteins | sample PanSoiMetPlot_26_FD_92544 | JGI IMG/M metagenome (GOLD analysis project Ga0126380, IMG submission 92544) | Tropical forest soil microbial communities from Panama - MetaG Plot_26 | ecosystem: Environmental > Terrestrial > Soil > Tropical forest > Bulk soil | place: Panama | collected 2016-02-17
CCACGGCTGCCATATCGGCCGCGGCAGCATCGTCGAGCCGGGGGCGATCGTGTGTGATGGCAGCGTGGTCGGGGCCGAGTCGGTGGTCCGTGCGGGTGCCTGCGTCAAGCAGCGCGACCGGTTCGGTGACCGCTCCATCCTGGACGGTTTCCCCGCCAAGCTCGCCGGCACCCTAACCGGCCCGCCGCCGCAGCCGGGGTGGGCGCTGCCCCCCGGGGACGCGGCGGCCATGCGCAAGATCCAGCGGTGATCGCCGCGGCGCAGCCTGGAGTGGGCTGACGGATCAACTCGGCTGGGCGCCGGGCGCCGAAAGACGACCCTGGTGCGTCCAGGCTTCTCCCGCTATGGGCACGCCGAACGCCGCCACCTTGGTGCCTGCCCTCGCCGGTCACTGAGCGCCTCTCCCGGGGGATCCGCCACCGGATCCCCCGGGACAAGGCACGTCCAGGCCTGGATTACGCCGGCCGCGGCGGTCCTCGCTAGGCGGCGAACCCGCCGTCCACTGAGATCGCCGCTCCGGTGACATAACGGCCGCCGTCGCCGGCCAGGTGCGCGACGATCGCCGCGATGTCCTCTGCGCTGCCGTAACGGCCGAGCGCCGGGATACCGCTCAAGAAGCTGGCCGCAGGGCCGTCGGCAGGGTTCATGCCGGTGTCGATGAGGCCGCCGTGAACCAGCGCGACGGTGATCCCGCGGGGGCCCAGATCGCGGGCCAGGCCCCTGGTCAGGCCGGTAAGAGCGGACTTGGCCATCGCGTACAAGGTCATGCCGGGGACGGGAACGTGGTCGGCCAGCGCGCTGCCGATCGTGATGATCCGGCCGCCCTCGCTCATGTGCCGGGCGGCGGCCTGGCAGGCAACGAAGACCGCCCGCACATCGACGGCCCACAAGTGGTCGGCTTGCTCGACCGTCGCCTCCTCGACGGGGCCGCCGATGAAGGTCCCGGCATTGTTGACCAGGATGTCGAGCGCGCCCAGCTCCTGCACGGTCTGGTCGACCGCGGCGACGACGGCGCCGGGGTCGGCGCTGTCGGCCTGGATGACCAGCACCCGCCCGCCGTCGGCATCGATCTGCTTGGCAACGGCCTGCGCCTTGCCGGTCGCCGTGACGTACGTGAAGGCCACCGCGGCGCCGTTGCGGGCCAGCCGCCGGGCGATCGCGGCTCCTATCCCACGGCTGCCGCCCGTCACGAGTGCCACCTTGCCTGCGAGTTCATCCATGTCAGGCTCTAGCCGTTTGGTAGGACAGGACCACCACGCCTGTGGTGAAGGTCTTGGCGGAGACCAGCGTCAGTGGCGTCTGGTGGCCGTTGCTGAACTGCGGCAGCCCGGCACCGGCCAGGACCGGGTGGATCGAGAGCCGGAGCTCATCGATCAGCCCGGTCTCCAGCAGCGTCTGCACCAGCCGGCCGTGGCCGAACAGGGCCAGGTCCCTGCCGTCTTGCTCCTTGAGCTTGGTCACCTCGGCCACGGCGTCGCCCCGGACGATCGTGGTGTTGCTCCGTCGGCACTGGGGAGCGTCGAGGAGAACACGTACTTGCGGATTCCGTTGATCCGCTGGGCGAAGTCGTCGGTCTGGCCGGGCCAGGTCGCGGCGAAGAGCTCGTAGCTGCCGCGGCCCATTAGCATCGCGTCACTGCCCGAGAGCCGCTCGAGCGCGTCCCTGGTGACCTCCTCGCCGCGATAATCCATGGCCCAGAGCGGCGGGCTGCCGACGACGCCGTCAGCCGACACGAGGGTCGACTCGATGATCTTCCGCATTGCTGTCTCCGTAAGTGTGGTGTTGGTGCGGTGACAAGGAAGACCCGCGAGCCGCCGGGAAGGAATCGCGAACGCGGCCGCGGCTAGGCTGGATGCGGCCCGTTCCGCACCGATTCCTCTGCGCGAAGGAGCAAGTCTGAAAAGGTGCAGGCGCCCAGCGCGAGCGAGGTCCAGGGAGATCGGTGATGGCGGAGCGGGCGAGCACAATGGTGGACCAGCGGGAGTTCACCCGCAGCACCGAGCCGTTCCGGCGTGAGCTGCTGGCCCACTGCTACCGGATGCTCGGCTCGGTGGACGAGGCCGAGGACCTGGTGCAGGAGACATACCTGCGGGCGTGGCGGTCGTTTGGCACCTTCGAGGGCCGCTCTTCGCTGCGGACCTGGCTGTACCAGATCGCCAACAACGCCTGCCTGACGGCCCTGCAGCAGCGCGCCCGCCGGCCGCTGCCATCGGGCCTGGGCGCGCCGGACGAGGACGTCAGCGTGCCGCCGGCCGTGGCAAAGTCCGAAGTCCGGTGGCTGCAGCCCATTCCTGACGCGCTGGTGCGGCAGGAACGCGACCCCGCGGCGGTCGCCGTGTCACGCGAGAGCCTGCGCCTGGCGCTCATCGCGAGCTTCCAGTACCTGCCACCGCGGCAGCGGGCCGTGCTGCTCCTGCGTGACGTGCTGGCCTTTCCGGCCGCCGAGGTCGCCGAGATACTCGGCACGACCACGGCCGCCGTCAAGAGCGCGCTGCAGCGGGCGCGTGGCCAGCTCGCGGAGGTAGCCCCGGCCGCCGACCAGGTCGCCGAGCCCCCCGAGCCCGAGGCCAGGGCGCTGCTTGATCAGTACATCCGGGCGTTCGAGACCTCTGACGCGGTGGCGCTGAAGCGGCTGCTGCGCCGGGACGCCACGCTGGAGCTGCCGCCGTCGGCTGCCTGGTTCGCTGGCGGGCGTGCCGTCGCCGAGGCGGTCAGGGGCCTCGGCGCACCGGGCGACTGGCGGATGCTGCCCGTGGCGGCCAACGGGCAGCCAGCGGCCGCGGCCTACCACCGCGAGCCAGATGGCAGCTACCGCGCCTACGCGATCGTCGTGCTCACCGCCACGGTCACGGGCATCGCGCGGCTGGTGGTGTTCGCCGATCCTGGCCTGTTCCGCCGGTTCGGCCTGCGGCAGGGCTACCCCGCCCAGGCCGGCGCTCACACGTAGTGCAGTTGGGCGTGCCGTGGCTGGTGGTCTACGAGTTGGTCGCAGGTCGGGCAGTACCACCGAGCCTCGATCGGGGTGCCGCAGGTGAGGTGGCGCGGGGTGTCCGCCGGGTCGGTGTGCCTGGTCCCCCACTGCGCGAGCAGCCGGAGCGCACCGGCGAGTTCGGTGCCCTCGGCCGTCAGCTGGTAGGCAGCCCGGGGCGGCCGCTGGGAGTAGGGGCGGGCCACCAGCAGCCCGTCGCGGTCGAGCCGCTTGAGGCGCTCGGACAGGATGTTCGCGGCGATACCCGGGATCTGGTCGAGCAGGTCGTTGAACCGGCGCGGGCCGGGCAGCAGCGCCTCGACCACCAGCAGTGTCCACCGGTCGCCGACCCGGGCCAGCGCCTGGGCGAGAGGTGAGGAATCCAGCTCGGATTCAGCCATGGGCTGATCGTAGTCCCGTTGACTTGTCACGAGTTGATAGTAGTTTGCAAGTTACTACTCACTGGAGGTGGCGAGCATGACGATACTCGATGAGGTTGGGGCAAGCATCAGGCAGCTGGGCGAGGGCGCCGGGACCTCGGTTGTGGGCATCGGGCAGCGCTGGGGCGTCGGCTCGGGCATCGTGCTCGGCGAGGGCCGGGTCCTGACTAATGCGCATAACGTGCGCGGCGACCGGGTGGCGGTCACCTTCGCCGACGGGCGCACCGCGGAGGGGAGCGTGGCAGGGCGCGACATCGACGGCGACCTGGCCGTCATCGACGTCGACACCGGCGGGGTCCCGGCGCTGCCGTGGGCCAACGGAGCGCCCGCGGAGATCGGGATGCCGGTATTCGCCCTGGCTAACCCGGGCGGGCGCGGGCTGCGGGTGACGTTCGGGTTCGTCTCCGGCATCGAGCGGGCCTTCCGCGGGCCCCGCGGCCACCGCATCACCGGCAGCCTGGAGCACACCGCACCGCTGCTGCCCGGCTCCTCGGGCGGCCCGGTTCTGAACGCCGCAGGACACCTGCTCGGGATCAACACCAACCGCCTCGGCGAGGGCTTCTACCTGGCCATGCCCGCCGACGAGGCGCTGCGGGGCCGGGCCGATGGCCTTGCCCGGGGAGAATCAGCGGAAGCGCCGCGGCTCGGCGTCGCCGTCGCTCCTGGTCACGTCGCCAGGCGGCTCCGCCGCGCCGTCGGCCTGCCCGACAGCGACGGCCTGCTGATCCGCGAGGTGACGGAGGACAGCCCGGCCGCACGCGCGGGTCTCGCGCAGGGCGACCTGATCGTGGCGGCCGCGGGTCAGCCGATGAACTCCCCCGACGACCTGTTCGACGCGCTCCAGGCCGCACGAGGAAGCGGCACCATCGAGCTGAGCATCGTCCGCGGCACGGACGAGCGGGCCGTTCAGGTCGCCTTCGGCGGCGAGGGCCAGCCGGGCCAGGACTCATAAGCGCCCCCCGGCCAGGGCTCGCCCACGGCGAGCCCTGGCCGGGGGCTGGTCATCCCCGGGGGGGTGGCGCTACGCGCCGTCCGTTCGGGCCCGGCGTCCCCGCGCCGCCTCCAGGATGGTTTCGAGCAGCTCGCGGGTGTGCGGTTCCTCGAGAACCTCGCCGATCCACGCGGCGGAGTCGGCTCGCTCCGGCGAGCGGGGATTGGGCTGCAGCCAGTCGGTCGCGGCGGCCTCGGTGATGTGCCCGAGCTGCGCGATGAGCATCGAGAAGTGCCCGCGCCGGTTGACTGTCGCCGGTCCGCCCGCTTCCCGGTAGGCCTCGGTCAGCGCGCGGACCCGGCCCGGGTCGCCGCGGGCGAACTCGAACAGGACGCACCCGAGCTCCTGGCTCGGGTCAGCCGGGCCGCTGTTCTCCCAGTCAATGACGCACACTCCGCCGTCCGCGGTCGGCAAGACGTTGTCGGCCCACAGGTCGCGGTGACAGGTCCGCAGCATCTGCGGGCGCTCGAGCCAGGACTCCAGCGCGACCAGCTCATCGCGCAGGCCGGCGAGCCGGCCAGCGAACGGCGCTCCCGCCTCAAGAAGCTGCCCGACCAGATCGTCCCAGCGATCGGCTCCAAGCGGTTCGTGGTACCACGGGTCCAGCTGGCTGGGGTCAGCGGCCGAGACCGGGCTGGGGTCAGCGCCCGATACCGGGCTGGGGTCAGCGGCCGAGACGCGGTGAATGCCGGCCACGACCGCGCCCACCCGCACCGGGTCGAGCCGCGTGTCAGGGGCGCGCAGGTCGACCCACGCATACACCCTGACCTGCCTGCCGTCCAGCGTCGCAAGCACGCGTCCCTCGGTGGTGCGCCGTACCTGCGGCGTCGGCACGCCGGCGGCGTAGGCCGCCTCCTGGAACGCGGCCGCCGAGCGCACGTCGTCCTCACCGGACCGGTGGAACGGCACCTTCACCGCCCAGGCGCCGTTCGCGGTGTCCAGCCGCCACACAAGTCCCTGCTTGCCCCGCGCGACCGGCCCGTCCGACAGCCTCGCGGCCCGGCCAAGAGCGAAGCGCCGGGCGAGGTCCGCGGCATCCACCTGGCCACTCCAGCACACCTGCGCGCGCAACACCAGGACAGACGGCGGCGGATCCCTCTTCCTCGCTCCGGCCGGGCCAAGGCGCGGCGGGGCTTGATGGCCGGGCGGGAGTGCTGCCACGCCTGCCCGGTGGGAAGGTGATTGCATGGAGTTCGCGCCCCTGCCCGCCACTGCGGCGTGGCAGCACCAGGAGGCCCGCACCGGGTTCGAAGTTGTGTATTTCCAGCCCGTGGGTGACGGATGCCGCATTGACGGGTGGACTACCGCCGTCGAGGACGGCAAGACCTGGGCTGTCGGATACACCATCGACCTGGATGCGACGGGAGCCACCCGCAGCGTACGGATTCGCGGCCGGTCGGCCGGCGGGCCTTCCTCGGCGCTCCTGGAAGCCGATGGAACCGGCCGGTGGCAGGTCGACGGCGTGTCGGCGCCGCAGCTTGACGGCTGCCTCGACGTGGATTTGGAATCCTCGGCGATGACCAACGCGCTGCCGGTGCGCCGGATGGGCCTGGCCCCCGGCGCTGGTGCGCCTGCCCCGGCCGCCTACGTCCGCGCCCTCGGCCTTGCCGTGGAACGGCTGGAGCAGACCTACCGGCGCGCCCCCGGGGAGGCCACCCGCCAGCGCTACGACTACGCCGCGCCGGCCTTTGATTTCACCTGCCGCCTTAGCTATGACGAGTCGGGGCTGGTGGTCGACTATCCCGGGATCGCCGTGCGCGCCGGTTGACCAACGCTGGAGCCCGGCCCCGGTATCGGCCTCGAGGCTGGCGGGGGCATGCCGCGTCAACCAGGTGGATTGCGGCTCAGTGGGGCAGGAGGATCAGGCAGTTGCTGGTGGCGGTGGCGACCAGCCGGCCTGCGCCGTCGATGACCTCGGCGGATGCCAGCGCGACGCGCCGGCCCGGCTTGGTCACCCGGCCGGTGGCCACCAGCGTGCCGCTGTCCAGCGTGACCGGCCGGAGGTAGTTGACGGTGAGGTCGATCGAGGTATACCCCACTCCCGGCGCCAGCGTGGTGTGCACCGCGCACCCGGCCACCGAATCGGCGAGCGTGCACACCAGCCCGCCATGCACGAGGCCGATCGGGTTGTAAACAGATTCATCCGGGGTGCATTCGAAGACGGCGAGGCCCCGGTCCACCTTGGTCGGGCGCATGTTCAGCAGCAGTGCGATCGGCGGCGGCGGGAACTTGCCGGCCATCAGCGCCTGCATGAATTCGAGCCCGGACAGGCCTGCTCCGCCGGCGACCGTGGCGGCCTGGTCGTACCAGGTAACCACCTTCGAACGCGGCGTCCCCCACGATGGCTGCGGCTCCAGGCGGCCAGTCCGCGCAGAGTGGTCGGGCCGCTCCGGGCGGCCGGCCCGCGCAGGCTGGCCGGGCTGGTCTGAGCGGTCAGGGCGCTCGGGGTCGGTCATCGGGTCTCCTCCACCGCGGTCGCGGCCGCCGCAGCGGCCCGCACTGGCACTGAGCCGGCCTTACCGGTCAGCAGGATCGCGGCGACGAGGCCGGCTGCCGCGAAGAACCCGATGACGAGCACGATCGCGTGCTGGTAGGTAGTGACCGGATCGGGGCTGACGTGCGCCAGGATAGCGACCAGGGCGGCGACACCGAGAACCGTGCCGATTTGGCGGGCCATGTTCAGGATTCCGCTTCCCGTCCCGAACCGGTCCGGGCTGAGCGAGAGGCTGCCCTCGCCGAGCAGCGATGGGATGGCCAGGCCTACCCCGGCACCGCCAAGCAACTGGGCCGGCAGCAGGTGCGTCAGGTACGCCGGCTGCGCCTGGAGCAAGGCGAGCCACAGCGCCATGGCGCCGGCGTTGACCAGGCAGCCAATCACGGCCACCCGGCCCGGGCCGCCAAGCCGGCCGGCCAGGCGGGGAGCTACGATCCGGGCGAACGGCAGCACCATCAGCGGGCCAGGGCCGATGGCCAGGCCCGCCCGGACCGCCGAGTAGTGCCAGACGCCGGTCAGGAACTCGACCGAGTTCAGCACGAACGCCCCGAACGCCGCGTAGTAGAGGATCGACGCGGCAAACGTGCCGCTGAAGGTGCGCGCCCGCAGCAATCCGAGCTCGATCACCGGCGAATGATGCTGGCGGGAACGCCAGATCATGATGGCACCGCACGCGACCGACGCGGCGAGCACTGCGCGGAACCGGGCCGAGCCCCATCCCCAGTCGGGCGCCTTTACCAGGGCAAACGCGACGAGGGCGACGGCGGCGGCGAGCAGCGTGGCGCCGGCTAGGTCGGGCCTGCCGCGAGCGTGCTCGTCCCTGCTCTCCGGCACGATCCGCCTGGCCAGCAGCACGGTGAGCAGGCCGACCGGGATGTTGATCCAGAACACCCAGCGCCAGCTGAGCTGGACCAGGCTGCCGCCGATCACCGGCCCGAGTGCGGCGCCGAGCGCGGCGAACGCCGACCAGGTCCCGATTGCCTTGACCCGCCCTGGCGCCGGGACGCTGGCCAGCAGCAGCGAGAGCGAGGCGGGCACCATCAGGCCAGCCCCGACGGCCTGAATGATCCGGGCCGCGATCAGCTCGGGCACGCCGGGTGACAGGCCGCAAAGCGCCGACCCGAGGGTGAAGCCGATCAAGCCGGCGATGAGGATCCGTCGGCGGCCGACCCGGTCGGCCCACCGGCCGGCCGGCACCAGCACGGCCGCGAACACGATCGTGTACGCGTTGAGCACCCAGGACAGCGAGTCCAGGCTGGTGCCGTGGTATTCGCGGCCGATGTACGGGAACGCCAGGTTCACAATGAACAGATCCAGGCTGGACATGAAGACCGCCAGCGCCAGGACGCCGACGATGGCGGTCACCCGCCGGCCGGCCCGGCCGGGCTCATCGAGTTGTCCGGTCGGGGCCGGATCCGCATCGCGACCGCCCTGCCGGCTGGTCTCGGCTGCCCGGATGGTCATGATGCATCCCTTAGTGAGTCCGAAATCTGGACTCACGGTACAACGGCCGACATAGATGCGTCTACTTTTCGGACTTAGCAGGTACCCTCCTGGTATGACAGCAGTAGCGGCCCAGCCGCGGGAGTGTTCCGTGGCGCGGACACTGGAGATCGTGGGGGAGAAGTGGGCGCTGCTCGCCGTGCGCGAGGTGTTCCTGGGCAACCGCCGCTTCGACGAAATGGTCCGCCGGATCGGGGCACCGCGGGACACGCTGGCGGCCCGCCTGCGCTCGCTGGTCAGCACCGGGATCCTGGAGCGGCGTCAGTACAGCGAGCACCCGGCGCGGTATGAATACCGGCTGACCGAGGCCGGCCGGGAGCTGTACCCGGTGATCCTGACGCTGATGCGCTGGGGGGATGAGCACCTGGCCGGCGACGACGGCCCCCCACTGGTGCTCGAGCATGCGTGCGGCCACCGCCTCGTGGCCAAGGTCGTGTGCGAAGCGTGCGGCGAGCCGGCCGAGGCGCGCACGGCGCGGCCGGTCGCCATGACGCGGCCGGTCGCCATGACGCGGCCGGTCGCCGTGACCCAGCGCGGCTAAGCCCGGCCGCCCGGTCAGGTCGCCCGTTCGGTCCCGTCAGGCTTGGTGTTGGGCGTCGAGGATGGCTTCGCCGTTGGTTTCGGCCCATTGGGCCAGCATCCGGATCGGGTCGATGAGAGTGCGGCCGAGCTCGGTGAGCTCGTATTCGACCTTCGGTGGGGCCTCGGCGTAGGCCCGCCGGGTTACCAGCCCGCTGTTCTGCAGCCGGCGCAGGGTGTGGGTGAGCACTTTGTTGGAGATTCCGCCGATCAGCCTGGCCAGCTCACCGTGCCGGCGCGGCTTGTCGGCGAGGCCGTAGAGCACCACCACGGCCCACTTGTCGGCGATGATCTCGACGGCCACCCGGGCCGGGCAATCGGCCAGGAACACGTTGCCAGCGGTCACGAGCCGAAGGGTACCAATCGGTTCCTGTTGGCCTCGTAGCGTCGGTCACGAGGCCGTGCGATACGCACAACGAGCCTCATTCGGCAACTACGGAGGCGGGCATGGCGAAGGTTGCGGTCGTGACGGGCGCCAATCAAGGGCTGGGCCTGGCACTGGTGCGGGGGCTGTGCCGCGCGCTTGGTGCCGGCGGGATCGTCTACCTGACGGCGCGTGACCGTGCGCGTGGCGAGCGGGCCGTCGCTGAGCTGCAGGCCGAAGGGCTATCGCCCCGGCTGGAGGTGCTCGACGTCCGTGACGACGCGTCGGTGACGGGCGTGGCCCAGGCGCTCGCCGGGCGGCACGGCGGGGTGGACGTCGTCATTTCCAATGCCGCCGCGCGCATCTCCCCCCAGGTGCCGGCCGAGCAGCAGGTCCGCATCTTCGTCGACACCAACAATCACGGCACCCTGCGCATGATCCGGACGTTCGGGCCGCTGCTCCGCGACGGCGCCCGGTTCATCGTGGTGGCAAGCTCGTTCGGCACCCTAGCCAGCCTGGACCCGCGGCTGCACCACCTGTTCGACGTCACCCAGCTGAGCCTGGCGGGCCTGGCCAAGGTCATGGACGACTACGTGGCGGCGGTGGAGGCCGGCCGCGCCGCCGCGCAAGGGTGGCCTGCCTGGATCAACCCGCCGTCGAAGGTGGGCCAGGTCGCCGCGGTGAAGGTGTGGGCCCGCGAGCTGGCCGGTCAGGCAGCCCGCCGGGACATCCTGGTCAACGCCGCCTGTCCCGGGCTGGTCGACACCGGCGCCTCGCGCCCCTGGTTCGACGACATGTCCGGGGCGCTATCGCCCGACGAAGCCGCCGCGGACGTGCTCTGGCTCGCCACGCTGCCGCCGGGCAGCCGAGAGCCTTACGGCGAACTCGTCCAGCACCGCAAGGTCCTCCCCTTCACGTAGCCGGCTGGCGTTCCGGGTTCACCGTGGGCTGGTCCAGCGCGGGCCGACGGCGGCCCCACGCCGATTCCCACCGAGCGAGGCGCTGCCGGTCAAGGGTCGCCCGGCAGAACAGGTAACAGAGGATGAGCGCCACGGTGGCACCCGCGGTAACGGTGATGCCGGTAAACAGCGCGGTGAAGAACATGGAATCCGTGCTGGGCGGCGGAGCCTGCGGGTTTCCGGAGCGGTCCAGCCATACCTGGACCGTCGCCGCATGCTCTGAGTGGTAGATGCGCCCGGCGAAGAACACGGCTGCGACGGCGACGGTGAGGAAGGCCGCACCCAGAGACATCTCTTTATCAGGGCAAGAGAAGCAGGGAACTCCTTAGCCGGCACCTATAGCTCCAAGTCCTCCCCCACCTCGCTGATCCTGGCCGGCGTGCTCGCCGTGATCGCCGGGATCATCGCCATCGCCTGGCCCGGCATCACCGTGCTCGCGCTGGTCATCGTGTTCGCCATCGACGCCTTCATCGCCGCCGGCCTGCAGGCCGCGCGGGCGTTTGGCAGCCGCGCCGCCGGGCCGGTGTTCGGGCACCTGCTGCTGGGGCTGCTCGGCCTGGCCGCCGGGGTGGCCGCACTGGTGTGGCCCGGGCCGACCGCGCTGGTGCTGGTGTATCTGATCACAATCAATGGGGGCCAGGCACACCTCCCCGGCAGCCAGTAGCCGTAGCTATCTGTCCATTGGTCACAGGACTTGGCCCTGCGTAACGATTCGCGTTGGAGTGATGTCAGCACACACACCGCGGCGTCCAGGCGCCGGGGTGCAGCCGATCAGGGCGGTGAGTACCGGTGAAGTGGCGTCCCATCATCACAGCCGGCCTGGTCTGCGCCGCGGTAGCGGGCGTAGCCCTCTGGGTGGTGCACGGGCGGCTGGTCGGGCACTGGCTTGCGGTGCACACGGGCACCGTCAACGAGCCGGGGCCCTACTACGGGTTCTGGTCCGGGTTCGGCTCTGACCTGACCGAGTTCGGCATCATCGGCGCGATCGCCACCGGCGTGTACCAGCTGGTCAGGAAGTACAACTGTCACCACCCAGGCTGCTGGCGGGTCGGCAATCACCTGGCGGCGGGCGGCGAGTTCATGCTGTGTTACCGCCACCACCCCGGCTACCAGGGCAAAAAGCCAACTCATGACCTCATCCAGCGGATGCACCGTGAGCACCTGGAGCGCCAGGCG
>Ga0126380_10000743_pt1 | contig 11471 bp, 9 predicted proteins | sample PanSoiMetPlot_26_FD_92544 | JGI IMG/M metagenome (GOLD analysis project Ga0126380, IMG submission 92544) | Tropical forest soil microbial communities from Panama - MetaG Plot_26 | ecosystem: Environmental > Terrestrial > Soil > Tropical forest > Bulk soil | place: Panama | collected 2016-02-17
AACCCGCACGTGCTGCCCGAGGTGATGAAGGCGCTCGGCGCGGGAAAGCCGATCGAACTGGGCAACTTGTGGCCCCAGCGTGACCTGATCTTCGTCACCGACACCGCCGCTGGCCTGGCGGCCGCAGCCCAGGGCGAGCCCGGCCTGGAGGTCTTCAACGTCGGCACCGGGACCGGCACTACGATCGAGGACGTGATGGAGACCATCGGGGACATCACCGGCCGCCCGGTTGACGTCCGCCAGGTGCCCGAGCGGATGCGGGACGGCGACGGGCACCTCATCTCCGATCCGCAGAAGCTGATGCAGGCGACCGGGTGGAAACCGCAATATGACCTGGAAGCCGGCCTGCGGAAGCTGCTCGCCGCGGAGGGCCTGCTATGAGGCCGGCCGAGGAGATGACGAACGGCGGCGCCGCGGGCGCCCCGCAGCGCGCGCTGAGCAGCGAACTCGGGGCCAGGTACCGGGCCCAGAAGCGGGACTTCCTCGGCATTGGCCTGTCCTGCCTGCCGGACGAGGCGTTCGTGGACGCCGTGCGGCAAGCGGTCGAAACCCGGTCGCGGCTGACCATCTCCTTCATCAACCCCGACTACGTCCTGCGCGGTCACAAGACCACCGGGCTGATCGGCAAGATGAACCAGTTCGACATCGTGCTGCCGGATGGCTGGGGCATCGTGCTCGGCGGCCGGATGCTCGGCCTTCCGGTGCCAGACCGGCAGGGCAACGACGACATCTGCCCGAAGATGTTCACCCTGTCGGCGGAGCGCGCGTTCTCGAACTTCCTGTTCGGCTGCAGCGAGGGCACCCCGGAGAAGGCCGCCGCGAACCTCAAGGAAACCTTCCCCGGGATCCCGATAGTGGGCGCCCTGCACGGCTACTGGGACGTGGCCAAGGGGCACCCAGGGCGCTACGACGACTCCGACGTCGACATGATGGTGGAGACCATCAACGCCGCCAACCCCGACATCCTGCACGTGTCGATCCCGACCCCGATGCAGCAGACGTGGGTGTGGCAGGTGGCCGACCGGCTCAACGTCCCGGTGATCATCACCGGCGGGAGCTACCTCGACCACCTGGCCGAGCGGGTGTACTGGTACCCAAGCTGGGTGAACACCATGCGCCTCGGCTGGGCCTACCGGCTGACCAGGGAACCGGGCCGGCTGTGGAAGCGCTACTCGCTCGACCTCATGGCCTACAGCGGCATGCTGGCCCGGGCGAAGTTCGGTAAGCGCAGGTAGAGCGTGGCAATACTGCAGTGCCCGGCAGCAAAGCTGCCGGGCACTGCTGTGTCAGCTGCCGCGGCGCCAGCTCGGCTCATGGCCAAGCCAGCCGGCCAGCCGCTCGTCGTAGGGGCGGTAGTGCTCCTCCAGCGCGGTCCGCATCTTGTGGGACATCGGAGCGCGCGGGCGGGCGTTACGTCGCTTGAAGGCCGGGTAGCCCCGGTTCGGCAGCCCCAGGAACTTCAGGACCCCGTCATACACCGCTTCCGGGTCGGCGAAGAAGTCGCCACTGTCCACCACGTGCAGGCGATCACGGCCGAAATGCCGTTCCAGCCGTTCGAGCTGCTCCACGTACTGGCCCCGGGCCACGTAGGAGTGATGCTGATGGCCGTAGCTGAAGTAGCCCGGATCCGCCGCGATGCGCTCGGCCTGGCCGGCCAGCCGGGCGGGCTCCAGCTCCAGTGCCGCCTCGAACGGCTCGGTCTCGAAGCCGTGCGCCACCTCATGAGCATGCCCGGAATAGGCCCGCTCCACCGGGTCGCGCAGCAGCACGAGCAACCGCACCCCGGGCAGGTCTTTGGCGATCCGCTCCGCGGCCAGCGGATGGAACATGTAGTACGGGCTTGACTCAAACGACACCGGCTCGGCGCCGGAGGCACGGGCGGCCCGGCGCGCGGCCGCGAGCAGCGGGAAATGACTGCGGTACCAGGACAGCCCGCGGCGGTAGGAGACGTCGAAGAAGTGCACTTCCTCATGCAGGACCGCGCTGAACACGGCGGGGTGCTCGTCAAGCGTGCGGGACATGGAGGTGGTCCCGCACCGCTGTGCGCCGACGATGAGGAAGCTGGGCAGGATCCGGGCGCGGCTGGTGGGCACGCGCGCCGCCACCAGGCTCAGCCGCGCCGCCTGCTTGAGCGCCGGGTTGAGCGACTTGGGGTCGCGCACGTAGTCCGGCCAGTTGCGGGCGGGCCGCAGCTGGGGCACCGGCCGCCGGTACGCGGCCGCGCTGGCCGTATCGGGCCTGGCAGGGACCGCGGTCTTGTCCGACGCGCTCATGACGGCACCGGTCCGTGCGAGCCTGCGCTGGCTGGACCGACCCTCTTCATCGGCGATCTCCCTTCACGGCTGTCCTGTCGGGCCGGAACCTGCCGTTCGGCAACAGCATGGCAGACATGGGCACTCCGCTGCAGGGAGTGCCGATTGTCCGGGATTCAACGATCAACATCGGGTGCTCACCGGACCCAGCCTGGCTGCCGGCCTAGCAACTTCGCGAGTCGTTCGTCGTGCGGGGCGAAATGCTCCTCAAGCATACGCCGGCACTTGGCACCCAACGGGGGCCCGGGGCGCGCGTTGGCGGCGGCGAACCCGGGCTCGAACGGGCTCAGGCCCAGGAACTCCAGGAGCCGGCGGTACTCCCTGGCGGGCTGGCTGAAGTAGTCAGCGCTGTCGATCACGTGCACCTGAGCGCGCGGGAAGAACTCGAAGACCCGCTCGAGCTGCTCCGCGTACTGGCCCCGGTGGCGGTAGGAGTGATGCCGGTGCGCAAAGCTCTCGTAGGCTGGGTCCGCGCGGATCCGCTCGATCTCACCGGCCAGCCGGTCATCCTCCAGCGCCAGCGCGCGCTCGAAGTCCTCGCGCTCATAACCGCGGGCCCGTTCGTGCTTGTGGGCGGAGAACGCCCGCTCGACCGGGTCGCGGAGCATGGCGACGAGCTTGGCCCTGGGCATGTCATGCCCGAGCCGCTCCATCGCCTGCGGGTGATACAGGTAGTAACCGCTGGCCTCGAAGGCGGCCGGGGCGCCGTGCTGCCCCGTCCTTCGGCGCGCGATCCCGGCGACCGGGAAATGCGCCCGGTACCACGGGGCGCCCCGGTAGTAGTTCAGGTCGAAGTAGTTGACTCCCTTATGGAACGTTGGCGGCATCAGCTGAGGGTGGGCCGCCAGCGCGCGGAACAGGGACGTGGTGCCGCAGCGCTGCGCGCCGATCAGGATGAATCCCGGCTCCATCCGCAAGCCCGCGGTCGCCTCGCTCATCCGGGCGTACGCGCGCCGCCCGAACCGCGTGAGCGGCTCCGGGCCCACGGCCCGGACGCGCGTGGCAGCCTCACGTGCCCGTTGCGTCAAGGCCAGCCCCACCGCCGTCGCAGGCCGATGCCAAACTCGCTTTCGACCTCGGCGATCTCCACGCCGAGCCGCTCGTGCATGAACGCGACGTCCTCGGCCGCCATCTCCGGCCGGTCAGTGCCCAGCGGCTGGTAGAGCATCCGCTGCACCAGCGCAGAGCGCTTGAAGGCACCCACCAGGGCGGCCCCGTCGTGCCGCCGCACCCAGTTGGCGCCGTGCTTGGCGAGCATCGCGAGCGGCAGCCACCGCGCCTTGCTGGCCGGCAGCTGGGCTTCAAGCTGCTCCGGAGTGAGCGGCAGCCGGGCGATGCCGAGCCAGTCGGTGACGCCGTCGAGGAAGGCCTGCGGGTCGGCTTCCAGGTCGTCGAAGAGCGCGATGTACAGCGACTCGCGGCCGAAGTAACGCAGGTAGCTGCGCAGGTGGGTGGCGTAGCGGCCCTCTTCGAGCAGTTCGGGCGAGGTCTTCGTGGTCTCCCGGAAGGTGCCCGCCGCCTCACCGTGCTTCTGCAGGTACAGGTAGGAGGAGAACGCGCGCGATACCGGTTCCCTGAGCGTGACCATCAGCCGGATGTCCGGGCCGAGGCAGGCGTGGATCCGTTCCGGCGCCTCCGGGCAGGACAGGTAGTCGGGGCAGACCTCACCGATGATCTTGTGTTCCCGCTGCGCATCGCGGAACTGTGCCCGGTACCAGCCGGGCCCGCGGTCGTAGTAGCGGTTGAAAAAGTAGAGATCCTTCGCCTGGCTGAGGAAGACCCCGGGATGGCCGATGAGCACCTCGTGCAGCCAGGTTGAGCCGGACTTACTGGGCCCCAGGTGAAGGAAGTTCGGCAGCAGGTCTGACATAACACCCTTTCACGCCATGCCACGGCGGAACAGCCGCGCCGCCCGGAGCACGTGCCGGGGGTGAATACGGGTCGTGGCCTGCACCAAAGCGATATAGGGATACGGCGATACCGGCCACCTCACCACCGCCTTGGTCGCGTAACGGATGGCCGGCCCGCGCTCGCCGAGCGCGGACCGCGCAAAGGCGATCTGCCCGAGCACGCGCGCGTGACCACGGGCGGACCCGGCAATGTCGGGGTGCTTGGCGAGCATGTACTCCAGTGCCAGGGCCGCGTTCTCGGCCCCGCCCTGGTACCAGGATCGGCCGTCCTTGCGGATGTCCGCCAGCGGGCGGGTGACGATGCCGATCTGGCCGGCCCGGGCCGCCCGCAGCACCCAGTCGTAGTCCTCGGCGTAGCCACGCGGCAGCCCCTCGTCGTACGGGCCGACCTTGGCGAAGGCCTCGCGCCGCATCACCAGGGTCGAGGAGTGCAGCTCCTTCACCCGGTTACGGAGCAGCAGCTGGTAGCTGACGTGCTCCGCGCGCCCCGGCCACTCGACCACCTTGCCGGGCAGCCGCAGCCTGATGCCCGAGCCCACCACCAGCAGCCCCGGCTCGCGCTGCAGCCGCTCGACCTGGCTTGCCAGCTTTTCCGGGTGCCAGACGTCGTCGTCGTCACACGTCGCGACGATGCTGCCGTGGGCCAGGTCAAGGCCGGTGTTCCGAGCGCCGGCCAGGCCTGGTGAGTGGGTGTTCGCCGCCACCGTCACCCGGTGCTGCGCGGTACCCAGCTTGGTGAGCTCCTGGTCGGGCGGCTCCTGATCGTGCACCACGAGGCACTCGATCTGCCCGGGATAGGTCTGGGCCACCACCGCGGTGATGGACTCGCGGACAAGCTCCGGGCGGCCGCGTGTCGGCATGATCACCGACACCAGCGGCCAGCGGTCGCGCTCCGGTGCTGGCGGGTCAGTCATGGGCATCTTGTTTCTTGGCCGTGCTGCCCGCGGTCGAAATGCCGTAGCGCAGCATGAGGGGCAGGCCGATCGCCGTGACGACGAGTCGGTCACGCCGGGGCATGCCGGCCCGCCAGGATTCGTCGGCGCGCAGCGTGATTTCCCCGTCCCGGAAACGGGACGGGTTTCCGGAGAGGCCATGGCTGGTGCTCAGCACGACCCGCCCGGCACCGATGTGGGCCAGGTGCGCCGGCGGCGCCGCCAGGCCGATGCCAGCCAGCGCCGCCTCCACCGCGGCCCGCGGATGCCGGACGAACGCCTCATAACGCATCCGGGTGACCGGAAGGCCGCACCGGCGGAGCAGCCCCGCCTGGCTCTGGACGGTCACCCACCGGGCGGCCGCCATCGCGGGCGACAGATGCGACATTACATCGGCCTCGCGGACCGCGTGGGGACGGGACACATCGCGCTTCCCCAGCGAGTAGGCGACCCCCCGGACGTCCCTGACCAGGTGGATCACCCGGACGTCCAGCCCGGCACGGGCCAGCGCCAGCGCCTGGACCGGCCACTTGCTGGCATCCACCACGCAGGCCGCGCCGGCCTCCGCGGCGATCGCGTGGTAGAGAACGTCATAGCTCGCGCCGTACGCGGCGACGTCGGCGCGGAACTGGCGGCCGGCCAGTGGCATCGCAAGCAGCCGTGGCATGCGCCGCTGCCGGGCGACCCGATTCTGGAGCCGGTGGGTAGCCGCGAGCTTCTGCTCGGGCCAGCCGCCGAACGCGCGGTCACCGACACGGGCCCAGAACGGGCACTCCGCGAACGCCGCACCGCACCCGCACCGCTCATCCTGGGCGGCGGTCCGCCGGTACAGATCGATCAGTTCGCCGACATTGACGAAGCCGGGGACCTCCCCGAGGGCACGCTCTAGCAATGTGCTTCCCGAGCGGCCGGATCCGGCGATATAGACGACGATCGGCGCTTGCCCTGGCGGGCCGCCGGGAATGCCAGCTGCGTCGGGGCCGGTGTCCGTTGTAGGAGGTTGGGACCCGGCCAGCGCGGTCACGACGGACACCCCCATGTCGGTTATTTCGGGCACTCGCTTGAAGAACTTTACTGTGCTTCTCGCCCGATGTGACGGGAACCCGGATAGATCGTTTTGGAACGGAATAATTGGTTCTTCTTGAACGGAAAGTGAATCTGCTGGCCCCTCCGTCAGGCGTACCCGAGCCGGGCGAGCAAGGGCCCGATCTCCTGCTGGACGTCGTCAACCTGCGGCTCGTCAAGGGCCTTGCGCCACCTTCCCACCGAGCCCGGCTTCGCCTTGGATAGCCCGGCTCGCAGCGCTTCCAGGCCTGCTGGCGTGGTTCCGAGGAACCCCGCGAGCAGGTCCGTCGCGTGCATCGGGTCAGACACGACAGATTCGTAGCGCACCTCAATCGACCGGCCGGCCGGGAGGGTGGCCAGGCCGGCCAGCGCGGCCTCGGTGAACCGCCGCCAGCACCACGCCGACCGCACGATGTCGGTAACCGCGGCGAACTCCTCGCGGCGGTCCGGTTCCACCCACCACCGTGCCGCGTTGCCCCAGAGCTGACCGCCCCGCCCGCGCTTGCCAGAGCCCGCGGACTTGGCGTTCAGCCACGGCTGCTCGGCATGGGATACCGCGGCGTCCCGGCCGTCCCGGATGATGTGCACGAACTGCGCGTCCGGCATGGCCTCGGCCAGGAACGGCACGACGAAGCCGTTCTCCGGGTTCTTCTCCGCGAACCGGCGGCCGCCGTGCAGCCCGGCGAGCAGCAGCGCCGAGTAGGACACCCGGAATACCGTGGCGCACCGGCGCTCGCCCCACGAGCCGTCGTATACGCAGCGCGCCGCGGCCTTGGTCAGCCGCGGCTCGAAGTGGTAAGACACCTCCGGCATCCGGCCCAGGCAGCTGCCCAGGAACGTGGTGCCGGACCGGGGCGCGCCGATGATGAAGATCGGCCGGTGCAGCCTGGGGTCGAGGGCGTGCGCGGTCGGCCGCTTGCGCAGCGCCGGGTCCCTGCCACGGTCGCGGATGTCGGAGGCGAGGCCGAGCACGCCAAGCCGGACCATCTGGCCGAAGCCCAGGCCCGACGGCGGTGGCGGCGGCTGGCTCCGGGTCCCGTGCCGTGGGGTAACTGCCATAGTGCGACCTCGCCTGCATGCTGACCGGGCAACGAGCCCGATGCTATCGGTGGCGGGTGAACCGCACCGGCGGTTCGAAGGGACGCAAGCGATACGGCCCGCCACGAGCTAGTGCTTGCCATTCTGCCGCGCCCGGAGCTGGGCCACCTCACCTGCCAGCGCCGGGATCAGCCAGGTGCCCGGTGCGCCGAGCGGCGCGCCGGCCTGGGCCTGACGGTCCACGAGATACCTGGTGGCGACGTCGGTCAGGTACAGGGCCGCGGTGAGGCGGGCATGCACGACGTCGATGCCGAACGGGGCGAGCAGCGCCGCGGCATGCTCGAGGACATCGGTCGCCGCCGCCAGCGGGTCCCGGTGCCGCGGTCCCACCTCGCTCTGCAGCCAGTAGTGCAAGGCGTCGAAGCCGACGGGGACGCCGGTGGCGAACCGCTCCCAGTCCCATACCAGGAGCCCGCCGGTGGTGCTCGCCATGTTCCAGGGGGACCAATCGCCGTGCCAGGTACCGAAGGTCAGGCCCGCGCAGCCGCCGCTGGCCGCGAGTGTGTCCAGGGCCGCCAGCAAGGCGGTGCGCTCCGCTCCCCGGTCCGCGGAGTCCAGGCGTTCCCGCAGCTGCCGCAGGTAGGCGTCACTGGCGTGTGCTCCCTGCTGCAGCCCGCCCACCCGGGCCACGGTGCCCATGGCCGCAGACAGTTGCGCGGGCGTGAGCACGCGGCGGCGCTGCCAGACCGGGAGCGAGCTCAGCACGAGCACATCCAGGCCATGCCATTGATCGTGATGGAGCACCCGGGGCACCGAGATCCCGTCCAGGCCGGCGCGCTCCAGCCAGGCCAGCGAGGCGGCCTCCGCCCGGACCAGCTCGCGGGTGAGCGGGTTGAAGCCGATCTTGACGAAGCCCACCGGCTCCCCGGATGTGGCGTGCAGCTGGAGCACCGGCTTGCGGTTTGCCCGGGCGGGCCCGAGGCGGATGCTCACCCTGATGTCCGGTGAGAAGACGGATTTCAGGTAGGACTCGATGCTTTCGGCCTCCGGCGGCGCGGTCACCCTGACGCGCACGCCGAGCAGGGTCCCGCCGAGCCCGCCGGCCAGCCCGAGCGCGAACGCCGCGACACCCAGGCGCGCGGCCCACGAGCGCGGCTGGCCGTACTGGCGCAGCGCGGCCGCCGCGGCGCGGGGCGCTGTGGGCACGAGCAGCCGGGGATGGCGGACTCCCGGGATCAAGACGAAATCGCGGCCCTCGGACCGGGCCGTCCCCCCTGGCGACCTCGGCCGCACCGACCCGCTGATCTGCGGCCAGCCATGCGCCCCGCCGTAGAGCGTCATCTCCGCCGTGGGCGGCCACAAGAGCTCACAGACCTCGCGCAGGTACGCAAGCCGCTCCCAGTCGTCGGCCAAGCGCAGGGGCGGCGCCCCTGCCCCAGCGGCCGCGGCAGGTCGCGCGTCCCTGACGCCGTCCATGATCCCCATAGATCACATCCCTAAGGACAGATATGCCCCGGCCTTAATTGGTCCGTAAACTCCACTTCAGGTGTCGTTCCACTAAGATTCTTGCAGGCGACGCCCCCCGGCGTGCGACCGAAGGCCGCAGGACAGACAGTTAAGAATATCGGAACGCTGCGGCTCGGCGGAGTAACTCCCCGACGACCGATCGTAGCGTGGATGCCTGTCTCTCGGGCGATCCCGGCCAAGGTAACGGTACCGGCCGGGCAGCCCCACCGGTACCGCCAGTTTCACACTCACCTGATGCCTGCCTCATAACGCGATGAGCCGAGCGTCACCCCAGGACGGGTTAACGTCCCCCCTTTACGGACGCCTGAGGAGGGGGTAATGGTTCACCCGGCAGCGGCATGGATTTTGAATTTCCGGTGCCTTCCGGCAGTCAGCGGCCGCGGACGCGGCTGAGCCGGGACGAGATGGACGACACGCCCGGCATGGCCGACAGGCGCAGGACGTCACGGAACCGCCAGAGCCCGACGGCCTCCACCAGGCAGCCGGCGGCGACCCCGGCGGCCAGGCCGGCCAGGCCGCCGCCGACCACGCCCCGGACCACCAAGGGCACGGCGCAGAAGGCCACCGCGGACAGCGCGGCTGCCAGCACGGTCCCGCGTCCGAACGGCTGGAGGTGAATCGACGTGGCCAGCTGCGCCATCGGCATCAGGTTGGTGAGGACGATGGCGACGGCCCAGCCGATCGCGGCGCCGGTGATGCCGTACCGGGGGATCAGCACCAGGTCCAGGCTTACGTTCACGAAGACCGCCAGGAGCCCGTTGATCAGGCTCCAACTGCTGCGGCCGGTGGTGATCAGCACCATGTCGACCTGGCCGCAGGCGGTAGCCAGCAGCATGGTGACGCCGAGGATGAGCATGACGTCGGCGCCGGCCCGGTAGGAGTGGCCGAACACGCTGAGCACTTCCGGCCCGTAGACGATGGCGAGCAGGTACAGCGGCCAGGTGAGCAGCACCAGCCAGGCAGTGGTCACCTGGTAGACGACGTTGGCGCTGCGCCGGTCGCCGAGGGCGAACAGCTCGGTGAACCGCGGCTGTGCCGCCATGCTGATCGCCATGTTGCCGAGCTGGCCAACCACCAGGAACCGGGTGGCCGCGGTGTACACGGCCGCCGCTGCCGGGCCCATGATGATCGCGACGAGGACGATGTCGATCCGCTGCAGGGTGATTTTCGCCAAGCTGGCGATCCCGCGCGGGGTGGTGAACTGCCAGAAGCCGCGGGGGTTGGCGTTCGCCAGCCGCCGCGCCTGGATCCGGCGGCCTGCCCGCGGGGCGCCCCGGGCCGAGGGCACCGGGGTGGACAGGGCCAGCAACGCGGCCAGCTCCGGCGGGACGTCCGGCATGCCCCGCGGGCCCCTGGGAGGCTTGCGCCTGATCCGGCGGACCCAGAGCCAGGCGACGGCCGCCGCGGGAACATAGGGCAGCGCCCAGAGCGGCGCGAGCAGCGCGGCGCTGCCCGCCAGCACGGCGATGGCGATCCCGGCCAGCTGCACCACCGAGCGGCCGATCTTGTCGACCACGACCGTGGGCCGCATGTCCCGGTAACCGCGGCCCACGCCCAGGTAGGTGTCGAGCAGCGCCGCGAAGGGCAGGGTCAGCGCCAGCGCGCGCAGCGACTGCGCCACCGCGGCCGGGCTGACCGCGCCCTCCTTGCCGAGATGACCGCTGAGCAGGAGGCTCGCCAGCGGTTCCGCGACGCCCACCATCAGCGCCGTGAGCAGGACGGACGCCACGATCACGGGGATGACCGCGGCGCGGAGGATGGCCGGGATCCGGCGCCCTTCGCCGAGCGAGCGGAGCCGGGCGATGAAGTAGACGAGGCCGACGTTGGCGCCCAGGCTCGCCACCGCTTCGACGATCAGGAACGCCGAGGTGGCGGTGAAGAAGGCGCCCGCGATCGGCTTGCTGAACTGCCTGGTCACCAGGACCGTGACGGCCAGGGTGGTGGCCGCGGAAACGCCCGCGCCGATCAGGTTCAGCGTGCCGCCCCGGGCAACCTCGGCCAGTTGTGCCGGGCCCCCCTTGCCCGGCCGGGACGGGCCTCCTGGGCGCTGCGTGGCAACGGCGGGATTACCGTTCCTGGCGCCGGCCGGGGGGTCCCTGACCCTGCCGCCCTGCGCAGCCATGCGTGGCGTGCCGGGGTAGGGCCGTGGTTCCGGCCACGCCTCGCCCGGTCTTCTCCTCACCGCGCCGCGGTCACCCCCGGTGAGCCGATCATGCCTGGGCCCTTGCGGCGGTGCCCCTGGCGCCTAGCCGGGCCCGCAACTGGGCGGTGGACTGTGTGGCCGCCGCGGCCGCCTCCTTCTGTCTTTCCCGGTCATTCTTCCAAAGCAAGGCGTACGCGAGCATGGTCCAGGTAAGCGGCGGGCCAACGGCGACATAAACGAACATGAACAGGAGGGGCAGGATCAGCACGAGCACGCCCACCAGGCCGTAGGGCGTCGGATCTGGCCAGTAGCGCCAGATCCCGTAGAGGAAGAAGGCGATGTACAGCCCGGCGCCCAGGAAGCCCGAGCTGATCAGCATCATCCAGAACTGGCCGTTGCCGCCGATGTCCCGGGATCCGCAACTATGGCACTTGAGCGTCTTGCCGACCACGATCGAGTTGGTGCTGCCCTGCTGGTGCCGGGTGTCCCCGTAGCCGATGAGCGGCGAGGACACCGCATCGTCCACGGCGATGCCGGACAGCGA
>Ga0126380_10000745_pt1 | contig 11449 bp, 12 predicted proteins | sample PanSoiMetPlot_26_FD_92544 | JGI IMG/M metagenome (GOLD analysis project Ga0126380, IMG submission 92544) | Tropical forest soil microbial communities from Panama - MetaG Plot_26 | ecosystem: Environmental > Terrestrial > Soil > Tropical forest > Bulk soil | place: Panama | collected 2016-02-17
AGAGCGAGACGGCGATTCGAAGAAAAGTCATCTCGCACTAGCGGCGGACCTCCCATGGCGAAGATCAGCGGCAGCGACATCCGGCCCGGGCTCGTGATCGAGCACGATGGTTCGCTGTGGGTGGCGGTCAAGACCATGGCGGTGAAGCCCGGCAAGGGCCCCGCCTACAATCAGGTGGAACTGAAGAACATCCTTGACGGGCGCAAGCTTAACCAGCGCTTCGGCAGCGACGCAAAAGTCGAGCAGACCCATGTCGAGCGAAAGGATTTCCAGTTCCTCTATCGGCAGGGTGACCAGCTCGTGTTCATGAACACGGACACCTACGAGCAGATCGAGCTGTCCGAGGATTTCGTCGGCGAACGCGCCGCCTTCCTGCAGGACGGCATGACCGTCAACGTGCAGATGCATCAGGACCGCGCCATCGGCATTCGCCTGCCCGAACACGTGGTGCTCGAAGTGGTGGAGGCGGACGCCGTCCTCAAGGGACAGACCGCCGCCTCGTCCTACAAGCCGGCGCGGCTGGAGAACGGGCTGCGCATCATGGTGCCGCCCTTTGTCACCGCCGGCGAGAAGGTGGTGGTCGACACCAACGAAGTCTCCTACGTCCGCCGCGCCGACTGAGACCGGCATGCTTCGTTCCGCGCTCCTCAACGTCATGATCCAGGCGGCTCGCAAGGCGGCGCGGTCGCTCAAGCGCGACTTCGGCGAGGTCGAGCACCTGCAGGTGTCGTTGAAGGGACCGGCCAATTTTGTTTGCGCGGCAGACCGGCGCGCCGAGCAGATTCTTTACGACGAGCTCACCAAGGCGAGGCCGGGCTACGGCTTCCTCGGCGAAGAGGGCGGGCGGCGCGAGGGCGCCGACAAGACCCACACCTGGATCGTCGACCCGCTCGACGGCACGTCGAATTTCCTCCACGGCATCCCGCAATTCGCGGTGTCCATCGCGCTCGAGCGCGAAGGCACGATCGTGGCCGGCGTGATCTACAATCCGGCGAACGACGAGCTGTTCACCGCCGAGCGCGGCAAGGGCGCCTTCCTCAACGATCAGCGCCTGCGGGTGGCGGCGCGCCAGCGCCTGATCGAGGCCATCGTCGCGTGCGGACTGCCGCACCACGGCAAGGGCGACCTGGCGCTGTTCCGCCGCGAGTTCGCTGCGGTGCAGGACAAGGTCGCGGGGCTGCGCCGCTTCGGCGCCGCCGCGCTCGATCTCGCCTGGGTCGCCGCTGGCCGCCTCGACGGCTATTGGGAACGCGACATTTCGTCGTGGGACATGGCGGCCGGCCTGTTGCTCGTGCGTGAGGCGGGCGGCTATGTCACCGACCTGGACGGCGGCGATGACATGCTGGCCAAGGGTCACATCATCGCCGGCAATGAAACCATGCATCGCGACCTGCTGCGCCTGCTGAAGGCCGCGGCGCAGCATTGAAGTAATGCCGGCGGTCGTGTTTTCCGGCCGCCACTATGCCATATTGACAGCCGACTCTCCCGCAGTGGCGGTTCCATGGCGCGCGACATCGACCCCTTCAAACTGTCCTCGCCCCGGATCTTCCTGATCCGGATGCTGGTTTTTCTCATCCTCTGCGCGCTCGTCGTGATCGTGCTGTACAAGCAGATCTGGGCGGCCTTCCTTGCCAATCCCGGGCTCAACGCGCTGATCGTCGGCGTGCTCCTGATCGGCATCGCGCTGTCGTTCCGCCAGGTGATCCGGCTCTACCCGGAAGTGAACTGGGTCAACGGGTTCCGGCTTGCCGATCCGGGACTGGCGGTGGAGCGCGCACCGGTGCTGCTCGCCCCGATGGCGGCGATCCTCGGCGACCGCGTCGGCCGCATGGCGATTTCGGCGCAGATCATGCGCAGCATCCTCGATTCGATCGCCACCCGCCTCGACGAAGCGCGCGACATCTCGCGCTACATGACCGGGCTTCTCGTCTTCCTTGGCCTGCTCGGCACGTTCTGGGGCCTGATCGAGACCGTCGGTTCGGTCGGTTCGGTGATCAGCAAGCTCAACGTCGGCGGCGACGCCGGATCGGTGTTCGATTCGCTCAAGGAAGGCCTCGCCGCCCCGCTCGGCGGCATGGGCATCTCGTTCTCGTCCTCGCTGTTCGGCCTCGCCGGCTCGCTGGTGCTCGGCTTCCTCGACCTGCAGATGAGCCAGGCGCAGAACCGCTTCTACACCCAACTCGAGGACTGGCTGTCCACCACCGTGCGCGACCTCGGCGTCGATCCCGACCTGCGCGCCGCTCCGGCCGGACCGCCGGCGAGCGCCGAGATCAGGCAGGCGATCGAGCGTCTCAAGGAGGCGATCGCCGACTCGGGATCGAGCAAGGCGGCGACCGCCGCCATGGCCAATCTCGCCGAGGCGATCCAGGGCCTGGTGAAGCACATGCGCACCGAGCAGCAGATGATCCGCGACTGGGTCGACTCGCAGGCCGACCAGCAGCGCGAGATCAAGCAGGTGCTCGAGCGGCTGGCGCGCGAAAACGTTCGCGAAAGGTGATCCATGGCGCTTGCCCGCAGAGGCCGTGAAGGCCTCAACTATTGGCCGGGATTCGTCGACGCCCTGTCCACACTGCTGCTCGGCATCATCTTCCTGCTCACGGTGTTCGCCGTCGTCCAGTTCTACCTGTCGCAGGAGGTGAGCGGGAAGGAGACCGTCCTTACCCGCCTCAACGCGCAGATCGCCCAGCTCACCGACATGCTGTCGCTGGAGAAGACCGGCACGGCGAGCCTGGAGGAAACGATCGCGCAGTTGCGCGCGAGTCTGGTCGGCGCCGAAAGCGAGCGCGACCGCATCAAGGGCCTGTACGAGGGCCTGAGCAGCGGCGCCGGCGCGGCGCAGGGCCAGATCGCCACGCTCAACAGCCAGGTCGAGGCCGAGAAGCGGGCCTCGACCCGCGCGCTCGCCCAGGTCGAACTGCTCAATCAGCAGATCGCGGCGCTGCGGCGTCAGCTTTCCGCGCTGGAGTCGGCGCTCGACGCCAGCGAGAAGCGCGACAAGGACGCGCAGACCCGCATCGCCGATCTCGGCCAGCGCCTCAACATCGCCCTGGCGCAGCGCGTGCAGGAGCTCTCGCGCTATCGCTCCGAGTTCTTCGGGCGGCTCAGCGCGATCCTGAGCAACCGGCCCGACATCCGCGTCGTCGGCGACCGCTTCGTGTTCCAGTCCGAGGTGTTCTTCGACTCGGGCTCCGCGGTGATCCGGCCGGAAGGCCTGGCCGAGCTCGACAAGCTCGCCGGCGCGCTGCTCGAGCTGGAAAAGGAGATCCCGAAGGAGATCGCCTGGGTGCTGCGCATCGACGGCCACACCGACGTGCGGCCGATCACTTCGGCGCAGTATCCGTCCAACTGGGCGCTGTCGTCGGCGCGCGCCATCTCGGTGGTGCAGTACATGATCTCCAAGGGCGTGTCGCCGCAACGGCTGGTGGCGGCCGGCTTCGGCGAGTTCCAGCCGCTCGACAACGAGCGCACCGACGAGGCCTATCGCCGCAATCGCCGCATCGAGCTCAAGCTGACCGAGCGCTGACCGTGCCCCCGTCCGGAAAAGCCGAAGGCGGGCGGGCCGCGACGTCGAAGGCGGCGTTCACGCTGCGCCCCTACGCGCCGGACGACGAAGAAGCGGCGATTGAGCTGTGGCGGCGCACTTGGCAGCAGGCCTATCCGGTCATCGACTTTTCCGCCCGCCTCGACTGGTGGCGCCGGCGCTGGCGCGACGAAATTCTTCCCGCCGCCGTCATCATGGTCGCCCAACAGGGCAGCAAGCTGGTGGGATTCGTCACCGTCCTGCCCAAGAGCCGCTATCTCGATCAGATCGTGGTGGCGCCCGAGACCTGGTCGTCGGGGCTGGCGGAAGCACTGCTCGCCGAGGCGCGGCGGCTGTCGCCCGCTGGCCTGACGCTGCACGTCAACAAGGACAATGGCCGCGCGCTGCGCTTCTACGAGAAGCATGGATTCGTGATCCAGGGCGGCGACGTGAACCCCAATTCCGGGCGGCCGGTCTACAAGATGAGCTGGCGGCCCTGAGCCTATTGCCACCCGTGATCCGGGTCGGAGCAAGGTCGGGGCGGCTGGCGAAAGCGTCTTTGATCTCGATCTCTTCCATGTCGTGCGCATCCGCGAGCCGGCTTCGCGAATTCACCACGGGCCCGGTGTGATAGGTGAGACGCGCATCGAGCTGCTCCTTGAAGAGCATGGCCGTCAGACTAAGCGCGATTGGCCTCAGGCACCTTCAAATTGCAGCTTGGCCAACCGCGCGTAGAGGCGGCCAGCAGCCACCAGCCGCTCATGCGTGCCCTCCTCGACGACGCGGCCGCCGTCCATGACCAGGATGCGGTCGCAGGAGAGGACCGTTGCCAGCCGATGGGCAATGACCAGGGTCGTGCGGCCCTGCATCAGGTGCTTGAGCGCCTCGTGCACGAACTGCTCGTTCTCCGCGTCGAGCGCCGACGTCGCCTCGTCGAGCAGCAGCAGCGGGGCGCCGCGCAGGATTGCGCGCGCAATGGCGATGCGCTGGCGCTGGCCGCCCGACAACGTTGCGCCGCGCTCGCCGACCGGCGTCTGGTAACCTTGCGGGAGCCGACGGATGAATTCATCGGCGAGCGCCAGCTCGGCGGCGCGCTTGATCTCGTCGTCGCCCGCGTCGGGACGGCCGAAGCGGATGTTATCCGCCACCGAGCTGGCGAAGATGACAACGTCCTGCGGCACCAGCGCGATGCGCCGGCGCAGCTCGGCCGGATCGACCGTCGCCAGCGGCACGCCGTCGAACGCTATCGTGCCGCGCGTCGGATCGTAGAAGCGCAGCAGCAGTTGAAAGATCGTGCTCTTTCCCGCCCCCGACGGTCCGACGATCGCGACCTTCTCGCCCGGCGTGACGCGGAACGATACGTCGTCGAGCACCGGACCGTCGGGCCGCGCCGGATAGGCGAAGCTGACATGCTCGAACGCGACCTCGCCGCGCGGCGGCACCGGCAGCGCCACCGGCTGCGCCGGCGGCACGATCGCGGGCTCGACCGCGAGCAGCTCGGTGAGCCGCTCGGCGGCGCCGGCCGCCTGCGAAATCTCGCCCCAGACCTGGCTGAGCTCGCCCAGCGCGCCGGCGGCGAACACCGCATACAACACGAACTGGCCGAGCGTGCCGGCGGTCAGCCGTCCGGTCAGCACGTCCTGGGCGCCGACCCACAGGATCACGACCACGCTGGCGAAGACGAGGAAGATGACGATCGCGGTGAGCAGCGCGCGCGCCCGCGTGGAATGGCGCGCGGCCCCGAAGGCGGATTCGACGGCCTGGCCGAAGCGCGTCGTCGCCAGCCGCTCGTTGGTGAACGCCTGCAGCGTGCGGGTCGCGCCGATCAGCTCGGCCGCATAGGCGGAGGCATCGGCAAGCGTGTCCTGCGCCGAGCGCGAGCGTCGGCGCACCATGCGGCCGAATGCGACCAGCGGCAGCACGATCACCGGGATGGTCGCCAGCACGAAGCCTGAGAGGCGCGGGCTCGTCACCACCATCATGGCGGCGGAGCCGAGGAACAGGAGGAGATTGCGCAGTGCCACCGACACCGAGGTGCCCACCGCGGCCTTGATCTGGGTGGTGTCGGCGGTGAGCCGCGACATGATCTCGCCGCTCTTGACGGTGTCGAAGAACGCCGGCGACAGCAGCGTGAGATGCGCGAACACGGCGGCGCGCAAGTCGGCGACCACCCGTTCGCCCAGGACGGTGACGAAGTAGTAGCGCAGCGCGCTGGCGCCGGCGAGCAGGCCCACGACCAGGATCATCACGGCGAAATATTGATCGATCAGCCCGACGCGTTCGGCCGAGAAGCCGAAATCGATCATGCGGCGCACCGCCACCGGCACGGCGAGCGTGGCCAGCGAGGCCACGACCAGCGCCGCGCAGGCCGCAACGATGTGGCCGCGATAGCGCGCGACGAATGGCCACAGCGCCAGCAGCGGCCGCAGCTTCACCTTGCGCGCGGACGGCGCGGATGGCGCGCCCGTGAGCGACTCGGCTTCGCGTGCCCCCGCGGCGCCGAAACCGCGGCCTTCGCCACCGGTGACGTCGTTCATCCTGTCCCTCGCGTTCCGGTCGGCCCGCCTCCGGCGCGACTCTGCCCCGAGCGCGACCGCAACCGCAAGGTGCCTTGTCTCGGACTCCTCGCTGCGATATAGGGCGGCACGCTTCCGCAAATATCGATCGATGCGCGCGACCGCGGCGCGGGACCAGGACCATGAAGTCAGATATTCACCCCGACTATCACACCGTGAAGGTCGTCATGACCGACGGTACCGAGTTCACCATCCGCACCACCTGGGGGAAGCCGGGCGACACGCTGCACCTCGACATCGATCCCAAATCGCATCCGGCCTGGACCGGCGGCCAGCAGCATCTGGTCGACCGCGGCGGCCGCCTGTCGCGGTTCCAGAAGAAGTTCTCTGGGCTTCTGAAGAAATAGCCCTGGAGCGAGATGACCTTTCTTCGATTCGCCATCTCGCTCTAAGTTATGCTTGGAGCATGATCTTTTCCGAAAAACCGGTACCCAGCCCGGATCAAGTCCGGGCCAGGCTTTGTCGGGATCACGCTGTAGTTGGCCTCGCTTTTGGGTCGCCACAATCCACCCACAGCAGAGGTGCTTTGGCGTGCCGTGCGCAGGCGCGGGCCGCTTGACGCAGCGCCAGCTAGGCCCGGTCGCGCTCGAACACGGCCTTGAGCAGGTTCACCTGCCGCTCGACCGGATTGCCCTCGCGGTCCGCCTTGCCGGGCGAGTGGATGGTGGCGTCGAGCCGCCGCACGCGGTCCTGCAGCTTGAGCGAACGATCGATCAGCTCGCGCAGCCGCTCCGGCAGCAATTGAATCGCCGCGGCATCGCCGCCGTCGTGGCCCGCCAGTTTGACCTTGGCTTTTTCCTTGTTGGCCTGGGCCAGCGACATTTCGCCTTCATTGACGGCACGGTGAAGCAGCAGCCACGATGCAAGCTGCATCAGACGGGTGGTCAGCCGCATGCTTTCGGTGGCATAGGCGAGCGCGGCATTGCGGCCCAGGAGCTTGGATTCACGCCGGCCGGGTCCATCCAGATACCCGGCGGTCTCCTCGACCAGTGCCATTCCTTCGCGAAACAGCAGCGAAAAGGCCTGGGAACCGGCCAGCCTCGCGCCAAACGATACCGGCCCGGGCTGGTTGGCGGACTTGTCCGACATGATACGCCTCACAACTGGTGCCAAGATGCCGTCGGCGGCCCGATCTGTAAAGCCATTCTGGCGGTCAAGGTGACCGCCGGGCGGTCAATTTGATCTGATCGTCAATGGCAAGGACCGCGCCGAGGCCGCCACGACCTGAATCGGAACAAAAACCGGGCGAAAACATAAAAAGAGCCGCCGTTGCCGGCGGCTCAAGGTGATAACAGGGAGGCGTCAAACAGAGTGGACAGGAGCCACTCGATGTCCAGAAGTTGGACGGCCACAGTAATGAAGGAGAAAGCTTAACGAGACGTTAAATCCGGGCAGATTTCCGCGGCTTTTTACCTACCAGGCCGACGGCGGGCCGGCTGGCCCCGCCCGAGCGCCCTTGCCTCACTTCTTGAAAAACGTGTCGGCGCTGGTGCGCGAGGCCTGTTTCGACGCCATGGCGGCTTCGAGCCGGGCGATTTCGTCCTTGAGCAGTCCGATGCGGTCGCGCAGCTCCTCGACCGAAAGCAGGGCGAGATCCTGGCCGATCTCGTGCGCGAGCTTTTTCTTCGGCCGCTCCTCGTCGTCGATCAGCGGCATGGGCGCCTCCTTAAATCGCCGCCACCATAGTGGCGCCGGCCACGCTTGTCACACGCTCCGCAATCGGGCATCAGGGCTCCCTCCCCTATCCCGATTGGCGACACTGACATGACCGCGCTCCCGTCCCGCATGACTGCCATCGCCATTCCGGCCCCCGGGGGGCCCGAGGTCCTCGTTCCCGAGGAGCGTCCGGTCCCGCGGCTCGGCGCCGGCGAAATTCTGGTCAAGGTCGCAGCGGCCGGCGTCAACCGGCCCGACGTGATGCAGCGCATGGGCCTCTATCCGCCGCCCAAGGGTGCGTCCGACATTCCCGGTCTGGAGATCGCCGGGGAGGTCGTTGCCGTCGGCGACGGCGTGCGCCGCTGGAAGACCGGCGACCGCGTCACGGCGTTGGTGGCGGGCGGCGGCTACGCGCAGTATTGCCCGGTGCATGAGAGCAACGCGCTGCCCATCCCGCACGGCTTGAGCGAGGTCGAGGCGGCGGCCATACCGGAGACCTTTTTTACCGTCTGGCACAACACGTTCGAGCGCGGCGCCCTCAAGCGCGGCGAGACGCTGCTCGTTCACGGCGGCTCCTCCGGCATCGGCACAACGGCGATCCAGCTCGCCAAGGCGTTCGGCGCCAGGATCATCACCACAGCCGGATCGCGGGAGAAATGCGAGGCATGCCGCAGGCTCGGCGCCGACGTCGCCGTGAACTACCGGACCGAGGACTTCGTCGGCATCACCAAGGAGGCGACCGGCGGTAGGGGCGCCGAGGTCATCGTCGACATGGTCGGCGGCGACTACATCGAGCGCAACTACGAGGCCGCCGCGGTCGACGGCCGCATCGTGCAGATCGCGTTCCAGGGCAGCCCGAAGGCGACCGTCGATTTCCGCCGCATGATGCTCAAGCGCCTGACCCATACCGGCTCGACGCTGCGGTCGCGCTCGGTGGCGGACAAGGCAGCGATCGCGCGTGCGGTCGAGGAGAACGTCTGGCCGCTGATCGCCGCCGGCAAGGTCAAGCCCATCATCTACAGGACGTTTCCGCTGCGCGAAGCGGCCGGCGCCCATGCGCTCATGGAATCGAGCCAGCATATCGGCAAGATCGTGCTCACGCTTTAGAGCCCGAACTCAGAAAAGCGCGCGGCCTTGCACGCGGGCACGGCTCAAGCTGCGCTTTGGCTTGCCTCGGTGCGGATCGCCTCGGCGATGAACCGGGCGAAGACCTGGGAAATCTCATCCTCATAGGGAGCCCACTCGGGAAACGGGATGAGCGGCACGTCCTGATCCTCGATCGGCAGGCGGTGCAGCCGGGAGCCTGGGATGAGCCGGTGCGCCGCCAGTCCGCTGGCACTCGAATGCACCTTGTCGTTCCCCGGAATGACGATGGTCGGAATGTTGATGGACCGCAGCTCCTGCTCGGTCACCCCGGCGACCGGCAGGCGCACGCCGGCGACGAAGATCTCGTTCCACTTCGTCAGGACGTCGATGAACGTCTGGGGCGGCAGACGTCGCAGATACTCGCCGTTGCGCGGATTGGCGCGGATGCGCTCGGCCCATTGCTCGGTGGCACAGACCCCGTCCATGCCGCCTTCACGCGCGGCGCGGACGAACTGGCCGTAGTAGTTTTCCGGCAGCCGTTCGGCCGCGAAGGCGCCGCCGGTGACCCGCAGCAGCAGCAGGCCGCGCACCGCCTCGGGGTGGCGAAGGGCGAACAGGATCGAGGTGCGCGCGCCGGACGAGCCGCCGCCGAAGAACGCCGGCAGGGCGCCCAGACCGCGCATCAGCTCGTACATGTCGTCGGTCCAGATGACCTCCTCGCCTTCGTCGCCGGCGATCAGCACGTCGGACGCGCCGGTGTTGCGGCGGTCATGCAGCACCACGCGATGGCCGAGGGCGGCGAGCTTGCGGGCGAGCGGAATGAACTCGTTGTGGGCGCGCCGCCCGCCTGTCGTCAGCATGATCCAGGGACCGGCATCGCCGATCACCTGCCAGTTGATGTTCACGCCGCGGATGGTGGTGACAGGCATGGTGCGGGCTCCTTTCGCTTCCCCACATTAACGCAAATTTCAAGCGACGCGAGCCCGACACGGCAGCGCCATATTCTGGCCCGCCGTTCGACCGCATGCTGCGCGCGACCATTCACCCGGATCCGCCGCCCGCCGCTCACATGAACCTGCTGCTTGCCATTAGCCGACTGACGATCGTTCTCATCCTGCTCCCGTCCGCTTTGGACTGGCGCTCGCCGACCTTGGCCGGCGCGCGCTCCTGGGCCTTGCTCGGCCTCGTGGTGGGCCCGCTGGCGGTGGCCGCTGTGGAAGTGTGGGTCTGGCGCGCAAGCCGCGAGCGCTCGCGCATCACCGCCGCGCTCGCCGCCACCACGCTGGGCGTCGCGTTTCTCGTTCTCGCTGCGACGCTGGTCGCGGAGGGGCGGTTCCAGTGGATGCGGCGCGAGGTCCTGGCCGCCGATCCCGCCCGGCTGGAACAGCTCGGGCGCCACATCATCGTCGGCTATCGTGACCCGGCGGAGCTCGAGGCGCTGGTCGAGCGGCGGGCGGTTTCCGGCGTGTTCGTCACGGTTCACAACGTCCAGGGGCGGACGACTGACAGCGTGAGGCGCAGTATCGATGCGCTGCAGGAGAAGCGCCGCGAGCAGCAGCTGGCGCCGCTGTGGATCGCCACCGACCAGGAAGGCGGCGCCGTGTCGCGCCTGTCACCGCCGCTGGCGCGCTCCGACCGGTTGTCGGATCTCGTGGCGCGTATTCCCGACAAGGCCGAGCGTTCCGCCGCGGTCGCGCAACTCGGGGCCGAGCACGGCCGTGCGCTGGCATCCGTCGGCGTCAACGTGAATTTTGCTCCCGTGGTGGACTTGAACCGCCGCGTGATCAATCCGGCGGATCGCTTGACCCGCATCCATGAGCGCGCCATCTCGGCGGACCCGCGGGTCGTCACCGAGGTTGCCGGCCGCTACTGCGCGGCGCTGTGGCAGTACGGCGTGCATTGCACGCTGAAGCATTTTCCCGGGCTGGGTCGCGTCCTCGCCGACACGCATGTCGCGAGCGCCGATCTCGCGACGTCCACGCGCGAGCTCGAAGCCGCCGACTGGATTCCGTTCCGCGCGCTCATGCCGGACAGCAGCGCCTTCACCATGCTGGGTCACGTGCGCCTGGCGGCGGTCGACGGCAAGCGCCCGGTGTCATTCTCGCCGGCCGTCGTCGCTGGCTTGATCCGCGGCGCGTGGCGACACGATGGCATCCTGGTGACCGACGATTTTTGCATGGGCGCCGTCACCGGCAGCCGTGAGGGCATCGGGGCCGCAAGCGTCGCGGCGCTCAATGCCGGCGTCGACCTCATCCTGGTGAGCTACGACCCCGACCAGTACTACGCGGTCATGCATGCGCTGCTGCAGGCCGACCGCGCCGGCCGGCTGCGCCGGGAGGTCCTTGCGCGCAGCGAAGAGCGGCTGAAACGGGTCGCCGGCCAAGGTGTGGCCATGCTGGGGGCGCCGATGGCGCCCTGAAAACACCCGCCAAAATCGCGCTAACTCCTTGAGGCTGCCCAAAATCCTTGCTCTTGGGGCGAGCGCCCTGTACTCATCGGGGTGGGTTCCCGCCGCCTGCGCCGCGGCCGCCGAGAGGTTTTCCGTTTGCGTATTTTCCGCGCTGCCATCCCGCTGGCGGTCATCTTTGCCGCGATCGTGGGGGCATCCGCC
>Ga0126380_10000747_pt1 | contig 11446 bp, 5 predicted proteins | sample PanSoiMetPlot_26_FD_92544 | JGI IMG/M metagenome (GOLD analysis project Ga0126380, IMG submission 92544) | Tropical forest soil microbial communities from Panama - MetaG Plot_26 | ecosystem: Environmental > Terrestrial > Soil > Tropical forest > Bulk soil | place: Panama | collected 2016-02-17
AGGTGCCAAACCGCGCACTCAATTTGTACTCTCTTGCGCAAATTAGCCTGTTCAATTTATGTTATCATAAAAGAATTTTCTTTTATTTCCATTTTTTTTAAAATGGTTCAGACTATTTCATCATCTTTATTAACTATATAAAATTTAAGGGAGGGATATATGAAAATAGTAAATAATTTTAAACAAATATATATTATATTTAAATCCAATGATAATATAAAATAAACATTTAACTAGATTAAATTTATTTAATTTACATTCCACTAATTCAACCTTTAATTCCAAAAGATCCAATACGTGTTTTGGAATTTAATTTAGTAAATTCTAAATTAGGTCTTAATTTACCTCTTAATAAAGCTGAAGGACGACCATTAATGGAAGAATTTATATTAATCAAATTACCTTTATATCTGAGTTTTGAAATAGATCTTGAAGCAGTATAACGTTTAGTTAATCTTCCTGCAGTTTGTATTCTAACACCCGAAACTCTTTTATATTTAATATTATTTAATATAATATTTTTTAAATATTTTGATTTAGTTTTATTTTGTAAAAATAAATTATACAATAATTTATTAGTTACATCTAAATTACTATTATTTAAATTCAAATCATTTGTATTAAATGTATAATTAGAACTGGAATTAATTTCAATATTTTTTATTTTTGTTTTTGATATACAATATTTTAAATATTTTAATAATTTTCTTCTATTTTTTCTAAGTTTTAAAACTAAAGATTGTGTAAGAATATCGCTATTAACATAAAAATATTTAACATTAATAAAATTAAATTGTATATTTTTATTATATATTTTTTGTACTAATTCAGTTAAACCTTGTAAATAAGAACTATTAAATTTAGATTTATTAATATAAATTAATTGTTTGAAATATATAAATAATAAAATTCTTCTCAAAGATTTTTTAATAAACCGTTTATAATATCTATTTTGATATTCTTTAATAATTTTATCATAATATATTTTTTGTTCTAAATTATAATTATATTTTAAAGCCAAAGCTTTAAATATAATATTTTTTTGTCTTATTTGTTCTTTAATATATTTTAAACCTTTTTTTCTAATTAATAATAATTTTCTTTTAAATACATTTTTCTTAAACAATTTATTAAACCTTCTTGATATTTTATACATATAATTAGATAATTGCCTATTATAAAAAAATACAGTTATATTTACTATATCATTAGTATGTTTAAATTCCCCATTATTTACAAATATTTTATGTTTTGAAATTTTTCTTAATTTAATTCGAAAAATTTTTTTCTTTTTACTTTTGTTCTTTTTTTCCAACTTTAAATTATATAAATTAAAATAACTTTTTATTAATTTCATTGTTAATTTACTGGCTTCAGGAATTAAACTTAAAGTATTTTTGTTATAAGCATAAATACTATTTTTTCAATTCCTTACAGCAGGTGAAAATTCTTTATGTCGAATAATTTTATTCTTTGTATTAACTCCAAGAGTTTTATATTTATTTTTTAATTTTATTTTCAAAATGTTAAGCATAGTATTATCATATTAATATATTAATATAATTAATCAATTACATAATATTGTTTAACTATTTTTGTTAAATCTATTCCATTAATGTTTAATATATTATATATTATAACATTAATAATTATACAAGTATATATATACATATACACCTAAAATATATTAAATAGTTAATAAAGATGTTGGGAATTAGTAAAAGGATTATTATTAGCATCATTCACCTTTTAGTCGTTGAACGTCCTTATTTAATTTATAAATAATATATAAATATGCTTAAATAAGTTTCGCTTCAAATATACTTTATATTAATAAATGTTAAAGTCATTTTTGAAATTTACCCAAATATATTACCAATAATTTAAAATATTGGAGGACTAATTATTTATCCCTAGCGTAACTTTTTCTATAACCCAAGACCTTTCCTTTATGCATCTTGTGATCATATGCCCCGCTTACGCGACTGATAGACATGTAAGTCAAACAGTAAAGCAAGATTAAGCCATTAAACTTTTAAAGTATATATAAATATTATATTAATAATGGTATGTATATATAATACATTATTAATATAAATTAATAAAATATATATATAATTATATATATATTTTATCATACATCTATTTACCATATAGTTAAAATCTTACTTAAAAATTAAAATAAAGTATTTAATACTATAATAATTGAATAATTATAAACAAATAATTAATTACAAATTAAAGTAATAATATATATCTATAAATAGACATAATTAAATTTGCAAATTACAATTTGCAAATTTACATAATGAACTTTGGATATACCCAGGTACTTTTTATGGGATCTGTGCCCCGCATAAACTGCCTTCCAATCATATTAAATATAATAGAACAAATAAAGGTGTTTCAATTACATCAAACAATTACCTTATACTCTGTAAATTATCTTATTATAATTATAATTAGTAACAGTAAAGCTGCATAGGGTCTGGCGAGATAGGTCGTTTTATTACTAAAATTTCCCCCTCTAAGAACCGTACGTGCAACTTTCATCGCATACGGCTCAAACATTTAATTATATACTATATTAATTATCTTTTTTATTTATTAAATTATATTATCTCACATTGAAAATACTCATTATTATTAAAAAATAATATATAAACTTATATATTATTTTTTATGATATACTATATATACATCAACATAACTACTTATATTCTTATATAATTCTCATGAAAAATATATAGAACCCAATAGACAAATCAATAATAAAATTACTGCAAAAACAGAATAAAATATATTCATATTTTTATTAAGTTTTATTAATTTATAAATATATATTTTTATATTTTCACTATAATAAGGTAATATATAATCTATTAATTTTAATTTAGGTTTATCACTAATATATATTTTTAATAAAACTTGCATGAATAAAACTACAATTAATCAAATACAAATAGAATTAAGTGCACATATACATTGCAATAAAATTTCTAAAGGAGTATTATCGTCTATAGAACCTATAAACTTATTAACACCTTTAGGTAATATATTTTGATTAGTGGAAACTGAAAATTGATTTACATAATGTTCTGCACGCAATTGAGTATTGATGGCAGTAGCTCCTGCATGTATAATAGCTCCTATTACACCAGCACCTATTACTAATCCTGCTTTTTGTACAGGAGGTAAAGGACTTTTAGCTATAGTTTTAGCTACCCCACCAGCCATAGTACCAACACATGTACCCAATCCTATATTAGAACCAAGAGTTGATATCCCTTTGGCTACTTCAGCTCCTGCCTCTTTATCCAATACTATCTTACCTTTTATAGTAATGTCTTCTGAGTTAACTTTAAGTATATTATCATTAAATAAATTATAATATCCAAAATAAATTATAATTATAGAACAAATAATATAAAGAATAAATAAAATAAAAATAATAATTTGAAAATATTTAATTAATTTATTATCAGATAACTTAAATTCATTTAAACAAAAAATAGTTAAAAAGAAAAAAAATAAAATGAAAAGACTTTGTTCTAAACAAGAAATTAATAAATTAAAATCATATAAATATACTATATAACTTATACTACCTAATAAAAGCAATATTGAAATAAGAAAATAATTAAATAAATTTACATCTTTCATAATAATAATAATATATCCAATTAGGAAACCTTTATTTATTAAATTCATAATTAAATTTAATTATAAACTAAAAAGAACATTAAATATATCAATAAATATTGATATACATATAAATCTATACTTTTTTATTAAAAATTTCAAATTTATATTTATTAAAAACATAATTTTTTTAATATTATTTAAATGATAATCATTTAAAACTCTTAAAACGAATCGAACATTTACATAAATATAAATAATATTTTACTCTACCACTAAGCTATAAGAGCTTTTAAGTACAACAATATTTAAATAATAATAATAATTAACATTATTATTTAAATACAATATTAATTAATTAAAACATGAATATAATAAAAAATTTATTAATTTTACTTATTAATTTTATTTACTTTAATCAGATCATTTAACGATTTTTAATTTATCATAATTACTTAATAAATTAGAATTTAACAATCTACCTCTATTCATACCTATTTTTAAATTAATCATATCTTGTTTACCTTTAATAGTTTTATGCATATTCTTAGATTTTAATTCTAATATTTTTTTTCAATCTAAATAATCTAAATGTTTACGTGTAAGCATTGAATATTTATCTATAAAATCTATAATGATTTTAGATTGATTAATTATTAATCTATTAACAGAACGAGATTTTTTAGATTCGTACAAAGATTTAATATTATATTTAGGTTTTAAATAACCCAAACCAAAAAAATTTTTAATACCATTTAAAACTTCAACATCATGACTATTTTGAGCAATTTCTAAAGTAGGATTAACACTTACATAACTCTTTTCTTTATTTATTACATCAGTTATCCTACATTGAAATGTTCCTTCTCCATCTATAAAAGCTTGCACTCATTCAGGTTTTAAACCAAATGTTAAATTATTAAGATAATTTCAACGCTCTTCATACAACCTACTTTTATTCATTTTACTTTTAATCAATAAAATTTTATTTAAGTTATCTGAATCTCGCTCAATTAATAAAAATAAAGCTCTTTTAAAATCTAAAAAATCTAAATTTTTAGATCCAACTAAAGGATATTTATTAAAATGAGGTATAATTATATTAATTAAATCAGAAGTTTTACTTATAGTATACTTATATGTATTAAATTTCCTATTATCTATATTTATATTTCCACAGTTAAAAAAACTTTTTAAATCAGACAAAATAATTAAAGAATGATCTTTTTGGGTTACTTTATAAGATGCACTTATCTTTTTAGACTTTGAATTATAATTTATACTAAAATTACCCTCCGAATCTGTAATACCTGTTACCCACCAAGGTGAAAGTTTGTTATTCAACAAGTATATATCTTTATTAGTGATTAAATTGTTTATTTTGTTAGCTTTTATAAAAAAAATACTAAGTTTTTAATTTATATTTTTCAGTTCTATCAACAAATTAGGGTGCTAGCCTTATATTGACCCGACCTTTATCACCTTTGGGCTACTTACTAAGTACACGGGTACTTACTAATATATAAACTAAAAGTTACAACTTAGTTTTACGTAAGTACAAATATATATTTAGTTTACAACTTAGACTAAATAAAGTACTTACAAATTAAAAAATGCACTACATGTAGCTTAAACCCCTATTGATTAAAAAAAATTTAATTATTATAATAAAACCAAATAATATTAATTATAACCCATTATTTTCTAATAATAATAAAAAGTATTAACTGTATAAATATATAATATTAATATTTAATATAGTATATAATTAAATGCCAATTCTAAGTTAGCATTTTTTCAAATTAGTCAAATGACTTATTTCTATCATTACAATAGAACATTTGCTTTTTAGAATATCCTTTACCCACTAATGCATATTTAATTTTACAATTAAACTTCCTTACTAAATAAATTATAAGGACACTATTGGGTTTACCCAGTTTACTTAATAACACCTTTATTATTACCTTAGGATTTCACTATACGTAAGTCGATAAAAGACCCATGAATGAATAAACGAGAACTTATTCATACAATCGACACTTTAAAAATCGTTATAACCTTCTATTCTTATTTTAAAACTCTAGTTTACGCTTTAATCGTGAATTCAATTTATTTATCCATAGTAATATAGCTCACCATCCTAATAGGATGGAATAGTCTAACTATTTCATTTAATGGGCTTCACACAAAATAATTACTTATAATGCATGCCATCTGAGCTCAGATAATGGGTTATCTGGTGGAATCTAACCACATTGTTATTAAGCACTTAACTGGTCGCACTCTCGTCTATCTAGAGGTAAGCAGTATCTGCACTGCTATTCCAATTTCACTGAGCCAATCATCGAGACAGCTGTTGTATCGTTAAGTCATTCATGCAAAGACCGCATTTAACGGCCAAGGTATTCCGCTACCTTAGGACCCTTATAGATAAGGCCGCCATTAATCGGGGAATCCTTCAAAACCTAATTTTATAAATTAAGAATATTAGTTACCCAGCCGACATCGGGCAGACATCACACTCAATACTTTGATATTTTATCTTTGCAAAGTGCTTTGTTTTAATTAAACAGTCGTACAACACTATTTTATGCTTCCTTTTATTAACATGATATTTATTTATCAGTAACAATGGCCCTCCTTATTCCGAAGTTACGGTAGTTAATTTGCCGAGTTCCTTAATGATTGTTCACTCAAACGCCTTTGTATACTCTACTTGCTTACTTGCGATAGTATTTAGGTACGGTTAATTAATATTATTATAAAAATTTATACATATAATCCCATCATACATTTATTTAATATAAATACAAATATAATTTTAAATATTAACAATATAAATATTATATCATATATCTATATATAATATATCATTTAATATATATGTTTATATTAAACATATATTTATATTATCGTAGTATTTTATTTATATTAAATTGTTTACATAATAATTATTAACTAATAATAGTTAAAACGAATTATATATATTTTCTTACAACAAAAACGCTTAAAAATAAATATAAATTTATTTTAATATTATATAATTTTTATAATTAAGAAAATACACAAAATATTTAACTTAATATACAAAAAAGATACTACTACTACTTCTTTTTTATAATTATATATATATTTGCTACAATTTCCAGAACCTTTAACACTTAATAAAGGTTTTGTTTGCAAATCGTTTTATCCATCATCATAATTTAATGTAAAAATATTAAAAATATAAATTAATATATTAAATTTAAAAAATAAAAATATATTTTTATTTTTAAATAACATATAAAATATATTAAATATATTTTTGTTTATTTTTATATTAAACATATTCTTTTGATTTTTTTACTTAGATACCGAAATTTAAATAAAATACCATAAGCTTAAGGCGAGGAAGTTTATTCCTTTTTCGTTACTCATGTCAGCATTTTCTCTTGGATTATCTTTAATATTTTAAATCTTAAAAAGAAAAAATCTAAGATTTATCCAATGTTCCGCTACCCCATATATATAATATATCATTATATATTAATATATACGTACAAGGTTTCGGTATATTGTTTAGATCCGTTAAATTTTTGGTGTAAATATCTAAATAAATTAAAATTTATAAATCAGTGCTCTGTTACGAGATCTTCAAAAAATGGCCGCTTCTAAGCCTATTTCCTGATTGTATTTGACAATAACATCCTTAATTTCACTCAACAATAATTTTGGAACCTTATAACTCTTGTTCAGGGCTGTTTCCCTTTAGACATACAACCTTATCGCACTATGTCCGATTATTCAATATTTATCTTTGTCCTTCCGAGTGCAAATACTCTCCGATAAAATCTATACGATTCCCCGATGTTTACAAAATATACTAATGTATATATTGTCCGAGATCACAGTTCTGTACCTACTAAGATATAAATTGAATTACCTACTCATATAGGTTTCGCGGAAACAGATCTACCTCTTTAATCTTAATTAACTAAGATAAAGCTAAGGTCATTCTCCCTAAATAGTCTATGGCGACTATCCATTTAACAAATAATGAAGTATTTATTCTTTTTTCGTAATAATATAAAGTTTATTTAATAACTTTCCAGAAGATAACGCTTTCGCTACAGCTGTTCTACTAACACCAATAGCTTTACTTGCTTCGGTTAAACTTTTATACTCAATTTCTGCTTGAGTATTTATATTTCTTACTAAAACTGGTACTCCTATTAATGATATAGTAGTTGTAGATATTTTAGCTTTTGTTTCTTCTGAAAGTTTAATACCCGAACGTTTCTTTGATATTTTATCTTTATCCTCCTCAGTTAATATTCTACCTCTTGCAGCTAAAGATAAATTTTTTCTAGTTTCCTCACTTACTTTTCGTTCATTCCTATAGAAGTTTAAAGTTTTTTCACTATGTTTAAACCCTAAGGATGAACCTGCTTTTTGTAATATATTATATTCTGGTTTTAATGTATCAATAAAATATTGTTCTCTTAGTATTGTATTTTTAACATCACAATATTCAAGAATTTCCAAACTAAAATTAGAATAACCATATTTTATAAGAGCATTATGTATAGGTGTATTATTTTCCATTAGATGTTTAAGACTATAATATTTATAAAGTCTAGTTGTAAAATCTATTGAGCTACCTACATAACTTTTGTTATTAATTTTATTAATTCAACGATAAACTACAGCTTTATTCCTATTTTCTTTAAGAATTTGATTTTTTTGTATATCACAATTATTATAAACAACTATAGGATTTATTGACAAATTATTTTCATTTGATTTAGATGAAAATAAACGAAGACCAATTAGTAGAAATAAATTAAATATTGTTTTTGTAGCTTTTTTTATAAAAAATTATGATTTTCAGTGACTTTATAAATTATTATTTAGACTCTATCTCAAGCTAGGGTGCTAGCCTTCTTAAGACCCGAATACTTTTCTACTTAGTATTTTGCTTGTAGCTGCCACGGGTATCATAATATATAATTTATTTTTATTATTAATATAATAATATTAAAGTAATAAAGTATGAAAATATTTAGAACTTTCCAAAAATAAATACTTCATTATTCTGCATTCTTTCAAATGGAGCTTGACTATATCTTAAGCATATGTAAATATACCAACCTCCTTATAGTCGATGAACTGCACACCACTATTTTTATAAAATATACAATGCTGCTTGGCTGCGGATTACCCATTACATTCACATGTATCAATTTATTTTTTACCATACCACGAGTCATTACCTGTGCCACATATTATCTTACGATATATGTTTGGTATAAATTGCTTTAGGGCGTTCCCGTCAATTTGAAGGTTTATAGCAGAAGGTTCACTTCCACTTACTGGCTTTAATAATTGCTTAATTTATTTTTCACCAGCTATACTAGTCAGTTTTATCTTTCACCAACTTACCACAATTCTTCGGATATCTATACAACGATAACCCGTTCGGGCTTTTATAACCCTGATCATGGTAAGATCACTAGCCTTCGGGTCTAAACTTAGAAACTAATTCATTTTTTCATAATTGGTTTATCTAGGCTTTAAATATATTATATATTTACGCTTGCTTCTAAGATTAACTTGCTGACCCATTATGCAAAAGGTACGCTCGAAATATTTATTTAAATTTTACTTGAGCTGCTTATAAAACTACTATTTCAAATTTTACCTCTCGGTACTATTCACTATCGCTTATATATTATATTTAGCTTTAGAGGAAGGTTCCCCTTTATTCAAACAGATATTTTCCATTTTACTTATAAGCTTTTTTACATTAGTAAACACTAATTATAAAATCTCGTTTGATTTTTTTTCCTAAAGTTAATAAGATATTTCAATTCACTTTGTTTATTTATTAGATTTATCTTAGATAATAGATGTAACTTTTTATCTTTAATATATAGCTAATTATCCTTAATAGTTTCTTTTTATACTTACTTTAATATTAATATAATATCAAAAAAAATATCTTACATATAAATATTTTTTATTATAATTATTTATAAATTTATTTTAAATTTTTCAGGTTATTATGATTCGAACATAACAATTCCTCATCCCAATTGAGACGCCTAACCAACCTGGCTCTAACCTGTATATATATATTCAGAGAATATCCGATTCGAACGGATGAAATAATAAAATTTAACAAGTCTCAAGCTTGCCACCTTAAACCACTCGGCCAATTCTCTACAAAAATAACACATTATATAATTTTCATTATATTGAATAATTATATTAATAATTCAACCTCTTTTATAGAATAAAAATGTACAAAAAATTAAAATTTTAATATAATTTTAATTTTTAGATCAAGAGCACTCAGATTTGAACTGAGAACATGAAGTTTGAAGCTTCAAATTTTACCTTTAAATTATACTCTTATAAAAATAATTTAATATAATTCATATTATATGATTCCTTAGCGAATTGAACGCTAAACTTACTCTTATCAAAAGTACACTTTACCTAATTAAGTTAAGAAACCTAATTTTAACTACATAATTAAATATTTAAAAAAAATATTACTATCTTTTTTATTCAATATTTAATAACAATTTATTTATATTATTTTAATAATTAATATATATTAATAATTGTAATTTTTAATTTAAAAATTAAATAATTATTTTCCAATTTAAATACGGAAAAGAGATGATTTGAACATCTAAGTGTATAATACACAATATTTAGCAAATATCTTGCTTTACCTATAGCGACTTTTCCTTAAATAACGGGTTAAACCGGTTTCGATCCGGTATCTATTTTCTCGACAAGAAAATCCTTTACCTATTAAGTTACTAACCCTATTTAAAATGAATTATGACTAGTCGAATTCGAATCGACACACTTCGTTTGGAAGACGAACAGTCTACCATTAACTTATAGTCATTAACTAAAAAATTAAAAACTTTAATTACATATTATAATAATAAAGTACTATATATTTATTTTACCTTTATATATAACTTATAAGACTTAAGAGAATCGAACTCTTATGATAATGATTAAAAGTCACATGTTTTACCAATTAAACTAAAGTCTCTTTTTTTTATTTTTAATATAATTTTTTTATAAATTATATTTTAAGATTTAAATCTTATTCTATCAGGGTATTCTGCAATGAATCAGTGTTTAACTGTATATTTAATTAAATTAGTACGTATTTTATTATATTCTTCATTAGAATAATTAGTACCTGTAATAGAATGTATATGTGAATCAATACCATCTATTTTAAATAGTTTATCTAATAAACTATTAGCTTTATTAGGTATCTCAGAATTCATAGACTCAAGTAATTCATGTTTAGCATATATTTGTGGATCTGAAAGGTCCTCTTTTGCAATTGAAGTATATATTCCAGTTGACATACTATGTTCAACTTCAGTAGTATAACTTTTAAAAAACTTATCAACTTCATCTACTTTACACAATAGTTTTTCATATTCATAATCAAAATCTCTTTTATAATTTGCGAGAGCTGTTTGTAATTCTTCTAAATTTGGTTCTTGTGCCCAAGCAAAAACAGGATTAAATATAGTATCACAGATAGTATAAATTACAAAAAATACAATTATAATACCAATATATTTTATTAAACCAAGTTCTCTTACTTCTTTTATATATATATTTATATAACAACTTAATAGTATAACACCAACACTACTAATATATATAATATTATATAATATAACCAAACAAATATTACCAAACAAAATAATATTTAATATATTTGTAACAGATATTTTCCATAAAAAAAAGCAACTTATGCTACATATAAAAA
>Ga0126380_10000748_pt1 | contig 11445 bp, 9 predicted proteins | sample PanSoiMetPlot_26_FD_92544 | JGI IMG/M metagenome (GOLD analysis project Ga0126380, IMG submission 92544) | Tropical forest soil microbial communities from Panama - MetaG Plot_26 | ecosystem: Environmental > Terrestrial > Soil > Tropical forest > Bulk soil | place: Panama | collected 2016-02-17
CGGCGCGTGTCGCCAGGCGCCCAAGGGCGGTTCCCGCGATGTCACGGGATGCGGCGGGTTCGCTGCCCGAGTTGCCCGGTATAAGGGCGCGGTTCGAATGAAGGGGCGCCCTCGGCGGCCCGGAGTGCGGTGGCCAGGCGGTCAGGACCGGGACCAGCCGGGGTCACGGCCGGCGAGGGCGACCACCCGGTCCAGCAACGGCGCCTCGGGAAGCAGCACCGTCGCCGGGCCAAACGGCACCTCCGGGCCGCTCGGCGCGTCCGGGCTGGCGAACATCTCCAGGAACTGACGCGCGGCCTCCAGCACGTCGGGCTCGCAGGTGTAGGGCTGCCCGGACGCGCGGGCCACGTCCCAGCCGTGGACCGCGAGTTCGTCGGCCAGGATCAGGCCGACCGTCTGCGCCGGGCTGTCCGACCCGGCGATCCTGGTCGTCCCCAGCCAGGCTCCGGGCTCCTGCCAGGCCAGCCCCAGGGTCCCGAGGTCCCGGGGGACGCGCTCGCGCCAGTCCGCGCCCAGCCGTGCGGCGTCACCCGACGCTCCCTGCTCGGCTCGCCCGCCGCGCTCCTTCCTGGCCGCGGCCGCGAACGCGATCGCCAGCCCGCCGACATGGTCGATCAGGTCACCAAGTGCATACGCCGGGCAGGGAGTCGGCCTGGTCAGGTCCTCGTCCGGGATCCTGGCGACCAGGTCCGCCAGCCTGCGCGCGGCCGGTCCAAGATCGAGTGGGATGTCAGATTCCGCCATGTTCATAGACAGTACGACGCTGCCCGGCATGATGACTCATCAACGGCACACGGCCAGCCGGCATTCCGCGCGGACCGCCGCCTGCGCGCCGTTGGCCGTAGCCGCGGCACGGATGCCGTCCCGGCCGTGCCAGGATGGTCAGACCGGTATCAGCGGCCGCCGGGGCGACCGGTTCTGTCCGACTTGGCCGCTACAGTAGAAGGCGTTCGAACTGACATTCGAATCCAGCGGCGGCTAGCGTCGCAGGTCGTACTTGTGTTCTAATTAGAGGTATGGTTCAGGTCGCACCACCGGCGGGGATCCGGTCAGCCGTATCTGGCCCCGGCGCTGTGGGGCCTGCCACGTCATGGCCCGCTGCCGCCGCGGCACTTGCTGCCGGGATCCTGCGCCACGGCGTGCCGCACCGTCAACCCGGCTGCGCGGCCGGATGCCAGGCCGACCAGGGCCGCCGGCGGGGCACCTGCTCCGCCGGGCGGCAAGGCACGCCGGGCAGCGACGGGGACGGCCGGCCGCAGCGAGGAACGAGACCTGCCGCGGTGACGGACAGGCTGGGCACGCCTGGCGCCGGCCATGCCCCGGAGGTGAGACTGTGAGCACCTACCCCGACCACATCCTTCGCGTCGGCAGCCAGCACCTGGCCGAGCTGAAGCGGAAGGCAGCCGAGTTCGAGCGCCAGCTCTGGGACGCGCACGAGTCGCTCGAGCAGGAGATCGAACAGTCTGCGGCCGTCACGGAGGTCATGCCGGGCGGGCAGCAGGAGGCGTTCCGCTGGACCGGCGAGGATGCGGCGGCCCGCGATGCGGACGGGCGTGCACCGCACGACGCGGCGCCGGCACCGGACGACGCGGCACCGGCGCAGCAGGACCCGGGACCGGCGCCGGAGGACGTTGTCATCGGTGCCGCCGAGCAGAGCGGCTACCGGGCGGAGCGCACCGCCCGGCTCGTCGGCCACGGCCGGCGGGCACCCAAGCCCGATCACCGGGGCCGCAACATCGTGCTGGCCGGGCTCGCCGGCGCTGTCGCCGTCGTGCTCATCATCATCCTGGCGGTGGCCGTGACCCGGCCCGGGCCGTCCTGGCCGGCCAGCGTAGCTACGGTCGACCGGCAGATCGCGACCGCCTGCAGAAACCCGGACGTTCGCTCCGAGCCGAACCAGGTCAACTTCGCCTGCGGCAAGTCCACCCGGCAGATCCTCTGGGTGTTCTCGCTGATGACCAGCGGCAACAACCCCGACTTCGCGTCGATAAAGACCGGGCGGCAGGGCCTGGAGCCGATCAACCCGGCTCAGGGCGGGCAGGTGGCGTGGTCGCTGAACCTGCACCACCCCTACAACCCGGGCGATCCGATCGACAGCCTCCAAGTCGCCGCGCGGGCGATCAACAACATCATCGGCGGCGCCACCCTCACCGCCGCGAACGGCAAGCCCGTCGTTCAGCCGGGCCTGGTCAGCGTGCCAGCTAACTGCGCCCGGTACACCGGCTCCGGCGCGGTGACGTCGCGCGCCGGCTACCCGGCCCAGTGCGCGAAGCCGATCAGCAGCGAAGCCGGGCAGGGCAATCTCGTGGCGGACGTCTTCCGGAAGTGGATGGTCGGCGCGCCGCCGAGCGCTGCCGAGAACGCCGCGGTGCTCTTCGAGAACGCGGACAACCCCGGTGACCAGCGGGTCCGTGCCATCCTCAGGTCGCTGAATCCCGCGAAGTTGTCCGGATAACGGCCCGAATCCCCGCTTCGCGAGCATAAGCCCAGCTCATCCATAGGAGGTGTACCAGTTGCGTCCCGCGCCAAGGCCCCGGTGGCAGCAGGCGACCGCGCTGGTCAGCCTTGGTGCGGGCGGTGTCGTGACCGGGCTCTCCTTCGTTCCCGGGTCACCGGCTGACCTGACATCGCCCGCGACCCTGCCGTTCGCGCTGATGGCGCTGGAGAAGTCCACCCAGCCCGCTCCGAGCGACGATGCCTTGCTGCGGTCCGCGATCGTCCATGTCGCCCGGCATTTCCTCCGGATGGCCGAGCGCAAGAGCCCGGCCGAGATGGAGGCGATTATCTGGCGGCAAGCCAGCCTGGACGGCGCCAACCACGGCCCGTCGTGCGGGGCGTTCGCCAGCCTGACCCTGGAGCTGGGGTCCCACGTGGCCGGTCATCAAAGCTGGGTGACCGGAGGCACCACCTACCCGTGGCCGCTGCACGAGTGGGCCGACGCGCGGGTCGATCCCAACCCCGACTCGCTGGGCGTTGTGTCGGTCCTTCAGGACGCACAGCGTCATGACCGCTGGCGACCCCTCGGCGATGGCTACGACCCGCGCCCGGGCGACTGGGTGCTGTTCGATGGTCACGTCGAGGTTGTCACCGACTACGTCGGTGGCGCGCTGCACACGATTGGCGGGGATTCCCTGCCGAACTATTCGGTGAACGCGCACAGTTACGCCGCGCCGCTCGGCGGTCAGGGCGTCTCCGGTTTCGTGGACAACGGCCTGCTGTCGGCCCCGGCGGCGGCCGCACCGGCACAGGGCTCGGCGCCGGCGGCCAGCGGCGGGCAAGCGCCGGACACCCCGGCAGCGCACTCAGCGCCCAAATCGCGCGCCAGGCCGGCCGAGCGCCGTGCGCCTCGGCCGGCCACGCCGCCAGCCGCGGCCGGCCCGGTATCGCAGGACGTGCTGGCGCCGCGGGCGATCCCGCTACCCCCGGCGGGGCCAATGCACCGGCTGGCGCAGTCGCCAGCCCTGGCCGAGCCGGGCGACTGGCCGGGCCTGGCGGGCGCGCCCGCCCCGGTGGCGCCGGATCCCCCGCCGGCGCCGGATCCGTCTGTGGCGCGTGATTCCTCGTCCGCGCCAGATGCCTCGCCCTCGGCCCCGGCGCAAGGCCCCGCGCGGGTGGTGCCGCAGCCGCCATCCGCGCGGCACCAGCCGCGCGCGCACCGACCCGAGCCGCGCGCCACCCAGACGCCGCGGGTGGTCGAGGGTCGCCATTCGGGCCAGGCCGACGTCCCGGGCACCGGCCTGCGGCCACCGGCGGCCGCACCCAGGTCCAGGGATGGACAAGCCCAGATCCCGGGGGTGCTCAAGCGCGCACACCGCCACCCGCCGGCTCCGCGGGCCGAGCTGGCGCCGTACCAGCGGCACTATCACCCGGCACCACCGCAGCCGCAGCTGCCGGCCACGCCGGACCAGCAGGCCTTCATCAATGCCGTCGCGCCAGGCGCAATGGCCTCGCAACGCAAGTACGGCGTGCCCGCCTCCGTCACCATCGCGCAGGCCATCGACGAGTCCGGCTGGGGCCAGAGCCTCCTGGCCAGCAAGGATCACAACCTGTTCGGCATCAAGGGGACCGGCCCGGCGGGCAGCGATCTCCTGCCGACCCAGGAGTTCGCCGGCGGCCGTCTCGTCGCCACCTCGGCGCCGTTCCGCATCTATTACAACGCCGCGCAGAGCATCGAGGCGCACGGCAAGCTCCTCGCAAACAGCGAATACTTCACCCAGGCGATGTCGCAGCGAGATAGCCCGAATTCCTTTGCCGCCGCGCTGACCGGCATTTATGCGACCGACCCCGGGTATGGTGCCAAGCTCGTCCAGCTGATGCAGCGCTACGACCTGTACCGCTTCGACGCGGCCGCCCAGGACGGCGCTAAGGCCCCGGCGGTGCCCGGCGGCAGCACGAACCCCGCGGCGGCCCCCGGCGGGAGCACGAACGCCCCTGCGCCCGGCGGAGCCGCGAACCCCCCGGCCCAGCCCAGCGGAGCCACGATCCCGGGAGCCGACCCCGCACGCCCGGCCCCGCGCGAATCGGCCGGACCGGCGCCGGCTCAGCAGCCGCAGCCCGGCCAGCCCGCGCAGAATGGGCACCCGGCGTCCCCGGCGCCGCCTGGCCGCTCCTCGAGGCCCGCCTACCGGCCGCACCCGGCGCTGATCCCCGGCCCGGCAGGAACGCCGGATCCTTGGCCGGCGAGCAACCCAGCGCCTGTTCCTGAGCCGGTGGGCACGCCCGGCCTAAGTCACACCGGGCAGCCAACGCTGGCGCGGGCCGCAGATCCAGGTCCGGCTTCCGGGCAGGCGGCCGCGCCGCGCGGCGCCCGTGCAGCAGGCCCAGCTCCCGCGCAGGGCGGGGCTGCGAATCGTGCTTCCGCCCCGCAAGCCGGGCGCCTCCAGCGCACCGCGCAAGGCGCGGCTCCGGGCAGCACGCCGGGGCAGCGGCGCGCGGCGCAGACGGCGCATCCCGCGCAGCACCCAGGCGCGCCGCGTCCTGGGCGGACGGCGGACCCGGCGCGCCATAGCGCTGGGCAGCAGCGGCCCTCGGCGGTGCACCCCGGCGGCGTGCCCGGACCGGCCGCCGCGGCTGGCGTTGCGGACATCCCAGGACTCCCGCAGCCCGGGCTGATGCCAGGCGGGCAGCGGGGTCACGAGGCAGGGGGCGCTCCCCGCCTTCGCCCGCCGCACACGCCGTCCGCCGCTCGGCCTACGCTGCCGGGGCGGGCCGTTGGTGCGGCGCACCCCGGCAGCGCACATCCGGGCCCAGCCGACCATGCGCTACCCGGTCCTGCCAGCCCTGTGGACAACGCGGCAACACGGTCAGGGGGCCGGGCGGCGGCGCCCCGAGGGCGCGTGCGCGCGGTACCGGCATCGCGGAGCGGCGCGCCGGAAAGCCCGGCGATCCCCGGCGTACCGGCCCCAGGCGCGCGGGTCACGGCCACGGGGGTGCCCGGTTCGGCGGCAGCCTCGCAGGGCGGCGCGACCATTCCCGGTGTGGGGCGCGGCGCCGCCGGGCCCGCCGCGCCCGCCGCTGACGCGCCGCGCCCTGGCGCCGCCATACCCCTCGGCTTCCTGCACGGCCGTGGTGCGGACGCCGCAAGGACGCTGTCGGCGGCTCGGGCGGCGCCGCAGGGCGGCGCGAGCATTCCTGGGGTGCTGCTTGGCGCCGCAGAGCCGGCCGCGCACGCCGCTGACGGGGTGGCGCAGGGGGGCGCGATGATCCCCGGCGTGCCGCGCCGCGGTGGCGCAGACGCGGCGCGGGCAGCCCGGCACCCTCCGGTGGGGCCGCTGGGCGGCACCGCGCGCACAGGGGCGCCTCATGACGGCCGGGTGGCGCACGTCCGGGCCGCGGCTTCCGGATCAGATGCCAGCCGGACCGCAGCACCGGCTCACGGCACGGGGCCAGCGCGCCCATCTCATGGGCCCGGCCCGGCAGCGGGTTCGGCGCCGCTGCGAGCGCCGCGGCCTGGACCGACCCGCGGATCCGCCCCCGCTGCGCCGGCGCCGGCCGCTTCGCCAACACCGGCTCCGGCCCCGGCGCCGCCTGCTCCAGCCCCGTCGGCTGCGCCAGCTCCGCCGCCCGCCCCGCCCCGCGGAATTGCTATCCCCAGGGCGCAGGCCCGCGAAGCCGCACCGGCGAGGGCTGCGGGAGCGCGGGCGGCCTCTGGCCCCACCGCGCCGAAGGCCCCGGCTGATGTTCCTGCCGACAGCGCCGAGAACGCAGCCCCTGCTGGCTCGGTGCCTGCTGGCAGCGCCAACGCAGCGACCCTGGTTGGCTCGGTGCAGGCTGCGCGCGCCGTGAGGGCGGCATCGGCTGGCTCAGCGCCTGCCGGCAGTGCGGCGAGCACGGGCCCGGACTCCGGTGCGGCCAACCCGGGCCACGTGCGCAGGCCTCCGGCAGCCACGGCAAAACAGAGCGAGCCGACAGTCCTCTTCAGCACCAACGCGAGGACGGCGGCGGCGGTCAGGCCCGTGCGCGCGCCCGCGGCCCGGTACACCCGGCACCTGCCGCCCGCCACGGGCAAGGCATTCCTCGCCTCGGCCAAGGTTCCCCTCATCCGGGGCGAGTCGCTGTACGCCGATGTGGCCAGCCACACCGGGATTCCGTGGCAGGTCCTGGCCGCTTGCGACTGGATGCAGTGCAAGGCCAAGCGCGGCCTTTCCCCCGTCTACGGGGAGAAGCTCGGCACGGTCAATCCGGACGGGACGAGCTACCGGACCCGGTCCGCGGCCCTGGAGCGCTGCGCTGACGATCTCGCCGAGCTCGCGGAATCGGTCTACCAGATCGACCTGACCCGCAGCGGCCCGCTGTCGGTGCGGGAACTCGCCAACGCGTTCGCCGCCTTCCGGTGGGGCGGCCTGCTCCAGGCGCATCACACGTCCGCGATGGAGTTCCCCTATTCGGTGGCCGGGCTGACGATGCAGCACCTGCACATGCGCTGGCCGAACATCGACGACCCGGAAGCACCGGACAAGCCCGGAGCCAGGTTCCACAAGCCGCTGGGCGCCGTGCCCGTGGTCCTCAGCCTCAACTATCCGGCCACCGTGTAGGCACCCGCCCCAAACGAGAGGGAGAAGGTAGATCGTGGTTCGCATCCTGGTATTCCTGCTGGGCATGCTCACGGCGGACCGGCCCGGACGGCAGCGGGCAGCCTGGTACGGCGCTCGGCATGCGCCCGCCACCGCGGGCGGCGGGACGGATACCGCGCCATACCCCACGGGGTATCGCTCGGACCGTCCTGCCCAGAACGGCACGCCGCCGCCTGCCGTTGCCACTCCTGACGCGGGCCCGCCCGGTTCGCCGGCACCGTGGGGTAGCCCGCCGCCGCGCCGGCGCCGCATCCCCCGGCTGATCACCTCGACGGCGGTGCTGTTGGTGCTCGGCCTGATCTTCCGCCGGGCGATCGCCGCCGTGGTACTCACGGCGCTGTCGGCTGCCTTCCACCTGGTCGGCGTGAATGTGCACCTGCCGCACGTGAAGTTCGCCTGGCCCTGGCAGACGATCAGCGCGGGCACCACGACCAACATCGACCTCGGGCCGTGGGTCCTGCAGAAGATCGAGGGAATCTCGAAGCCCGCGCTCGGCCAGGCGAGCTTCAACTTCTACTTCACCCACAAAGTGTCCAAGGACATCGGCCCATGGCCGTGCTGGTACGCCGGCACCTTCTACGCCGTGGGGCACGCGGCCGCCACCGTAGACCTGAACCCCGGCCCGGCCTGGTGGGCGCCCTCGACTGGCCACTACCGGCTGCGCGTGATCAGCGGCCCTGCCCACGGCAAGCCGGGCCATGTCGCGGTCAGCATGGTCCTGCCCAGGCCGCAGCTTCCGCAGTCCGTCCACGACATCACCATCGACAACATCCCGTCGCGCCCGATCGATACGCAACACAGCTGGACGTATCCAGGCCTGGGCTGCGGGCTGGTCTTGAAGCCCCAGTTCGCCGAGGCCGTGCTCTACTCCCAGGCGCAATACATCGCGTTCTACAAGGCGACGCACGTGCCACAGGTCACCGGCCCGCTGGTCAGGACGGCGGAGGGCCAGGCGGCGCAGACGATCCGCGACAACTTCATCCAGCCAACGGTCAACGCGCTCGGCTACACGCTGGACCAGTTCACCCTCCGCTGGGCGGCGCCGCCGGGCACCGGGTAACTGCCCGTCGGCAGGCCGAGGTGCAGCGCCTGGTCTGGGCCGGGCCCTGCGCGCGTCCGCTCACGCCGCGCGGGCGAGGATGGCGCGCAGGTCGCCCGCGCTCAGCGCGACCGGGTTGCCACGCATGCTGCTGGACCGCAGGGCCTGGGTAGCGATGTCACCGGCCTGCCCGGGCGCCAGGCCGGACGCGCCCAGCCCGGGGATTCCCAGCAGCTCCAGCGTGTGCCGCATCCAGGCGGTGCCATCCTCGATCGCCGCGCCCGGTTCGCCGGTCAGCAGGCCCGCGACCTCGGCGTACCGGGCGAGGGCCGGGTGGCCCGGCGGGCCGGCCCGCAGCGCCGCCACGTTCGCTTCGATGACCGGGGCAAGCAGCGCGGCGCAGGCCACGCCGTGCGGCATTGCGACGGTGCCGCCGATGACTCCGGCCAGACCATGTACCGCGCCGAGCTTCGCGTTGGCCAGGGCCATCCCGCCCGCCACGCTGGCCACCGCCATGTCGGCGCGGGCGCCGATGTCGCTGCCGTCGGCGTAGGCGCGGCGCAGCCCGGCCGCTGCCCGGCGGATGCCCTCCCGGGCCACCGCATCGGTCAGCGGGTTCGCCATGGGGCTGACGAACGGCTCCAGGCACTGGGTCAGCGCGTCCATCCCGCTGGCGGCGGTGACCGCCGGCGGGCAGGACACGGTGAGCAGCGGATCGACGACGGCGGCCCGGGGAATCATCGTGTGGCTGCGCAGGCTCGCCTTGACCCGGTGCCCCGGGGAGGCCAGCACGGCGTTCGCGGTCACCTCGGCGCCCGTCCCGGCGGTCGTGGGCACCGCGATGCACGGGGCCGATGGGCGCGTGATCGCCCGGCCCGCCCCGATGACCTCCAGGTAGTCCAGCGGGTCGCCGCCGTTGCCGAGCAGCATGGCGACGGCCTTGCCGGTGTCGATCACGCTGCCGCCGCCGATCGCCGCGACCACGTCCGCGCCGTGGTCGCGGGCCGCAGCCACGGCCGCCCGGGCGAGGGCCACCGTGGGCTCACCGGCCACCGGGAACACCGCGGCGGGCAGGCCCAGGCCGGCGAGCAGCTCCGCGTGCCGGTCCGGGCTGGCGCCGGTGCAGATCAGCGCCCGGGTGCCACACGCAGCCAGCAGCGCGGGCAGTTCGGCCGACCGGCCGGCGCCGACCAGGACCCGGCCCGCCGTGGCAAACTCGAACGCCTCCACGGCCGCCTACCCGGGCCCCGCGCTGACCGCCCAGTCTTCGCTGCCGGCCGGGAAGATCGCGGAGAACCTTGTCGATGCCCGCGGCTCGGCCATCATGTCGGCCACGGCGTCCCGCCAGGTCGCGTAGTGGGGCTCCTGCTTGTGCGCCGCCGCCGCGGCGGTGTCCCGGTAGACCTCCACCAGGACCACATGGTCGGGGTCGTCGTTGTCCTGGATCACGTCGAACCGCAGCACACCGGGCTCTCCCAGCGAGGCCCGGGCGTTGACCAGCGTCGCGGCCAGGAAGTCCGCGGCCCGCCCCGGCCGGACCCGGACATGAACGTGAACGATTAGCATGGCCAAATCCTGCACCACGCCGCCGCCCAGCGCGCCCGCGGCCAGGGCCGGCGGCACCGGCCACGTCGCGGCGGTCCGCGCGCTGCTTATCGACGTGCTGACCGGGCAGCAGCTCGCCGCCGTGGCGGACGGTCTGGGCGAGGTCGCCCGCCGCCTCGGCGCTGCAAATGATTGAGCTGGCGCTTTACGGGCAGGGTGGAACCGTACGTAGACCCGCGGAGGTTTCCATGGCCCGCACCAAGACAAACGGCTACGCCAACACGGCGGCCACCCAGATCGTGCAGCGCGCGCGCCAGGCGGCCGAGGCCGCGAAACCGGTCGCCGCCCAGGTGAAGCCGCTCGCCAGCGACGCAAGACAAGCCGCCAACCGCGGCGTGTACCGGGCCCGGTCCTGGGCGGCGCCGCAGGTCGAGCGAACCGGGCAGGTATTGCAGGACACCGTGGCCCCCAAGGTCGCCGACGCACTGCGCTCATCCGCGCAAAAGCTGGACCCGGGCCAGCCTCCGCACCGCGGCTGGCGCAAGGGGGCAGCCGCCGTGTCGATCCTGCTGGCAGCCGCCGCCACCGCGGTCGCCGCCGTGGCCCGCAATCGTAAGGCGCGCGCCGCCGCGAACGGCGAGGAAGCCCCGCCCGCCACCGACGAGGCGACATCTAGTGCCGACGGTGAGGTCAAGAATACGGCCCGCACCTCCGGATAGTCGGTTCGGGTTCCGCCAGACGGCCGGTCACCCGGACACGGCGCAGATCCGGTGGCTTCCCGCGTCGGCGATCATCAGGCTGCCCGCCGCCGTCACCGCGACCGCGGCAGGGTATTGAGCCCGGCGCTGGTGGCCGGCCCGCCGTCGCCGGAGAACCCGCCCGGGTTGGCGCCGGCCACCGTGCAGATGTCCCGCGGTCATTGCTGCCCGTCGAACGTCCCAGTACCGCGGCCACGCCTGACGCGGGACTGGGCGTCGATGGCCAGCACCCCGCACGCGGGGACCAGGGAATTAGGCGCCGGGGCGCCCGGGTCTTCCCGGTATTCCGCCCGGCTCATCGGCGCCCCTTTCTGGACGTCGCCGTGCCTGGCCGTGGCCAGGAGTAACTGTCAAGACCCCTGGATCAAGATCTTTGGTGGACGGTGATGGGCGGATCCTGGCCGATGGCGCGCTCCAGGTTTTCGGCCATCCGTTGCAGAATCCGCACCGTTCCGCGGTAGTCCTGTTCGGTCAGGCCGGTGAGGAACGTGGAGCGGATGCCGTGCACCTTCTCTTGGACCGCGACATGCCCGGCCTGGCCGGCCGGGGTGAGCGCGTAGCGCCCCGTGTCGTCCTGGGTGAGCCAGCCCCGGCGGGTCAGTTCACCGGTGACTTCGTCCAGGGTGATCGCGCCGGGGCCCCAGAAGGGACGTATCGCCTCGGCAAGCCCGGTTTCCTGCTGCGGGGACTCGCGCAGCACGTTCATGACCTGCCAGTGCCGCCGGGTGAGCTTCAGTTCGGCGAAGGTTCGCTCTGCCGCAGCCTCGATGAGGCGGTCGAGGTGCTTGAGCCAGTAGCCGATGGGTCGCTCCGTCATCTTCATTATCTTTCTTATGTAGATGTTCTTTTACAACTAGTGTCTAGGAGCATATACTTGGCTGCCGTGGAGCGCAACAGCGATAAGCACACCCAGACGGTGGAACGCGCCATGGTGGCGATCCGCCGCAGCCAGAACCGGCGCACCCTCGCGCGCCTGGCCGCAGCACGCCAGGGCGCCAGGCCCGGCGACGGGCGCGGGACGGCGGCCGGC
>Ga0126380_10000749_pt1 | contig 11444 bp, 11 predicted proteins | sample PanSoiMetPlot_26_FD_92544 | JGI IMG/M metagenome (GOLD analysis project Ga0126380, IMG submission 92544) | Tropical forest soil microbial communities from Panama - MetaG Plot_26 | ecosystem: Environmental > Terrestrial > Soil > Tropical forest > Bulk soil | place: Panama | collected 2016-02-17
CTTCGCGGAACTGGTTTGCTCGAATTCATTCCGCTCCGACGACAGCGAGCACAACGCTGTCGGCCTTTTGCATGAGGAAATGCGTCGGCTCGGTTCGCTGATCATGCGCGCTGCCGACGCAAACCAGGTACCGGCGGGTGGCGCACTGGCCGTGGACCGCGACGGCTTTTCCGGGGCGGTGTCGACTGCGCTCGTCAGTCACCCACGCATAACGATTGAACGTGGCGAAATCTGCTTTCCTCCCCCCGATTGGGACAGCGTCATCATTGCCACCGGCCCGCTCACCTCGCCCGGTCTCGCGAGCGTAATTGGCAATCTGACCGGAGAAACACAGCTCGCCTTTTTCGATGCTATTGCGCCGATCGTCTATCGCGACAGCATTGATTTGGCCAAGGCCTGGTTCCAGTCCCGTTATGACAAATCTGGCCCCGGCGGCTCCGGCGCCGACTACGTCAATTGTCCGCTGTCGCGCGATCAATATGAAGCTTTCGTTGCAGCACTATTGGCCGGCGACAAAACAAGCTTCCATGAGTGGGAAACGAACACACCCTATTTCGATGGCTGCCTGCCAATTGAGGTGATGGCCGAGCGCGGAGGCGAAACGCTGCGGCACGGACCGATGAAGCCATTCGGTCTTACCAATCCGCACGATCCACACAGTAAGCCCTACGCGGTTGTTCAGCTCCGGCAGGACAACAGGCTCGGCACGCTGTTCAACATGGTTGGCTTCCAAACCAAGCTTAAACACGGCGAGCAGGTACGGATCTTCCGCACCATTCCCGGCCTGGAGCAGGGGGAATTTGCCCGCCTGGGCGGGCTCCACCGCAACACGTTTCTGAATTCGCCCAAATTGCTCGATCAGACATTGCGGCTGCGGGCAAACAGCCGCTGGCGTTTCGCCGGCCAGATCACCGGCTGTGAGGGATACGTGGAATCTGCCGCCGTTGGCCTGCTGGTCGGACGTTTTGCGGCCGGCGAGCGCCTCGGCCAAGTCATCGTACCGCCGCCCGCCACGACCGCGCATGGCGCTCTGCTTGCCCACATTACCGGCGGTCATATCGACACCATCGATGCCGGCCCTTCCACGTTCCAGCCGATGAATGTGAACTTCGGCCTGTTTCCCCCGCTCCATGAGGCCCCTGCATTCGATCGACACAGCAAGCTGGGCAGAACAACCGCGAAGGCTTTGGCGCGCAAAAAGTCGCTGACCTCGCGCGCGCTCGCCGATCTCGGGCACTGGATGGCTGGAGAGCTGCCGGCAGCGGCAGCCGAATAGCAACTCGCGCTCACGCGCCAATTCGCTGGAAGGACTTTGCCGCGCGCCAGATTCGCCACTGGCTTCGCCACAGCGGTATATGCGGAGGGCGGAACGGATCGTAGTCGCACCGCTCCATGTCCAGCAGCCACTGCCGCAGCGGCGCCAAAGCCAAAAAGCTAGCACGCGCGATCACGGGGATGCCCTCGCCTGCCGCACCGACAACTGCAAGACTACGACGCGCGCGCAAGCGCAACTCGGCCAAGATGACGCGTAGCTCGGGTGTGACACGCATGGCAAAGACGTCTTCTGGGTCCGCTTGATGCTGCCGAAGCATCTCAAGCGGAATATAGAGCTGTCGGCGCGCCGCATGACGCGGCAGGAGACTCAGGATGCTTGCAATCGTTTGAGCTTCGCCGGCTGCCGCGAAGAGCCCGATGATCGCCGGATCGAGCTTGCCGGCGAGAACCGCGGCGGACAATTCGAATATTGCGCCTGCAGTCCGCGACGCATAGGAGCGGAGCGCACCCAGATCGGACATTGGCTCGTCGTAGAGATCGAACCGATGCGCCTCGAGCAGATCCACGAGCAGCTTGCTCGATAAACCTTGCTGGGCCAATCCCTCCATCACGGCGGCGGCAACCGGATTTCCCGCGGCCTCCCCGGCGCGCTCGCCCAGAAGTATCTCGCGCCACCATTGCAGGCGAATCTCGCCCGGCATGGGCTGGCGCGCGAGATCGCGCACGCGCGAAATCTCCGCATCGAACGCGTATAAGGCAAAGAGCGCGTCCCGCTTCACTGCCGGCGCGAACAGCGTTGCCAGATAACGGTCGCGATCGGACACACGTACCAGTGCCGCGCAGTATTCGAAATGATCGTCCATCGGAGCAATCTAGCAGTGCAATTAGTCGACTGCGATCAAGCCCGCGCCTACGCGACGATTCTCTGCAAGTAGAATGTTGTAGGTTCGCACGGCTGCGCCTGTTGTCATCGCGTCGACAGAGAGCGCGCATTCATGAAATTTCTGTCGCATGTCTTCCGGCAATATCCATGGATTCCGCCCGACCCCTAAGAGAAAAAAATCAAGATTGGCGGCCCGCTCAAAGGCAGCTGAGAGCGCCCCTTCCGTGAGATCGGTCACATCGTGCACCGGCCAGGCCCAGATTCCGTCCGGAAAGCAGAGCAGCGAGCCGCGGTGTGACATTCCTGCGAAGCGAAATCCCCCGTCACCATAAGCGTCTATCGGCGCGGGGCGCGGCAGATGCGGGGCATCGGCGCGGCCGCCGAGTGCCATTTATTTCTTCCGGTCTGGCGCGGTGAGTGCGTCGCGGCCGGTACCGACACCAAGATAGATCAGGATCGGCGACGCGATGAACACAGACGTATAAGTGCCGACCAGGACGACGCCGAACATCATCGTGGCGGTAAAACTGTGAATTGCCTGCCCGCCGAACAGCAACAAAGCCAATAGCGCGAGGGATACGGTGACGTGGGTGATCACCGACCGCGACAGCGTCTGATTGACCGAAGCATTGAGCAGATCGGGCATTGGCATCTTGCGATATCGGCGAAGCATTTCCCGAATGCGGTCGTAAATGACCACGGTGTCGTTCAGCGAATAGCCCAAAATCGTCAGCAACGCCGCGATACTCGTAAGGTCGAAGTCAATCTGCGTTATGGACATGAACCCTATAGTCAGCACGATGTCGTGGACGTTTGCGATCATCGCACCGAGCGCAAACTGCCATTCGAACCGAAACCACAGATAAATCAGGATCGCGAAGATCGCGAGCATCAGGCCGACGACCCCGTAGGACAGCAATTCGCCGGATACGCGTGGACCTACCACTTCCACGCGCCGGTATTCGACCTCATTGCCGAGCGCGCCGCGCACCTTGGCGACGGCCTGTTGCTGAGCCACTTCTCCACCCGGTTGCTCGGCGATGCGGATAAGCACATCGTTCGGCGCGCCGAACTGTTGCAATTGCACTTCACCGAGCCCCAGCGCGCTAAGCGCCGCGCGCATTTTTGCGAGATCCGCGGCGCCCGTTTTCGATTGCACTTCGATCAGGGTGCCGCCCTTGAAATCGATGCCGAAATTCAGGCCATGGAAGAAATAAAGCGATATTGCCAGGATCGACAACAGCGCCGACATGGGAAAGCTGATGCGCCGAAAGCGCATGAAGTCGAACTTGGTGTCATCGGGGACGATGCGGAGCAGGCGCACGGCGCGGTTCCTCAGATGGGCACGCGTTGCGGGCGCCGCCAGCGCACCCAGTAGGCAACGATCAGCCGTGTCAGCGTGAATGCGGTGAAAACGGTTGTGAGAATGCCGATCCCCAGCGTGACGGCAAAGCCTCGCACAGGCCCGGTGCCAATGTAGAACAGCACGGCGGCCGCAATGAAGGTCGTGATGTTCGAGTCGAGGATCGTGGCGAGCGCCCGGCTAAAGCCTGCATCGATCGCATTGATCGGCGTTCGCCCGGCGCGCACTTCTTCCCGGATGCGCTCGTAAATAAGCACGTTGGAATCGACTGCTATGCCGACCGTCAGCACGATGCCTGCGATGCCCGGCAGAGTAAGGGTCGCATTAAGCATCGACAATATGCCGAAGATCATTGCGACGTTGATTGCCACCGCAACGTTGGCGAACACCCCGAACAGGCCGTAGGTCACGAGCATGAAGATGATCACCATCGCCGCGCCCACATAAGATGAGAGCTTCCCCTTGGCGATCGAGTCCTGGCCAAGGCCAGGGCCGACGGTGCGCTCCTCGATGATGGTCAGCGGTGCCGGCAAGGCGCCCGCGCGGAGGAGGATTGCGAGGTCGTTGGCGCTCTCGACCGTGAAACTGCCTGAAATCTGCCCCGAGCCGCCGAGAATTGGCTCTCGAATGACCGGCGCCGATATGACCTGGTTGTCGAGAATGATGGCGAACGGTTTGCCGACATTCTCTTGCGTAACCTGCGCGAACTTGCGCGCGCCCGACGTGTTGAAACGGAACGAAACAATCGGCTCACTGGTGCGCTGATCGAAACCGGGCTGGGCGTCGGTGAGATCTGCGCCCGATACCAGGATTCGCTTCTCGACGAGATACGGGGTTCTTGGCTGGGTCGAGCTATAAAGAATCTCGGAGTCAGGCGGGACACGCCCTTGCGCCGCTTGTTCGGGGGGGATCGAAACGTCGACCATGCGGAAATCGAGCTTGGCGGTCTTGCCGAGCAGCTCTTTCAACCGGGTCGGGTCCTGTAGCCCGGGTACCTGCACAAGTATGCGATCGACCCCCTGGCGTTGGATCAGCGGCTCGACGGTGCCGAGCTCGTTCACCCGACGCTCGATAATCTGTATCGACTGCTCGACCGACTGACGTATGCGCTCCGTAATAGCAGGCTCGGTGAGCGTCAACCGCACCAGATTGCCGGTCTCCGTGGTTATGTCGAGGCTGCGCTGGCCGCTGCTGGCGCCGAGAATGCCGCCTATCGGCTGCGACAGCTCGCGCAATTTTTCCAGCGCCTGGTCGAAATTGCTACCCTCACGAATGCGCACTTCGACGCTATTGCCGCGCACGACGAGGCCCGTATAGCCCACGCGCGCGTCGCGCAGAACCCGACGCACGTCGTCGCGCAGCGCCTCGAGTTTCTCCCTGCGAACAGCATTGCTGTCGACTTCGAGCAGAATGTGAGATCCGCCCTGCAGATCGAGACCCAGGACCACGTGCCGCTGCGCCCACTTGGGCCAGCTCTGCACCATTTTTTCCGGCAGGAAATTGGGGACAGCGAACAGACAGACGACGAGCGCCGTCAGCATAATCGCCGCCGCCTTCCACCGCGTGAAATAAAGCATGACGTTCCGATTGCGGCTAAAAGGCCGCCAGCGTTCAGCTGGCTGCAGCCTCTTCCTTGACAGGTTCACCCTTGGCGCGAACGTCGGCCACCATCTGCCGCATCTGGCGGATGCGCACGTCGTCCGCGATTTCGATTTCGATCTGGTCGTCGTCGATCACTTTGGTGACCTTGCCGATAAGGCCGCCGTTGGTGACCACCGTGTCGCCCCGCCGGACATTTTTCACCATTTCCTGGTGCTGCTTCACCCGCTTCTGCTGCGGGCGCAGGATCAGAAAATACATGATCACGAAAATCAGCGCGAACGGCAGCAGCGACATCAGCATGCCGCCATCCCCGCCTGCACCGCCGAATACAGACCCTTGCGCAAATGCAGGCGTTATGAACATCGCAACCCTTTTCCCCGCTGATTTCCCGGCCGCCTGGGCGGCGCCTGAATTTCGCGCGGACTATAGCGGCCGCCCGTCCAATTGCAACGCCGCTTCACCCCTTGAAAGCCGGCATTTTCAGCCATTTCCGTGCGACCCCGCTTGCGGGGGCAACGCGGCCCCGCTAAGAGCAGCGCGATTTCTACGGAAACAGCGATGGCCAAATCGAAGTCCAAATCGTCGCGGGGCTCCTTGAGAAAACCAAAAGCCGGCAGCCGCCCGGATGGGCAGTCGGATGCGCTCGACCGCATTGCAACTGCCCTCGAGAGGCTCGCACCGCAACGGTCAGTCCTGCCCGATCTCAGTGCCGCGGACGCCTTCATCTGGCATCCGGACGGGCGGCTGTCCCCAGTATCGCGCGTCAACCGCGTCGAGATGTCGCTGCTTAAGGGAATCGATCGGGTGCGCGACGTGCTTGTCGAAAACACCGAGCGCTTTGCCAAGGGCCTGCCTGCCAACAACGCGCTTTTGTGGGGCGCCCGCGGCATGGGCAAGTCATCGCTGGTCAAGGCAGCGCATGCAGGCGTGAATGCAACTTTCGCACGCAAGGCAAGCAATGGGCCCCTCAAACTGATTGAGATCCATCGCGAGGACATCGACAGCCTCCCCGCGTTGATGGCCCTCACGCGCGGCTCCTCGCACCGCTTTATCGTGTTCTGCGACGACCTGTCGTTTGATGCCGAGGACACCACGTACAAATCGCTCAAGGCGGTACTGGAAGGCGGGATCGAAGGCCGCCCTGACAATGTGATCTTTTATGCCACCTCGAACAGACGTCACTTGATGTCACGCGACATGATGGAGAACGAACGCTCAACGGCCATTAATCCGGGCGAGACGGTGGAGGAAAAGGTATCGCTATCGGATCGGTTCGGTCTTTGGCTCGGCTTCCATCGCTGCAGCCAGGATGAATATCTGGCGATGGTCGACGGTTACGTCGGGTACTACAAAATTCCGGCTCGCGGTGAAGCCCTGCATCGCGAAGCACTGGAATGGTCGACAACGCGCGGCTCACGATCGGGTCGCGTGGCATGGCAATTTGTGCAGGATCTCGCCGGACGCCTTGGCGTGGCCATTAAGGCCTGATGTTCAGACGTTCTTTTTTTGCGTAAGTTCGAGGGCGTCTACTATACGCCGCCGAGATATTGCGTCGGATCAACCGGCGTCGATCCTTTTCGGATCTCGAAGTGCAACTGCGGCGACGTCACATTGCCCGTCTGGCCCGCATGCGCAATCACCTGCCCGCGCTTGATGGTGTCGCCCCGCTTGACCATGATTTCGCTCGCGTGAGCATAGGCTGAGACAAAGCCGTTGGCGTGGCGGATCAGCACCAGGTTGCCATAACCCTTGAGTTCATTGCCGGCGTAAGCGACGACGCCATCATCAGCGGCTTTGATCGGCGTGCCTTCCGGAACCGCCAGATTGATGCCGTCGTTCTGCGTGCCGTTCGGCTTGCTGCCGAAGCCGGCAATCACCCGGCCGCGAACCGGCCAACGGAACGACGGCATAGCGCCGATCGGCTGTGCGGTCTTGACCGTGGTGTCGGGCCTTTGCGGCTGGTCTTCTTTCGCGACGTTCGCGGTGTGCACTGGTGCGAGGGTGGCAACTTTCTGCAGGGGCGCGGGCCGCGCTTGCGCAGGTTGCGGTGCGGAAACGGGATGCGCGGATGCCACGGCATACCCACCGGGGGGAATGGTCAGACGATCGCCGACGCTGAGCCTGCTTGAGGTCTGAAGATGGTTCGCGCGCGCGAGCGCAGTGAGCGATACGCCGGTGCGGCGCGAGATGCTCATCAGCGTTTCGCCCGACTTCACAATGTGGACCCTGCCGCCGCCAACCGGCGATGAAACCCGCGAAGCAGTCTGTGTCCCGCTCGTCACGTGTCGCGGGATTACCAGGCGCTGACCGGGCCTGATCTGCGCGGCATCGCGGATGCCATTGGTCTGCAGGATCGCCGATGCGGGCACGCCATGCCTGCGGGCAATGCTATCGACGGTTTCGCCGTAACCGACCGTCACGGCGGAGCCGCCGTTCCACGTCCAATGATTCGAGGGCGGCGGAACGCTCGCCGAAGATCCGGTAATTTCCGCATACCTTTCGCTGGGCCGATAGCTGGCCGGACTTGCGGCGCCGTAATACGTCGGGGCGGCTGCCACTGCGACGGGCGGGTTCAGCGGCCGGGTCTCGATGCGCGAGCCTGCAGAAGGTGTCGGCAGCGAAGCGACGTTTTGCGGCGGTGCGGGACGATCGCTACTGTAGGAGCTGGATTCGAAGCGGGCGGAATCGGCACAGCCGGCCACAGCGATACCAACCAAGGCGAAGGCCAAGGCGTGCGTCCAAGCACGCGGGCAAGAGTCCACCTGGGGGCGCGGCATCTGGTTACTCACTCGTACGCAACAACCGTAGAGTTTGAAATAAACCAGCCGCGAGTAAACAAGGCTTTAATAATTAACGCGCGGATACAGCCGCATCGACCCCGACACCCAACGTGAAACGTCACAGTTCTTGCGCCTGACCCGGTAACATCGGCACGAAACGCACGGGGATCAGGTTTTCACGTCGGGTTCCCGTTTGCGACTTGGTAAGCTTGATCAGATGTTGTGAGCCATTCTGCGAGCCAAGCGGCAAAATCATGACGCCGGTCTCGGTCAGCTGGTCGAGCAGCGTTTCGGGGACTATTTCTGCCGCGGCGGTGACAATGATGCGATCATAGGGAGCCCTGCCCGGCACCCCGGCGAAGCCATCGCCCACAACCACATCGACATTGTCATAGCCTAACGACCTCAGACGCACCTGGGCCTCATCGGCCAATGTGCGGTATCGCTCTATGGTTACCACTTCTCGCGCGAGCCGCGACAAAACGGCCGCTTGATACCCCGATCCGGTACCGACCTCCAGCACCCGGTGATGGGACTGCACGGCAAGCTGCTCGGTCATGTAGGCCACGACGTAGGGCTGGCTGATCGTCTGCCCGCAGGCAATGGGCAGGGCCTGGTCCGCGTAGGCACTTCTCAAAAAGCCCGTGTCGACGAAGCGTTCGCGCGGAACCTCGTCCATGGCCCGCAGCACCGCCTGATCCGCAATACCTCTTCGTCGCAACGTCAGCAGGAATTCCATCCGGTCATCGTCCTGCTCGTTGGTCGGCTTTTTAGACACGTTTGGGCCCCTTTATTGGAGTTATTAGCATGTTTGCCGGAATTGAAGCTAAGGTGGAACCCTGTGACCGATACCGAGTTGAAGGGCGGGAGATATTCAATGACAGGCTCATCGGCAGCTGCGCCACGCGTTCTCGTGGTCGAGGATGAGTATTTGATTCGTATGTTGCTCGAGGACATGTTGGGGGAGCTCGGCTATGGAGTGGCCGCCGCCGTTGGGACAATCTCGGAGGCGAGCCAAATCGCAAAGAGCGGCGAATTCAATGCCGCTATTCTCGATGTCAACCTTGACGGGCAGGAAATTTATCCCGTCGCGGATATCTTGACCGAGCGCGGATTGCCGTTCGTCTTTGTTACCGGCTATGGCGAGCGCAGCCTGCCCGAGGCTTATCGAGGGCGCCCTGCTCTGCAGAAACCGTTTCAAGCCGAGCAACTCAAAACGACGCTGGCCGGACTGCTGGCTTAGCCGAACACCTCTGCCAATTTGGTCATGAAAGGCTCGTCCGTGAGATCAAGCCGAAGGGGCGTCACCGCGATCCGATTTTCGTTCAGCGCGGCGAGATCGCTTCCGGGGGTTGCGCCAACAATTCCGCCACGGCCGAACGCAATCCAATAATAGGGATTGCCGCGTCCGTCGTGGCGCGCATCGATACGCAAAAGCTCCTGGTCCCGTTTGCCTTGCATTGCCACGGACACGCCAGCGACTTCGTCGGGCATGCAATCCGGAAAATTCACGTTCACCAGCACGTCGCGCGGCATTCCAGTCTCGAGAACGCGCCTGATCAGATCGGGCGCGAACTTGATAGAGGTATCCCAGCAAGGCAAACGCTTGGTGCTGAAAGAATAGGCCTGCGAAAGCGCAAAAGAAGGAATGCCAAGCACCGCGCCTTCCATGGCGCCGGCGACCGTGCCCGAGTAAGTCACGTCTTCGGCGCAATTGCGTCCGCGGTTGACGCCGGAGAGCACAAGATCGGGCTTTTCCTTCATGAGATACCGCACGCCCATGATGACGCAATCTGTCGGCGTGCCCTTGATGGCGAAATGACGCTCGCCCACTTCGCGCATGCGCAATGGGTCGTTCAGCGACAGGGAATGCGACACGCCGGACTGATCGATTTCCGGCGCCACGATCCAAACCTCGTTTGAAAGCGCGCGCGCAATCTTCTCGCAGGCAGCGAGTCCCGGCGAATGGATGCCGTCGTCGTTGGTAACGAGAATACGCATTGACTAGCTCATACCTGTCATGGCCGGGCTTGTCCCGGCCATCCACGTCTTCCTTAATGGCAAAGACGTGGATGGCCGGAATAAAGCCGGGCCTGACGGATACAAGCCCGGCAATGATCTGAACGAATGTGCCACACACGGCATTAATTGCGCTCGATTTTCGTCAGCCCGCCCATGTAGGGCGCGAGCGCGGACGGCGCGGCAATCGAGCCGTTCTCCTGCTGATAGGTCTCCATCACCGCGATGAGCGCACGGCCGACGGCCACGCCCGAACCGTTGAGCGTGTGCACATGCCGCACGCCATCCTTGCTGCGATAACGTGCATTCATGCGCCGGGCCTGAAACTCGCCGCAGTTCGAGCAGGAGGAAATCTCGCGATAGGCATTCTGGCCCGGCAGCCACACTTCTATGTCGTAAGTTTTCTGAGCCGCGAAGCCCATATCGCCGGTGCAAAGCGTAACCACGCGGTAATGCAATTCAAGTTTCTTGAGCACTTCCTCGGCGCAGGCGAGCATGCGCTCGTGCTCGTCCTTCGATTGTTCCGGCGTGGTGATGGAGACCAGTTCGACCTTGGTGAACTGGTGCTGCCGGATCATGCCCCGGGTGTCTTTTCCTGCAGCGCCGGCTTCGGCACGAAAGCACGGCGTGCACGCGGTGAGGCGCATCGGCAGCTGCGCTTGCTCGACGATGGATTCCCGCACGAGATTGGTGAGCGGCACTTCGGCGGTCGGAATGAGCCAAAAGTCGTTCGTCGTCCGAAATTGATCGTCGGCAAACTTCGGGAGTTGCGCTGTCCCAAACATCACCTCGTCGCGGACCAGAATTGGCGGATTCACCTCGGTGTATCCGTGCTCCCGGCCCGTATGCAGATCCAGCATGAATTGCCCGAGCGCCCGTTCGAGCCGCGCCAATCCTTTCTGCAATACGACGAAGCGCGCACCAGACAATTTCGCCGCCAGCTCGAAATCCATCTGGCCCAGCGCTTCGCCAAGCTCGAAATGCTGCTTTGGCTTGAATGCATAGTCGCGCCTCTTGCCGAACGCGTGATGCTCGACATTCCCGCTGGCGTCGGCGCCGTCCGGTACGTCGTCGAGGGGCATGTTCGGAATTTGCGCAAGCTCATTTTCGAGGTCGACGGCGAACCTGCTTTGCTCTTTCTCCAACGCCGGCAACGCGGTTTTTAACTCGGCCACTTCGGCCATCAGTTTGCCGGCTCTGGCTTCGTCTTTGACCTTCTTGGCGTCGCCGATTTCCTTCGACGCCGCATTGCGACGCGCCTGCGCCTGTTCAAATTTTGTGATCGCCGCGCGACGCTTCTCGTCCAGTGCTATGAGTTTTTGTGACAGCGGCTGGAGCCCTCGCCGCTTCAGCCCGCGGTCGAAGGCGTCAGGATTTTCGCGAATCCATTTGATGTCATACATGGCGGGTGTTCTTATCCCGTCATGGCCGGGCTTGTCCCGGCCATCCACATCTTCCCTTGGGAAAAGCCAAAGACGCGGATGCCCGGCATAAAGCCGGGCATGACGGAGTCAATACCAAA
>Ga0126380_10000750_pt1 | contig 11439 bp, 11 predicted proteins | sample PanSoiMetPlot_26_FD_92544 | JGI IMG/M metagenome (GOLD analysis project Ga0126380, IMG submission 92544) | Tropical forest soil microbial communities from Panama - MetaG Plot_26 | ecosystem: Environmental > Terrestrial > Soil > Tropical forest > Bulk soil | place: Panama | collected 2016-02-17
GCGAGAACCCAATTCCCTGCATGATGACCCCTTTCGTGCCAGCATCAAGCCAGGCGCTCCGCCCAGCCGAACCGGACCGCCAGCATCTCCTGCACGCGGCAGCGCAACTGCAGGTAGCGCCCCGCGGCCGGGCCCGGGCATCGCTTTGGGGCCGCCCAGGCGCCAGCGTCCAGCCGGTGCATTTCCCTGGGCTTCCCCTCGTAGCGTGGAGACATCGCGTTAAGGCTAGATGGCGATGGGTGAGACAATCAGGAAATTCGATCGGGATTTCAGGGAGGGCGCGATCCGCCTGGGCCGGGGACCGAACCACCTTTGATGTCTCTGATCGGGGGAACAGCGGTCAGCTTCGATCGGGGGAACAATGGTCAGCTTCCAGCCTCCACCGCCATTCGTTGAGCCCACCAGCCGCCGGATCCGGGTGCGGCTCGGCGACGAGATCGTCGCCCAAAGTGACCGGGCGCAGCTTCTCGTTCAGTACGGCCCGGGCGGGCTGCCGACTTACTACCTGCCGGAGACGGATGTCGCCGACGGCGCGCTCATCGATGAAGAAGCCGCGGGCGGGCAGCGCACCTGGACCGTTCAAGCTGGCGGCGCGCGGGCCGAACGCGCGGCGTGGACCCACCCCGACCCGGGCGGCGCTCTGGCCGCGCTCGCTGATCACGTGACGTTCTCCTGGCGGCAACTGGAGTGGTATGAGGAGGACGAGCGGGTCGTGGTGCACGCTCGTGACCCGCACCACCGGGTCGACACCCTGCGCAGCTCGCGGCGGGTGCAGGTATTGGCGGGCGGCCAGGTGGTGGCCGACAGCCTCCGGCCACTGCTGCTGTTCGAGACGAGCCTGCCGGCCCGCTACTACCTGCCATTCGAAGACGTGCGCACCGAGCTCCTGGAAGCGAGCGGCGCGACGTCGGCCTGCCCCTACAAGGGCCGTGCCCGCTACTGGTCGATTCGGGTGGGGGACACCTTCGTCAGGGACGTTGCGTGGAGCTACCCCGACCCGATCCCGGAGAACCCGAAGATCCGTGACCTGGTCGCATTCTTCCAGGAGCGAGTGGACATGGCGATCGACGGTGTGCGGCAGGCCCGGCCGGCCACACCGTGGTCCGCCACCGGTGCCGCGGCCGTAGCCGACGCCGCGCACCGCGGCGGCTGACCCACGGCGATTGCGAGCGCCGGTGCGCCCTGGCGACGATGCCGATGACCAGGCAGGCCATCGGCGAGGCCAGTCAGCCGTTGCGGGTTGGCACCGCTTAGGCAACATTTAGATCCCGCCGACCGTCTTTATAACAGGAGCAGAATCCGGGATCCCGCATCCGGATACCCGCTGCCAGGCTCACATGTTGGCAGGGCCGCTGTCCGCGGAGAAGGGCAGAAGAGACGGCGACCGGCGCCAGGCGGCAGGAGCTTGCGGCAGGAAAGTGAGTGGGCGTGGACGTCCCCGTCATGGACAAGCCGGGCCATGGCCGCCTGCGGCGGCGCCGTAACATCCTGCTGGCGATCGCCGCGCTGGCGGTGATCGCGTCGGTTGGCGGGCTGCTGCTATCGACCACTATCAAATCCCCGGCTCAGCAGGCCGCAGAGACCACCGCGCCGGGGCTGACCCGGCTCACGGCCCCGGTGCAGTACACGGTCATCCGCAACACGGTGCAGGCCAGCGGAGTGATCACCAAGCCGCCGCAGATCTCGTCGCTCAGCAGCGGTGGCGGGGTAACCAGCGGCGGGAACGCCCAGCAGGTCGTGACCAAGATCTTCAAGCCGCCGGGCAGCTTCGTGGCCCCGGGAAACGTGATCATCGAGGTGGCCGGGCAGCCGTTCTTCGTGTTCCAGGGCACGGTGCCCGCCTACCGGGACATGGCCCCCGGCGAGTCGGGCTCGGACATCGCCGAGCTCCAGGCGGGCCTGTCGGGGCTCGGGTTCTCGATCGGCGCCGACACCAGCGGCGTCTACGGCCGGGGCACCGCCGCCGCGGTCGCCGCCTTCTACCACAGCCTCGGGTACACGGCGCCGACCGTGCGGGCCGGCCCCAAGCCGGCCCGCGGGGCAGAGATCCCGCTGTCGGAGATCATGTTCGTGCCCCGGTTCCCCGCCCAGGTGGTCAAGCTCGGCGCCGGAGTGGGCAAAATCGTGAGCGGCTCGCTGGTGACGCTGTCGATGGGCAGCCCCGCCATCAAAGGCCAGCTCAACCCGGCCTACGGCTCGCTGGTGCGGCCGGGCATGCACGTCACGATCACGGCCCAGGGCAGCTCCGCCGTCGCCCACGGCATCATCAAGTCCGTCACCGGGAAGGCCCAGACCGCCAACAGCATCTCGGGCGGCCTCTACTACCCGATGCACATCAAGCTGCGCAAGCCGCTGCCCCGGTCCATGGGCCCGGGGCAGAACGTCATCCTGTCCGTCCGGGCGGCGCAAAGCAGCGGGCCGATGCTCGCGGTGCCTGAGGCCGCCCTGTTCGGCGGGCAGGACGGCAAGGACTACGTCTCCAAGGTGACCGGCCGCAACTCGGCCACGCGGGTCCCCGTCACGGTCGTGACCACGGGCAATGGCCTGGTTGGGATCAGGCCCGGCCAGCCCGGCGCCCTGAAGCAGGGCGACCAGGTCGTCACCGGCGAGAACTATCTGACGAACCCCGGCGGCGGCGCCGGGAAGCCCCGGACGCACTCCGGCCAGTCCGGCTCGGTCAAGGTTGTGCCGTGACCACCGGTGGCGGCGCAGCCGGGGAGCCGGTCATCAGGCTCCGCTCGGTCGCCTACACCTACCGGGGCCCCCCGCCCGTCTCCGCCCTCAAGCCGACGAGCCTGGTCATCGGCCGGGGCGAGCACGTCGCTATCACCGGGCCGTCGGGCTCGGGCAAGTCGACGCTGCTGAACCTGCTCGGCCTGCTCGACAAGCCCACCCACGGCACAATCGAGATCGACGGAATCGACGTGGGCGCGGCCCCCGAACGTGAGCGCGCCGCGGTGCGGGCGCATCGCATCGGGTTCGTCTTCCAGGCGTTCCACCTGCTGCCGTACCGGACGTCGATCGAGAACGTGATGCTCGCACAGGTCTACTCCGACGAGCCACGGCGGCGCAGGCGCGCGGCGGCCATGGCCGCGCTGGCGCAGGTCGGGCTGGCCGACCGGGCGGACGCGCTGCCCACGGCGCTGTCCGGCGGCGAACGGCAGCGGGTCGCGATCGCCCGCGCACTGGTCAACCGCCCCTCGCTGTTGATGTGCGACGAGCCCACCGGCAACCTGGATACCGCCACCACCCACGAGCTCACCGACCTGCTCGAATCGCTGCACCGGGAGGGCACCACGCTGGTCGTCATCACGCACAACCCGGTGGTGGCCGGGCGTGCGCAGCGCCAGATCGCGATCCGTGACGGCCAGCTGACCGAACATCCTCCCGCTCGGGGCACCCGTGCGTTCCCCGGCTCGTAGGCGGTTGCGCGGCGACGTCCCGCCGTCCCGGTTGCGCCTGCATGACCTGGGCGGCGAGGCGCTGGCCGGGCTGCTCCAGCGCCCGGGCAGGTCGGCGCTGACCCTGCTCGGCGTGATGCTGGGAATCGGCAGTTTCGTGGCCATCGTCGGGATCGCGCAGACCGCATCGGGCCAGATCGGCAAGCAATTCAACGTCCTGCAGGCCACCCAGGCCTACGTGTTCGACGTGGGAGCCGCCCAGTCCAGCGCCCCGACCGTCGATTTCCCCCCGGACGCGGACGCGCTGGCCGACCGGATCCACGGCGTGACGGCCGCTGGTGTCTACTGGGCGGTGCGGTTCAAGCAGGCGGCGGTGAGCGCGTACGCCAGCGGCTTCCTCGCGTCGCAGCGCGCGCTGCCGGTGACGGCCGCCAGCCCCGGCCTGCTGGCCGCGGCCGGGGTGAAGCTGGCTGGCGGCACACTTTTCAACCAGTTCCACGAAACGCGCGCGCAGAACGTCGCGGTCCTCGGCGAGAGCGCCGCCGCCGGGCTCGGGATCACCAGCCTCGAGAACCAGCCCGCCATCTTCATCGACGGCCAGCCGTTCACCGTGATCGGGATCATCGCGAGCTCGCAGCGGCTGCCCCAGCTCGGCGTCGGGGTGACGGTGCCGGAGAGCACCGCGCTGCGCCTGTGGGGGCCTCCCGCGCACGAGCAGGCGCAGATGCTGATCCACACCACGCTCGGCGCGGCCAAGGTCGTGGCCGAGCAGGCGCCGGTCGCGATCCGGCCCGACAATCCCGCACTTCTCAAGGGCGCGGCCGCGCCCAGCGCGGTGCAGCTGCAACACAACGTCAGCACCAGCCTCAACACCCTGTTCCTGACGCTGGCCGGGATCGCGCTGGTCGTCGGCGCGGTCGGGATAGCCAACACCACGCTGGTCGCGGTCCTGGAGCGGGCGGGGGAGATCGGGCTCCGCCGGGCCCTGGGTGCGCGGCCCCGCCACATCGGGATCCAGTTCCTGACCGAATCCACCGCGCTGGGCCTGTTCGGCGGGCTGATCGGGGCGAGCCTGGGCGTGGTCACGATTCTGGCGATCACCATCTACCGGCACTGGACCGCGCTGCTGGACCCGCGGATCGTGATCGCCGCCCCGGTCGCGGGCGCCGCGGTGGGCCTGCTGGCCGGTCTGTATCCAGCGCTGCGAGCCAGCCTGCTGGAGCCTGCCGATGCCCTGCGCCGCTGAGCACCGCCCGAGGGGACGACGACGCGCCGCCCGCTGCGTGGCGGTCCTGGCGGCGGCCTGCCTGCTGGCCGCCTGCACCGCAGGCCCCGCCGGCTCCAAGGGCGGAGGCGCCGGGCGCCGGGCCCTGTCCCCGGCCCACCGCTTCATCGGGCGGCACGCGATCATTATCAGTGGCGCCGGTGGGGGAGGCGGGCCGGCGATATTCATCGGCGGCACGGGCGGCGGCGGATCGCGCCCCAAGATCACGGTGCCGCCGATCCCGCCCGCGCGCTCCAGCGTGACGATCCTGCTGCCGCTGGACGCCTACCAGGCCATCTCCACCCAGCAACAAGAGGCGCTGGCCGCGGCCAGCGCCCTGCTGATCCAGCGCTGCATGGCGGCCCGTGGCTTCGAGGACACGAGTTCCGCCAGTCCGCCGTTCTCGAGCGTGGTCACGCTGGAGCAGGTGGAAACCTCCGGGGCGGGGCTCACCAGCATCACGCAGGCGCGCACGTTCGGCTTCGTGCACCCCAAGAACACCGGGTCGCGGCCCTCCGGCCCGCAGATCATCGGCATCGTCGGCGCGGCCGGGTTCAGCCAGGCGCTGAAGGCCGGCCATGCCTACGCCGAGGCGCTGTTCGGGTTCGGCCCGGGCACCGGGACCGGCCCGGGCGGTCACCTCGGCTGCATGCAGCAGGCCAGCAGGAAGGTGTACGGCCCGATCACCGGCGAGCCGGTGCCCGACCCGGTGCCGCAGATCGCCGCGCAGGCGGTGAATTTCACGCAGAGCGACCCGCGCATCCGTGCGGTCGAACTCGCGTGGTCGAAGTGCATGGCACGGCACTTCTACCACTACGGCACCCCGCGGCAGGCCGAGGGACGCCGCTGGCGGAGCCCGCCGAACAAGGCCGAGATCGCCACCGCGGTCGCCGATGTCACCTGCAAGACCCAGACCAACCTGCTGAACACGTGGCTGGCCGTGGAGGCCGGCTACCAGGCGGCGCTCATCGGCCAGAACCTGACCACGCTCGCACAGCTGCAGGCCAACTTCGCCCCGCTCCTCCGCCGCGCCAACGCGGCCCTGGCCGCCCGCTAGTGAAAGCACTGCCCGCCGCGGGTTGGCGCCGGGCACAAGGGCGCCGCGCCGAGCGTGCAGGCTGGGCCGCCGAACCCGGGCAAGGGTTACCCGATGGCCGGGCCGGCTCGATTGGCCAGGCGATACGCGACGGCGAGTGCCCAGGGGATGCTGAGCAGGACAACGAGCGCGAGGCCGAGGAGGAGCGGCGCCGGCCGTGCGGCGCCGAGGCCGAGGCATGCCACGGCCACCGCGGCGCACGTGCGGGCGAGCGGCCGGTACAGGCCGCGGTCGCGGCGCCAGGCCTGCAGGCTCGCGGCAACCAGCATCGTCGCGCACAGCACGACGGCCGTGCCCGCGCACAGCAGCCACGCCGTGGCCGCCGGGGTGCGGCCGTCATGGGCGTGGTCGACGAGGCTGGCCATCGCGGCGCCCATCGCGGCGATGGCGGCCGTGAGCGGCAGATGACTGAATATCCACTGCACGCTGGCCGCGGGTGTTGCCCTGGAGTGGCGGTGCCCGGCGAAGTCGAAGTAGGTCCACCAGGCGCCGAAGCCGACCACGACGGCGACCAGCCCGACGGCGAGGGTGAGCCCGCTGATCGGCTCGCGGGCCAGTCCAGCGACGACTCCGGTGAGGGTTTCGCCGAGCACGATGATGGTGAGCAGCCCGAACCGTTCGATGAGCGCGTCGGTGATGGCCAGCGCGGCCGAGCCCGGCCCTCCAGGTGAGGGTCTCATCGGTCCTGGCTGTGCGCCAGGGCATCAGGCGGGCGGGCTTGCGGCAGGCCCGGGTGCTCGGCTAGCCACGGACCGGTCACGCTGCCCGGGGCATGCGCAACGTCTTCGGGGTGCCCGCCGCGAGGATGTGGCCGCCGTCCGGTGGACCGGCTAGCCAGCTTCCAGCACGGCCAGGTCGCGGACCGCGAACCGGTAGTGCTCGATCTCCTCATCCATCACCACGGCGATGCAGTCGATCACGGTGCGCTCCTCGTCCGGGTAACCGGGAGCGGGCGGGCGCAGGCACAGCCGCCCCAGGCTGTCGTCGGTCAGGCCGGCCACGATGCGCCGCACCACGGCCATCCGGTCGGCGCGGGCGGCCAGGATCTCGGCGTAGCCGGGCTGCGCGGTCGGGTCGATGCCAAGCGCGGCCGCGTCCGACGACGGATACCAGCTTTGCGGCAGCCCGAGCGGGTGGTAGGGCATTTCCTCGTCCAGTACCGTCCGGCTGGCCCATGCGTCGGTGATGAAGACCAGATGGCGCAGTGTTTGCGCGAATGACCACTCTTCGTTGACCTGCTGAGCCAGCGCCGCTACGGGCAGCCGCCCGGCCCGCTCGATGGCCTGCGCCCACAGCCGCTCGATGGTGCCCCACACCGCGCGGACGCCGTCGGCCGTCTGGCCCTCGCGGAACTGCACTCGCTCTGGGTGCCGGCGGTCCAGCTCGGCGCTGACGAAATCGGTCACGTCGACGCCGTTGACCGTGACATTGCTGAGGTAACCGGAGATGCTCACGTTCACCAGCCAGCCGTCCCTGATCGTGACGCCGGTCAGGTCACAGTCGGTGAACCGGGCTCCGCGCAGATCAGCGGCGTCGAACCGGGCACCCCGGAACTGCTCGCTGCCGCCGCCCTCGCCGGCGTAGAACCGGTGCGGCCCGAACTGCGCTGCCATCGGCCCGCCGGGGGAGGCGGGCGCCGGGTCAGCCGGATCGTTGGTTGCTGTCATGGACCGCAAGATAGCGCTGACCGCAGACAGCCTGCTTCCGGGAATGCGGGACACCTAGGTAAAGAACCCGCCGCGGCCGCGCCAGACCGGCGGCGGCCGTTGCGCATTCGCCTTTGGCGATTCTGGCTCATCTCACCGTGCATCGCGGCAGGTTGCGGGTGTTACGGCGTGTTCGGCCACATGGAGCGGGTCTGAGCCAGTACGATTGCCGTTGCCTTGCTTGTCCATGGCTGTTTCGTGACCATAAAGCGCTGATGCGCCCGCAAACGGATCAGGTGTCTGGTTGACGTTGATCGTTAGGTCAGGCCGGGGGCGGGCCGACAGGAGGTACGGGGCGCGGGCCGGTGTCCGGTCCCGTATTTACCTGCACATCGGCGAGCCGAAGACGGGCACGACGTTCGTGCAGCAGACGATGTGGAGCAACCGCGCCCTGCTGGCCGCCCAGGGAGTCATGCTGCCGGGCTACAACCACCGAGATCATTCTCGTGCCAGCCGGGATCTGCGGCGGGCTCGGCAGCTGGCCGGTGATCCAGCCGCTTCGTGGACCGGCGAGTGGGATGTCTTGACCGGCCAGGCGCTGCGGGCGGGCGGAGCGGCCGTTATCTCGGACGAGGTGCTGGCGGCGTGTAACCCGCCTCAGGCCGACCGCGGCGTCCGGTCGCTGCTTCCGGCCGAGGTGCACGTCGTCGTCACCGTGCGCGACATCGCCAGCCTGCTGCCCGCCGAATGGCAAGAGAGTGTCAAGTGCCGCGGCACCGTTCCCTGGGAGCAGTGGCTGGCTGACGTCATCGGCAGCGCACCGGCCGCTGACCGGCGCCGCCGGTCATGGTTCTGGACGGTCCATGACACGCTGGCCATCCTCCAGATGTGGTCGCGGCACATCCCGCCGGACCACGTACATGTGATTACCACGCCACGGCAGGCACCGGCCGAGGCGCTCTGGGTGCAGTTTGCGTCCGTGCTGGGAATCGATTCCAGCCGCATCGACGTCCCGGCAACGCGTGTTAATTGTTCACTTGGGCTGGCAGAAACCGAGGTCTTGCGCCGGATGAATGAGGCGCTGCCGGACAGCGTTCCTTGGTGGTTTTACTCGCAGCACATCAAGCGAATTCTCGGAAAGAACGTGCTGAGCGCCCAGCCGCCCCAGCTGCGCCCGGCTCTGACTTCCGCCCAGCAGGCTTGGGCAGCCGAACAATCGGAAATCCTGGTCGCGGCCCTGCGTGATTCCAAGTATCACATTATCGGTGACCTGCGTGACCTGCTTTCGCCGCCGGCCAGCGGCCGCGATGTCACGCCCGCTCGCCTGCCGGCTGACCAGCTGCTGAATGTCGCCGTGCACGCCACAGCGGCATTGGCCGATCATCAGTACCGGGAAAGCTACCCAGCCGGGCGCCAGCCACAGCAGCCGCGCAGCCTGCGGCAAAAAGCCAGCAACCTGGAGTGGGCCGTATTGAACGGGCGATGGACACGACGGGTGCTCCACAACGCCAGTCACCTCGCGCCCGTGCGGCGGCTGCGCGTCCTGATTTGGTGCATACTGATGCATCCCTCGCGCTATCGTCGGAATCCCGCTCCTGCAAGCGATCTCGATGATTAAAACCAGAGCCTGCTGAACGCGTCCCCAACCGGGGTATTACCCGGGACGCGGCCGAAGAAGTCGCACAAGACGGTGGTGACCAGGCCTGGTGCTTCCTCGGGAAGGAAGTGGCCGGCCGGTGGGCAGGAAGAACCAGTGGTAATACGCCGCTGGAACTGGGCGAAGCCGAGCTGGCGCATCAGCCCGGCCTGGTCGCCGGCCATGGCCCGCTTGGAATAGGCTAGCCCGGCGGCGGCGGGGGCGGGCTTGCCGGAGTCGCCGTAGCCGGGCAGGTCGGCCGGCACGACCGTATAGTCCTCGGCCAGGGCGGGGCTACCTGGCGCCAGGTGAGCTGGTTCCGCGGGTAGCCGTGCAGCAGCATCAGCGGCGGGCCTGCCCCGTTGATGGCACAGCTGTTCGTGACGTCTTCGGCACCGGCAGTAGACGCTGGCCTGGCCAGGGAGGCTGTGCATACCATGTTGCCGGCCGCCTGCCGAGCCGATCGGCGGGGATGCGCGCCTCAGCCGATCCGCTCGCTGATGGCCACGGCTCCGCACACAGCCCGGACATTGGGGCATCAGCGGCCGCGGCGCGTGCTGAAGGCGCCCACGTCGACGGGAGGGCTGAGTGGGAATCGTTCGCGACGCGCTGCAGCTCCCCGATATGCGGCGGATCGAGCTTGGCTACGGCCTGTCGATAACGGGCGAGCTGGCAGGCACCGTCGCGCTTGTGGTCTACGCGCTCGGCGCGGGCGGAGCCGCACTGGTTGCTGCTTATGCCGCCGCCAGGACCGTGGCTGGCATGGGGGTGGCGCTGGTGCTGACCGGTCTGACCAACCGGCTGCGGCGCGATCTCCTGCTGCGCTGGAGCACCGGGATTCGCATGCTCCTGCTGGCGGGCGCGGCGCTGCTGGCCGCGTCCGGCCAGCCGCCGGCCGCGGTCATCGCGGCCGGCGCCGCCAGCTCGTCGCTCGCGGGCACCTACCGTCCGTTGCAGGCCGCCGTGTTGCCCTGGCTGGTGCGCACGCCGGCCGAGCTCGCCGCGTCCAATGCCGTCACCGCCGTGATGGAGAACTCCGGGGCCCTGGTTGGGCCGCTGCTGGCCGGCGGCCTGCTCGCCGTGGCCGCCCCGGCCGCCGCCATGGCCGCGGCGGCTGGCTGCCTGGCCGCCGCAACGCTGTCGCTGCTGCGGCTCACCGTCCCGGATACGCCCGAACGCGCCGGCCGCGGCGCCGCTGACGTGGTCCGCGACGTCGCCAGCGGCCTCGCCCAGTTCCTGCGGATGGCACCTCAGGGCGGTGTCGCGATCTTGGCGTTCGCCCAGACATTGCTCCGCGGCGCGCTGGTCGTGCTGATCGCCGTGCTCGCCGTGCGCGTCCTCGGCCTGGGCGGGTCCGCGGTTGGCTGGCTCAATGCTGCCTTCGGCGCGGGTGGTCTTGTCGGCGGCGCGGTAGCCGCGGGCGCGGTCCGCGTCACCCGGCTTGGCCGGAGCTTCATCGCGGGGATGCTGCTGTGGGGATTGCCGCTCGCCTTCCTCGCCCTCACGTCGGCTGCGGCCATCGCCTACCTGGCTCTGGTCGTCGTCGGGATCGGGAACGCGGTCGTCGACGTCTCCGCCTTCACAATGGTGACCCGCCTGGCCGGGTCCGGCACGGCGGGCAAAGTGCTCGCCGCGCTCGAGTTCGTCGCGCTGGCCGGGCTCGCCACCGGATCGATCCTCGCGCCCCCGCTCCTGCAGGCGGTCGGCGTCCGCGGCACCCTCGCGCTGCTGGGCGGCGGGCTTGCCGCTCTCGCCCTGGGGTATGCCGTTCGGTTCAGGCGCCTGGACCGTGCGATGCCCGCGCCGGGCCCGGATGCCGGGCTGCTTGGCAGCCTGCCGATGTTCGCGCCGCTGCCGCTGGCGGTGACCGACTTGCTTGCCGCGGAAACCGAACCGCGCCAGTTCCCGGCCGGCGCGGTGGTCATGCGCGAGGGAGAATCCGGCGACCATTTCCACCTGATCGTCGACGGGTCTGCGGCGGTGAGCGTGCGCGGCGCGCCCCGGCCATCCCTGCACCGCGGAGACTGCTTCGGCGAGATCGCGCTGCTTCGCGACATCCCGCGGACGGCGACCGTCACCGCCGAGCAGCCGCTGCGTACCCTCGCCCTGGGCCGGGAGGAGTTCCTCACCGCCGTCACCGGCAATAGCACCAGCAAGGCGGCGGCCGACGCACTCGCGGCACGGCGGCTGTCCGCCGACCCGCCAGACCGGAACAACGGACCTGCTCCCACATGACCTGTCCGGAAACTCGCCCCCGGGTATTCGGGCACCGTGAACCCGCGGAGCGCATCCGCGAGCCAATTCGCGGACAGCGCGGCGATCAGGCCCGGTAACTGCCGGTCAGGCAGGACCATGCCGGCTGAGCTCTGTCAATCGGCGAAAATCCCGTTCCGCAC
>Ga0126380_10000751_pt1 | contig 11433 bp, 9 predicted proteins | sample PanSoiMetPlot_26_FD_92544 | JGI IMG/M metagenome (GOLD analysis project Ga0126380, IMG submission 92544) | Tropical forest soil microbial communities from Panama - MetaG Plot_26 | ecosystem: Environmental > Terrestrial > Soil > Tropical forest > Bulk soil | place: Panama | collected 2016-02-17
GGGACATCGAGAAACGCAGATCGTCCAGCGTCACATCACTGCCGTCCCGGCGCTGAAGCTCTCGCGCTCAGTTCAGCGCCAGGCGGTTCATTGCGATCTGCCCAGCGGGCCCATCGGGCGGGACCGTATCCGCTACGAACTGTGAGCACGGTAGGGGGTGCCCTGAGTCCCTACGCGGAAACAGATCGCCGAATATTTGTTCCCTTTCGTGTCTCGGCGTTGCGCAGCTGCCGGGCGCATATCACCCGGTTATGGAGAGCCGGCCGTCCGTGTCCCGGAGGCCTGCCTCAAATCTCTGCCGGGGAATAGGTTGTGATCTTTGGGTGAAGATGGGGCCGATCTAACTGGCCGTGGGCCAAGACGGGGTGTCTTGGCCCACGGTCTCCCCTGTGGGGTGCGGGAGTCAGTGCTCTGGTTGCCTATTGCGCGATGCCGTAGGGCGGGCCCGAGACGCCGTCGATTTTCCAGATCTCCCCGCCGAGGGTGACGACGTAGGCGGTGGTGCCGATGAGCTCGAGCGAGGTCGGCCGGTCGAGACCTTCGATGACCGGGGTGAAGGTGCCGTCGCTGTTGACCCTCACTAGGGCGCCGGTGTTCGGCAGCGCGGGAGAACCGGGAGGGCCGCCGGACCCGATGCCCTGAGACAGGGCGTACAGCGTGCGGCCGCGGCCGAACTCCACATCGACGAGCAGGGGACTGCCTGAGGCTACCTGTGTCGCGGTGGCCGACTTCGGCCCGAACGACACCACCTTGCCGTTTTCGGGCAGGTGGGGGACGGGGCCGGCCTCGGCCATGTAGATCGTGCCGCCGCGTACCGCGAGCCCGGTCGGGACGATGTTGTCGAAGGCGATCAGCTGCGTGACCGTGCCGTCGAGGGTGACCCGGTACACGCGGTTGTGGTGGCCATCGGTCACCAGGAACCCGCCGCGATAGGGCTGGAGCGCGAACTGGAGCCCGCTGGGAACCTCGAACGAGGTGGCAGGCGGGTGGTTGATGGCGAACTGGCCGATGTCGGCGATCACGGTGAAGCTGTGTGGCCCGTCCACCCGGTAGATTCCGTCGATGTCGCTGCCGCCGACGTCGGGGCTGACGAGCGTGACCAGCACGTATGCAGTGTGGCCGAGGAAGGCGATGTCTGTCGCCCCGCCCAGGCCGATGATCGACTTCGGCAGGCCGGACGCATACGTCGTGGTGGCCCCGGTCTGCGGATCAACCCGGGTGATCTTGCCGGCCGCGGTTTCGGTGACGTACAGCGCCCCATCGGGGCCGACGGTGCTGCCCCAGCCGCCCTGCAGGCCGGTCACCAGGCGGGACGCGGTTGCGGTCCCGGAGGGTGCTGCAGCGATCGCCGCCGACGGCACACTTACCGCGATCAATGCGGCGAACAACACCAACAGTCTTCGTGCGAAACGCATCAGATTCTCCTCGCCCATGTGGTGGGCATCCTTGTCGAGCGGGCACCAGCCGCCGACGGCGGGGCCTGGGCCGCTGATGGCCGGCAGCGAGCCGGTGAGCCCGGCGAGGATGACGGTCACGCGGCGGATGAGGTGACCGGGCGGATGGGACCCATGGTGACCTCCGTGGGATGGTTCCGGCCATGCTCCAGGGCGGCCGGGTGGTCAGCTGCCGCCGCGCCGCCCAGGCCCGTTGAGCCAGCACCCGCACCAGCCCGGCCAGGGCGGCCAGGCAACGCTGGATGCGGTTCATGACGGTCTCCTTTTGGGATTGGTGACAGTCTGTGCAGCCTCGCGCGGCGCCCGCCATTCGGTGTTCTCCGTATGCCCTGGCCAGCGCCCCCTGCGAGCATTGCGCGAGTAACATGGCGGTATCTCCGGGGGAGGGGGGAAGGTCATGACATCCCCGGTGACGGTCAGCGAACGAGACCTGCGCACCCTGCTGGGCATCGTCGGCGACCACCGCAGCGATCTCCCGCCGGCCGGGCTGCCATGGTCCCTGCTAGCCGAACTGAAAGACCAGATCCCGTGTGACGCCCTTGAGTTCTTCGGGCAGGACGCCGACCATCAGGTGGAGTGGTTCAATCAGGGCATCCCGGCCGGCAGTTATGACGACGGCAGCGATTTTCAGTTTCAGCTGTACTGGGCGATCTACTGGGATTCCATTGCGTGTGCCTACCCCGACCGTACCGGTGACGTGCGCAGCATCACGAAGCCCTTGGATTTTTACTCGGCCCGGCAATGGCACAGCACCGCCATGTACAGCGAGTTCTTCCGGCCGGCCGGGATCGAGCACGAGATGATGCTCTGCCTGCCCGCCGGGCCCATGCGGACCGTCCGGCTGCTCTTCTTCCGCGGGGTCGGCCCGGACTTCTCCGAACGTGACCGCGCGCTGCTCATGCTGCTGCGCCCGCACCTGCAGCAGGGTTATCGCGACGCCGAGCGACGCCGCAGCAGCACTTTCCCGCTTACCCCCCGGCACTGGGAAGTTCTGCACCTCGTCGCCGCTGGGCACACCAACGCCCAAATCGCCCGGCGGCTCGACGTGACGGAGAAGACCGTGGGCAAGCACTTGGAGAACATCTACGCCAGGCTCCAGGTATCCAGCCGCACCGCCGCCATTACCCGCGCGTTCCCCGACGGGGCAGCACGGACCGCACCTGTCCTCCAGGCACGCGCTAACTGACAGGGAAGTCACGGACCCCGGTGTCCATTCGCCGTTGATCTACTTCGGCGGCGAGGGGCTCTCACACCACCGGCTCGCCGAGACCGTCACCGCCGCGCGGGAGTGCAGGTCCGCAACGGTTGCAGCTAATCAATCATTTTCTGTTCTCCACGCCGTGGCTGGATGGCTAACGACGCTGCCGCAGTGGCCAATCTGCATGCGAGCATGAGGTTGGCCAGTCGCTGCCTGCACATATCGACCTTTATGCGCCGTCGATCTAGCCGAATGCCTCTCGCCCACCACATACTTAACGGCGGGACTGCGCGCGTTCTCCTTGACCTTCTCCGTCACTCGGCGTGACGTGAGTTGCCGACCCCGGTCGCTGACTCCGGACGGCGTGACAAGTCTGGGGACGCCGTCGCGCCAGCGAAGCCCAGCGCTCCTGGATCGCTCAGATCTGTCAGGATTCCCCGGTCGCGGCGTCGTACTGCGCCACCACACTGGCAGGGATGCGGCCGCGGCCGCTGACCGCGATGCCCTGCTCGCTGGCCCATGCCCGGATGTCGCCGCTGCGCTGCCGGCTTGACGACGTGCGCGGGCGCCGCTGCCCTCGGCCAGCCTTGCGGGCATGCTCGACGAACGGTGCCAGCTGCTTGCGGAACGCGCGGGCGTTCTTCTTGTTCAGGTCGATCTCGTAGGCCGTGCCGCCGACGGCGAACCGCATTGTCTCGTCGGCCGGCCCACCATCCAGATCGTCTTCGAGCGCGATGGAGATCTTGGTTGCCATCCCGGCCTCCTTGGCTGTGCTGGGCTATGTGCACCGTACAAGATCAACTGCCATGCCGCGTACCCCAAACACGTCAGTTTCCGGCCAGCCCCGGCGATGCAGTCGCCCGGCGGCACAAGTGTCCGCGCCCGTCGCGGCAGATGAGCGCGTTTGTCGGGGCAGGAAAGCACGCATAACTATGCGAGCGAGGCCGTTCGCGGGTGCGAATTCCAAGGCGAGATGGGCACCGCAGCCCGCCTGTCCGGCGGCAAATAAGCGCGCGCCTACCCGCCGATCTGTTCCGTTCTCCATTACATATTCACTGCCGGCGTAGGAGTCATAGCAGTTTTTCTGGCGTTTGTGTGAGAATTCGTTCAAGGGCGACACGGGCGGGCGTGAGCGGTCGGCTAGCCAGACGGGTGGCATGGTGCTGAGCTTTTCCAGCGGCATGCGGCGAGCCTGACACCGGGCTCTTGCGCCGGGACAGGTCGGGACTGCGGGACCCATGACGGCGGGACAGGTCCTGGTGGATGTTGCGTGTGAGGGCTGGCCGACCGTGCCGACCTGCGGGAGGGGAAAGAGATGTCTGCTACTGTCCGCGATCGTCTTGGCGCCGTGACCGGCGCCGCCTTCGTCGTCCTCGTGATGGTCGGCAACGAGATGGCCACGGCCGGCTCCGGCCAGTCTGCCCATCCGACGGGCGATCAGGTGCTCAGGGACGCCGCTCACCAGGCCTCCAGCGCGAGCGTCGCCGCGGGAACGGCCTTGGAGGTGCTGGGCTTCACCGCGTTTCTTGTCTTCCTGGGCTATCTCGCCGAGGTCCTGCGCCGCGGTGCGGTGGGCCGGCGCGGCAGCATCGCCGCCGGTACCGGTATCGTCGCGGGCGCGGTCATGGTCGCAGTCAAGCTCGGCTCTGCCGCCCCCATCGTGGCGCTGTGGGCGGATCACAGTACGATCAGCCCGCAGCTCGCCCTGGTCCTCAACGACCTGGGCGGCGTGGCGTTCGTCGTCAGCTGGCTGCCGTCCGCGATTTTCGTCGCGGCCGCCGCAGCCGCGCTATACCGCGCCGGCCTTGTTGGCCGGCCCACTGCCTACTGCGGCTTCGTCCTGGGTGCCGCTGGCCTGGTCTTGACGATCATAGGCATCCATGATCCTTTCAGCGCCAACCCGCAGGCGTTCCTGCTTGGCCTGCTGTGGCTGCTCGCCGTGAGTGTCCGCCTGGCGATCAGGCCGGGTACTGGCGCCAGCGCCGGCAAGGCCAGCGGGAGGGCCGATGCCCGCGTCGCGGTTAGCGCCTAGGGCTGCACGCCGTGACATGACGCAACCGCCCAGGCCGTGTAACGATGCGATGGTGGGGATACCAGGCACCGGACCCGGTATCGGCCAGCGTCGTACGGCCTGGGCGCGGGTCGCGGTTGCGGTCGCGGTCCTCGACACCATCGCGGTGGCCGCTGTCCTGGTGATCGCCGCCGAGGCCAGCATCTACCTGCCCATTGCCGAGACCGGAACCTGGATCAACCTGGTCGCCGCGCCGACGTTCCCGCTCCTGGCCGCGTTCATGCTGCGCAACCGCGGCCGCGACCCGGACCGCCCGCAGCGCCAGGACCGTCTGGCTTGGTTGTTCCTTGGCTTCGGCGCGCTGTGCGCCGCTACGTGCGTGCTGCATGTCTTCGTTATGTACGGCCTGAGCCATCACGGCCCCGTCATCGTGGCCGTGGCCTGGGTCTACACCTGGCTGTGGGTCGGGGTTCCCACTGGGCTGCTGGTTGCCCTGCTGTGGTTCCCCACCGGCGATGTGCCCGGACCGCGGTGGCGCTGGGCCGTCGGCGGCGTTGCCGTCTCGTTCGCCGCGATCTGGCTCGCGATCGCTTTCTCGCCCGGCCCGATGCCAGCATTCTCCGTGCCCATCGTCAACCCGGTGGGCTGGACAGGCGCCGGACCGGCCTTGCGCGTCATCGGCTTCGTCGGCTTTCTTGCGCTCGCTGTCTCCGCGGTGGCCACCCTCGCCTCGGTGGGCTGGCGGTTCTACTGCGGCGACTCGGCTGTCCGCGCCCAGCTGCGCTGGCTCCTGGCTGTAGTCGCGGTCATCGCGATTACCATCGCGGTGCCCGGCCCGAAGGCTCTCGGCATTGTCATCGTGGCGCTCAACGTGATTGCCACATTCCTGCTGCCGGTCACCCTGGCCGTCACTCTTGTCCGCCGCGACGGCCTAGTGCTGCCGCGGCTGCTGGTCTACGGTTCGCTGTCAGCGCTGCTCCTTTCCGCCTATATCGCCGTCGTGGGCCTCGCGCTGGCGGTGCTGGGAAGCCGCGCCGACCGCGCCGCCATCTTCGTCGCTGCGGGTCTCATCGCGGTCCTGGCCGCGCCGCTGAGGGCCCGGCTGCAGCGCTCAGTCGATCGCCTGGTCTACGGCGCCCGCGGCGACCCTTATGCGGCGCTTGCCGATCTGGGCCGCCGCATCACCGGCAGCCCCGGCGACCTCCTGCACCAGGTCGTGCGCGCCGTCGCCGACGCTCTACGCGCACCGTACGCAGCCGTCATCCTGGCCGGCGAGCAGGCGCCGACAGCCTACGTCGGCCATCGAGCTGGCCCCGAAATCGAGGTGCCTCTCACGCTGCGTGGCAGGCAGGCCGGGTCCCTCATCGTCGCGCAGCGAACCCCGAACGAGCACTACAGCCAGCGCGACCTCATGCTGCTTCACGACCTCGCCCAGCACATCGCCGTCGCCGCCCACGCCGCGACACTGACCAGCGACCTGCAGCGCTCACGGGAATCGCTCGTAGCCGCGCGGGAGGAAGAGCGACGCCGCATCCGCCGCGATCTGCACGACGGGCTCGGGCCCGCACTGGCAGGCATCATGTTCGGCCTCGACGCGGCCCGCAACACCTTGGCCGCCGACCCGCGAGCCACGGCCGAGACACTGGCCGAACTCAAGACCGAAGTGCAAGCCTCGATCACTGACGTCCGCAGGCTCGTCTACGACCTGCGCCCGCCCGACCTGGATCAGCTCGGCTTGGTACCGGCCGTGCAAGCCTACGCCGCGCGGCTCGACGAACGCGGCGCACTTGACATCTGCGTGTCCGCGCCAGCCCTGCCGCCATTGCCGGCCGCAGTCGAGGTCGCCGCCTACCGCATCGCCGCCGAGGCACTGACCAACGCGGCGCGGCACTCCGGAGCCCGGCACAGCACGGTGGCATTCACCATCGACAACGCACAGCTGCGCCTTGAGGTCACAGACGACGGCGTCGGCATCGCCAGCCGCCGCGATGACCGCTGCACCGGCGTCGGCCTGGCCGCGATGGCCGAGCGCGCGGCCGAACTCGGCGGCGCCTGCTCAGTCGGCAGCCGGGACGGCGGCACCGCCGTCGTGGCCATGCTGCCGCTGCGAGTGACATCATGACCACCCGGGTCCTCATCGCCGACGACCATCCGACATTCCGCCGAGGGCTCAAGGCGCTGATCGACTCGCTGCCAGACATTGACCTGGCCGGCGAGGCCGCGGACGGCGAGGCAGCAATCGCGCAGGCAGCCAAGCTGCTTCCCGACGTCGTCGTGATGGACCTCAACATGCCCGGCCTCAACGGCGTCGAGGCAACACGCAAGATTGTCGCCACCAACCCCGCCATCGCCGTGCTCGTGCTGACCATGCTGGATGAGGATGAGCCAGTGTTCGCGGCGATGCGCGCCGGAGCCCGCGGCTACGTCGTGAAGGGCGCGGACACCGACGATCTGCTGCGGGCCCTGGAGTCGGTTGCGCGCGGCGACGTGGTCTTCGGGCCGGCGGTCGCCAGCCGCGTCCTGTCCTACCTCACCCGGCCGCTGTCAGCACGCGACCCGGTACTGTTCCCCGAACTTTCCGACCGCGAGCGGGAAGTACTCGAACTCCTCGCCCGCGGCATGCCCAACAGCCAGATCGCCCATAAACTCGTCCTTTCACCCAAAACCGTCCGCAACCACGTAAGCAACATATTCACCAAACTCCAGGTCAACGACCGCACCGAGGCAATGCAGCGGGCCCGCGCGGCCGGCCTTGGCGGTTGACCCGCAACGCTCACCCAGCACGACAGACCTGGAAATACGGTCAATTCAGAAGACGCCCACGGCACACAACACAGCCGACCTGCAATCTGACCCGCTCCCAGCGTCACCGCGCTCTGCCGATGGCACCTGCGACCCCACGGGAAGCACTACACGCAATACCACTCGGGCAGAAAGACGACAGCGCACGAATGCGCAGAAATGGTGGTCTGTGCCACCGGCCTCGAAAATTCGTTACATACCGCCGTCGCATAGTCGGCAACTCGCCTAATAGCGAAATGGCGCAGACGAATTCGGCGATCATCCTGGCCATCAAGCCCTCGATGGAATATGCCAACCTGTGCATGAGTATGCGTTTGGCCAACGCCCGCTATTCGGCAGGACCGCGTGAACTTCTCGCCAGGGGGCTGTAGCGGAAGACCAGCTGTACCGCTGCTGGCCTTGGGGCCAGAGCCTGTGGGTGGGCTGGTTGGACCGGCGGGCAGGGCCGGTGTGGGCCGGGATCGTTTGGTGGCGGCTTCGTCTGCTCAACGACGTGCACCCGCACAGATCAGCTATGTCGCGACGCCCCGGTGCAGGACCGGCCAGCGGCATGTGCAGGAGCGGCACGCCATGTGGTGCTCTAGTTCTCTCGGCGGCCACCGGCCGGTCTGCGCCGCACTCGCAACGCATAATGAGGCATGCCTGCCACCCAGGAGTTGTCCCCTGCCGAGCAGGCCGCGCTCCGCGCCCGGTGTTCGGTGTTCCTGGCCGGCCACGGGCAGGTCACAGCGGCTGACTTGCTGGCCAGCATCCCCGCCGACACCGTCACCGACCGCTACGGCGATGGCGGCGTGGTCGCCGAACTGGAGGCGGAGATCGCCGGGCTGCTTGGCAAGCCAGCGGCGGTGTTGCTGCCCAGCGGGACGATGGCCCAACAGTGCGTGCTGCGGGTGCACGCGGACAGGCGGCAGAGCAAGACGGTCATCTTCCACCCCATGTGTCACCTGGATCGGCGCTAGGCGAGGCGTACCGGCGCCTGCACGGCCTGACCGGGCGCCCGGCCGGCGAGCTGGACCGCCTGATGACCATCAGCGACCTCACCGCGATCGGCGAGCCGGCCGCGGCGCTGCTGATCGAACTGCCGCAGCGTGATCTTGGCGGCCAGCAGCCGGCCTGGGAAGAGCTGCAGGCTCAGGTCGAATGGGCCCGGGCACACGGAGCCGCCGCCCATCTTGACGGCGCCCGCCTGTGGGAGTCAGCGGCCGGGTACGGCAGGCCGCCGGCCGAGATCGCAGCGCTTTTCGACACCGTGTACGTGTCGTTCTACAAGGACATCGGCGCGCTGCCGGGCTGCTGCGTGGCTGGCCCCGCCGGCATCCTCGCCGAGGTGCGCGAGTGGCGGCAGCGCATGGGCGGAACATTGATCGGCCTGTGGCCGAACGCCGCATCGGCGCTGACCTGCCTGCGGCGCCGGCTGCCGCTGATGCCCGCCCCTCTCAGCCACGCCCGCGCCATCGCGGCCGTCCTCGGCGATGTCACCGGCGTGCGGGTCGTGCCCAACCCGCCGCAGGTTCCGATGATGCACCTCCTGCTGGACACGACACAGGACAGGTTCGCCGCGGCCGTCCGCCACCTAGCCGCCGAGCAGGGGATCTGGGCCTGGCCGAAGGCCATGACCACGATCGATCCTGGCATCCAGCGGGTGGAGCTCTCCGTCGGTGACGCCACCTGCACGCTGGAGCCAGACCGAGTCAGCGAGATCATCGCCGCCCTGGCCGGACGGTAGAGCTGCCAGGCGCCATCGGCGGCAGAAGCGGACGTGTCCGCACACCGAGGGGTGGATGTTTATGCAAGCTGGCCAGCCCCGTCGTCGGATCGAAGCTGAGATAGTTGGACCGCCAACAGGGCGATGCCCACATTTCCGGCGCGCGAATAGCCGCCGATCTGGGCGCTCAGGACGGCCTCAGAGCGAATCAACTGAGCCCGCACCCGATCGGTCAATCTGGCGCTGGTGAACCACTTCCCCTGCTCTGGCGGTGACGTGCACACGTTGGTGCTATCCGGACGTCTCGATCTGTATGGGCCTGGTTGCTGCTCTACGCATCGCGCGGCGGTTGCTCTGGGCCCGCGCCACGGTGCTCCGCAGTTTCGCACGGTCTCCACCAGCCGTTCGTGCAGGTTGACACCGCAATAGTGGCGAGCCAGGCTGGACTTCTGGCGATCGAGCTGGCACTAGGAGCACGCCATGCAAACCGATCCGTCACCGTCTGCCTCCAACAACGTCCGGGTGGGCTCGGTTGCTGCGCTGTGGCGCTATCCGGTGAAGTCCATGATGGGCGAGGAGCTGAACTCCTCCGAGGTTACGGCCCGGGGTCTGCTCGGCGACCGGCAGTTCGCAGTCGTGGACCGTGCCACCGGGAAGGTCGGGGGAGCCAAAAACCCTCGGAAGTGGGGCAACTTCTTCGACTTCCGGGCGGCCTACACGGAGTCTCCGAAGGCGGGCGCGCCGATGCCGCCGGTCCGGATCACCCTTCCCGACGGGACGGAGATCACTTCTGTGCAAGACGACCTGGAGCAGGTCCTCGCACGGGCGTTTGGGCGGGACGTGGCCTTCGAGGAAGCCAAGCCCGATGACAAATTCCCAGCCGCCACGGCCGAGGAGTACTGGCCTGACATGGCCGACCTGGACTACCGGGACACCGTGACCGACTTTGAGATGCCGCCCGGGACGTTCTTCGACATCGCCGTCATGCACCTGCTGACCACCGCGACCATTAACCATCTGCGGGCGCTGTACCCGCAGGGGCGGTTTGAGGCCCGGCGTTTTCGCCCCAATGTTGTCGTGTCAACCGGTGGCGAAGATGCGGGGTTCGTGGAGAACGGCTGGATCGGCCGCACCGTTGCTATCGGCGACAGCGTCCGGCTGGCCATCACCGAGCCGTGCCCCCGGTGCGTGATGATCACGCTGCCGCAGGGGGACCTGCCCAAAGATTCCGGGATTCTCCGGACCGCGGCCCAGCACAACAGTGTCAATGTCGGCGTGTACGCCTCGGTGGTCGGTGGCGGGACGATGCGCCGCGGCGACCCGGTCTCGCTCGCGTGAAACCGTTAGCTCACGTCGCCGCATCTGGCGCGACTTCGAGCCGCCAGGTGCATCCCTTGCGAGAACGATGGGGTGCTGGCTCTCAAGAGCATCTGTGACGCCAGCGGCGGCGGATCGTCGTTGAGGCAGCCGGTAACCGGCTATGCAGGAGTTCCCTGGCTTCGCTCAGGTCAGCGGTCGCGTGCCCTTCGGTGAAGGTCTCATACGTGGCCTGCAGGGCCCGGTCGCCTTCTTCGGCCTTTCCTTGGGTGTGTGACAGGCGGCACAGCCTGACCGCAGCTCGCAGCTGCGACATTCTGGCGTCAAGGCGCTTGGCGACGTCGAACGCCCGCCGGAACCAGGATTCGGCATCGGAGCCGTGGGTGCCTGGGATAGCGAGCAGCAGGTCGCCTTTGAGCAGGTAGAACTCTGGCAGGAGAGTCAGTGCTGGATGCGTGCCGTGATCGTCGGCCGGGTTCTGGGCACATCGCGAATAAGTTGTGCCTTCGGCCCTGGCAGCCCGGTCCGGCTGCCGCTGCGCCCTGCGCAGCCGGTGTCGTCCGTGGGGCCCTCGGCAGGCGACACCACCCAGGGCAGCCCAGCCCGAGCTGTGGCTTCACAGACGGTGAGTAGCTACCAGACGGTGACGGTGATACCTGGGCGCCGATCGCCGAGTATGGATGTCTACTAATTCAGTAGGCTTCTCTATCTTCTTACACGCAGATCAACTGTTCTGGCGTCGACGCGTGCCACGTGGCGGAGGCCGGGCTGCTTCGGCTGAGGGGTCGATCGGCTGAGACATGCACGCTGGAGCGAGCGGTTGGCCCAGGTGGCCCGCGGCACCGGCTCTCAGCCTGAAGCAACTCTTGATGGCTGTCGGCTGCGTTCGCAGCGTCCTGACGCGCGGATGGTCCGCGCCGCGTCTGCAGGAATTGCGCGGGGACCC